>Ga0316222_1002356_pt1 | contig 20343 bp, 21 predicted proteins | sample TBH18011metaG_FD_206008 | JGI IMG/M metagenome (GOLD analysis project Ga0316222, IMG submission 206008) | Freshwater microbial communities from Trout Bog Lake, Wisconsin, USA - TBH18011 | ecosystem: Environmental > Aquatic > Freshwater > Lake > Hypolimnion/Profundal zone | place: USA: Wisconsin...
CTCGAGATGACAGTTTGCGGCTATACTGCGATGAAGGCCGCGGCGACGCTGCGGTCTTCACCCAGCAGGACGTTGTAGGTGCGGCAGGCCGCACCGGTATCCATCGCCTCAATGACGATGCCTTCGGCGCGAAGGGTGGCGCGCAATTCGCGCGGCACCGCTTGCATCCCTATACCACAGCCGATCAGCAACAGGGCGGGACGTGGCGAGGCCTCTCGCACCGGCGCCAGCGAATCCGCCGTCAATTGCTCGAAGCCGGTCACCGGCCAAGCCAAGACGCGATCAGGAAACACCAGCACCGAACCCTCGTAGCGTTGGCCAGTGATGGTGAACCCGAGATCGCCGTAGCTTTTGACCAGTTTGCGGTCGGCGGGAATGAACGGCGTAATATCCATCATACCTCCCGTGGTGGAAGGGGAAATCCTACTTGTCGGCCGCCTTATCGCCGTCATTGGCGGGTTCGGCCACTTCCTTGCCGGCGGCAACCGGCTCGGTCTTGGTCAGGATGTCCTGAATGGTGGCGCGCAGCACCCGCACCCGCACACCCTCGGCGATTTCCACCGCCACTTCGGTGTCGCTGACCACCTTGGTCACGGTGCCGAGGATGCCGCCCGAGGTCACCACCCGATCGCCACGACGGATCGCCGTCAGCATTTCCTTGTGCTGCTTGGCCCGCTTCTGCTGCGGACGGATCAGCATGAAATAGAACACCACGAAAATCAGGATGATCGGCAGGAAGGCCTGGATTTCGCCTCCGGCGGCGCCCAAACCGGCAAGTGGGGAAGAGGCCTGGGCGTAGGCGGACGTAATCAGCATCGGAATCTCCTGGTCGGACTCATCGCTTGGAAGTGAGCGGAATATAGCCGCCCCCGAGCGGGTTGCAAACCTTAACCAGCCAAACATGCGAGAAACTTGCCCGCCGCCGCCCTCGGGCTTACCCTCGCCGTCAGCCAGCCAATCGTTGGGAATTCTCCATCATGGACGCCACGCTTCTCACACGCATCGCCGAGGCGCTGGAACGCCTGGCACCGCCGTCGGCGGCAGCGGCCGACCTGTCCTCCGCCGACGCCTTCGTCTGGCACGCCGACCCCGACGAATTGGAGCCGATCACTACTGTCAACCGGGTTGACATTGGCCTGCTGAGGGGGATCGAGCGACAAATCGAGCAATTGCTGGCCAACACCAAACGCTTCGCCGCCGGACTGCCCGCCAACAACGCCCTGCTGTGGGGGGCACGCGGCGCCGGCAAAAGCTCGCTGGTCAAGGCGGTCCACGCCGCCATCAACGCCGAGACCCCCGGCACCCTGGCCTTGGTGGAAATCCACCGCGACGACATCCCCACCCTGCCCCGGCTGCTGCGCATCCTGCGGGCGGGAAAGCGCCACTCGGTTCTGTTCTGCGACGACCTGTCGTTCGAGACCCAGGACGATGCCTACAAATCGCTGAAGGCCGTGCTGGAAGGCGGCATCGAGGGGCGGCCGGAGAATGTGGTGTTCTACGCCACCTCCAACCGCCGCCACCTGATGAGCCGGGAAATGATCGAGAACGAACGCGGCAGCGCCATCAATCCCGGCGAGGCGGTCGAGGAAAAAGTCTCGCTGTCCGACCGCTTCGGCCTGTGGCTGGGCTTCCACCATGTCGATCAGGACACCTATATGGCCATCGTCGCCGGCTACGCCGCCAGCTACCATCTCCCCATCGACGACGAAGACCTGCGCCGCCAGGCCAACGAATGGGCCGTCACCCGCGGCGCCCGCTCCGGCCGGGTCGCCTGGCAATTCATCCAGGACTTGGCCGGACGGCTGGGGTGCCGGCTGGGGTGAGCTACTCGGTCACCACCACCTTTCCCGTCATATGCGGGTGCATGGTGCAGAAATAGGGGAAGGTGCCGGAGCTGGTGAAGGTCCAGCTATATTTCTCGTCAGTGTCTAGCACCGCCGACTTGAAAACTTGGGTCGTCGATGCGATTCGGTGCGGGCTGTCGTCGTGATTCAGCCATACCACGACTGTCCCCTTGGGAACGGTCAAGGTGGCCGGGCCGAAGGTGAAATTGTCGATGGTGATGGTGGCCGGATCGGCAGCAAGCAGGATTGTCGGCGAACAAGCCAACAATCCGGCGGCAAGGGCCACGCGAAGCGTCGTCCTCATGATGCCCCTCCCAGCGGCAATTCGGTGATCGTCGCCGGGCTGGTCAGGGTGATCCGGCGGATCCCCAGCACTTGGCGCAGACGCTCGGCCCCCACCTTCATCGGCCCCGGCGAGGCGGCGGTGCCGGGGGCCGGCTGGGGAAAGGCGGTGGACATGGCGGTGGCGAAGCTGACGTTGCCTTCGACCTTCTGCATCACCTGATGAATATGGCCGTTAAGCACGGTGACCGAGCCGAAACGCCGCAACAGCGTCAAAGCCTGCTCGGCATCGGAAGTACCCCAGCCCCATTCGGCCGATGCCGTCCACAAGGGCATATGGGCCAGCACCACGATCGGGGTGCTGCTGCCATGGCCCTTGAGATCGTTGGCCAGCCAAGCCAGTTGATTGGCGCCCAGATAGCCGAAGCCACCCGGCTGAAGATCGAGCACGTTGATCAGGGCGACGAAATGCACCCCACCTTGATCGAAGCTGTACCAGCCGTCGCCCGAAATGCCCTTGGCAAAGCGCTCGCGGAACAGGGCGCCAGGGCTGTCATCAAGCACATCATGCTCTCCCGGGATGAAATGGATTGGCCCGGCCTTCAATTCGCTGAGAATCTGTTGGGCCAAATCAAATTCAGCCGGCTTGGCCAGATGGGTAACATCGCCGGTATGAACCACGAAATCGGGCCGGTTGACCATGGCATCGATCTTGGCCAAGGCCTCGCGCAGGGTGCCGGCGGTATCCGGGTTGGCTTCCTTGGCGAAGCCGATATGGCTGTCGCTGATCTGCACGAAGCTCAAGGTCCCGGCCATGGTGGCGGCTTCGGCGCCGCCGATCAGTCCGGCCGCCCTGGGCACGCCGCCAATTACCGTCCATAACACTCCGGTTCCCGCCCAGGCCATGCACTTCAGCGCGGACCGACGGTCGAGATTTTCCATGATGAATGCCTCCTGAGGGATGCGACTAAGAACCAATACCGATCCCACCAGCGATTTATTCCCAGCGACGCCAATGCGGTTTATCGTGGCGGGGAATATTTCGCCGCCGCCGCCGGTAAGAACGGCAAGAGGAGGAGGCCTGCCGATTGCCCGATGAGACCGCAAAGCGGCGCTTCGAACGAATCGTGCTGCCCCACCTTGACGCGGCCTACAACCTGGCCCGGTGGCTGCTGCATGGCGGTCAGGACGCCGAGGATGTGGTTCAGGAGGCGATGATGCGAGCCTTTCGGTCTCTGGATGGTTGCCGTGAGGCGACGGCCCGGCCCTGGGTGCTGCGGATCGTCCGCAACGCCGCCTGGGATTGGCTGAAGGCCAAAGGCGCGGCGCGGACCACCGGCTTCAGCGATCTCAATGCTGACGACATGGACGGCGATTCCTTCCCTGGTCCCGCCGAGGACCCGGAATGCATCTTGATTGCCGAAGGCGACCGCCAATTGCTGGAGGGTTTGATTGCCTCCCTGCCTCCCGTCTTCCGCGAGGTGGTGGTGCTGCGCGAACTGGAAGAGCTGTCCTACAAAGAAATTGCCGAGGTGGCCGGCATTCCCATCGGCACCGTGATGTCGCGGCTGGCGCGAGCGCGCGGCTTGCTACAACAGGTCTGGAGAGACAAGAATGGATAGGCCGGATTGCAACCGCACCCGCGCCCTGATCGACGCTGCCATCGATGGCGAGCTTGATGCCGCCAATCTGGTTTCCGTCGAAGACCATCTTGCCGGCTGCGCCGAATGCCGGGCGATTCATGCCGAACGCCAAGCTCTGTCGCACCGTATCAAGACCGACGCGCCCCGCTTCACCGCGCCGACGGGCCTCCGTGGTCGTGTCCTTGCCGGTCTACCGTCAGAAGCGCCGCCGAGCCAGATTCCGTGGCTGACCTTTGGCGGCTGGAGCGCCTCGGCGTTGGCCCTGGCCGCCAGCCTAGCACTGTTCGTCACCACCCCTGGACCACAGGACCAATTGGCCCACGATTTGATCGAGGCCCATCTCCGCTCGCTGATGGCCGAGCACCTGACCGACGTGCCGTCGAGCGACCGCCATACAGTCAAGCCGTGGTTCAACGGCCGGCTGGACTTGTCACCGCCGGTGCCCGATCTGGTCGCCGACGGCTTCCCGCTGATTGGCGGCCGCCTTGAGCACCTTGACGAACGCAATGCGGCGGCGCTGGTCTATCGCCGCCGCCAGCACGTCATCAATTTATTCGTCTGGCCGTCCCCGGACGCCGCCGACCGCTCCGTCCACTCCGCCCGCCACAACGGCTACACCGTGCTGGAATGGACCAAGGCGGGCATCGGCTATGCGGCGGTGTCGGACCTCAATGCCGAGGAACTAAGCGCGTTCCAGCGGCTGTGGGTGGCCCAGGCGGGGTGAGGGACGTCGGCAGCATTCCCGAAGTGGACGAGCGCCACCTTGACCGCTGGACGCGAAGGGCCTCTCGGCTCCGCACTTGCCGTACTATGCGGTGCGTAGTATGCTGCGTTCATGATCAAGCGTTTCGCCACCGCCGCCACCCAACGCCTGTTCGAGACGGGGCAATCCAAATTCTCGAAAGGGACGGGCGCGCGGCGGGCGCTAGTGCTGTTGCGCATGCTGGACGCGGCGCCATCGATTCAGTCCATCAGCCCATTGCGGAGCATGGGGCTGCATTCCCTGAAGGGCGACCGCTCGGGCCAGTGGGCGATAACCGTCAATGGGCCGTGGCGCATCTGCTTCCGGCTTGAAGACGGGGATGCTTATGATGTTGAAATCATCGACTACCACTGAAAGGATAGACGCCGTGATCGCCATTCACCCTGGAGAAGCCTTGCGCCTGGAGATGGATGCGCGGAACCTTTCCGCAAATGCTTTGGCGCTGGCACTACGCGTACCTTCGGGCAGGATCACCGACATCCTCGGCGGAAAGCGCGCGGTGACCCCGGACACGGCCCTGCGGCTTGGCCGCTACCTGGGGACCGGACCGCTGCTATGGCTCAACATGCAGACCGCCTTTGATCTCGCCACGGCCGAAGATCTCCTCGGACCCCGGATCAATGAGGAAGTCCGGCCGTCAGCCTGAGCGGGGCGGAAGCCTTCTCCATTTGGTATTATTCGTAAGGCGCGCCGACGCACGGGCCCTCACCCGCCTCGCTTGACGCTCGGCACCCTCTCCCGCTTTCGCGCGGGAGAGGGGCGGAATGCGGATCAGCGCCGAATGATCTGCCGGCCGGCGTAACGAGCGGCAGACCCCAGTTCTTCTTCGATGCGGATCAGTTGGTTGTACTTCGCCAAGCGATCCGAGCGCGACAGCGAGCCGGTCTTGATCTGGCCGCAATTGGTGGCCACCGCCAGATCGGCGATGATCGAATCCTCGGTCTCGCCCGAGCGATGCGACATCACGGCGGTGTAGCCGGCCTTGTGGGCGACATCGACGGCCTCAAGGGTTTCGGTCAGAGAACCGATCTGGTTGACCTTGACCAGGATCGAATTGGCCAGGCCTTCCTCGATGCCCTTGGCCAGGCGAACCGGGTTGGTGACGAACAGATCGTCGCCGACGATCTGAATCTTGTCGCCCAGCGCCTCGGTCAGCAGCGACCAGCCCTCGAAATCGTCCTCGGCGCAGCCGTCTTCGATCGACAGGATCGGGTAATTGGCCACCAGCTTGGCATAGAACTTCACCAGTCCCTTCTGGTCGAAGGTCTTCTTGGCGCCTTCCATGACGTACTTGCCGTCCTTGAAGAACTCGGTGGAAGCGGCGTCGAGCGCCAGCACGATATCGGTGCCGGCCTTGAAACCAGCCTTGTCGATTGCCTCCATGATGAAGTCGAGCGCCGCCTCGGCACTCTTCAGATTGGGGGCGAAGCCGCCTTCGTCGCCGACATTGGTGTTATGACCGGCCTGCTTGAGCTGCTTCTTCAGCGCTTGGAACACCTCGGAGCCATAACGGATGGCGTCGGCGACGGTGGGCGCGCCGATCGGCATGATCATGAATTCCTGAATGTCGATCGGATTGTCGGCATGGGCGCCGCCATTGATGATGTTCATCATCGGCACCGGCAGCAGGCTGGCGAAGGAGCCGCCCACATAGCGATAGAGCGGCAGTCCGGCCTCTTCGGCGGCGGCCTTGGCGCAAGCCAGCGAGACGCCGAGGATGGCGTTGGCGCCGAGACGGCTCTTGTTGGGGGTGCCGTCCAGTTCGATCATCATCTTGTCGATGACCACCTGGTCCTCGACATCCATGCCCGACAGAGCGTCGTAAATTTCGCCGTTGACGCTTTCGACGGCCTTCAGAACGCCCTTGCCGCCGTAGCGGGACTTGTCGCCGTCACGCAGCTCGCAGGCCTCGTGGGCGCCGGTGGAAGCGCCCGACGGCACCGCCGCCCGGCCGACCACACCACTTTCCAGCACCACGTCGACTTCGACGGTCGGAGTGCCGCGCGAGTCGAGAATCTCACGGCCGTGAATATCAATGATCGCAGTCATAGGTTTTCTCCACGCCTTGGCCAAAACGAATCAAGCAAATCCCAGGGGGCGTCCCTTGGCCACCTGGTCGAACGCCATCAAGGTGGCGATCAGTTCGGGCATGTCCCGCAGCGCGATCATGTTGGGGCCGTCGGACGGCGCCTGATCGGGATTGGGATGGGTTTCAATGAAGATTCCGGCGACACCGACCGCCACCGCGGCACGGGCCAGGACCGGGGCGAAGCGGCGGTCGCCGCCAGAGGCGCCCCCCTGCCCGCCCGGCGCCTGCACGGCGTGGGTGGCGTCCATCACCACCGGCCAGCCGGTCTGAGCCATGATCGGAAGAGCACGCATGTCGGTGACCAGAGTGTTGTAGCCGAAGCTCACGCCCCGCTCGGTCAGGATGATGCGCTGGTTGCCGGTGCTAGCCACTTTGGCGGCGACATTGGCCATGTCCCACGGCGCCAAAAACTGGCCCTTCTTGACGTTGATGGCGGCGCCGGTGCGCCCGGCGGCCAGCAGCAAATCGGTTTGGCGGCAAAGGAAGGCGGGAATTTGCAGCACATCAACCACCTCGGCCAAGGGCGCGCATTGCTCCTCGCCGTGGATATCGGTCAACAGCGGCAGCCCCAAGGATTCCCGCAATTCAGCGAAAACCGGCAGCGCATCCTTCAAGCCGATGCCGCGACGCCCGCCCAGGCTGGTGCGGTTGGCCTTGTCGAAGGAGGTTTTGTAGATCAGCCCGATGCCGGCCTTGGCCGCCATCTCCTTCAACGCGCCGGCGCATTCCAGCGCGTGGGCGCGGCTTTCCATCTGACAGGGGCCGGCAATCAGCACCAGCGGCAAATCGTTGCCGAGGGTAACGGAACCAACGGCGACGGGGTTCGCCATCACATCCTCAAACCAGTCGGGATTGCCGCAGCGCGGCGGCGATGAAGCTGGTGAACAACGGGTGGGGATCGAACGGCTTCGACTTCAGCTCGGGATGGAATTGCACGCCGATAAACCAGGGATGATCGGGGAATTCGACGATTTCCGGCAGCACCCCATCGGGCGACATGCCGGAGAACACCATCCCGGTCTTTTCCAACACGCCCTTGTAATCGAGATTGACCTCGAAGCGGTGGCGATGACGCTCGCTGATCTTGGATTGGCCGTAAATCTCGCGCACCCGGCTGTTCTGGCGCAGCTCGCATTCATAGGCGCCGAGGCGCATGGTGCCGCCCAGATCGCCATCGGCGCGGCGGCGCTCCAGCATGTCGCCCTTCAGCCACTCGGTCATCAGGCCGACCACCGGATGCTCACACGAGCCGAATTCGGTGGAGCTGGCGCCCTTGAGACCGGCCAGATTGCGTGCCGCCTCGATCACCGCCATCTGCATGCCGAAGCAGATGCCGAAATAGGGCACTGATCGTTCGCGGGCGAAACGGGCCGCCTGAATCTTGCCGCCGACGCCACGCTCGCCGAAACCGCCCGGAACCAGGATGCCGTGGCAGGGTTCCAGGTGATGGACCACGTCTTCGCGCTCGAAAATCTCGCTGTCGATCCAGTTGAGGCGCACCCGCACATGGTTGGCGATGCCGCCATGGGTCAGCGCCTCGGCCAGCGACTTGTAGCTGTCGAGCAGGCTGGTGTACTTGCCGACCACGGCGATGGTCACCTCGCCCTCGGGCTGGCGAATGCGATCAACGATGGTGGTCCAGCGCTTGAGATCGGGTTCCTTGTTCTCCAGGCCGAAATGGCGGCAGACCTGAGCGTCGAGACCCTGCTCGTGGTAGCTGATCGGCACCTGATAGATGGTATCGACGTCGAGCGCCGGGATCACCGCGTCGTAGCCGACATTGCAGAACAACGAGATCTTCTTGCGTTCGCCATCGGGAATGGGGCGGTCGGAGCGGCACATCAACAGATCGGGCTGAATCCCCACCGACAGCAATTCCTTGACCGAATGCTGGGTCGGCTTGGTCTTCAGCTCGCCAGCCGAGGGAATGTAGGGCAGCAGCGTCAAATGGACGAACATCGCCCGTTCGCGGCCCAGCTCGTTGCCAAGCTGACGAATCGCTTCAAGGAAAGGCAGGCTTTCGATATCGCCGACGGTGCCGCCGATCTCGCACAGGCAGAAATCCTCGTCGGTGATGTCCGAGCGAACGAATTCCCGAATGGCGTCGGTGACATGGGGAATCACCTGGACGGTGGCGCCCAGATAATCGCCGCGGCGCTCCTTGGCGATGACGTCGGAATAGATCCGGCCGGTGGTGATGTTGTCGCTGCGGCGCGAGGCGACGCCGGTGAAGCGCTCGTAATGGCCCAAATCCAGATCGGTCTCGCCGCCGTCATCGGTGACGTAGACCTCGCCATGCTGATACGGACTCATGGTGCCCGGATCGACGTTGAGATAGGGGTCGAGCTTCCTCAGGCGAACCTTGAAGCCGCGCGCCTGCAAACAGGCGCCCAGCGCCGCAGAGGCCAGGCCCTTGCCGAGGGACGACACCACACCGCCGGTAATGAAGATAAAACGCGTCATTGGCCCCTTGCCTTCAGCTCACGCGTCCCCCGGACCCCCCGGCCCGGCGGTATGACCTGTCCCTATCGACCGCACCAACCCACCCGCGATCAGCGAGAGAGCGGCGCGCTCGGTCCGGCCGGCTCGGCCGGCTGCGCCGGCGCCGTCTGGGCGGGAGCCGCCGGAACTTGCAGGTGCTCGAACGGCGACCCACCACCGGAACGGCTGTTGGCGATGATCGCCAGCACCAGGCTGGTCAGGAAAAACGCCGCCCCCAGGATCGCGGTGGTGCGGGTCAGCAGATTGCCGGCCGCCTGACCGCTCAACACGCCGCCGCCACCGCCACCGCCGCCGATGCCCAACGCCCCGCCCTCGGAACGCTGCAACAGCACGACCCCAACCAAGCCGATAGCCAGCATCAGGTGAATGGCGAGAATGATCGGAAAAATATCCATGGAGACGTTCACCAAAAAATGGACTCGCCAAAGGCCATGCCCCAGGCGCCGGACTGCTTTCGACCGCGTTTTTAGTCCGGCGCGCCGAGGAAGGCTAGCGCAAAGTTATTCCCGCCGGTGCTACTCGCTGGCCTTGGCGCAGGCCCAGAAATCATCGACCTTGAGCGAAGCGCCGCCGATCAGACCACCATCGACATCGGGCAGAGCCAGCAGAACCTTGGCATTGTCCGGCTTCATCGAACCGCCATAAAGGATGCGCAGCTTGGACGACACCGCCTCGCCGACCACCTTGGTCAGTTCGGCGCGGATGGCCGCGTGGACCTCCTGGGCCTGGTCGGGGGTGGCGACGCGGCCGGTGCCGATGGCCCAAACCGGCTCATAGGCGATCACCGTATTGGCGGCGGTCACCCCTTCGGGCAACGACCCCAGCAATTGCGAGCGATTGACTTCCAAGGTTTGGCCGGCATCGCGCTGGGCCAGGGTCTCGCCGATGCAGATGATAGCCACCAACCCAGCGGCATGGGCGGCGGCGGCCTTGGCCTTGACCACCGCATCGGTCTCGGCGTGATCGGTGCGGCGCTCGGAATGGCCGACGATCACATAGCCGCAGCCGGCATCCTTGAGCATGGCGGCGGCGATGTCGCCGGTATGGGCGCCCGACACCTTGGCATGGCAATCCTGGCCACCCACCGCGACGCCCGATCCAGCCACCACCTTGGCGATTTCGGCGATCAGGGTGAAGGGCGGGCAGATCAAGAGGTCGGCGGGCACATTGGGCTCGGCCTTGCGCTTGGCGGCGATCCCCTGGGCCAGGGCGTCGGCGCCGACGCCGTTCATCTTCCAATTGCCAGCGATCAGCGGCCGTCTGGTGCTCATGTCATCATCTCCCTGGGTCGGATCCGGGGAATACTCTTACAACGGATGCGTTTCGGAGTCCCACCAAAATGGGTTTGGAGACGGTGTCGCATTCGCTGTTGCGGCCCTTCCGGCCCCTCCGTATGATGCCCGGCACTTCGGCCGCCCGCGGGTTGCGGGAATGGGTCGCGTTTTCATTCTTGTCTTCCAGGGACGGCACCGTCGGCGATGCTCGAATCATTCCGTAATTACTCCAAGACCTGGATCGTCAAGCTGCTCTTCGCGATCTTGACGTTGAGCTTCGTTGCCTGGGGTATTGGCGACATCGTCAAGAGCGGTGTCTACGGCACCGGACCGGCGATCGAGGTCAATGGCACCCAAATGTCGGCGGCCGAGGTCAATACCGAGTTCAAGCGCGAGGTCGAGCGCATGCAGCCGCTATTCGGCGGCAAGCTGACCGCCGACGACGCCCGCAAGCTGGGGGTGATGGAACGCACCATCGACACCATCCGGACCCGCCTGCTGATCGAGGCCGCCGCCTCCGATCTCAGCCTGGCCGCCTCGGATGAGGCCATTCTCCAGAACGTCGCCGCCGATCCGGCCATGCGCACGCTTCAAGGCGGCTTCGACCGCGCCAAGTTCCAGCAGGCGTTATCCCGCATGGGACTGAGCGAAGACGGCTTCATGCGCCTGCAGCGCTCCAACCAGATCCGCAACCAGATGGCCGACGCCCTGTCGGGTGGCGTCGCCGCCCCCGAATTGCTGGTCGGGCCGCTGCTTCGCCATCGCGAGGAACAGCGGATCGCCGATACCATCACCATCAAGGACGGCTCCGTGGCCGCCCCGGCGGCGCCCGATGCCGCCACCCTCGAAGCCTATTACAAGGCCAATACCAGCCGCTTCATGGCCCCCGAATTCCGCGCTTTCACCGTTCTGATGCTGCGCAACGCCGATGTCGTCGGCGAGGTCGATGTGTCCGACGAGGTGATTGCCGACGCCTATGAGCAGCGCCACGATGAATTCGGCACGGCTGAGCGGCGCCAGGTCTCCCAGGTGGTGCTGGCCGGCCAGGAAGGGGCCGACAAGGCCGCCGCCCTGATCAAGGAAGGCAAGGACCTGGCGGCCATCGCCAAGGCCACCGGCACCCAGGTGTTCGACCTTGGCACGATCGAGAAGTCGGAACTGCCCGACGAACTGGCCAATGCCGTGTTCGCTCAGGCGCCCGGCACGCTGGCCCAACCGGTCAAGACCGATCTTGGCTGGCATGTGATCAAGGTCGGCGCCGTCACCCCGGCGCAGATGCGCTCGCTGGCCGAGGTCCGGGGCCAAATCGAACAGGATATCCGCCGCGAAAAGGCCGGTGATCTGCTGTCCGACCTATCCAACAAGGTCGAGGACGCGCTGGGTGGCGGGGCGTCGCTGGAAGATGCCGCCAAGCGGTTCAATCTCAAAGTCTTCAAGTTCACCGCCATTGATGCCAAAGGCAATGGCACCAATGGAAAGCCGGTGCCCGATCTGCCCAAGGCCGACAACCTGCTGGACGTCGCCTTTCACGCCGATCCCGGCAGCGAAAGCCAACTGACGGAGAATCCGGGCGACGGCTATTTCCTGCTTCGGGTGGATGCGGTGACTCCGCCAGCGCCGCGCGCCTTCGCCGAGGTCAAGTCCGAGGTGGGCACCGCCTGGATCGCCGAGAAGCGCCACGCTCTGGCCCGTAGCCGTGCCGACGAAATCGCCACCCGCCTGGGCGGCGGCGAACCAGCCGCCCGCGTGGCCGCCGCCTTTGCCGCCGATGCCAAGGTCAGCCCGCCCTTCACCCGCGAAGGTACGGAAGGCTCGGGCCTGCCGGGCACGGTGATCGCCGACCTATTCGCCAAGGCGACCGGCCAGGTCGCCATCGCCCCGGTTCAAGGCGGTTGGATGGTCGCCCGCCTGGCCAGCATCGTCGCCTTCGATCCGGCCCACCGCGCCGAGGTGGCCCAGACCGCACGGCGCACCATCTCGCAATCGGTGGCGGGAGATTTGATCGACGAATATCTGGCCGCGCTCGATGCCCGCTATCGCGTCAAGATCGACCGCAGCCAGCTTTCCCGCGAAGAGTAACAATGACCGCCCTGCCCGATTTCGCCACCTTCCAGGCCGCTTATCTGGCCGGCCGCCCCCAGGTGGTGTGGCGCACCCTGGTCGCCGATTTGGAAACGCCGGTCTCGGCCTTCCTTAAGCTGGCCAATGGCGAGCGGCACAGTTTCCTGTTGGAATCGGTCGAAGGCGGCGCGTTGCGCGGGCGCTATTCGGTGATCGGGCTTCGGCCCGATCTGGTGTGGCGCTGCCAGGCCAACCAGGCCTGGATCGACCGCGACGCCCAGGGCCAGTCGCGATTTCAACCCTGCCCAGTGGCCGAGCGCAAGGGCGCGCTCGATTCCCTGCGCGCCGTGGTGGCCGAATCCGAAATCGACATTCCCGCCCATTTGCCGCCAATGTCGGCCGGGTTGATCGGCTATATGGGCTACGACATGGTCCGCCTGGCCGAGCACCTGCCCGACGCCAATCCCGACGAGATCGGGGTCCCCGACGGCGTTTTCATGCGCCCCACCGTGATGGCCATGTTCGACAACGTCAACGGCACCTTGACGGTGGTGGCGCCGGTGCGGCCCCAGGCCGGGCTCGACGCTGATGCCGCCTACCGGCAAGGACTGGCCCGCCTCGATAAGGTGGTCGAAAGCCTTGATCGTCCGCTGCCCCACACCGACGAATGGATCGAGCGCAGCGAGCACGAGCCGATCCCGGTTCATGGCGTAACGCCCGAGCACTACGCCGAGATGGTGGCCAAGGCCCAGGAATATATCGCCGCCGGCGACATCTTCCAGGTGGTGCTGTCGCAACGTCTGGCGGTGCCGTTCAAGCTGCGGCCGTTTTCGCTCTATCGCGCGCTGCGCCGGACCAATCCCAGCCCGTTCTTGTTCTTCCTCGATTTCGGCGAGTTCCAATTGGTGGGATCGAGCCCGGAAATCCTGGTGCGGCTGCGCGACGGCAAGGTCACCATCCGCCCCATCGCCGGCACCAGGCGACGCGGCGTTGACGCCACCGAGGACCGCGACTTGGCCGCCGATTTGCTGGCCGACCCCAAGGAACTGGCCGAGCATTTGATGCTGCTCGATCTGGGCCGCAACGACGTCGGCCGAGTGGCCGAGATCGGCAGCGTTACCGTCACCCACAAGATGGCGGTGGAATACTACTCCCACGTCATGCACATCGTTTCCAACGTCGAAGGCCGGCTGCGCGACGATTGCGACGCCATGGACGCGCTGATGGCCGGCTTCCCCGCCGGCACCGTCTCGGGCGCCCCCAAGATTCGCGCCATGGAGATCATCGACGAATTGGAAGCCAAGCGCCGCAGCTTCTATGCCGGCTGCATCGGCTACATCGCCGGCAACGGCAACATGGACACCTGCATCGCGCTGCGTACCGCGCTGGTCAAGGACGGCACCATGTACGTCCAGGCCGGCGCCGGCATCGTCGCCGATTCCGTGCCCGAAAAAGAGCACGAAGAGTGCATGAACAAGGCGCGCGTGCTGATCCGCGTCGCCGAGGACGCCATCAACTACACCTCGTTGAGCAACCGGCGGCCGGTTTAGTCCTTCCTGTCATCCCGACAGAGCGGAGCGACGAGGGATATTTCACGCAAAGGCGGCAGACGATCTCGCGTGAAATATTCCTCTCTTCGCTCGGAATGACAGGCCTTTTTGCTGGGATACCGGCTGGAAATCCGGACAGTTGGTGCCTATAATTTCCCCGTGATCATGACGGCGGTGGTTGTTCCATGCCCGATCTTACCCTATACGACCGCGATTTTTACGCTTGGGCCAACGAGCAAGCCTCCTTGTTGCGGGCTGGCCGGCTTTCGGCCGCCGATATCGAGCATATCGCCGAGGAAATCGAAAGCATGGGCCGGACCGAAAAGCGCGAACTGGTCAGCCGCCTGACGGTGCTGTTGGCCCATCTTCTCAAATGGCAGTTCCAGCCGTCCTATCGCGGGCCGTCCTGGGAGGTGACCATTCGCAATCAGCGCCGCGACCTCACCGACCATTTAGCCGATAATCCCAGCCTCAGGACCCGCCTCCCTGAAGCCGTGGACTCGGCCTATGAGCGGGCCATCGACAGCGCCTATGCCGAAACCGGCCTGCCGCATTCGGCGTTTCCGGCGCACTGCCCGTGGTCGTTCGATCAGATCATGGATGCCGGCTTCTGGCCGGATTCCGGTTCGAAAAACTAAACCACCCCCTCATACCCAAACCCGGCATCGTCCACCGCATTTTTGACCTGCACCTCGGTAGCGCCATCGACGGTGACTTTGGCGGTGGCGAGATCGACGGTGATTGTGGCGGCGGGCGCCACAGCCTTGATCGCCGCTTCGACCGAGCGGGCGCAGCCGCCGCAGGTCATTCCGGTCACGTGATAGGTCTGGGTCATGGCATTCACCTCATTGATGGTTATTGGCGCGCACCACCGCCGTCAGCGGAACCAGCACGAAGCCTCGGCTTTCGACAGTGGGCAGCCAAGCGGTCAGAGCCTCGATGGTGGTGTCGTGGGGATGGCCGATGGCGATGGCGGCACCGTATTTGCGCGACAACGTCTCCAGCTTGTCCAACTGGGCGCGCACCGCGCGCACGCTCTGCTCGTTGTCGAGGAATATCTGCCGTGCCGCGAATGGCACGCCGACGCGACGTGCCGCCTCGCCGGCCACCGATTTGTCGGTGGTCACCGAATCGAGGAATAAGAGGCCGCGTCGGTTCAATTCCTCCATCACCACTCGCATCCCGGCGGAATCAGCGGTGAAACGGCTGCCCATGTGATTATTGACGCCGACAAAGCCCTGGAAGCGCGACAGCCCCCAGCCGATCCGCCGCCGCAACTCGTCGGGAGCTAGGCCGACGTCAAGGGCCTCGGGGCCGGCGTCGAACGAAGCGCTCATCGGCTGCATCGGCATATGCACCATCAATTCGTGGCCCCGAGCATGGGCCTGGGCAGTCTGCCGATCAATGTCGTCGGCATAGGTCATATAGGCCAGCGTCAGCGGCGCCTTCAAGGTGGTCACCCGCTCGCTGCGATGCTTATCGAGGCCCATGTCATCAATCACCACCGCGATCATCGGCCGCCCGGCCGGGTGGCGGGCCGGCACCGCGAAACGTAGCCAAGCCGGATTAGTGGTGGTGGCCTTGGGTGGGGCCAAAAGTCCCGACTCGCGCGGGGCCTCGGGTTCTGCGATGACGCTAGACGGGGACGGCGGCTCGATCTCCACCGCCGCCGGGCCGTCGTCCTCGGTGGGCGGCAGCAACAGCTTGCGGTCGGCGGCGCGGTCCTCAACCACCCGTTCCAGCGCCGGAGCGGGCGGCGCTGATCGCTTGGCGGTGACCAGGCCGATACCAAGGCCGATGGCCAATCCCACCCCCAGCACCGCCGCCATCAGCGAAAGAATGACCCAACGGCGCTCCAGCAGCCCCTTTTTGGGCTGGCCCATCAGCATCATGCGGATATCACGCCTCGCCATCTATTTTGGCGCTCGCCAGCGCCGCAACAGCAGCGAATTGGACACCACCGACACCGAGGACAACGCCATCGCCGCGCCAGCGATCACCGGATTGAGCAGACCCAGCGCTGCCGCCGGCAGCGCCACCAAATTGTAGGCGAAGGCCCAGAACAGGTTCTGACGGATTTTGGCCACGGTGGCGCGCGAGATCGACAGCGCCGCCGGCAACAGCGTCAAATCGCCTTTGACCAGGGTGATGCCCGCCGCCTCCAGCGCCACGTCACTGCCGGTGCCCATGGCGATGCCGATATCGGCGGCAGCCAGCGCGGGCGCGTCGTTGACGCCGTCGCCGACCATCGCCACCACCCGCCCCTCGCCCTTCAGCACGGCGACCGCTGCTGCCTTGTCTTCGGGCAGCACGTCAGCAACCACATCTGCGATGCCCACCGCCGCCGCCACCGCCTCGGCGGCGCGGCGATGATCGCCGGTTAACATTGCCACCCCGACCCCCATCTCCTTCAACGCCGCAACCGCTGCCGCTGCGCCGATCTTGACCGGATCGGCGACGGCAATGATGCCGCGCGCCACTTTGTCGGCAGCCACCCACATGACAGTGCGCGCCTTGGCCTCCTCCGCCTCGGCGGCGACGGCCAAGGCCCCCATCTCAATACCCTGCTCCGTCATCAACCGGGCGCTGCCAATCAGCACCCGGCAATCGTCAACCTCGGCTGATAGCCCCCGTCCGGGCAGACCGTGAAAGCTCGACACGGGAGAGGTGGCCAATCCTTGCTCCGCCGCCCGCGCCAACACCGCCTTAGCCAGGGGATGCTCGCTGCCGACCTGCGCCGAGGCAGCCAGTCGCAGCAAGCCCGCCTCATCGCCGTCGGCGGCCACCACCGAAACCACCGCCGGACGGCCCTGGGTCAGGGTTCCGGTCTTATCCAGCACCACCAGGGTGACCAGATGGGCGCGTTCCAGCGCCGCCGCGTCCTTGATCAAGATACCGTGGCGGGCGGCGATGCCGGTGCCGACCATGATGGCGGTCGGGGTGGCCAAGCCGAGGGCGCAGGGACAGGCGATCACCAGCACCGACACTGCCGCCAGGAAGGCGCGGCCGTAATCCCCGCCAAGCACGCCCCAGCCGATAAAGGCGAAGACGGCCAAAGCCACCACCACCGGCACGAACACCGATGAAACGCGATCGACCAGCCGCTGCACCGGCGCCTTCGAGGCCTGAGCGCCCTGGACCATGCGGATGATGCGGTTAATGGTGGATTCGGCGCCGACTCGGGTGGCGCGGATCTTCAGCATGCCATCGCCATTGACGCTGCCGGCCACCATGGCATCGCCCGGCCCCTTTTCCACCGGCAGGCTTTCGCCGGTGATCAACGATTCGTCGGCCTGGCCATTGCCCGAGATCACGGTGCCGTCCACCGGCACCCGTTCCCCCGGCCGCACCACCACCACATCGCCAGCCGCCACCGCCGCCGCCGGCACCTGGACCAGCGTGCCGTCACGCTCGATGGTCGCCACCTCGGGGCGCAGCTTCATCAAGGCGCGGATGGCGCCAGCCGCCGAACGCTTGGCGCGGGCTTCCAACACCTTGCCCAGCAGCACCAGGGTGATAACCACCGTGGCGCCCTCGAAATACAGATCGCCATGCTCGGCATGGCCGTTAACCACGCTCCAGGCAGACAGGAAGTAGGCGGCCGAGGTGCCCAGCGCCACCAGCACGTCCATGTTGCCGCTGCCGCCCTTCAGCGAGGCCCAGCCGCCGCGATAGAAGCGGGCGCCGATCCAGAACTGCACTGGCGTCGCCACCGCCATTTGCAGCCAGCCCGGCAGCATGGCGTGAAATCCGGCAAGGTCGAGAACCATTTGCCCGACCAGCGGCAAGGTCAGCAGCGCCGACAGCGCCAGCAGACGCACTTGACTGCGGAATTCTGCGGCATGGCGGGCCTCTTCCCGCTCCTCCTCGTCACCCAGTCCGGTAAGCGGAGTGGCGCCAAAGCCGGCCCGAACCACCGCCGCCACCAGATCGGCGATCGGAGTCCCCGGATAGGCGATTATACGAGCGCGCTCGGAGGCCAAGTTGACGGCGACGGTCTCTACCCCATCAACCTTGCCCAGCACCTTTTCCAGCCGCGTCGCGCAGGCGGCGCAGGTCATGCCCGAAATGGCCAATTCGACCGCCTGTGGCCGATGCATCGTGCTTCCCCACTCTACTTTTCCGTCATCCCCGCGAAGGCGGGGATCCACGGCGGGAACAGATGGTATGCCGGCCGCAAAAGTGTGCCGGCGGCGGCATGGATCCCCGCCTTCGCGGGGATGACGACAACGCGCTTCCTTCCACCTCGTCCCACCTTGATGTACCCTGCCCTTCGATGTGGCGAAACATTTTTCGACCGACACCGCCGGAACCACCACCGCCCCCCGGATGGGAGGCGCGTCAGGCCGCGATCATCGACGCGCCGGCCAGCGCCCGGCTGCTGGTCGATGGCGGCCCCGGCACCGGCAAGACCGCCATCGCTTGCGCACGGGTGGCGCGATTGATCGAACGGGAGGGACTGGACCCTGCGTCGATCTGGCTGGTCAGCTTCACTCGCACCGCCATCCGCGAGATCCGCAACCGCATCGCCGATGCGATTGGCAATGCGGCTTTGGCCCAGCGGGTCCGCCTCTCGACCCTCGATTCCCTGGCCTGGGCGATCCAGCCCGACACCGAGGGCATCGAGGAGCTTGAAGGCTACGACGAGTCCATCGCCACCCTGCTGGAGATGGTCAAGACCGGCACCGCCTTGGCCGAACGCTTCGCCGGGATCGGCCATATCATCCTGGACGAGGCCCACGACATCGTCGGATTGCGGGCCGATCTGGTGGCCGCCATGCTTGACCGGCTTGGTCCTGACACCGGGTTGACCGTATTTCTGGATGAGGCCCAGGCCATCTACGGCTTCGCCGACCGCGCCCCCGGTTGGGGACGGGAATCGCTGCTCGACCGTCTGCGGCAGCGTTCGGACTTTCAGCATCTCGGCCTGGAAACCGTGTTCCGCAGTCGAGAGCCCAAATTGACCCGGATATTTCGCGAAACCCGCGAACAAGTGCTCAAAGAAGGTGGCGACGCCGATCGCCGTTTAACCAAGCTGCGCAACCAAATCGGCCGTCTGGCCGACGGACGCGTCGGCGACGTGCTCGACCAGAATCTGGAGAGGCGCGACGACATCCTGGTTCTGTTTCGCCGCCGGGCCGACGTGCTGGCCGCCTCGGCCCGGCTGCATGGCGCCGGCATCGCCCACCGGCTAAGGCTGTCCGGTCACCCCGCCGGCCTGGCGCCGTGGCTGGCCGCCACCCTGGGCGGCCATGACGGCCCAACCCTCTCATGCGGCCAATTCACCCTCGCTTGGGACCGGCGTGTCGCCGGCACGCCCTTGGCCATCGAATCGCCAGAGGCCGCCTGGGCCGCTCTGGTTCGCCTGGCCGGACCCGATGGAATCCTCGATCTTCCCCAGCTCCGTCGCCGCCTGACCGGCCCGCAGCTGCCGGTCGAGCTGTGTCTGGCCGAAGCTGGCGCCACCGGCCCGGTACTTGGCACCATCCACGCCTCGAAGGGCCGCGAGGCCGAAACTGTCCATTTGATGCTGCCGGCGAAGGAAAACGGTGACCCCGCCGAGGAGGCGCGCATCGCCTTCGTCGGTGCCACCCGCGCCCGCCGCCGCCTGCTGGTGGGAAAAGCGGCGCCGGAGCCGGCCGAGCGGCTGCAATCGGGGCGGTTGTTCCGCCTGGATCGCGACGGCGTTCGCGTCGAACTTGGCCGCGCCGAGGATATCGATGCCGAAAGCCTGGCTGGCCGTCAGGTCTTCGCCAACGGCGAGGCGGTGGAGCTGGCCCAATCCCGCCTTCTCGGTTTGGCCGGACGATTGGTGACGCTGGAGGCGCGCCGGTGCGGCCCTGGTTATCTGCTTGCCGAACCGGATGGGCCGGTACTGGCCGGATTGGGATGGACTGTGGCGGAGGATCTTGCCGCCCTCGCCGCACTGAAGTCCAAACGGCAATCAGGCGGCCCCTTCACCATCCCCGAGCGCATCGACGGCCTGTGGCAGATCGGCCTTTCTGCTTTGGCGTTCGGGCGCGACGATCGGCTGCACCGACCTTTTGACAGCGGCGGGCTATTACTGTGCCCGATCGTCGCCTTCTGGGGTGGCATCGAGTTCGCCTCCTTGGCGCAACGCACATAGTGCTTCCACGCCCCTCGCCAAAGCGCCACTGCGTCTCCACCTTTAGAGCAAGGTGAAATCGGACGGCATGAAATTCAGATGACGGGGCGCCCCTCTTGATTTCAGCGCCAATGTTTCCCGGTCTTTGGCAGGGCTCCGAATCCAGGTTAACGGGGCGTGATGCCGAGGATTGAAGCGAGGTAGGCGGTATCCCATCCGGCCATTTTCC
>Ga0316222_1002357_pt1 | contig 20342 bp, 21 predicted proteins | sample TBH18011metaG_FD_206008 | JGI IMG/M metagenome (GOLD analysis project Ga0316222, IMG submission 206008) | Freshwater microbial communities from Trout Bog Lake, Wisconsin, USA - TBH18011 | ecosystem: Environmental > Aquatic > Freshwater > Lake > Hypolimnion/Profundal zone | place: USA: Wisconsin...
ACCCGTGAATAGGCGGTGGAATTAGGCTATGCGCCAGTAGTGCCACCCCATCCAAACCGGCTGGTTCCTTGGGAGTATGACCGGGTTTTATACCGCCGCAGAAATGAAATCGAACGCCTCTTCCGCCGGCTCAAAGGCTATCGCCGCATCTTTTCCCGCTTCGACAAGCTGGATGTTTTGTTCGCAGGCTTCATCCTGTTTGCCCTCATCGTCGAAGCATTGCGTTAGTGTTAACACTCCCTAGTTGGTCTTCATCGGTTGCTATACGATTTTACAAGGAATCAAGGCATCCTCATCGAACGAATAAACGGCGCACAAGCGATGGTAGCCGTCCGCAATCACAACCCTCCCATGGGCTGAATCCCTGACCAGCAGCAGTGGCGATATTTTTTGTCTCGCCTCAATTTTCAGCTGATCCTTTTTGACGTGGCTGTTGCTGACCGCAAGCAATGGCAGGCTCGCTGCTCGGAAAATGTCCTTGGACTTGAACTCCGACATCCCCGCCCGTTTCAAATCTTTCACATGGGCCTTGGCGGTCTTTTTATCCCAGAGCAGGCTGAGGTAGGACTGCGCGGCGATGAAGTCGTGTTCTTCCGGCTCGCTCAACCACTTGATTTGGTATTTCTTTGGCATATTGGTCGGGGTTCAGGATATGAAAAACTGGTCGCCGCTTAAATTATATTTCTTCGATCAGACTGAAGGCGCTGGTTTTAATTTGAAGAATTGCCCGAGCATCAACGCACAAATTGTTTGTAGAAAGTGACGCCGGAGATGATAAAGCCGATGGCCGTGATGATCTGCCGGACTCTGGCCTGTGAAATGCGCTGGGAATAATGCGAGCCCAGATAATAGCCCGCCACGGCTCCCACGGTCATGACGGCGGCGCGCGGCCAGTCAATCAACCCGGCACCGATGAACCACACGGCCGCCACGAGGTTGATGAGCGAACCCAAAATCGTCTTGAGCGTGTTCATTTCGTAAATGTTGCGCATCCCGATAAACCCCAGCGTGGCCAGCATCAAGATGCCTATGCCCGCCCCGAAGTAGCCGCCGTAGATGGCAACCAGGAATTGAAAGAAAATGGCTCCCCAGATTTGAACCGGATTGGCTTTGGCATCAAGATGCGAACCCGCAAAACGCCGGAAGATGCCTTGAGCCAGAAAGAGCAATGTCGCGAATAGAATCAGGAAGGGAACGAGTTTGGCAAAAATCTGGTTGCTCGTATGCGTCAACAACGCACTGCCAATCAGCCCGCCGAGCAGGCTCACTGGCAAAAAACGCTTCAGCCAGGGCAAGACGGGCTTGATGTATTGCCGGTTTCCGAACATGCCACCGCCCGTGCCGATGACCAGCGCCAGCGTGCTGGTGGCGTTGGCCATGACCGGCGAGGTTCCAAAGGCGAGCAGGGTCGGAAAGGTGAGGAGCGTCCCGCCGCCGGCCACGGCATTGATCATTCCTGCTCCGACCGCCGAACCTGCCAGACCGGTTATTTCCCAACCAGAAATCATTTGCCTGAAAGTTTAATCTGATTTCTTTCTGACTCAAGCTGGCAAAGCCGGCGGTTCCACTTCAATCTCCCGGCTCAAGCAGGCTGCATTCAAAATAACCCGCCAAATCCATCAGGCTCCGATATGCGAGGTCTTTGGGGCTGGAATGGGGAATGATTGAATGCAGATCGGCCGGCTCACCCAAAGCACGCCAGCTACCGACCCTGATATCGTTGAGAACTTGCAGCATCGTCTCCCGCTCCTCTACGTTCAATGTCATCAGCAAACCCGTTTCCTCCAGCTTCAACTTGTCAGGCCTGATCAGGTCTAGGGCCAGTTTCTTAAGCTCTTTACGGTGTTCAGCCAAAGATTCGTTCAGCAGCTTTTCCCGTTCCCTGGCTTTCGGATGCTTGTCGGTCTTGGAGATTTTGACCGGATCAATCTTGGTGAACGGGAACTTTTTTAACAACCCGACCAGAATATCCGCCTCGTTTTGTGCGAGGTGATATTGCCAAACCCCATCCTGCCATTTGACCAGTTTCATTCCGCCGGCTCCATCGTTGCCTGAAGTTTGTAGTTCTGGAGCTGGTGGACGTAAAACTCGGCCTTCTCCGCACCTTCCCTGACCAGCACGCTTTTCCCTTTTTCGTGAACTTCCATCATGTGCTTTTCCGCCTTCTGTTTGTTCCAGCCAAAGATTCTCATAAAGACGTGGGTGACATAAACCATCAGGTTCACCAGGTCGTTCCAGCAAACGACATAAAAAGTCGGAGCCAGATCATCGTCGGACTTGGGCTTCTTCCTGACAATCGGCTTCGTGACTGGTTCTAAAACGGTGGGCATTATGATGCAAATTTCGCAAGCTTCTCGCGCACGTAATCAATATGGCCGCGCAGCCCATAAAACCGGTCGGCAAACGAGGCCGGCACCTTGATCCGCTTCACCGCCTTTTCAATCTCATCCAGCCGTTCGTGCATTTCCTTCCGTTTGGCCGGCGTTATTTCCCTGACAAGCTCACGCTCCAGCAACAGCAACGCACGATACCACCGGTATAGGCGCAGCTGAATCCGCCATTTGTAGGCCGCCGGAATCAGCCGCAGACCGGGGATCAGCACCAGCATCATCGGAATAAAGGCCACCAAGATGCGGTTGGCCAAACTCGCAATCCAGAACGGAAATTTGCGATACAAAAAGGATTTGCCGGACTTGTAGTAACGGCCGGCATCCGGGCTGATCTTGAACTCATGTTCCACCGGGTTGGGAAACTCACCTTGATTTTGGAGCATGCTGGCGTTCCCATGGACTTCCTGGGCCGCCTCCAGCAACAGATCCGAAACCGCCGCATTTAAATTTGGCCGAGCCACAAGTTCCACAGTCGGGCCGATGAGCCAGACATCTTGCTGGGGCAGGTTTTTGCTGAAATCAATGGAGCCTTCGGGCAGGCGCAGCTTGTTCAGATAGTTGAACCGCCGGGTGTAGGCGTCCGCCTGTTCAAAACTTAGCAGTTCAACTCCCGGTGACCGCAACAATATCCGCATGGTCTGTGACGAGGCCGAATCGCTCATCATAAATACGGCATCAACGGTTCCGGCCAACAACTGTTGCGCGGCGGCGTCCGCGTCCAGATCCAACAGTTTGGTCACTCCGTCAGTCGTGAGGCCGTTGGTCTGAAGCAAGGTCAAAGCCAGTGAATGGGCTCCGCTTCCTTCGGAGCCGATAGCCAGCCGTTTTCCAGCCAGTCCGGACAGCAACCTGATGTTCGTGCCGCCACGGTAGAATATGAGCAGCGGTTCGTAGGCGATGTTTCCGAGCGAAATCAAATTCTGGGTGTTCGTCCCATCCGCCACACCGCCTTGGACGAAGCCGACATCCACCCGTGATGTTGGGCTTTCCAAACGCTGAAGGTTTTCCAGCGAACCTTGCGAGGGGATGATGTTCAACGTCACGCCGTTGCGGGCAAGGATGGCGCGATACTTCCCGGCATTCCTTTCAAAGGTGCTTCCCGGCGGGCCGCTGGTGATGGTGAGAATCCGCGGCGGTGCCGAATGAATGAACCAGTAAATCGCGAAGCAGGTGACGAGACTGATAAAGCAGACCACGACAAGGGACAGGCTCCAGCTCAGCCCGAAATTCTCTGTGAAGATGGACACGATCCGGGAAAGGCCAGATTTGCGTTCGGTTTTCATGCAACGTTTTTCTACCACAATGGCAACACCGGCAGGATAATAGTTTTGCCGAGCATCGCAATCAATCACGTCCAACCCTAAAATCGGATTGAGCGTCGTTGATCTCGTCCCCAATCTGTTATCATCTCAACATGGACATCGATCTGACCGGATTCTCACCAGTTCAAAAACAGTCGCTTTTCGACCTGTTGATTCTGGCCATGTATGCGGACGGAAATTTATCCACGGTTAAACATGATCAATTGCAGAAGATGTTGACGGCGATGGGATTTGTTGACGAGATTGATCGGCAGCGAGAATTTGATGCGGCGGTGACCAGAATCAGGCCAGCGCTCCAACGCCGCCAGCCTTGAACCGTTCCAGGCCAGGGAGCATGACGCTTTCAACGGCCTGGCGCTTGTCATCGTCCGCGCGACCCAGCCCGGCGATATTACGCTCAAAGCCTATGCCGACGGCCTGAAAGGCGCAACGACACTTAGAGGAGAAGATTTTGAGCCCTTTCCCCAATTGTAATGAAGTCTAAAATCGCCCGGCTTTCACGAGCTGAATGCCATGGAAAATTAACGCTCTCCTTCATAGTTCCGGCTGAGACGCTGTGCCGCTGTGACTATTCTGAATTTTGCCTGCCGGTTTCTATCGGGCGTTTTCATGATTCAAAATCACCACCGTAAGCGACTGATTTCCACCGATTTTCCGGTTCAGATTTCATTTGCCAGAACCGGCGCTTGGTCTTAAGTTAACTCTTAATATTAAATTAATCATGTCGAATGTTGGAAAAGAAACATCGTCGGCGAACGATTTGCTGAAGAACTCTACGCTTTACCGCGAGTTTCAGGCAGAACGCGAGGAGATTCTGCGCCACAAGTGGATTGAGTCCGAGAAGGCCGGCCACGACATCGGTTTCGAACGCGCCCTCACGGACTGGATCATCAAGCACCGCGCCCAATGGCGCAAATCCCGACAGGCGGCCGCGACGAATTGAACCAAATCTGTTCCTTTAACGCCACCCTGCGAGGTGACGAAGGAAAAATGAAAACCAAAACGAAAACGCGAACCAGCCCCGAAGCCCGGGCGCAGTTCGCGATTTTTTATGCCTGACACCACCGTCATTCTTGACGCCACCGCCATCCAGCGCGCGCTCACGCGCATCGCGCACGAGATTGCCGAGCGCAACGAACACAGCGCCGAGGTCGCGCTGGTGGGCATTCCGGTCGGCGGCGATCATCTGGCGGCGCGGCTTGCGAAAATTCTCGCCGGCATTTGGAACCACGCCGTGCCGGTCGGCATCCTCGACACGGCGATGCACCGCGATGATCTTGACCACCGCGTCGCACCGACGGTGCATCCGACGGACATCCCGTTCGACGTCACCGGCAAAACGGTTGTGCTGGTGGACGACGTGCTGTTCAGCGGCCGCACCACGCGCGCGGCGATGGACGCGCTGAACGACTTTGGCCGGCCGAAGAAAATCCAACTTGCGGTGCTGATTGACCGCGGTCACCGCGAACTGCCCATCAAGGCGGATTTCATCGGCAAGAACGTGCCAACGTCGCTGGATGAGAAAATTTCCCTACTGCTGACCGAGGCCGGCGCGGCGGCGGATGAAGTGATTTTAAAGAAGCGTTGAATGGTTAAATCGTTGCATCGCTAAATCGAATTCGCGGTTCGCGATGCAACCATTCAACGGTTTAACCATGTAACGATTTAATGAATTATGGCTTGGACCAAGAAACATCTGCTCGACATCGAGTCGCTCACGGCGGAGGAAATCATCACCGTGCTCGACACCGCGCGCGGCTTCAAGGCCGTCGGCGAGCGTGCCATCAAGAAAGTTCCGGCGCTGCGCGGTAAGACCGTCGTGAACCTGTTTGTCGAGCCATCCACGCGGACGCGCATCAGCTTTGAACTGGCGGCGCAGCGGCTTTCCGCCGACATCGTGAATTTTTCCGCCGAAGCGTCGTCGTTCAAGAAAGGCGAGACGCTCAAGGACACCGCGCTCAATCTTCAGGCGCTCAATGCCGACTTCATCATTATCCGGCATAGCGCGAGCGGTGCGCCGCATTTTCTCTCGCGCGTGCTCGACGCGCACGTCATCAACGCTGGCGATGGCGCACACGCGCATCCCACGCAGGCGCTGCTCGACTGTTTCACCATCCGCGAGCGCAAAGGCCGCATCGCCGGGCTGAACGTGACCATCCTCGGCGACATTCTTTACAGCCGCGTCGCACGTTCGGACATCTGGGCGCTGACCAAGCTCGGTGCGAAGGTGACGCTTTGCGGCCCGTCCACGCTCGTGCCAAAGACTTTTGAGCAGATGGGCTGCCGCGTGACGCATGACGTGGACGAGGCGATTCGCGATGCCGACATCATCAATCTGCTCCGCATCCAGCACGAGCGCCAGCGCAAGACGATGTTCCCCAGCATCGGCGAATACACGCAGCTTTTCGGCCTCAACAAGGCGCGGCTCGCCAAGACCAAGCCCGACGCGCTGATCATGCATCCCGGCCCGATCAACCGCGGCGTGGAGATTGACAGCGAGATTGCCGACAGCGGTCGCTCGGTGATTCTGCAGCAGGTGACGAACGGCCTTGCCGTGCGCATGGCGGTGCTGTTCCTCGTGAACGGCGGGAAAGTTCCCGCCGACGCGGCGGTGAACTGACTTCAGTGCTTCCAAAAACCGCAGGCTGCGGAAATAAAGGCACGGTTGCAGGATTGCCCCATTTTTGGCAAAACTTCAGGGTGTAAAAATCACGGCTTGCACCAACTGTAAGTCGGCCACGTTGGCAACTAAAATGAAGAATGGCGTCGTCATCGGGCTGTTGATTTCCGCGACCGGCAGCGCACTGTTCCGGTCGGCGGCGAACGCTGCTTTCTTATCCGTTGTTTCTTGGCGGACTTTTCATTGTCGGACTGGGCTTCGCCATGCTGCAGATTGCAGCCAACCCTTATGTGACCATCCTCGGCCCGGAACGCACTGCGTCCAGTCGGCTGAATCTGGCGCAGGCGTTCAACTCCGTAGGCACCACCATCGGGCCGCTGATTGGCGGGTTGCGCGTTGGTCGCTTGTTTGAGTTGCAGCGGCAGCGTGATTTGGCAGACGGCGCTAAATCTGATTCACGGTAAAATGGATAATTCGGCTTCTTGCCGTAAATAGTAGCCTCAACTCGCCGGTGGCGGATGATTTTAGGGAATTTTACTTTTGGCTTTTCAGAATCGGCCAGAAGTTGTGCGGTATTTGTGCGGACGTCAATCAAATCCTCACTTTCTTGGGGAAAAATGGTGCGCGGTGGAGGTTTCGAACCTCCGACCCCTACCGTGTCAAGGTAATGCTCTACCACTGAGCTAACCGCGCAATTAACCAACAATTACAATGCAAATACGCAATTTGTCTCGACAAAAAACGACAGCTTGTAATCCATACTTGCAACCCGGTTGCTTTGTGCTTCGTTTTGGCATACAAACGACCGCGCAAAACACATTGAAACCGGCGGCACAACCGGCTTTTCACAAAGTCGCAGAGAACCTGTATCGGCTCGAATCGTCGGGCGGGTATTATGCCCTGATCAAAAAGAGCGGCAAGCAATTTCGTCGCTCGCTGAAAACCAAAGACCGGAAAGCTGGATGTCTTGTTCGCCGGCTTCATCCTGTTTGCCCTCATCATCGAAGCTTTGCGTTAGTGTTAACAATTCCTAGGCGAAACCATTCTGCTGGGAGCCGGATTTATTTGGGGGAAAACATCGGATTCAATGTGGCCACCCGTGGTGGCCGGAACTGCGGCCTGCTTTTTGGGCGGCATTTGCGCCTTCTGGCTGGGGCCGCTGCCACTTTACCTGATGCTTGCAAGTTTAATCCTCATTGTTCTGGGCGTGATTTTCAGGCATTCTCTATCTAGATTTTGGTCGCGGCGATTTTCCAAAACCCGTCGGCAAACATCGGAACCGCTGCCGATATCTAAAACCTAATCCACCATGAAAACCCCCTTTCCCTTGTCGGAAGTCTATCGGTTGCTCGAATCTGGCCCGGTCGTGCTGCTTACCACTCTTCGCGCTGGGCGGGCAAACGTCATGCCCATGTCTTGGCACCTCATGATGGAGTTCACGCCGCCGCTCGTGGGCTGCGTGGTCAGCAACGGCAATTACTCGTTTGCAACTTTGAAGACGACCAAGGAATGCGTGATTAATATCCCCACTGTGGACCTGGCGAAAACCGTGGTGGCTTGCGGGAACACTTCCGGTAGCAGCGTGGACAAGTTCAAAAAACTTGGCCTCACACCCGTGGCTGCCAAATATGTCAAGGCTCCGCTCATCACCGAGTGTTACGCCAGCTTGGAATGCAAGGTCGCTGATACGAAGCTGGTCACCAAATACAACTTTTTCGTCTTGGAAGTGCTTCAAGCATGGGTCGATCCGGCGCAGAAAAATCCCCGGACGATTCATCATCAAGGCGAAGGCAAATTTATGGTGGCAGGCCGGACGCTCCATCTGCCTTCGCCAAAAACCTCACTCGGTGGAAAGTAAATCCCATCGTCATCCGACGCGATGACAGATATTCGTGGGGTGTTCACCCCATTGTTCGCGCCGGGCAAAAGGGACACTTTGGGGTTGTGGCCGAAGTTGTCCTCGAAATCAAAAACCTGACCCGCCGTTTCGGCCCGTTTACGGCGGTGGATGATTTGACCCTTTCGGTCAACGACGGCGAGGTATTCGGCCTGCTCGGTTCCAACGGGGCCGGCAAAACCACCACTACATTGATGAAAACGGCGAGGACCTGCCGGAAATCCGAAACTGGAAGTATCCGGTGACAAATTTATGAATCGAGACATACCCAACCATCGGCCTTATTGGAGACGGGCGCATCGCGACTGGCGTCTCTGGGCCATCGTTATATTGATGCTGGCCGCCATGGTGGTTTATTTGATGACCGGCGACTTGCGCTGGCCCATCCATACCCAACCGCAGCCGATGGTGCCAATCGCCGTCTAAAGCGAGCGGTTACTGGATTAAGAACCAAAGCGTTTGATGGGGTGAATACCCCATAGTGCCCGCCAAGGGTCTCAATCTATAGTTGGTGCGTGATGAGAAATATTGGCCCGTTCAAATCCTAATATCGCGATGAATTTATTGATCAAAATTCCTGTTTTGTTGTGTCTGCTGGCTGGCATGACCCTGTCGGCGCGGGCTCAAGCGGCGGCTCCGCCACCGATGCCAGCTTATCAAGCGCTTCCCGCCGCGCAACTGGACCAATTGCTGGGGCCGATTGCACTTTATCCCGACCCGTTGATTGCCGAAATTCTGCCGGCGTCCACTTTGCCCGCGCAAATCGTGCTGGCGGATCGTTATATAGTTGCCGGCGGCGACCCCAACCTGATTGCGCAGCAGCCATGGGACGCCAGCGTTCAGGCCGTGGCCCGCTATCCCAGCGTGTTGAAATGGATGGATGACAATTTGAATTGGACGACCCAGACGGGACAGGCGTTTCTCAATCAACAGCCGGACGTGATGAGTTCCATCCAACGGCTGCGTGCCACGGCTTCCAAACTGGGCAACTTGCAATCCTCGCCCCAGCAACAGGTGATTGCCGACGGCGGTGACATTGAAATTGTTCCGGCGGATCCACAGGTGATTTATGTGCCGGTATATCAGCCCGATCAGGTTTATTACGACGCACCTTATGGTGCGCCTTACATCACCTTTGGCATCGGCTGGCCATTCGGTTTATGGATGGGTTACGATTGTGATTGGGGAAATGGGAGCCTCATTTTCTGGGGCAACGGCTATTCGCGTCCGCACAACTGGTGGCATGAATCTTCACACAACCGGGACATGGGTCATACGGGTATCTGGCGACCGGACTATCATCCCGGCGCAGTCGCGGGCAATCGAGGCGACCGGGGTTATGGCGGGAATGCGCTTTCGCGTTCGCCGTCTCCGGCGGCCATAAGACAAGAACTGGCCCACCCGGCAGCGCCGCGAGATGAACGTTCAATTAATAGTTCCGGCCCCGCACCCGCGCGTGGCGGGACGGCAAATGACTTTCGTGGCGAACGCTCCATTAACATTTCCCGACCCACGCCAGCTCCAGTGCAACACGCCGCAGCCATCAGCCAGCCGGCATCTAGCGGTGCGTTTACCGGCATACAGAGTGCGCAAGAGACCAGAAGCTATAGCAACCGCGGCCAGCAAAGTATGCAGGCCGTTCCCCGTTCCGCGCCTGAGTCGCGGCCAGCACCTTCTGGCGGTGGCGGCGGTGGATTTCACGGCGGTGGCGGTGGCGGCTTCAGGCATTAATTTTTTACTTTTATGATTTTCAAAAACATATTACCGATGAAAACGAACTTGCTGGCAGGTTGTCGTCAGGCTTCGCTGGTGGTGATTGGACTTGGTTTGGCGATGCCATTGGCGGTCTTGGCGCAGGAAGAGCAGGAGTTCACTTCGCCAAACGATGCCGTCAATGCTTTGGTGATGGCGGCGCAGAATCAGGACACCAACGCCATCCATTTGATTTTCGGTCCAGTCGGACATGAAATGATTTCGCCGGACTTCGTCCAAGCCACCGAAGAGTTCCAACTGTTTGTCCAGCACCTCAAGGAAAAGACGCAGTTGATCAACAACTCCGATTCCAATGCCACGCTGCAAATCGGCGCGGACGGCTGGCCCTTTCCCATTCCGCTGGTCAAACAGGGCGCGCTCTGGCATTTCGATACCGCCGCTGGCAAGGATGAGATTCTGGCCCGCCGCGTCGGCATGGACGAAATCGGTGCCATCAATGTCTGCCATGCCTATGTGGACGCCCAGCGTGAATATGCCAGCGCAGACCGCCTGGGTGACAGCGTGCTGGCTTATGCCCAATTCTTGCGGAGCACGCCCGGCACCCACGACGGACTTTTCTGGCCGGCGAAACAGCCGGGTGAAGAATTAAGTCCTTTGGGGCCGCTCATCGCCCAGGCGCGGGTGGACGGCTATCATCGCACGGCAAAAATGCTCAATGACGAACAGGCACCGTATCACGGCTATTATTTCAAGATCCTGACCCGCCAGGGAAAGCACGCACCCGGCGGCAAGTATGATTACATCATCAATGGCCGGATGATTGCCGGGTTTGCGCTCGTCGCGTGGCCAGCCGAATGGGGCAACACCGGCGTGATGACCTTCGCCGTCAATCAGCAAGGCAGGATTTCTCAAAAAAACCTCGGACCCAAGACCGTGAAAATCGCCAAGGCCATGACCGTTTATGACCCTGACGACACCTGGACTCTGACACAGTGAAAAATGAAAAGACCGATAATGAGGCGATCGTTGCCACCGGTCTGACCAAATGGTTTGGCGCAGGCGAGACCAAGGTGACGGCGGTGAATCAGGTCGGGCTGGTCGCGCATTTTGGCGAGATGTTGTTCATCGTCGGTCCTTCCGGCAGCGGGAAGACCACGCTGTTAAGCATGATCTCCGGCATTCTGCGTCCGAACGCCGGCAAGGTGACGGTTAAAGGCGCGGATATTTGGACGCTGAACAACGACCAGTTGGCGGATTTTCGTCTGAACACCATTGGTTTTGTTTTTCAGGACTACCATCTGTTTCCGCGATTGACCACGGCCGAGAATGTCGCCATCCCGCTCATCCTGAAGCAGCACAACTGGAATGAATCCATCGCCGAGGCAAAAAAATATCTTGAAATCGTCGGCCTGAAAAACCGGGGCGAGATGCTGCCGGTGAAGCTTTCGGGCGGCGAGCAGCAGCGCGTGGCCATCGCCCGAGCGATCAGCAGCAGTCCGGACATTTTGATTCTCGACGAGCCGACCGCCTCTTTGGATGGTGATACCGGGAAGATGATCATTTCTTTCGTAAAAGAAAAAATCCTCAACGAACATCGATGCATCTTGATCGTGACCCATGATGCGCGCATCAACGAATTTGCGGATCGAATTCTCCACATGGAAGACGGACATCTCACCGCCGAAGACAAGGGAACCGAATGAATCCAGACGAATCCAAACCGGAAGTCAAACCGCCAAATACAAAGCCGGAAGCGGTCACAACCAAGCCCGATCCCAAAGCACTCGAACTTATCCACGATACAAAAACGCCCGAGTCCAAGCCTGAATCGAAGCCCGAAGTTAAGCCAGAAACCAAAGCCGAGCCTAAATCTGCATATAAACCCAAACGGGATTTCAGAAACAAAATCATCTTCACTCTCTCGATCCTGGGCATCCTGGCCGGACTGGTCGCCGCCTATTTCTTCGGCATTAAACGGCAGGCGCAGCCGCCCGTGTTCAAGCCGGTCAGCAGCCCTTACGACTCGGCCATCTATGCAAATGGCATCATCGAGAGCGATCAGTCGAGTGGTGCCAACATCAATATCTATCCCGAAGTGTCCGGCCCGATCACGCAAGTGCTGGTGAGCGAAGGCCAGCAGGTGTCCGCCGGAACTTTGCTTTTCAAAATTGATGATGCGTTGCCGAGAGCAAATGCGGAGCTGGCCGAAGCCAACCTGAAAGCGGCCCAAGACCAATACGTTAAGCGCCGCACCGCCTACGACCTTGACCCGAAATCAATCAGCAAGGACGTGCTGGATACGGCGGAAGATACCGTCCATCAGGCGACCGCCGCACTAAAGGCGGCCAATGTGCTGCTGCAAAAATATTCGGTGAAGGCGTCGGTTGATGGAGTCGTGCTGGCCGTCAACGCGACCGTCGGCAGCTATGTTTCGTCGCAGGGAGCTTATGATTCCTACACCGAGGGGTTCGACCCGCTGATCATCATGGGAGCGCCGCAAGATTTTATGGACGTGCGCTGTTATGTGGACGAGATACTCATCTCACGGCTGCCATCTCACTGGCATATCACCGCGCAAATGTCCATCACCGGCACGGACATCAAAGTGCCGTTGGAATTCGTCCGGGTGCAACCTTATGTTTCGCCTAAGATTGAACTATCTAACCAACGCCAGGAAAAAGTTGATCTGCGGGTGCTGCCGGTGATTTTCCGGTTCGAGAAAAAGGATGCGCCGGTTTATCTGGGGCAGTTGGTGGATGTTTATATCGGCCAGAAATAGTTGACGCAAATGCGATGAACAATTTCCAATCAACATTTCAGAAGGGTAACTCACCTTGAAATACAGCGGCATCTTACGCATCGGCTTCAAGCTCCTGGTGAACGACAAGCCCAAGTTCTCCGCGCTGTTGATCGGGATTACTTTCGCCGTGTTCCTGATGATGCAGATGACCGCGATGTTCGCCGGCATCTTGAACCGGGCTTATTCGACAGTGACCAACATCGGTGCCGAGATGTGGATCATGGACCCCGCCGTCAATACGGCCAGCAGTGCGATTCCGCTGCCCGATTATCTGCTGGATGCGGTGCGCAGCATGGACGGAGTCAGCTACGCGGTGCCGCTTTTCATCGGCGGCGCGCAGGTCAGACTTGCCAGCGGCACCTACCAAGGGGTAACGGTCGTCGGCCTCGACGATAGCAGCCTGTTTGGCCGTCCCGAACTTCTCCAAGGCAACATTCAGGACATCTATGCCGACAACTCATTCATCGTCGTCAACGACGCCGAATTTTCCAAGTTAGAGAATCCGAAGCTCGGCACGTCATTCGAACTCAATGATCACCGTGGCTCGATTGTAGGCATCGCCCGCGTCGCCGCGAACGGATTGAATGGCGTGCCGACGCTCTACACGACCTATAGTCGCGCCAAGGAATATCTGCCGACAACGCGTTTCACCATTTCTTACATCCTGGTGCATCCGAAGAGCGAAGCGGCCATAGCCACAATCAAGCAGCACGTTGCCAAGCTTGGCTACGTCGCCTTCACCAAGGATGAATTCAACCAGCGCATTTCTGATTACTACACTTACAAAACCGGCATCGGCACCAACATTCTTTTGATGACCGTGATCAGCTTTATTGTTGGCCTGTCAATATCCGGCCAGACCTTTTACACTTTCATCCTCGAAAATCTGGAGAAGTTCGGCGCATTGAAGGCCATCGGCGCGAAGGGACGCGAACTGGTCTATATGATTCTGTTCATGGCGACGTTCACCGCGCTGACCGGCTACGGCCTGGGCATCGGTCTGGTGACGCTGATGATTTCCATCGCCCGCTACCGGCTGCCGAACTACGCCGCCATGATCACGTTCTGGAACCTGGGGCTGGCCTTTGGCATGGTCCTGCTGATTGCCGGAATTTCCAGCTATGTCGGGATCCGCAAGGTTCTCAAAATCGAGCCGTTCGACATCTTCCGAGGATAACCATGAGCGATAAAATGAAAATCATTGCCTCATTGCTGACATTGAAAACTGGGATGACCGTAGTTGTCCTGACAACTTTGGCTCTGTTCGCCGGTTGCAGCTTTGCACCAAAATATGCAAAACCATCGGTTCAAACGCCGGCCGCTTTCAAAGAAATGACGCCGACGCAATCATCGGAAACTGATGGTTGGAAAATCGCCAAACCAAAGGACAATGCGCTTCGCGGCCAATGGTGGGAAATGTTTCACGAGCCGGAGCTGAATGTTTTTGAAAGCCGAGTGAACGTGTCCAACCAGACTGTCGCCGTGGCGCTGGCGAATTTTCTTGCCGCGCGGGCGGTGGTGAAACAATCCCGGTCACAGTATTTCCCAACCGTGACCGCCAGCCCTTCGGTCACGAGATCACGGCAGGCTACATCTCAAAACCAATCCAGTTCGTCATCGTCAGCCTCAACTTTTACTGAATATTCACTGCCCTTTGACGCCTCTTGGGAGCCGGATTTCTGGGGGCGCATTCGCAACACGGTGAAAGCTAATTCGCTGGAAGCGCAAGCCACGCTGGCCGATCTCGAAAATGTGCGGCTGACGGTGCAGGCGGAAGTGGCGGTGGATTATTTTCAGCTGCGCGTGCTGGATGCGCAGAAGCAGCTTTTGGATGCGACGGTGATCGCCTATCAGGAATCGCTCAAGCTGACCCAGGCCCAGTATGGCGCGGGCCTGGCATCTGACCAGGACGTTGCGCAGGCTGAAACGCAGCTCAACACCACGCTCGCGCAGGCCACCGACCTCGGCATCCAGCGTGCGCAGCTTGAACACGCCATCGCGACGCTCCTTGGTCAACCGGCCTCATCATTTTCCATCGCCACTAATTTGCTGACTACAAAACCAATCGCCATTCCCTTCGGAGTTCCGTCACAACTGCTCGAACGCCGTCCCGACATTGCCGCCGCCGAACGCCGCGTTGCCGAGGCGAACGCTCAAATTGGTGTGGCGCGCGCGGCTTATTATCCGACCATCACCTTGAGCGGTGCTGCGGGATACCAGAACACTTCCGTGCAAAATCTCTTTTCCGGGCCGGGTCTAGTCTGGTCCGTCGGTGCGACGCTGGCGCAAACGCTTTTCGACGGCGGCTTGCGCAAAGCGGTCACCGAACAGTCCCGCGCGATTTATCAGGGCACCGTTGCGAATTACCGTCAGACCGTGCTTACGGCTTTTCAGGAAGTCGAAGACAATTTGTCGGCGCTACGAATCTTGTCGCAGGAACTCAAGCAACAAAATGTCGCTGTGGCGTCGTCGCAGCGCTACCTGAACCTTGCCAACGTCCGCTACCAATCAGGCTTGGACATTTACCTCGATGTGATCGCCGCGCAAACCGCTTTCCTGAACAATCAGCGGACGGCGCTGAACCTCCAGATGGAGCAACTAACGGCCAGCGTCCAATTGATAAAGGCGCTGGGTGGTGGTTGGGAAGCTTCGCTGAAAACAACTGACGTAATTCCCTGAGTTGCGCTTTTGTGATGCGTCTTTAGACGAAAGTATCTAGCCAAAATCGAGACATGGGATGCCATGATGTTGCTCGCCTTTGTCCCGTCCTGTCCCGCGGAGGGGGCGGGGGGTAGCTCGTGGCGGATGAGTTGACGCAACCGATTCATGCGCGCAAAAATCTATACAAAAGGTCGCTTCCCACCATCGTTCCAGTCAGACGCAACTCGCACGGAAAAACCGCGCATGAGTCAAGTTATTGGTCAAGCGCACGGCGTCACGCGCGGCGGGAATTTGCCTTCAACCACGCCGCATATTCCACCTCGGACATTTCACCGGCAGCGTGCGCGAGCGTGCGCAAAGCGGCATCGGCTTCGGTCGCATGAAAACGATAACCGTTTAATTCCAGAAAAATGACCGCCACGGTGAAACCAGCCCGCTTGTTGCTGTCAATGAAAGGATGATTCTTCACCAGGCCGAAACCGTAACTGGCGGCGAGATCGAAAAGAGTCGGCTTGCCGTAGGCCAAAAGATTTTCCGGTTTGCCCAAGGCTGAATCGAGTAAGCGCTCGTCGCGGATGCCGGTGGCACCGCCGAATTCCGCCAGCGATTGCTCATGGAGCGTCAGCACCGTCTCGCGCAAAACCCAGACCGGCGTTTTCATTTCGCCAGTTCGCGGAGCGTGTTGCGATAGCGGTGCATGACATCCTTGACCACTTCCATTTGCCGGGAGACTTCGGGATTGGCCGTCATCCGCACGCTGCCGTCCGTGCCATCGGTCAGGCAAATGGTATCGCCCTCGCCCGCCTTGAGATGGGCGAGCGTCTGTTTGGGCAAAACGAGACCGACCGAATTGCCAACCTTGCGCAGTTTTAATTCCAGAACCATGAAACCAATGTAACAACGATTGTTATAACGCCAAGTGGAAGAAATCTGCTCACGCGGGCAAGTAGCGCTGGGATGTGGCTCAGCCTCCACCTGCTTTGACGAAAAAAGTCATCTTTTTTAAGCAAAAGTCCATTGTTGGCGGCTGAAACAGGCCGTAGAGATAAGTGATAAGCGCTTGTATTGTTCGACTCGCCAGTCAAATGATGCCGGTATTTTTGCGTCACTATCAAATAATGAAGCCAATATTCCAGGAAAGCCTGCCCGTCATTTTGTCCGCGCATCTCTGCTGCGTGACGCTCGCGACATTCGGCATTTTGCTTTTGGGCGTTTTTGCTGCGCCCGCCGCCGGGACGAACGACCCGGCCCCGTCATTTTCCTATTCCGCCACCGACGACCCAAACAACCTGGCGCTGGTCGCGTGGCAGAAAGAATTTAGTGCCACGCACGAGCAGCGGATGCAGTGGTGGCGTGCCGCGCGTTTTGGCATGTTCATTCACTGGGGCGTCTATTCCATTCCCGCCGGTGTGTGGCACGGCACGAACGTCACCCGCCACGGGGCCGAATGGATCATGAACGGCACCGCCGGCCGGATTTCGATGGCCGATTATGAAAAGCTACCCGCGCAGTTTGACCCGGTGAAATTTAACGCGGAGGAATGGGTCAAAATTGCGCAGGACGCCGGCATGAAATACATCGTCATCACCGCCAAGCACCATGACGGGTTCGCGATGTTCCATTCGCAGGCGAGCGCGTTCAACATCTACGACGCGACGTCGTTCAAACGCGACCCGCTAAAGGAGCTGGCCGACGCTTGTGCCAAGGCCGGAATTAAACTGGGATTTTATTATTCGCAGGCGCAGGACTGGAACCATCCCGGCGGGGCGGCGGCGGGCGGACATTGGGACAGGAATCAGGATGGCGACATGGACAAGTTCATTGACGACGTTGACATCCCGCAGCTCAAGGAGCTGTTTTCCAACTATGGTAAAGTGGCCGTCATCTGGTGGGACACGCCGATTGGCATGACGCCCGAGCGCGCGGAAAAACTTTTGCCGCTGCTAAAAATGCAGCCGGACATTATTAGCAACAACCGGCTCGACTCAAAAAAAAGCACGGGCGACTATGGCACACCGGAAAACAAGATTCCGACCAACGCGCCGGCCGGCGACTGGGAAACGTGCATGACGATGAACCATACCTGGGGCTTTCGTTCGTATGACCACGAATGGAAATCCGCCGCGATGTTGGTGCGCAATCTCGTGGACATCGCCAGCAAGGGCGGGAACCTTTTGTTGAATGTCGGACCGACCAGCGAGGGGCTAATTCCCGAGCCGTCCGTCGAGCGGCTGAAGGAAATCGGCGATTGGATGAAGGTGAATGGCGAGGCGATTTATGGCACGACAAAAAGCCCGCTGAAGACCCAGCCATCATGGGGGCGGGTTACGCAAAAAGGCGGCACACTGTATCTCCATGTCTTTGACTGGCCGGCGGACGGAAAACTTTTGGTGTCCGGACTGAATGCCAAGGTTGATTCCGCCGTGATTTTGGCGACCGGAGAAAAAATTAAAACTTCCGCCGTCGCGGGAGGAGTTGCGGTTTCTGTTCCCACCGTTGCGCCCGGCCAGATTTCCTCGACGATAGTTTTGAAGCTGGAAACCCCATTGCAAACCAACTGATGTCGCGCCTGCTGTTTATGCCTTTTAAGTGTCATTTGGACTTGGGTCGGATTTTGCCGTTGATTTCGTTTTGCGGAATACTGGCTGGTGGCGCTTGCGGGGCGGAAACCGCGCCGCCCAAAGTTTTTTCCGCCAACCCGCAGGTGCTCGTTGCGGCCAAGATGAGCCTCGCAAAAGGTGAGTCTTCGCTTCGGCCGGCTTTGGGCAAACTGGTCGCTGAGGCCGACCGGACGCTGTCAATGAACCCGCCGACCGTGATGGATAAGAAGCAGGTTCCGCCCAGCGGCGACAAGCACGACTACTTGAGCTGGGCACCGTATTTCTGGCGCGACACCAATTCGTCCGGCAGAAAATTCATCCGCCGAGATGGGGAGCGAAATCCCGAAGCCAGCGAGGATTCGGATGCAATCCGGCTCGCCAATGTCTGTTCCAGCACGCACACGCTGGCGCTGGCATATTATTTTACCGGCAAAGAAAAATACTCGGCCGCGGCGGCGGAAATCATCCGCGTATTTTTCCTGAATCCGGAAACCCGGATGAATCCAAACTTGAATTTTGGCCAGGGCATTCCCGGCGAGGTCACTGGCCGGCCGGCTGGGCTCATCAGCGCGCGCGGCCTGGTGGACATGGTGGACGCAATCGGCCTACTCGATGGTTCAAAATTCTGGAGCGCCGCCGATCAGCGGGGGATGACCAACTGGGCCGGGCAGTATCTCCACTGGCTGACGACCAGCGAAATCGGCCGGGGCGAACTCGCCGCCAAAAACAACCACGGCAGCTTTTGCGACACCCAGGTCGCCGCGCTGGCGTTATTTGTCGGCCAAACTGAAGTTGCCAAGAATATCATCTGGACGGCGCGCACCAAGCGCATCGGCCGACAGATCGAGCCGGACGGCCGTCAGCCACTCGAACTAGGGCGCACGCTGTCCTTCGATTACAGTCTGTTCAATCTTCAGGCGCTCGTCGAATTGGCCGACCTCGGCCGTAATGTCGGCGTGGACCTCTGGCACTATCAAACAGCGGATGGGCGCAGCTTGCAGAGAGGCTTGGAATTCATGGCGCAGTTCGCCGATCTGAACCATCCCTGGCCTTATCCGCAAATTCACAGCCCCAAGCGGGACGAATTGGGTGCGCTCCTGTTTCGCACAGCCGCAATGTATCCGGACAGCCAGCTTGGCGCGGCCTTGAAGTTTTTCAACGCGAATGAACTCAACGGCAGTCCGGTGCGGCTGATTTCAAAAAGTCCCACTTTGCTAAGAACCGACGGGGCTGCCGCCGCCGGCAACAACTTCTTCAAGCCCCAAGAATCAGGCACACCCGGCGACATGAAAGGCTTAAAACCCGGCGATTCAGAGGGTGAATAACGACATGGTTTTCATGGTTGTTGCGCCGGATCCGGGCAGAATTGGCCTGAAAGAATTGCTAATTATCGGTGATGAAAAAAGTCCGTTTTTTTCCGTGAAAGTCCATTGCTGGATTTTCAAAATCAGCGAAATTGGATATGTAAACCAAACCACAGATTGCATCACGCCATGCGAAAATGCGCCGAACTAAAAAATATTGAACCATTGTCGTGCCGCATTTAACCGTCAACCCAAATACAGCCACAACCATGAATACCGAAACCAAAATTATTCGAACCAAGGCCGCCCTGTCCACCGTGATGGCCATGAGCCTCTGCCTGTTTGCAGCCGTGCAGGGGCAAGCGGCTTCGCTTACGGACATCGGCGGCACCGCGCCGACACCCGGCGCAAACGACATATCGCAACTTTTGACCACCGGAGGCAATGCTTCCACGGATGGGCTGAACTACTATGACAATAATTCCCCCGTTCCTGGCCAGACGTTCACGACGGGCGGCAATGTTTCAGGTTATACGCTTTCCAGCTTGGCCTATCAATATGGAACAAGTTGGGGCAACAGCCACAACAACGCGCAGGTTTATACCCTCCGCATTTATTCAGTAGGAGCCGCAGCAACGTTGGTGGCAACTTACACCTCCGGCAGCGTGGCTGTGACCGCCGGACACTGGGTGCAATGGACGGGTTTGAGCACCAGCCTGCAGCCCAACACAACCTATGCCTACACAGTTGCTTGCACGACGGGCTTCAACCAACTGATTGTTGCATCCGGAAATCCATACGCCGGCGGCGAAATTTGCTTGATTCAGAGCGCCGGCGGAACGGTAACTGTGGGCAGCACTCATGGCTACGATGCCGCTTTTGATGTCGGCCTGACGTTGCCTAGCAGTTCTGTTTCAGTAGCTCCCAATGACGACTGGAACGGCGGCAGCTCCAGCGGAAACAATTGGAGTGATTCGGCCAATTGGAACGGTGTCACGCCTTCGCAAAATGACTTTCTGACTTTTGATGGCTCGA
>Ga0316222_1002358_pt1 | contig 20341 bp, 14 predicted proteins | sample TBH18011metaG_FD_206008 | JGI IMG/M metagenome (GOLD analysis project Ga0316222, IMG submission 206008) | Freshwater microbial communities from Trout Bog Lake, Wisconsin, USA - TBH18011 | ecosystem: Environmental > Aquatic > Freshwater > Lake > Hypolimnion/Profundal zone | place: USA: Wisconsin...
TGGGGAGCACAATTTTGGCCGGGTCGTAGAGATCCCAATATTTCTTGGGGACGACGAAGGGCAGGTGCGGCTTGTGAAATCCAACTGCCAGGAAGAACGGTGACTCTGACTTCTTTGCATGTTGAATCTTCAGTCGCAAAATCGCTTCGGCCGCAATGCGTGCGTCCGGGTAGTTTTCCTCTGGTGCATCGCTAATCTCGATTGCAGGGCCTGAGATAGCGCCGTGACTTGGAATCTGGGTTAGCCGCTGCTCCCACTCCCGATAACTGTCCGCTGACTGGTACTGCTCGAGTTCTTCCACTTCGGTATCGAAATCCGCCGGCACACTCCATGAGGCCGTGTCGTTCAGATCGGGATGAAATACCTTGCCGACGGACTCTGCGAAATAGCCGTGCTTTTTGAACTGCTGCGGCAGCGTAACGACATTCGGCAGGGTATCGCGAAAGAACTTCACCAGGTCGTAGACCTTGGTAGTATCGGGGCGGCATCCTGTTAGCAGGCTGGTGCGGGAGGGTGAGCATACTGCCTGCTGACAGTAGTTGCTGCGAAAAACAACGCTGTCCTCTGCCAACTTATCGATGTTTGGTGTAACCATGTTCTTTGCGCCGAGGCAGCCCATCTGTGGTCGCAGGTCATCCACGATGATAAAGAGAACATTCAACGGCTTTGAACGGAGTGGCGGGTGGTCCAGTGCTGTTTGTGAACCAAATGCCAGCGAGTCGGGAAGAAGTGCTCCGGCAACCCCCATCGACGTCTTGACCATCAAATCTCTGCGGTTAATCGGCTTCACCTGTTTAATTCCTTGAAGAGGATGAATGAATTCTGCGGTGCGATAACACTTATGTCAAGGTCTTCAGCAGATTTCATGCGCCATGTCGAGCCAGGAAGGCAGAGCTAGAGTGCTCTGTTCAGCTTCTGTGCAGTTGGATTGCTCGTACTGACCAATTGGCAATACAAAGCTTCCCACTTGTCGAGCACGGCCTCAAGATTGAACTGTTCCGTCACATGCTGCCGCGCCATCTGCCCCATTGTGCGGCGTTCTTGCGGCGCGGCCCGCATAACCGCAGCCATCGTCTGGGCCAGGACTGCGGGATTGCCTGGAGGAGCCAGCCAACCAGTTTGCCCATGCACGATGACCTCGCGCGAGCCAGGAACATCGGTGGCCACAGCGGGCAGTGTGCAGGCTCCAGCCTCCAGTAGCCCCAATGGAAGACCTTCCCACAGCGACGATTGTACAAATCCATCTGCGGCATTCATCCATAGCTTCACTTCCGGATCGAAGCCCAGAAAGCGGACCCGTCGCTCCAGACCGAGTTGTGCGGATAAACTGCGCAACTCGCTCAGGAGTGGACCGTTACCTGCGATGAGGAGTCGGGCTGTACCAGGCAGCAGCGACATGGCCTGAATCAGCGTTGGGTAGTCCTTTACTGCTTCTAGGCGGCCTGCCGCGAGCCACACGAAACCGTCTGCCACCCCAAGCTTGCTTCGTGCGGTTAAACGTACCAGCGCGTCCGGTTTCAGCGCACCCAAGTCGACTCCATTTGGAACGATCGCGAACTTGTTTGGATTAACCAAGTGGGCGGCCAGATGAGCATCGGCAACAGCCTGGCTCACAGCTGTAACCATGTCCGGCAGCCATTTGCTCAAGCCATAGCCGAGTTGGCGGCCCAGCGAACCGGTGGACGAGGTGTGTAGTGTGTCAATGAACACAGGTGCAGGTAGTTTCCGAAGGGGCGTGCCCAACCTGGACCAGCGGGCAAACCAGGCAGCGTGGGGCAGGTGGGCATGGACGACATGCGGGCGCTCCCGCCTGAGCCAGCGGTCAAAACCGATCCAGCCTCGCGGATCGGCAAGCCCCTTGCACATTTTGAGTCTTAAAAATCCTATTCCCACTGCAGCAAGTTCAGCGGGTGCCGCTTCGCCTGTACCGGAGAGTGCCACGACGCTTACACGCCAGTCGCGCCGTCGCAGTCCCTTAGCCAGCGACATCACCTGCCGCTCCGCCCCACCAATGCGGTCAAGGCCAGGGATGACAAAGGCGACATAAGGCGCGGAAGAGGTCAATGTCTTCCGTTTGCGTGGCCCGAGTCTATAAGTTCTTCATAGGCATCGATAGCGCGCTCAAATTCGAATTGCTCAGCGCCTTTTAGCGGCACTATCTCGACGCGGTTAACTCCACGGTCAATTCCAAGTTGGCGAAATACCGCCCGCCGCGTGGAATCCAATTTAGTGAGGATGGTGTAACAAGCGAGTAATGGCAGTGCGAACGTGAGCACCAAGCCTGCAAGTGCGTTGTCCAAGTCAGGGTCGAGCACTAATCCCTCCAGACTGAAATGTCGCGTCTCGCGCCGAAATCGGCTTCAACGACGCATGGAGGAAACTAGCTCGACAGTGTGGGGTGAGTATTTGGCCAAGAGGTCTAACGGCAAAAATGAATCCGGTAGTTCCGCCCCTTCACTGCCTGAGCCGCTTCCTTCGTGACAATGCAGAAGGTGACCCAGATAAAGGGTCGTCCTTTCGGAGAAAAAAGGGCCAGTACCAGCAGAAGATATCTTTGGGGTCAGTAATGTCAAGTAGTTTGATGACAACTGGAAAGTAGACGGTCACCACTTTTTCAACCAAGTGAAATTCTAGCTGTAGGCTCAATTAGATTCTCATTCCTCCTTAAAGATCCTGGCAGGGAAGGCAAGGGAGGAAGTACTTTGGCGGAATTGTCATGTGTTGGCCAGAGGCAATACTGATAAATAGCTGAAACTTAGAGCCAGGCGATCGAATCCGTCTCGTTTATTCGCTACATGAAGGCTCTTCACCGACTTGCCGATCGCGTAAGGTTCACGAATGCTTAAATCTCTCCTTGTGTCGCAGCGCATCCAATGCCGTAAGAAGAGATGCGGCTAGCGCCTTGGCAGTGATATTCGGCGCGAGCCAAGCGCATTCCCGGTCGTGAAGCAGGTCCTCCACACCGCCTGAGGATGGCAAGGCGACGATAGGCAGCCCTGCGGCTGACGCTTCCAACAGCACATTCGGCATTCCTTCGTGCCGCGATGAAAGCACAAACAGCGTTGTCCCCGGAAAGAATTCATAGGGGCATTTAACCTGCCCCGCAAAGCGAACTGCCGTGTCAAGTCCGAGGGCGTGGCAATCAGCCTTCAGAGCTGCCTCTTCTGGTCCTGCTCCTGCAATTATCAGGTTGCAGTGCGGATGCATGTTGCGTACTGTTGCAAGTGCGCGAAGGAGCAGATCGAATCCTTTTTCACGCGAAAGTCGTCCAATTGCGAGCAGGTGGGGGCCGGGACCGGTCCATTGTTCGGGGGTTTCAGCCGCAGCAAGGATTCCCTTCACGTCTACGGGATTCGGAAGGACAGCAATCCGTACTTGAGCTAGGCCCAGTTCCTTAGCTAAGTCGTCGGCCATCGCACGCGACTGGCAGATTACTTGGTCTGCATGGCGATAGAGCAGCCGGTATAGCACCCGCGTGTAGCTAGGGAGGTCTCTGTATGCCAGGTCCGTGGAAACAGTTCCACTCTGCCTCACAAGCACGCGCGTTCCTCGCGGGAAAAAGGGCCGCAGCAAGAGTACCAGGAAGTTAAGGTGCGCGATTCCAGACAGAATCACGTCTGGCTTGAGTTGCCTTACCAGCTGAACCAAACTATATGCTGCAGCCCTGACTCTTGAAGCGCCCAATCGGTGCACGACTACCCAAGGTGGCAAATCGGCTGTGGTGGCATTAGTATCTGTAACCAGCCCCAGGTGGATCTCGTACTTGTCGCGGGACAGGCCACGCGCTAGCAGAGATATGACCTTCTCTGCGCCGCCGCCACCAAAGTGTGGAATCAGCAAGAGGATTCTGAGACGTTGCACCATTAGCCTTATCGTTAGAGCTATGTGAGTATAAGCTGAATTTTGCTCGATCCAGTATTCTTGCAATCAAATATCTCTGGATTAGCCTTTAGTCATGTTCCATTTGATTCCACAATATGATAGCTTCAAAGAGCACAAGGGCCCTCAATGCCGGTTTTCGGTTCGGGACATCCCGCCGTTGTTCCGCCGGCTTCTTCAGTCAGGGCACCTTCTATTATTGTCGGAGTCACCGATTCGCAGACTTGCCTGGTATTGAAGGGGCGTTTGCGCATGCTGAGGGAGGCGGGATTTTGTGTAACCGTCATCTCAAGCCCGGGCGCACACCTGAACCGGATTGCCGATAGCGAAGGGGTAGCGTGGAAAGCAGTTCCAATGTGTCGCCAAATTGCACCTTTTGCGGACATTGTTTCGCTAGTGCGGATTTGGAAACTGTTAGGCAGTCTCAAACCTGACCTGGTCGAATTCAGTACGCCCAAAGCCGGTCTGCTGGGAACATTGGCCGCCATGTTGCGCGGCGTGCCGCAGCGCACCTATATGCTGCGGGGCCTCAAGCTTGAAACCGCCACCGGAATAAAGCGCACAGTGCTTCTCGCAGCGGAACGCTTGGCATCAGCATGTGCACACGCGGTGTTGTGTAATAGTGAAAGCCTCCGCTCCAGGGCACTTGCGCTGGGCATTGCGCCTGCGTCTAAACTGCATCTGCTTGGCGAAGGCAGCAGCAATGGCGTTGATATGGATCGCTACTCTCCTGGTCCAACCGATGTACGGGAGCGGTTCCTAATCCCTCCAGACGCACCAATAGTTGGATTTGTTGGGCGATTTACCCGCGATAAGGGACTGCCTGAACTAATCCAGGCATTCAATTCCATCCTCCAGAAAATGCCAGAAACCCACCTCCTATTGGTGGGTTGGTTTGATGCATCAGAGGACGCGCTCGGCAAGGATCTGCGTGCCCGCATCGAGAGACATCCCCAGATCCGCCTCGCCGGTTTTGTGGAATGCGCTGCCCCTTTCTACCGCGCCATGGATATGCTCGTATTACCCACATGGCGAGAGGGATTCCCCAATGTTGTATTGGAAGCCGCTGCGACAGGAATCCCGGTTATCACCACGGAGGCGACAGGCTCCCGCGACTCGGTCCTACCAGAGGTCACAGGACTGCTTATCCAGCCTGGCTATCCGGATGGCATTTCCGAGGCTGTGCTCGGGTTGCTGCGCGACCCTGAGCGCCGGTTACGGATGGGCTTGGCAGCGCGTGCCTGGGTTTTTGAGCATTTCATAGACGAACGGGTTCTTGGGCTCATCGCCGCCTATTACAAAAGGCAATTAAAACCGGATGTTCAAATCTGACCAAGTATTGTAATTGTGCTCGGCGCTTACACCTATTCTCACTTGCTGGGAAAAAGTTCAGGCTGGTCAATCGCCTGCCCCGAGGAGGCAGCCCTTCTGCGCCCCGGGACACCAATAAGGCTCACAACTTCTAGAGACTGGATGGCCTGACGAGGGACGTAAATTCGCTGCGTGTTTGACCGCGTGTCTGGTGGGGTGAGTAGCAGTCCAGCGCCCTCAACCAGCGACCGGTCATTGGCAGCCAACCCCTCCAGTTCTTCACCATCGGTAAGCGCCATTCGCAGCCACAGCCCTGCAGTTCGGGGTCGAAGGGAGAATCGCTTATGGAGGAGCCGCTCCGGATTGGCCTGGTCAGCGGAGCTGGCAGGGAAGTCGCGTACATAGCAGACCCACTTTACCTGCTCCCAGCCAATGCGCAGCACTTTCCCGGTTACATCGAGTACTTCCATTGCAACGGCATCTTGACCGAAACTGGTGGCTGCATAGCCGGCACACCAGTCCCTTGAGAACTTGCGTACGACCACAGGTTTCAGTCCGGAGGCCATTACTCTGAATTGTCGCATGTGCCGGGGCCTTCACGGACTGTCCTCTTCCATAATGGGAGTCGTTTGACCGGGCACGATAAATGCAGGTGGCTGTAAACACAGCGCATGAGGCTCTAGCCAATCAGCCTCAGTTGTGTTAATGTACTGGTTTGCCATCTCCGCTGCGCTACTCTGTAAGTAGTAACAGCATCAGGCACTTGGAAGCAGCTTGAGAAGGCGGAAGCAGGTAACTGGATGCCCGACTATATCTATCTTTTGGAAAACAGGCTGTCGCCGGATCAACGGAACGCGCTCAGACAGATGCGCGAGGCAGCCCGTGAAGCTGGAATGATCCTTTTCCTGACCGGAGATGCGGTTCGTGACTTGACCAGCGGCCACGCCGTTCGCGACCTTGAAGTTTCAGTGCATGGAAATGCACTGAAACTAAAGAAAATAGTGGAGAAACTGGGAGGCAATGTCTGGGGAGAGCACGATGAGAGTCAGAGCCTTTACCTGTGTTTCCCTGGAACTGTTCGCGTGGATGTGATCAGCACCCACAGCGTTAAATATCCAAAGCCAGGCAGGCCGATTTTTCATCCGGCATCCATCCAGGAAGACCTGCGACGACGGGACTTCACCGTAAACGCGATGGCAATTTCCTTGAACGAAGGGTCGTTTGGCCTGCTGATGGACCCTCTCAACGGGGCCGCGGATATCGAGGCTCGGACGCTGCGCCTGGTTTCAAATTATGGCTTTCTTGAGGAGCCGTCCTTGCTCATTCGCGCCACAAGGTACCATGCGCGTCTGGGATGGGAGTTGGATCCTCGGACCAGGATCCGCTATGACAATGCCAAAGCCGAGGGAGTTATTGAGTTCCTTTCTCCGCATGCGCGCAGCAGGGAACTGGAGCAGATTGGGCATGAGGAAGACGGTCTCAATGTGCTGCGAGCTTTGGAGGCTGAGGACTTAATGAAAGTCCTCTTCCCTGCTTGGACTGCAGCGAAAGCAGATGAAGAGAGGCTCAAGGCCCTGCATGAGTTGGCGGTCGAACTGCTGCTTCAGGGCGTACATGCTGACATGTCTGCAGCGCAAATGCAGCTTCTTACTGCAAAATTGCCCCCCAAGGACCTCTCTGCATTAAAGAAGTTAATGCTATGCCCGGGGTTCACAGAGGAGTGGAACAGTCTGGATTCGCTGGCTGCAGGATTTGCGAAGGCACTGTTGGCAAAAGAGAATGCAAATCCTTCGGCAGGCTACAAGTTATTTACGAGCTATGACCCGGAAGCTGTTCTTTGGCTAGGCTTTACAAGCAAGAGCGCGCCTGTTCTGGAACGCTTCAACCAGTTCCTCAAGGTTTGGCCTGAAGCTCGCCAGCGGATTCCTCACGCACTTATGCAGGAGATGCGCATTACACCTGAATTGGCGGCATACGGAGAGATCATACATGCCATTTTCCTTGAACTGATCGACGGCCGGTTGACCACACCGGAGGAGATGCGTACCTTCCTTGAGCCTCATTCCCCGCCCGCTCCGCCGCCGCAGGTGACCATCAAGAGGCCGCGCGCCAAGCGCGGTGCAGAAGCCAAGGTCAAAGAGCAGTCCTATGACGACGAGGACGAGTCTGAAGACAGCTTGGGTGATGATGATGATCTCGACGATATCGGCGGCGATGAGGACGAGATCGATATGGGTATGAGCATTCCCAAGGTTGATCTTGATGTGGAGTTGGATGATGAACCAGAGTCGGGAGACGATGCACTCGAGGATTTGGACGCAGAGCCAGTTCCCGCTGTCGCAAAGCCCTCTGTAAAGAAGGCTCAGAAGCCGGCGCCACCAATTGTGAAGGCTGAAAAGCATGCAAAGGCAGAGAAACCGCAGCCGGGGGCCCTACAGAAGACTAGGCCCGCAGTGAAGTCTGCCGCCCCTGTTTCCAAGCCGACCGCGCCGCCTGTTAAGGTTAAGCACCTGCCGGCACCCGGTAAGGTTGCAGCCAAGCACCCGGTTAAGGCTCTTGCTAAGTTACCGGCAAAGCCTCCGGCCAAAGCTCCTGTCAAAGCTGTTGCCAAGCCACAAGGCAAAGTTGTAGCTAAAACTCCAACCAAGCCAGCCGCTAAGGCACAAACCAAAGCTCTTGCAAAGGGCAAACCGGCCCATGCCGTCATTTCGAAGTCGAAGACTGCTGCGCACGCCAAGAAGAAGCCTGCACCAAAGCCGGCAAAGAAGCGGTAAGCGTTCCTGCCGATGCGTTACTAGAGATTTATTAGCCCCTGGGAGATTTCTCGCTCAGGGGCTTTTCATTGTTGGCGAGCATCAATGCCTCGTAATGGTCAGTCCTGAATTGACTTAGTTCCAAATTGAATCTCCCTCGGTGTTGTAAGCGACGTATTCGGGATTTAGAATTCAAAGCCCTTGGGAGAAGTTCATGGAACACGTTCTATGCAAGAGGACCCCGCTTTGCAGAAGTTGCACTGCAGTTGTATTCTTCGCTGCCTTTCTGCTCTCTGTTTCCATGCTGCAAGCGCAAGCCGCACCCTCCTGGCCTCCGCAGGCTAACCAGTTTCGCTTTCATATGATTGGCAATGCGCATATCGATCCTGTGTGGCTTTGGCCATGGTCAGAGGGTATTTCTGTAGTACACAGCACATTCCGTTCGGCGCTCGAACGAATGAGCGACGACCCTGATATTGCCATGACCACCAGCTCATCACAGTTTTACGAATGGGTGGCGGAGAATGATCCAACCCTGCTGGCGGAAATTCGCAGGCGTGTGGACGAGGGGCGATGGGACTTGGTGGGCGGTTGGTGGGTCGAGCCCGATGTGAACATTCCCAACGGCGAGTCGCTTGCACGTCAGGGCCTCTATGGCCAGCAAAGCCTTAAGAAGCTTTTCGGCAGAACTGCCAAGGTCGGTTACAATCCTGATTCCTTTGGACACCCAGGAAGCCTGCCACAAATTTTGAAGCTCCAGGGCATGAAGAACTATGTGTTCATGCGGCCGGGTGTGAATGAGAAGGAGATCCCCGGCAATCTCTTCTGGTGGCAAGGTATTGACGGCACGCGCTCGCTGACCTACCGAATTTCACTTTCGTACAACGATGGAAATATCTCCATTGAGCCGCAGATGCGAAATACCGTGGAAGAGCTAAGTCTAGGGCCGCTCCGTGATGCAATGGAGTACTTTGGCATTGGGGACCATGGTGGCGGCCCCACCAAGGCTAACTTGGCTTCCATTCGGATGATCCAGTCCGAGCCCGGCGCCCCGAAGGTTCTTTACAGCACGCCGGACCGTTACTTTGCAGAGATTCGCCGGTCGCTTCACATAGATATTCCCGAGTTGAAAGGTGACCTACAGCACCACTCCGTTGGGTGCTACACAGCAGAGTCGTCCGTGAAGAAAGGCAACCGTGAAGCTGAGGCGGCGCTAGTAACCGCGGAGGAGTTATCGGCTATCGGCTCCTTCGCCTGGGGAGCGCACTATCCAAGGGATGAGTTCACGTCCTCCTGGAAGCGCGTATTGTTCCTTCAGTTCCACGACAGCATGGCAGGAACAGCACTCCCCGAGCACTATGCGACCGCACGCCAGGCATACGGTCGTGCCATCGATGTGGCGCAACAGTCAATGTACATAAGTGCACAAAAGCTGGCCTGGAAGGTGCCCGCACTTGATCCCGACTCCAACTACCTATTTGTCTTCAACCCCCACGCCTGGAGCACCACGCAGAACATTGAATATGACTTGGGATTGCCAGACAAGACTTCATACACCGTTGAGGACAGCGAAGGCCACCCAGTTCCTTTTCAGTGGGTCCAAGCTACGACCGCTGCGCAGGGCCGGAGAAGAATTGTCGCGCAGGTAAGCCTGCCTGCCTTCGGTTATCAGCAGATTCGCATCAGAAAATCCGCAGTTGCAGTATCAGAATCCACAAGCCCTCCCTATCTCAAGGCTGAGAAAGACTTGGTTGAGAACGCGAGGCTTCGAGTGACCTTTTCACCCGAAGGGACCGTAGGGATTTTCGATAAGGCTACGGGCAGAGAGGTTTTTCGGGGTGGGCAAACCGGTGCTCGCGCCCTGGTGCTTAGCGACCTGAACGACACCTGGGCTCATAATCTGGTTGCCTATACCCAGGTGGTGGGTTCATTCAAAGCAGACAGCATCAAGCTTGTAGAGACTGGCCCTCTCCGCGCACGCATGCGGGTTAACTCCGTATACGGCAACTCATCGCTCACAATTGATTGGATTCTCTATGCGGGTGGCCGCGAACTCGAAGCCAGCGTTGCGCTCGACTGGCATGAGCATATGAAGATGCTCAAGTTCTCATTTCCCGTTGATGTGGAAGTTCCAACAGCAACATACGAGATTCCCTATGGCGCAATAGAGCGTGCAACCAGGGGCGATGAGGACCCGGGGCAGCGATGGATTGACGTGAGTGGCGCTGAACCCTACGGCTTGGCTGTCATCAACGATGCCAAGTACGGATACAGCGTGGACCGCAGTGACTTGCGGGTTTCGGTCGCACGTGGCGCAGTGTATGCGAACCACTTGCCGCAGAAAATTGATCCAAACATTGATTACCAATGGCAAGACCAGGGCATACAGACCTTTCGCATGGTTCTTGTTCCCCACTCAGGATTCTGGCAGGATGCTGGAGTCGTTCACCAAGCCGAGGAACTGGTTGCGCCACCGCTGGTCGTCTACCAGGGAATCCACTCTGGCACCTGGCCGCAATCCAACTCTTTCCTTTCTGTCGATGCTTCTGATGTCGTTATATCGGCCATAAAGCTGGCAGAAGTGGGTGACGCGCTAATTGTCCGCCTCTATGAAGCCGAGGGCCGGGTGGCGACTGCTACCCTTGACTTGCACTTCGCGAATGTGCGCTGGGCCGGGAAATTCCACCCGTTTGAGATCAAGACCCTACGCATCGATCCGAATTCAGGTGTGGTTTCTGAGGTCAATATTTTGGAACAATGACCTGGTTCTCTTAGTGCATTTGCAGCGAATTTGCTCTGCCGGGCGCATAATAGCCTTCAGTGGACGAACTGAGAACTCGACAGTCTCTTAAATGATATAGGAGTCGTGACCCATTTTTGCATCGCAGTGGTCGATGCCAAAAAGACAAGCGTCCTGGATGCGCCCACGTTCCCCAAAAGAGAATGTAGGACTGTCACATTGTTAGATTTCCATATTTACATCAAGTGCAGATGCTCAATCTCCCGGAATATGATTTAGATTCATCACTTGCCTGTCGACTTTATTGCGGAAAGCTCATGGTTGCTCGGTACAATTCCTAAAGAGGTAATCAGATATTTGTTTGTAAGAGGGGCCGATGCTGTGGAAGAGAACAAGGTTTGGATCGGAGTAGATATCGGGGGAACCAAGACTGCGGTTGTGCTTTCATCACATCCTCCGGTAATGCTTGCCCGCATTGAATTTCCTACATTACCCGATCTGGGGCCGCAACGTGCAATTAAGATCATCAAGCAATCCATTCATCAGGTTATCCGCTCATTCGGCTTCCAGAAATCCAGCATCATGTGTATAGGTGTCAGTTGCGGAGGTCCGCTCGATCAGGCTGCAGGTGTGATTCAGGCTCCCCCGAATCTGGCAACGTGGATCGATATTCCCATCACATCAGTCCTGCAGCAGGAGTTCGGAATCGCTTGCAAATTGGAAAACGACGCCAATGCCGGAGCGGTTGCAGAGCATCGTTTCGGCGCAGGGCAGGGGACCCGCCACATGGTCTTCTTAACGATGGGAACCGGACTCGGTGCTGGAATTATCACCGACGGCCGCCTCCTCAGCGGCGCATCTGGCCAGGCAGGTGAAATTGGGCATGTGCGACTGAGTCCCCGCGGCCCAGTTGGGTATGGCAAGGCTGGCTCCGTCGAGGGTTGGGCCAGCGGAGGCGGGATGGCGCAAGTGGCCTCCCTGGAGGTTGAGTCGGCAACCAGGGGTGGCCAGACAACTGCGCTTTCAGTGAAGATTCGCGAGAAGGGAGTTCTGACAGCAAGGGACGTGGCAGAAGCCGCAAAGGAAGGCGACGAACTCGCTATGAAGATAATTGAGAGCACCGGAAGCCGACTCGGCGAGGCATTGGCAATTCTCGTCGATCTCTTTAATCCCGAGCGGATTGTGATCGGAGGACTTGCCATGCGCCTGGGCGAGAGCCTCTTGGTGCCTGCAAGGCTGGTTATGAATCGAGAAGCGTTGCATGCTTCGGCGGAAATCTGCCAGGTCGTGCCAGCAGCACTCGGGGAGCAGATTGGCGACGTCGCTGCCATCTGTGTGGCTATGGGTATTTAACTTACAATGCAAAGTAAACTATCCGTAGCCTCGTCACTTTCAATAAAATGAAAATAGGCCCGGATGGCGAAATTGGCAGACGCAGCGGACTTAAAATCCGCAGACCGCAAGGTCGTGGGGGTTCAAGTCCCCCTCCGGGCACCAAATATCAAATGATTCCTTAGGCTAAGGGGCTCTCTTGCCGGTGCGCCTTAACATTATAGGCAAGGCTTAGACATCATTCTAGGAGAGAACTGTTCATGTCGTTTCGCCGCTGGTTTGTCATATTGCCGCCCATTGTCGCCTTGTTCGTTCAGTTGGCACTAGCTCAGCAGATTCCATATCTTGATCCCAAGGTTTCACCGGCAGAGCGTGCCCATGATTTAGTTGGTCGAATGACCTTGGACGAGAAGGCCGCGCAACTGGAAGACTGGGCTCAAGCGATTCCGCGGCTTGGCGTTCCCGACTACCAGACGTGGAACGAAGCTTTACACGGCGTAGCCCGCGCCGGGTATGCGACCGTCTTTCCGCAGGCCATCGGTATGGCGGCCACATGGGATACGTCGATGGTTCAGAGCATGGGCGCGGTCATCTCCACCGAGGCCCGCGCCAAGTACAACCAGGCACAGAGCGAGGGCAATCACCGCATCTTCTACGGGCTCACGTTCTGGTCGCCCAATATCAATATCTTCCGTGATCCCCGCTGGGGTCGTGGTCAGGAAACCTATGGCGAAGATCCGTTTTTGACCTCGCGCTTAGGGGTGGCATTTGTCTCGGGCGTTCAGGGCTCTGACCTGAACCACCTGCGCGCTGTTTCTACCAGCAAGCACTTTGCTGTCCATAGTGGTCCGGAGACTTTACGTCATGGCTTTAATGTGGGTCCATCCCCGCGCGATCTCGAAGAGACTTACCTGCCTGCTTTTCGAGCCACCGTTACTGAAGGCCATGTTCAGTCGGTGATGTGTGCATACAACTCCATTGACGGCTGGCCAGCTTGCACCAACAAAATGCTACTCAAAGAGCACCTTCGAGACGCCTGGAGCTTTAAAGGTTTTGTGGTTTCTGACTGTGGCGCCATTGTGGATGTGAACAACGGTCACAAGAAGGCTGAAGATGTTATTCACTCATCAGTCATTGCGCTTGAAGCAGGCACAGATCTCTCCTGTAGTATCTGGACTCCCGGCTTCAATACTTTGGCCGATGCCGTGCGCAAGGGGCTTGTCTCCGAGCAACTGATAACGCAGGCGGCTGAACGGCTTTACACGGCACGTTTTCAACTTGGGCTATTCGAACCTCTAGGCTCTAACCGCTTAGACAATCTCCGTCTGACTGAAGGCCTCTTCAACGAGGACCGAGCTACAGCACGCAAGGCCGCTGAGGAGAGCATTGTTCTGCTCAAGAATACAGGCGTGCTTCCGCTCAAGAGCAAGACAGGGCACATTGCTGTTATCGGCCCTACAGCTGATCTGCTATCGTCGATATTAGGCAATTATGTTGGAGTGCCGGTACATCCGGTGACGCCCCTTGACGGCATGCTGGTCCAGTTCATAAGTTCCCCGATCCTGTATGCGCAGGGATCCACTTTGGCAACCGGTGTGGGTGTTCCTGTCCCACGCACTGCTTTTGGGCTGGGCCAGGGTCTTAAGACTGAGTTCTTTGCAACCCCTGATTGGACGGGCCGTCCTGTGGCTGTTATCACCCAGCCTCTGGTCCAAACCGACTGGGAAGGTGCTTTGCCAGTGCCGCAGGTGGCGACTTTTAACTATTCTGTTCGTTGGAGCGGTACGCTTACCGTACCTGCACCTGGACACTACGTATTCACACTGGAGTCGGGCGACAGTTTTCCGTATTCGCCGGTTGAGAGCTACCACTTCTTTCTTGATGGCAAGGTTATCTCTGAAGGAAGCCTCCGCCAGGTGGGCGAAGTCTCCACATTGGGTAATTCCAAGTTTGCGCCCGGTGCCTCGCCCACTGCGCCGCCCGTTATGAGCTTTCCTAAGGTGCCATCACTTGCCGTAGATTTCGCGGATACCAAGCCTCACGATTTCCGACTGGAATACTCTCATGCAGGCGACCAGGCCGGTGGTGGGCTAACATTGAAGTGGGAAGCGCCTGCCCAAGCCCAACTCGATGAAGCTGTGGCACGCGCCAGGGAAGCTGATGTTGTGGTTGCCTTTGTCGGTCTCTCGCCGCAGCTTGAAGGTGAGGAGATGAAGATTAAGATAGATGGCTTTGATGGTGGAGACCGCACAAGCCTGAACCTGCCAGCAGCGCAACAGAAGTTGCTGGAGGCAGTTGCAGCGACAGGGAAACCCTTGATTGTCGTGCTTCAAAGCGGAAGCGCAGTTAGCCTGAATTGGGCCAACAAGCATGCGCAGGCAATTCTTGAAGCATGGTATCCGGGCGTGGAAGGCGGGATGGCGATTGCCCGCACACTGGCCGGTGCCAACAATCCATCCGGGCGGCTGCCAGTGACCTTCTATGCCAATCTTGAGGGCTTGCCAGCATTTACCGACTACAGCCTCAAGGGGCGCACATACCGCTATTTCCGCGGTAAGCCGCTTTGGAGCTTCGGCTTCGGCCTGAGTTACTCCACATTCAAATACGGCCCAGTCAAGCTATCGACGGAGACGCTGAAGGCAGGCGACCCGATCACAGCAAGTGTCATCGTGACTAACACCGGAGCAGTAATTGGCGACGAAGTGGTAGAAGCCTACGTAACAACTCCCCAGGTCGGTGGCCCAATCCGCACTCTGGTCGGATTCAAGCGTGTTCAATTGGAGCCTGGAACGAGCAAAGAAGTGACTATCGCCATTGATCCACGCTCGCTTTCAAGCGTGGATGATCAGGGGGGGCGTTCTATCCTCCCGGGCAAATACACGCTCACCTTGGGGGGGGCACAGCCGCAGGAAACTCAGGCCCATTCGGAGATTGGCTTTATCGTAAGTGGTTCTCTGGGACTACCAAAATAATGAAGACTCACAGAAAACTGGCTATTCGGTCTATGTTTGCCGCCATCAAATGCACATGCCAGCTGTCCTGATTGAACGGAATGAAGGCAAACGCAAAGCCCTGCATTGTATTCCAGCATGCTCGATGCGGGATCGTCCAGCATGACGGTTGTCGGTGCTTCGACAGCGGCTCAACGCATAGCGTTGGCGGTAGGTATGTTATCCGGCCAACCGCGTAAAAGGGAATCTATGAGAAATGCTATTGAAGTGATAAGGGGGCGCCGAAGTATTCGCACATATGCAGCCAATCCTGTTGAGCGAGCAATCATCGAGGAGATTATTGACTGTGCCCGTCTGGCACCCACTGCGATGAACGACCAACCATGGGATTTTGTAGTTGTAACTGGAAGAGAGGATCTGCATCGAATTCCAACCATGCTGGGACACGCGGAGTTCATTGCGAACGCAGCTTTTGCCGTGCTGGTTCTAGCGCGAGAAGCTAACTACGCTTTAGAAGATTGCTGTGCAGCCACGGAAAATTTGCTGATCGCGGCAGCCGCTCATGGCATCGGATCTTGCTGGGTTGCGGGGGCCAAACAGGCTTATGCGCCAGTGGTGGCCAAGGCCTTTGGAGCGCCGGAAGACAGGCATCTTATTGCCGTTGTTTCATTTGGGTATCCAGCCGAGAACCCGTATATAGAGAAGAGGGCGCTAGCGGACGTTTTGCACTGGGACAAGTTTTAGCGATCTGGATATTGATAAGATCTCCACTCTCCATCAGAGGGCGCGGCGAGGGTGGAAGACACGGTTTTGAGTGTTTACATGCATATATTAGCTCAATTTCTCCTGATAGGGTGGGGATTTCCGCCCGACAATGAGCCACAGCGTGATACTTTGACCCCGCCAATGCAGACGGGCATTGGTGTACTCGGCACTTTACTGATTGTAAACCGCGGGGAATAATATCCGTATTATTAATGTAAATAACTGTAGTTAATGATCTTATGTGCATTCTCTGATTTGTCGACGAGGCGTCTGGCAGACGAGCAGGCGATTCCATAGGCTCGTGACCGCTGTCACTTTCGTTGCATTCGTCTCGAGCTACACTCGGTATGTGGTTATCGATATGAATTTATCGAATACGTTGATAGTGAAGCGGCGAGAAGCGCCCTCGATTCCTCAGCCGAGCCTGATGCGGCTGCCTCAGTATCACCATTACCTAGTGGAACTTGAGGCCAAGGGAATCAGCCGGATTTCGTGCAGCGTGATTGGCCGAGAGCTTAACTGCGTTCCCGTACAGGTCCGCAAGGATCTGCAATACACGGGCATCATCGGCAAGCCGAAGACAGGCTATTCAGTCTCTGAACTGATCCGGGCGATCGAAACATTTCTCGGCTGGAACAACGTGAACGAAGCGTTTCTGGTGGGCGTGGGGAACTTGGGCACGGCGCTGCTAGGCCATGAGCGATTCTCGAAGTTCGGCCTGAGCATCGTGGCCGCATTCGATACCGACCCTGCCAAGATTGGCCTGTGGATTCATGATAAGGCAGTCTTGTCACTGGACAAGATGAGCGACCTTGCTCCGCGGATGAGTATTCATCTGGGAATCATCACCACTCCTGCGGAAGTGGCGCAGATGGTGGCCGATGAGATGGTCAAGGGCGGGATCCAAGCCATATGGAACTTTGCTCCTGTAAAGCTCAAAGTTCCTGAGCACATCATCGTACACAACGAAGATCTGTACAATTCGCTGGCTTCGCTTTCGTGGAAGCTGGCAAGACGATTCCGGGTACCAATTCAAGAGAAGGAGGCCGTTTAGATGGCTTCGATGCCAGTTTCTGTCGATCGCGCGGAGAAATTTGAGAAGGTGTGCGGCATTCTCAATCGTTTCGCACGCCGCCCGTCGGGGTTGATTCCGATTCTTCAAGCGATTCAGCACGAGTACCAATACCTGCCTGAAGAAGTACTCACGTATGTGGCGACTTCGCTGGATGTTCCTCCAGCGCGTGTTTTTGGCGTGGCAACGTTCTACGCACACTTTGCGTTGGAGCCAAAGGGCAAGCACGTGATTCGCATCTGCGACGGAACTGCGTGCCACGTGAAGCAGTCGTTGCCGGTGCTGGAAGCGCTGCACGCGGCACTGGGCACGAGTGAAAAGAGCAAGACCACTGCTGACATGCTGTTTACAGTGGAGACGGTTGCCTGCCTGGGTGCTTGCGGACTAGCCCCGGTGATTGTGATTGACGAGCAGGTATACGGCCAGGTGACGCCGGAACGCGCGGTGGGCCTGTTGAACGAGATCAAAGCCCAGGAGGCGTTGCTTGCGACCGCTTCCGCGCCGCTTGCTGAGCAACTCTCAGCCGAGGAATGCCATGACTAACGCCGAACCAGTTAGATTGGGCGCAGCACATGGGAGTGGGATCTCCACGCATGCCCAAGTACGCCGGGTCATCATCTGTGCAGGAACCGGATGCATGGCCAACGGGGCCATGAAGGTCTTTGAGCAGTTCAAATGCGAGATAGCCGGCTCCGGACTGCAGGTGATCCTGGAACTTCGCGCAGAGGCCACCAGTGACGAAGTGCGGCTATCCAAGAGTGGCTGCCAGGGCTTTTGCCAGATGGGGCCGCTAGTCTCAGTGGTGCCTGACGGCATTCTCTACACCAAGGTGCACAGCGAAGATGTTGCTGACATAGTACAGCAGACACTTGTGGGCGGGGAGATAGTGGAGCGTCTTCTCTACAAGGACCCCGCGACACGCAAGAGCTGCCGCGGCCTTGAAGACAATCCTTTCTACTCGCGGCAGAATCGCCTGGTCCTGAATGAATGCGGATTCCTTGATCCAGAGGACATTCACGAATTCATGCTGCACGGCGGATATCAGGCGGCGCGCAAGGCATTTGTAGAGATGTCGCCAGAGCAGATTTGCAAGACGATTCTGGAGTCGGGACTACGCGGCCGCGGCGGCGGCGGTTTTCCGACGGGACGGAAGTGGGAAGCGGCGCGGATTCAGAATTCTGTAAAGAAGTACGTGATCTGCAACGGCGATGAAGGCGATCCCGGCGCGTTTATGAACCGCTCAGTGATGGAAGGCAATCCGCACAGCGTGATCGAGGGCCTGATGATCGCGGCTCGCGCCATCGGCGCTAACGAGACACTGGTTTACGTGCGCGCTGAGTACCCGTTGGCTGTGGAGCGCATGCGCCGCGCAGTGGCCGACGCGGAGCGCGAAGGCATTCTGGGGAAGGACGTATTCGGCACGGGCATTTCAATGAAATGTGAAGTGATGGAAGGTGCAGGCGCGTTTGTCTGCGGCGAAGAGACGGCCATGATCGCTTCGATTGAAGGCCTGCGCGGCATGCCTACGCCAAAGCCGCCGTTCCCGGCGCAGAGTGGCCTGTGGAGCAAGCCGACAATCATCAACAACGTTGAGACGCTCGCGCACGTATCGCGCATTCTCAACGTAGGACCGGAAGTATTCAAGAGCATCGGCACGAAGGACTCGCCAGGCACCAAGACCTTCGCTCTTACCGGGCATGTGTCCAACACAGGCCTGGTCGAAGTTCCATTCGGCACCACGCTGCGCGAGATTGTGGTGAACATCGGCGGCGGGATTACGGACGATGCAGGAAAGATATGGAAGGCCGGATTCAAGGCCGTGCAGATCGGTGGACCCTCCGGTGGTTGCCTGACCGAAGAGCATCTGGACCTACCACTTGCTTACGAGTCGCTGCGGTCAGTGGGAGCGATGGTTGGCTCCGGCGGCCTGGTGGCGATGAACCAGGGCACGTGCATGGTGAGCATTGCGCGCTTTTTCATGGAGTTTACGCAGCGCGAGTCCTGCGGCAAGTGCGTACTGTGCAGGGAAGGGACTAGACAACTACTGGCACTGCTGGACGATGTGATTGAAGGCAGGGGCGATCAAGGCACGCTGGACCTGCTGGAAAAGCTTGGACACGCGGTGCAGATCGGGTCCTTGTGTGGACTGGGCAAGACGGCGCCGAACCCCGTGCTCTCGACGCTGCGCTACTTCCGCAAGGAGTACGAGGAGCACATCTTTGAGAAGCGCTGCCGGACAGGTCGCTGCAAAGCCCTGCTGAGTCCAGAGATCAACCAGGTTAAGTGCAAGGGCTGCGGCCTGTGCATTAAAGTCTGCCCGACAAATGCCATCACGGGTGAAAAGAAGCAGTCGCACCGCATTGATCCGGAACTGTGTATCAAGTGCGGTGCGTGCGCGACAGCCTGCAAGATTCATGCGGTCGAAGGGATATAGCCAGATGAATAGTGTTACGCAGCCAACTTTGACGATCGATGGAAGAACGGTAGCGATCGAAGGCGAGCGCAATCTGCTCGAACTGATTCGCAAGGCCAACATCGACCTGCCTACATTTTGCTACCACTCCGAACTCAGCGTGTATGGCGCCTGCCGCTTGTGTCTGGTTCAAATCGACGGGCGAGGAATTCAGGGCGCATGTTCGACTCCGCCGGAGCCGGGTCTGAAGATTCAGACCACGACGCCGAAGATCCGAGAGATTCGCCGGATTGCAATTGAGCTGCTGCTGGCCAACCACGACCAGAGCTGCCCGACCTGCCCGCGAAGCGCCAACTGCCAATTGCAAAACCTAGCACAACGACTGGGCGTAAAGAAGGTTCGTTTTCAGTCAGTGCACAAACAGGTTGCATTGGACGAGTCTTCGCCGTCCCTGGTTCGCGACCCGAACAAGTGCGTGCTATGCGGCGACTGCGTACGCATGTGCTCTGAGATTCAGGGTATCGGCGCAATCGACTTTGCGCATCGCGGGCACGATGTGAGCGTTCAGCCGGCATTCGGAAAGCTACTGGGCGATGTCGAGTGTGTGAACTGCGGGCAATGCGCTAGCGTGTGCCCGACCGGGGCGCTGACGCCAAAGTCGGAAGTCGATCAGGTTTGGGATCTCCTAGCCGACAAGAAGAAGACGGTTGTCGTCCAGATTGCGCCGGCCGTGCGCGTAGGACTCGGCGAATGCTTTGGCTTGAAGCCGGGCGAGATTACAACTGGCCGCATTGTTGCCGCCTTGAAGCAACTTGGCTTCGACCAGATTTACGACACGTCTTTCGCCGCCGATCTTACTGTGATTGAAGAAGGCACCGAGTTTCTGGAGCGCAAGACTGAAGGCGGCCAACTGCCCATGTTCACCTCCTGCTGCCCCGGCTGGGTGAAGTACGCAGAGCAGTATTTCCCGGAGCTATTGTCGAATCTCTCCACGTGCCGCTCGCCTCAGGCGATGTTTGGCTCACTGGTGAAAGCAATGCTTCCAGATCAAATGAACATCGAACGCAAGGATCTGAAGGTTGTTGCAATCATGCCCTGCACAGCCAAGAAGTTCGAGGCACAGCG
>Ga0316222_1002359_pt1 | contig 20335 bp, 14 predicted proteins | sample TBH18011metaG_FD_206008 | JGI IMG/M metagenome (GOLD analysis project Ga0316222, IMG submission 206008) | Freshwater microbial communities from Trout Bog Lake, Wisconsin, USA - TBH18011 | ecosystem: Environmental > Aquatic > Freshwater > Lake > Hypolimnion/Profundal zone | place: USA: Wisconsin...
CAACGTGATGGCCTTATGAGACCACACATTGCCGAAAATAAACCAACAGGGGACTTGTCCCCATCATCTGAAAAGTTCCTATCGCGCCGACAACTGGCGGAGCGGTGGTCGTGCAGCGGGGAGACTGTAAAAAGGAAAACGCATGCCGGTTTGTTAACGCCACTTCGGTTCAACAGTCGTAATATCAGGTACCCTCTTTCGCAAGTCCTGGCGATTGAGCAACAGGCGGGAGGGCTGCAACCATGAGCGCAGGCCCTTCACTCTCCAGCGGCCCGGCGCTCCGGGCGCGACAGCAAAAACCAAAAAAAGAGCTCGGCACACTTGGAGGCGCACCGGGCTTTGTAGATCAAGACAGCAACAGACTACCGCGTTACACGCACCCGGTCAGTTGCAGACTGCCATGTCATAGATTCTGAGATCGCCACCACCATTCCCGGAGTCATGGCGAAGTGGAAAGACAAGATGCGCGTCTCCCCGCGAACTTTAAGCAACTCAGCATGGAGAAAAATTCGATTACCTACAAAAACGTCACGATAGGGCAAAACATCCCCGTTCAAGTCAGAAGCAGAGAAGAGATCGAACGAGAAGCCCACCGCGACGGGTGTCCGTATTCCCGACCAATCCGGCAGGTGTTTATTGAATACAACCAGACCAGAGGTTGGTCGCTGAACATTCCCAACTGCGACTTGACCGCGTGGGCGATTACCTTCACACTTTTATGCTTCACCCTTCCGGCACCCTTGGTGTTGGGAACTGATTGCAACGCCTTTACCAACCGTAGGAAACTGTCCGAAGCGATCATCAATAAGGCCAAGTCCATCGCTTTCTTCTCCGTAGACCCAACAGACAAGCGGGCATGGGAAGCAGCCCGCCTCTACGAGATCGCTTACCGCACCGCCTGCCACGAAGACGCAACGCAGGCCGCAGGAGGGTAGCCAAACAATCAGCTTACCAGGGCCCGAAAAAACCAAACCGCTTAGGTATTGCCGGTGCGTCATTTACAGTTTTGCTCCATTATTGCTAAAGTATGCGACGATAGAGCGCACCGGACATACGAAGATGGAAAAGAAATCACACCACAAAAGCTTGGGAAAATCCTCGAAGCGGCAGGCAAACAAAAGACCTGCCAGAAGGGGATCGGACCCAGCACAGCCTCTTCGATCCGCGAGGCGGAAGGTGGAACCCTTGCCAGGGCAGATCGAGGACGCGGAAATCGTCTCGTAAAAGAGCAACGCGACTTGCTCAACAGGCAGAGGAGCCAGGAGCATGGATGGGAAGCCCTGTGCAGGCTGACAATTTGCTCACGTACGCGAGATTCAGACATTTCGCATTGCTTCGAACGCCCTTGGAAAATCGGGGGATGCTCTGGATAAGTGGCCAAGAAGTGGCCAAGCAATAATAATTGTGTTTTCCTTGGTGAAATTCTTCGCATTGCAAGTTGCTTGAAATAAACAACTTGAATAAACTGCGCCCGTCAGGACTCGAACCTGAAACCTTCTGATTCGTAGTCAGATGCTCTATCCAATTGAGCTACGAGCGCGTTTTCCGTGGCCGATGGCCGCGAGGGACGGGAAATAAAGCATTCCATCGTCTCCGATGCAATCATTTCTTTGATTTTTTCACGCAAACCCTGCCGAATTTCCCCTCAATCCTGCCCTGCGTATTTCTTCACAGGCGTACTCCCTTGTCCGGTAGCGGTTTTCAGCCAGCGCAACGTCACAGCCCCCACGGTCGCCAGACTCTGCGGACTCAGCTTGTCGAGCGTGTCATCGGCGGTGTGCCAGTAGGGATAGTCGAAGCCGATGAGATCGATCACCGCGATTTGCGCTTCGTTGAGTGGCGAGCGATCGTCCAAAATCGTCCGGTCCGAAATCGAAAACGCATTACGCGATTGCAACTGGTCGGCGGCAGCAAAAATGTCCTGCATGATCTGCGGTGGGGAGTCGGGAGAAAGCGTGATGTTCAGCTTGCTGTTGCCGATCATGTCCCACAGAACCCCCGACCGAAATTGCCGGTTGCGCCCGCTGGTTGCAAGCTCCCTCGCATAATGGCGGCTTCCGTAAAGGCCATCGGTCAGGATGCCGTTGGTCTGGCTATACTGCACCACTGCCTCCTCGCCATCAAAGAACACCAACTCCACCTGCCGTGCGAGCGCCGGGTCCAGCGCCAGCACGCGCGAAAGCTCCATCAGCGCCCCCGTGCTGGACGCTCCATCGCTGGCTCCCACAAACCGGATCGTATCGAAAATCTTCGTGTCGTAATGCGAGCAAACGAGAAATTGCTGTGTCTTGTCAGAACCGCCGTAGCGGGCGATCAAGTTCACGAACTGCACGGGGCCGCGCGGGGTGTTATCCGTGAAAACCTGACGTTCGACTGCCCAGCCACTGCGCTGCAACTCGGCAACAATGAGCGCGCGAACTTTTTCCAGTTCTGGCGAACCCGAGGGGCGGGGGCCGATATCGCACTGCGCCTTCGCGTGTGCGAAAGCCTTGTCGCCGGAAAACTCCTTCCAAATCTCCGCCGGAACCGGCCCGCTCGGCGTGGGATGCGCACTTCCAGCAGGGGAAGCGCTCGTGCGGCGCTTACATCCGCCGCCGCCGAACACCAAGAGAAGTGTCAGAGTGAAAGCGAGGAAGCGTTTATTCACCGGCCATGCCGAAGATCCCGAGAAGGCGCTGCAGGTCGTCGTTACCATAATATTCAATTTCGATTCTGCCGCGCTTTTCGCCGTGTGAAAGGATGACATGCGTCGAGAGATGTTGCTGGAGCCGGTTTTGCAAATGCAGCAAAGCGGGGTTGAGCCCCTTGGAGGTGGCGGCGTGGCCCGAGGAGCGGCTGGAACGATTCTGGGCCAGATGACTTGCAAGCAGCTTCTCCGTGGCCCGCACGGTTAGATTTCCCCGCAGGATGGCGTCTGCCAGCAGTGTCTGTTCCTCGTGGGTCTTGGAACCCAGGAGCACCTTGGCGTGGCCCACCGAAATGCGTCCCTGGGTCAGCCAGCTTTGGACACTCGGGGCAAGCTCCAGAAGCCGCATGCTGTTGGCAATCGCTGCCCGACTCTTGCCGACCTTCTGTGCGATGTCCTCTTGCTTGAGCCCGAATTCCTTCGCGAGCCGCTGATACGCCACGGCCTCTTCAATCGGATTCAAATCTTCGCGCTGAATATTTTCAATCAGTGCAAGCTCCAGCACTTCCTGATCCCCGGCTTCCCGGACAATCACCGGCGCTTCCTTCAAGCCCAGTTGCTCGGCGGCGCGCCAACGCCGTTCCCCGGCGATCAACTCATATTTGTTGTTCCGCTTGCGGACGATGAGAGGCTGGATGATCCCATGTTCGCGGATCGACTCCACCAACTCCAGCAAACGCTCCCCGCGGAAATCCGAGCGGGGCTGGAGTGGGCTGGCAACGATCTCGCTGGTGGAAATTTTTTGGACCCGTTCTCCGGGTTCCGGCTGGGGGGTGGCAACGCGGGGCTGGATGAGAGCGCCGAGACCTTTGCCGAGAGCGACTTTGGACATAGGGGCGGAGTATGCCACTCCAACGGCCCGCTGCCAATGGACAAAATCAGACTTCGCGTTTTTATCGAATCGAGGCAAACTCGCCCCGTGCTCTTCAAAAATTTACAACTTTTGGTCGAATCCGCCCCCTTCCACCGGGCTGCCGTCAACATGGCTGTGGACGAAGTCCTCCTCCTGCGCGCCGAACAGCCCATCCTGCGCATCTACGGCTGGGAACTCCCCGCCGTCACCTACGGCTACTTCGAACGCTGGGAGCCCGTCATCGCCGCCAATCCGGGCCGTGAAGCCGTCCGGCGCTGGACGGGTGGGGGAATCGTCCCCCACGGCGAAGATTGGACCTATTCCCTCATCGTGCCCCGCTACGACCCTTTTGCTCGCGTCAACGCCGGGGAATCCTACCGCCTCGTCCACGAACTCCTCGGGACGGCAATGCGCCAGGAAGGCGTCCGCGCCGGAGTCACCCCCCAGGCTGCCCCGAAAATCTCCCAAGCCTGCTTCGAGAACCCCGCGCAATACGATCTGCTCGCCGCCGGGCACAAAATCGCCGGAGCCGCCCAACGCCGATCCCGCTTCGGCATGCTCCACCAAGGAAGCGTTCAAGGCATCGCCGTCCCCCCTGGCTTCGCCGAGCGCCTGGCAAACACCCTGGCAGAAACCATCACCCCCCGCACCCTAAGCGCCGAAGAACTGGAGGAAGCCCAAAAACTCGCCCAAGCCAAATACGCCACTCCCGCTTGGAACCAAAAATTCTAGAAGCATCGTCAGCCAACATGCTTGTCATCCCGAACGCATGTGAGGGACCCCACAAACCACCCAAAGCTCGCCCTTTTCCTTGTTATGGCTCGCCGCAAAGCGCGAAGCGGTGGAATGCTGGGCTGTTTTATCTGGATTGCGCTGTTGATTGTCTGCGGAGCAGCCATCAAGAAACTGCCTGTTATCTCTCCCGGATCCGCCGCGCTGGTTGCTGTGGCCGTGGTTACTCTCTGGATGCTTTGGCGACAAATCATGGGCCCACGCACACCGAAGGGAATCACCGCTTATATCATGCGGCACTTCGATACGATCACCGACTTTCAATTACAAAAGCTTGAACTTCGCCTGGCTAAAAATTTCCCCCACGCTCCGGAAGCTGATCTTGTTTATGCCCTGCGGATTTCCACGGCTATCCGCCGCATCATCAAACTGGAGACTCTTGCCTCTCGATGGAACATCGCCCATACCGGGGCGGCGAACAGGGGATTACTCGCCGGGATCGGCCTGCCAGATTACAGAAAAGTGCATTCTTTTCTGTCGGCCTATTTTCTGAACCGCTTCAATGCGATAGCCGAACAAACCATCAGGGAAGCCCAGGCATCCCAAAAATCCGGAGCCCTGGTCAAGGCGGTGGAGAAGATAGACGCCGCTCAATATAAATTCTTCTATCCGCTCGCTGGTCTGGCGAAATCGGTTCAGCGCTGGAGAGACGTCGCGGACTCTTCGCGATAATCCAGCGGTACACTCGCGCCGCCGTCGTGAAATTCAATTAGCCTGGTTACACAACACACCAGCGCGGGGAAAATATTTTGCCTTGGTGTGACCCGTTCCATTCTTTTTGCAACACCCTTTTCTCTTTGCTTTTTTGGGTTAAGAGAATGGAACACCTCTCATCCGGCCTAAGTCCTTATACCAAAAGCCTTTCAAGCCTAATCAAACCAACTCTTATCCGTTCCAACCTTTCTGCTTGGTCGTGTTGTGCTCTGAAAAGCACAGGAAAACATCGCGTGCTATTGACCAAATGCCATTCCCTTCCTAAAATTCCAACCGCTACGGCAAATTTATCGACCCAAAAACGGAGTTAAATTTCGTTTAATAATACTGTTGGGCAAAATCCAGAAGATGATAATCATGGTTAACCAGCGTCGTTGGAGTCTCACGTCTAAATACGATATTTCAGGCGATGCCGGAAGTTACTACGCCACCAAAAAGCTATTTTCGTTCACAGACCGATTGAAGATATTTCGCGATACCGGCGAGGTCGCTGCCCGGATCTCGGGATATTTCAGCTTCTTCATCCCTAAATATGATTTCATTATTGATGGAATAGTATTCAAATTCAGGACAGAAAAGTTTTGGAAAGGTGTTTTTACGTGCAATGGTAATGGAAGGCACTACAAGCTCTTATGTCACCGTGGTAGAAACTATTCCATCTTCGAGGGCGAATTGCAGGTTGGCGCATTTCATAAAGCGGCGATTACAATAGGGAACGGTGATATTTACACGATTGAGGCCGATGATGATCAGGACGTCCTCATTCTTTTGTGCCTCGCCTTATCTGTAGACTCCTCAGAGTACGAGGATAATGCTGGAGGCTCAACCGTGACCGTCCATTTTGGGAATTTTGGCCCCGAGGAGAGACCATTTAACAATAAGTGGAGGCCAAGACGGGGCTACCTAAGTTAAGGAGATATTCCCTCGCTCCCAAACCCGATTGGGAACGAACACATGAATAATCTGCGCCTATCTGCGAAATATCCCCTCGCAAAGCTGCGGGGCTCCGCATGCAGACTTCGCTTCGTAGGAAGTAGACCGCTACGCGGTAAGGCGGTCTGCAGATTCCCCTCGGTTTGATTCGTAATCCCTAAATAATCCTTCTCCCCCGGTTCCAGCACCTCGGCGATCAAACCCCTGTGTCTTACACGTCGTTGCAGACCACCCCGAGGACATTGACCTGGCGTGCGTTGAGGAAGTCGAGCGCGCGGGTGGCTTTGCCCGAGGAGGTTTGGGCGAACCGGACCACAAACAGCACACCATCCACAATCGGGGCGAAGCTCAATGCATCAACATCGTCCAGAATGGGAGCGCTGTCGAAAATGATGTAGTCGAACTCTTGGTAAATGTCCTTGAGGAACGCACCGAAGTAGTGCTCGGCGGGGTAGGCCAGCGCTTCGCCACGTGGCAGCAGGAAGAGGTTGTCAATGGAGGTCTGGACGACAGCTTCCGCCCAGCCGATCTGCTGTTGCAGGACGTTTAAGAGTCCTTTGTCCGGGGAGGTATCGAAGAGTTCGTGCAGGCGCCCGTTGGAGAGGTTGCAATCAATCAAGAGCGTCTTTGCGCCGGAGAATGCCAGCGTGGCAGCAAGGTTGGCGGCGATGGCGGTTTTGCCTTCCCCAGCCATGGCGCTTGTCACCATGAGGGCCTTGGGACGCGTCCCTTCCAGAGGAGCAAAAAGGATGGAGGATCGCAGGGCGCGAAAGGCCTCCAGAAGCGCGCTCCGGGGATCGTAGGGGACGAGCAGGGAGAGATCGCCTTCCATGTCGTCGTGCGGAATTTGTCCAAGGATACTGAGCTCCTTGAAGCTTCCCTGGCATTCCACGATGGAGGAAATTTTGTCATCCGTTTTGTCGATCAGAAACAGGATGGCCAGCCCGGCGAGCAGTCCCGAAGCAATGCCGCCAAAGAGGGTCTTGAGCATGCTCGGTTTCTCCAAGATGGCAGGAGAGGCGTTTTCCAGGATGGAGAGCGGTTCTTGTTCGACGTTTTTGAAGACGTCCACGCTGCGCAACGTGGTGATAAGCCGGTCATATTGGTTTTTGTCGCGTTCGAGCTTCAGTTTGATCCGGTCATACTCGGCCAGTTTCAAGCTGAGGTCCATGGCGCGCGCACGCCATTCGGCGATCACAGTCAGAAGGTTCTTCACCTGATATTCAAGGGATTCCTTGCGCATCTTGAGGATGTCCACACTTTGCGAGCGGTAGGCTTCCAGAAGGTCTTCCGCTTTGACGATATCCTCGTCAATGTCCAGAATCTTGGGATTCTTGAGCTTCATGGTCTTCAAATACTCCACCCGCTTGGACTTGAGCATCGCGATCTCTTGCTTTGTCCGTTGGTATTCGGTCATCGGCCCGTAGTTATTGCTGGAGAGAGACGATGGATCATACATGGGGGCCGAGGCGGAGCCCGCGCCGCCCTTCTGAGAACCCGAAGCGGCGTTCCCCGCCGCGAGAGCTGTCTGGCTGCGATCAATATTCTGATCCAGATTCAGCGTGTCCATGAGGTTGAGCTCGGTCTTGAGCCCGGCCATTTTGCGGTCCAACTCCGCGAGATACTCTCCGGCGCTGTTGCCCTGGCTTGTCAGGAATCCGATGTTGCTCGACTTCTGAAAGGAGACCAGTTCCTGCTCGTCGGCATCCGTCTCTTTTTCCAGCAGGATCAACTGGTTGCGGATGGCGGAGGTCATGCTGTCGGATTGCTCCACGCGCATTTCCTTCTTGAGCGTGATGTATTCCTGCATGGCGGCGTCCAAAAACGCCTGAGTGTAGAGTGGTTCGCCGCCGGTTGCCCGGACCAGGAGGAAGGTGGTTTTGGGCGTCTGGGTGACGTCCATGCTGACCCGCACGGGAATCCAGTCGGGATGCTGAGTCTGGATTTTTGCGCGGGCACGTTGGGAGATGCGGTCACCCAAGAGCAATGCAAACTGTGTTCCCAGCGAGTTGTCCGTCTCGGCAACCCGGGCCGCGCCTTCGATTTGGAACTGCCCGGTGATTACCATTTGCGCGGACGAAACATACGCGGGCTGTTGATGGATGCCCTTCCAAAAAGCAACCGTGAAGCCCAGGCTGGTGGTGAGGGCGGGGATCCACCAGAACTTCATGAAAACATGGGCATATCGTCTGCCCAGAACGCAGGCTTTCGCCCACAGATCCGCCATGGAGAAGGGTTTGATGCTAGGGGTTGGGCTTTGCATTTCGTTTTAGAAATTGATCCAGCGTTCCGGCACGACAATCAGGTCGTCCGGCTCGATGATGGGATCCTTGTCCAATTCTGCTTTGTCAATGATGCGAGTCATGTCCACGATGATGGTTTGGTATTCATCGTGCCGCACGATTTCCTTCGGGTAAGCGGCTTCCAAAAGCCGACGGTTCAGACGGAGAATGGTTTTGTCGTGCGGGTTATAGGCAGACTTTTTGATTTCCTGTGGGCAGGCGTCTTCCAGGAGTAAACGGTTGAGCCGGACCAATTCGTCGCCTTGCGGATTTTGTGTCAGCAGCGCCAGAGTTTCCTGGGATATTTCGACTTTGTCGAATACCTGCGGATTATAGATGGAACACTCCTTCATGGTGCTGTTGATGCGTGTCAACAAGATGTCCATCATGGTGGATTCCTGCTGTCGGGCGCCAGCGGCCGCGTTTTCCAAAACTTTCCGCTCTTGCTCCGTGAATTGGTTCCAAAGGAAGAGGAACAGAGGATCAGCGTGCATGGTGAGCTTGGTGACGAAGCTGGAAACATCCAGGAAATCGTTGGGTGTCAGCAGGCAACTGCCGGATTGTGCGGTGATGGCCAGGGTGATTTCCGAGGGAAGTTTGACCCCGACGAAACGCGTATCGGTGTAAATGCTGCCCTCTTTGATAAGTCGGTTGAGTTCCTTAACCAGAGCTATCCGCTTTTGATCAGGAGTGGAGCGCGAATTGGTCAGAATGACACGGGTCGGATTGGTAAAATGCTCCCACAAGAACCGGGAGAGCGGATCCGGCTTCTTTTGGCTGAGCTTTCTGATCAAGCGGTCCAACTTCTCAATGTCGCTCGGGGCCAACAAATAGGATTCGGCTGGATTCTTGCGCAGGAGCCTGACCTTGGATTTATTGGCGAACTCTGCAAAGCCACCGGCTTTTGCAATGACGCCGCTCACGCTCAGATTGCCGCCGCCAAGCAATTCAACAGCTTGGGGGTAACGCACTTGCCCCATGATGGAAACCTGGGCGAAAGTCCGCTTGTTTTCCGGGACAATCACGAGATCGTTGGGCTCCATGAGGAGGTCCTTGTCCACCAATCCCTTGTCCAGAACTTCTGCGACGTTGACGATGAAGACTTGGTATTCAGGAGGACGGTTTTTGGCTAATTCCGAGAAATAAGCGTCCTCCAGAAGCATCCGATTGAGGCGGATTAAATCCTCGTCTTTAGGATTCTGAGCCTTGAGCCGCTTGGCGGCCGCGCTCAGGTTGACATCCTGGAAGCGTTTTTCGTCATAAATCAGAACGCCTTGAATCGCCTTGTTCAGCTCCTCGATCAGAGCAAATTTCTGCTGTTGCTTGGTGGAATCTGGATTGGCCAGTATCGCAAGGGATTCAGGCGTAAAGATGCTCTTCAAATATTTGGAAATCGGGTCCGGGCTGGAAAGGATTTTGTTAGTCAAGCCAAAGGGATTGACCAAATCCTCCACGGCAAACCAAGGAATAACCACGCTCTTGCGGAGCAGTTTGACCCTTTCCCGGTCGCCAAATTCGTTGAAGCCTTCCGCGCGGGCAATCGCTTTGCTGACGGAGATGCGTTCGTTTTCGTCAAGGTCCAATCCCGAGGGGTGATTGACGCGCCCCATCACATATACCTTGCTGTGATAGCGTTTGATTTGCGGGACGATGATGGTGTCGTTGGGGCCGACGGCAGGATCTTTGTCGATCAGGCCTTTGTCGATGATTTCCGCCACGTTGACGATGATCATCTCGTTCTTGCCTTGCTCGGTCTTCCGAATGAGGCGGACGTTTTCCTTGTCCGCGTAATCCGCGAAACCTTGGGCGCGGGCGATGGTCTTGCTGACGGTCAGGGTTTCGCCAGCGGGGATTTCCAAGCCCCCGGCGACATGCACCAACCCCATCACATACACCTTACCCAATGAGCGCTCACTATGCGTTTCCAGCCCGATGATGACGGTAGCCCGGTAATAGTATTCCTTTTCCAGAAGGGGCTTAATCTCATCGGCGAGCTGTTTGCAGGTTTTTCCGGAAGCCCGCAAATGGCCAATCAAAGGGATGTCAACCTCACCGGAGTCGTTGACGAAGATGGTCTGGGCGGGCTGCCGCTCTTCAACGATGCGGTAGCTGAGGCGGTCACCCTTGTCTAATTTGACCTTATCATTGAGGATATCGATGTAGGGGGCGGGGGTAGGCTGATCTACTGGGGATGCCAAAGCAGCGCCGGGAAGAGGGGGGATGAGTTCCGTTTGAGCCGTGACGACGGAGGGAAACCAAGCGCTAATCCAGAGGAAAACGGCAAGGACGATTTTTTTGGATTTCATCAGGGGCTGGTTAAAGTTCGGTGATCTACGTATAATGACTTACGTGTATTGCGTAATTGAAGCATGGGTTGACCTGATCGTCAATCAACAAAAGATGGGGTGTTATTCTCAAAAGCAGCCAGGTGAGATGGGTGAGTCATCGCGTGTGTTTTTGGGATTAAAAACTGTAGGAGACAGTCCAAATGATGTCGTTTTGTTTGTAGCACAGCAGAGGATCGCCTGTGACTTTTTGGACATACCGATAATTTAAAGATGTGGTGAGCTTCTTTGAAAGACGAAGGGACGTGCCCACTCCGCCACCATAACGGCGGTAATCGGATTGGACATTGGATTGGAGGCTGAGCAGGTTTTTGTTCGGCGTGCCAACATTCGATATATCCTCCGCAAACGCATTGAAATTCAACGAAATGTGGGCATTCATCTTCCACACCGAAGAATATCTCAGATAATTATCGGAGGTTTGGGTTCCGACCAGATCAAGCGCGATTTCACGACCAGCGGATAACGTCTGCGTGTAATAGGTGTTCAGCTGATTTGTGAGAGATACATTCGCATATTCAGAGGTTGAATTCGAGTTGCTGGCAGTGGTGGTACTGCTCCCCGTGAATACGTTGCCCGGCTCGCTCTTGCTGATGCCGCATGAGGCGTTGAGCGAGGTGAATTGTGACAAATGCAGCGAGGCAAACGGGCCGTAGGAGTAGGTGGTGCTGTCCTGCTGGGGTGCGCCAGGAAAGCTTGTCGCAGCAACATTGGCTCCCCACCCGACAGTCAATTCCGGAATGATCTTGGTGGACGCCATCAGTGACAGGGCGTCGGTAGAGTTCGTGATATTGCTGGTGCTCAGGTTGCTCGATGTTCCCGAGTTGCCCAAGGTGATCAAGTCCAGCGCATACACGTTGGTGTGAGTGTAGGCAAGGTTGACCAGAGTGTCGCTGTTGACATCCCATTCGACATTGACCCCGGCGGCGTTGGTAAAGCGACGGAAAACCGCAACATTGCTGAGCGCACCGTTGGAGACAGGGTCTGATTGCAGGGAAAATCCGTCATGAAGACGGATCTTGAAATGCCCAATGCGGATCAGGAATGAAAATTCTGAGTCCGGCGAGATGTTGATATCAAATATTTTTTGATTGAGCGCGGGCTGCAGAAGGTGCTCCTGATACCCAAAATTCATGCTCAATCCCATCGTAGTGGTATTGGTCTCGCTCAGGGGGTGCATTTGCAGCTCAGAAATGGCGTTGATGCCGAAGCTCGGAGAGAAAATCAAATCCTGCTTGATGGGCGTGTTAATACCACTGGAAAGGTTGACGTTGTCCACGAACTCCGTCGTAGTTTGGGCGGTTAGCGTCACGTAAACCGGGCCGGTGCGAATATTAAAGTATCTCTGCGTAGCATCCCCACCGGCTCCGCCGCCTCCTCCGGCATCCTGCCCGCTTGCCGCTGTCAAAAACCCAGCGATGCAGAGAAACCCGGAGATTACTAAAAGTCGTTTTACTAGCATGGAGTGGGAATTGGTGGGGTTTTGGAAGAAGGAAAAAGATTCCACTCGATCAGGCGGTTGCTGACATCAGAATCGTGTTTATCATAAACAATATGAGTTTGCCAGCAACTAAAAAAACACTCTCCACGGGGTCTCAATCCGGGGTGCCGAGGCGGTTGGAAATAGTCAGTTTTTCGGCGCTTGGGTGCCGTGAAGAGCTACGCTGGCAGCGTCTTCGGTGTGGATGCAGGGACGGGCATCCGGGGCTTGCAGGCGGAAACGCAGATCGCGGCATGTGATGCTCCGTGCGTGGCGCACGTAAAGTCCCCAAGCGGGGAGGGGACCCCAGCGCTCCCATTGTGGGTATTCGGCCGGTTTTTCCTCCACAGGCCGGGCGGCATCTTCCGGCGTTCCCGTGCCAATGTGGTGGATGTCAATGTTGCCGAGATAGACATCTTCCACCGGATAGCCCGGCAGCCCCATGATGGAACTGGCCGAGCGCGCCCCGTGTGGCACTTCCCACCGAAGGTCTATTTTTTCCGGAGTGTCGTCGAAAATAAACGCGCTGACGTTGGTAATGGAAATGTTGCGTACACAACCGGGACGGGCAATTTTTTCGTTCAGGCCACGCTGACCGAGACGCAGGAAGAATGCGCCGCCCACGTGGTCCATGACGATGTTGGAGATGTTCACCGTATCGATGTGCGCCCCGTCCACGGAGAGGATCTCAATGCCGCAGAGTCGCACCCGGTGCAGGGCGCAATTGGAGATGGTGATGTTGCGGAAGTCGGATTTTGACTCGGTGCCCAGCTTGATGCCATTGCACTCGCTGGAGAGCGTGCAGTTGGTGATGGCGATGTCCCGGCAGATGGCGGCGGTAGTGGTCTTGAGGGTGATGGCATCGTCCTTGGCGTTGAAGCGGGAGTTGGCCAGGGTGACGCGGCGGCAGCCGTCGAGATTGATGCCATCGTTGTTGCTGCAATGTGTGCTGTCCACGGTGATGCCGTCAATGGCGACATCCTCGCAGTCCAGGTAATGATGCACCCAGGCGGCGGAGTCACGCAACGTGACATCGCGCAACCGCAGGCCCGAGCAGCGTACAAAGCGCAGGATCATCGGCCGGTGGGTTTTTCCTGCAAATACAAGCCCGTTGCCGTTGATGACACCGGGGCCGGAGATGCCGATGTTATGCGCATCTTGGGCGAAAATAAGCGCGTGACCGCGTTCGCCGCCCACCGCGTCGATGAACAGGGGGACATCCTTGACGGCATAGTCGGCGATGTCGTCGCTGCCAAGCAACACGGCACCGGGAGCGAAGCGCAAGTGGACGTTGCTGCGCAGCACGAGGCTGCCGGTGCGGTGACAGCCCGGCGGAATCAGAATCTCGCCGCCGCCCGCTGCATGACAGACATCGATTTGCGCTTGAAACGAAGGACCGGAAGAGTGGGGGGCATCGGCAGAAAAGCTCATGCGATGAAAAAATAAAGCTAGGAAGTTACCCCGGCGGCTTCAATCCAAATTGAGTGAAAAAAGAAGCGCGCGGGAGCCGGAACTCCCGCGCGAATTTTTTAGCGTCCTTTGCGCTCTTGGCGCGATGCGGGTTACTTGCCGATCAGGATGGAGCCCCACTTGGCCCCGCCGTCCAGCCGGGCTTCGGTGGGCACGTCAGAGACCATCCCCGTTGCCTTGTCATGCCAGTAGAGGCGTGAGGTGCGGTTGCTGCCCGAGGGATCGGAGAAAATGACTCCCGCAATACCTTTCACCTCGGTCTGCTTGCCGGGTTCCAGTCCAAGGTCCGCCAGCGGGACGAGAATCAGCACGCTGTATTTGCCGTTTCCGACGTTGACGGTGATTTTCGCCGAGGATAGCCGCTTGACCACATCGAAGCGCTGCGCATTGGCTTCGTTATTGGAGACGGAATACGTCGTCGGGTTCTCTTTTTGAGCCGCAGTCTTTTGCCAATAGACGACCGTGTTGGAGCCGCCGACCGAAGCGCCCAGCAAGCGGATCGGGCCGCGTCCGGGGACGTCCAGCTTGAGGTCCACGGCGTCGCCGCCGATGAACGCATGGGTGATGCGCCCTTCGCCATTTTTCCACGGACTGGAGTCGTTGACCTGATACGCGATGGCTAGGTTGCTGCCATTATGGGCGAGGGAGACCCGGAACCAGCGGGTCGGATCGCCGCTCTCCTGCACACGCACGGTTTCCGCGCCGTCGATCAGCGGTTGCTTGGCATCAAGTTCCGGCGTAACCGGGGTGTTGGGCAATTTGGCAACCTTCGCAACATTCAGGGTTTCAGCTTCTTTGGATGACCCGGAAGTCCGCTTTTGAGCCAACTGAACGCCCTCTTCGATCTGCTTCGCGCTGACCGTCAGAGGGAGGCTCGCTTTGCGGGTGGTTTCCAAACCGGTGATTTCGACAAGGAGGTAGGAAGGTCCGCCGAGCTGCGCCATCACACGCCCCTTTTCATCGCGCCAGATGAACCCACCAAAGGATTCCTGGCCGATGAAGGTTTCATCCAGCGTCACGTCTCCCTTGGAATCCTGGAACAGGCTAGAGAGATAGAGGCCGTCCATCGACATGAGGAACCATTCGCCGCGGTCGCCGCCCAAGGCAGTGATGGCGCCGACGCCGGGAACATCTTCGATAACACCGTTGGTGCGGAATGGTGCGATGAGCAGCCCGCGCCGGGCGGCAGGGGCGTCATGTCGGCCGAAGGGATTCGGGTAACTCCCTTTGCGCCCGTCGATCGTGTGAAAGGCAATGCCGTTGGAGAGGTCGCCCGCTTTATCCATCACGATGGTGCCGCAGGAGCCTTGGGCTCCGAGGTTCATTACGACAGGATTTTTCGGCGCTTCAGCATTCTGGAAATCATAGATGGGAACGCCGGTGGCCGTCAGTTCCTTGAGCCGATAGATTTGCTGGTCGGCGGTGACGATGGTCAGGTCAGGAGTGATCCAGCCGGCGGCCCAATAAGTACACTGCCCTTTGACACCTTCAATAGTTTCGCCTGGGTCTTCGACGCCGTTATCGTTTTTGTCGATCCAGGCAGTGCCGAGCTTTGGCGGCTTGGCGTTCGGCTGTCCGTATTTTACGCGCACGACGGGCACAAACACGCCCTCCTTATTGCGTTTGGCGATGAGGAAACCGTCTTGTTTCTGGCCCGGCATGGTGGTGGCGTATTCGTGACCTTTATACTGGTAAATAAAGCCGCGCAGCCGGTCGGCCAAAGCAGGATGAAAGGTCAGCGGCTTTTCCTGGGTGGCGTGATTCATCACATCGGGGGCCGGATCAAGCCGGAACTCCGTGCCAAAGGCGATAAAGCGCGTGGAATCGAACGTAATCGGAAATCCCGACGTGGCGCCGTAATCCGCTGCTCCCCAGAACTGCCGATCCATCTTACCTTCAGGCGACCAGCAAGTGACCCGGCGGCAGGAATCCGCCGCTTCCGCGATCCAGAGGCGACCCTGGGAATCAAAGGAAAGTCCAAGTGGCAGAATGAAATCGGTCTCAACGAAGTGACCCGCAGGGCGTTTGTTTTCCCCGCTGGTATTCGGCTGGCCGAGGGTCTGAACGAGCTGGCCTTTGGCGTCGAAAAGGTAGACCTGATTGGTTCCCTGATCGCTGATGGCGAAGCGCTTCCCGTCCAGGCTGATGGCGAAACGGACGGGGGTTTTGAGCCCTTTGGCCGTGAACGCCGTCGAGGTGCGTTTGCCTTCGGCATCGAGTTTGGCAATGCTGCCGTCCGTAAAGAGCCCCCACAGTTTGTCGTTGTAATTTTCCAGAGCCAGCAGGTTGGCGAAGGGCAAAGCCGCTTCGATTTCGCCGGTGTTGGGAGCCACGCGCCAGAAGCCTTTTCCGGGAACAAGCCCGAAGAGCTTGCCTCCCGCGTAGGCGATGGTGGCGGTGTCGAGGACTTCCTTGGTGGAAATCGGCAGAACGGTTTCCGTAGTCCGTTTTTCGTTGTCAAAGAGAGCGATTGCCCCCGTTTTGAGATCGAGCCGCCGGATCATGGTCCGTTGGGTCCAGCTCTCACGCGAGATCAGGAAGGCGTATTGATCGTTGAGGGTGAGGTCGAGGAGTTCGGTCCCATCGGTCCAGAGGATTTTGCCCTCGGCATCGACGCGCATCAGGCCGGACGCGCCTTCCGTGCCGGTGAAGCCGAGAAGAATCACGTCTCCGCGCGTGGCGGCGGTCGTGGGATGGCCGTGGTTGCTGCCCCAGAGTTTGCGTCCCGTGGCAGTGGCCCACGGCGGGGTGGCGGAGTTGTAGAGGCTGTTGGAGTATTTCACCGCAATGGGCGCGTGATCCACGATGCGCGCGCTGTAATCTCCGGGTGCCACGGGGTTGCCGCTATCGTCAAGGCCGTCCCAGTAATCGGTATGCTCCCCTTTGGTGCGGGGGAACTGGCCGATGAGATTGCGCACGCGCATCCCTTGGGCGTTATCAATGGCAATGGTGACATCGCGGTCATCCGGAAGGGTGTAGTGAACCGGGATCGAGCCTGCCGTGTCATAGTTGACAAACAGCTTGAGGCGTTCGGCCTGCAGCTTCTTTTGGGCTTCGGTGATCGCGAGATGCCCCTTGTCGCTCAGGATGGCTTTGCCCCAGCCGTCGCGGGCGCGGAAGAAGAAGATGCGGTTGACCTTGTCGTTCGTGAGGTTGTCCACAAGCCGGTGCTCCAGCCGGTCGCCGGTGGTATCTCCCCACATGGCTTCAATCCCGAAGAGGAAGGAATCCCCGGCCTTGAGGGATTGAGCGCTCGTGCGCAGGTAGCTCCAGGGCATGAAGGCTTCCATATTATAACCCTTGCCGTCAGCCCATGGTTTGAAGGCGATTTTCCCGCCGAAGGCCGTCATGGTGGTGCCATATTTTTCCTGTTGATCCGGCCGCGCTGGCCCGGTGCCATCATAAGGAGCTTGGGTTTTCAAGCCGCCGTGATGCACGATCAAGTAAGGAGCATTTTCTATTGAGGAATAGAAAGCATTCATGTGCATCTGGTGTTCTTCAGGAGTCTTTGCGTCGAACACCACACGCCCTTGGAATGCATCCGCCCGCCAGCTTTTTCCGAAATCCTCGCCCCGGGTATTGTTTTTCATGGGCGAGACATCCGCATAGCGCATGAGTAGATAAACACCCTTCTGATCCCACATCATGTGCGTCCACACGGAATACTTTTTGACGAGGGTGGGGTCGTTGTAACTCCAGATCCCAGCGGAAAGATCCCAGTCGCTGTCATCGCCATCGATAGTCACCGGTCCCGGAGCGGGCAGTACCATGATTTCGCTGCTGTTGGAAGTCGGGTTATCGGGATCGTTTGCCGCCACAGCAAAGGAAGCTGTGGCAAGACTCAGTAACAACGCGAGCAAGGGGCGTTTGAAGGGTGTATGGATCATAATGTAAGGAAATAGGGTGAGTGGAAAATGTGCAGGGGATGCACATGCAAGTCATAAAACCCCTATAAAATGGATCAGTTGCTCTCTTTTTTGGAATTTTTTGGAATTAGAGGATGGAGTTTCCTTTTATTTCCATACCAAAGATTAGAAGCTCCGCCATGCGGTTCCAGTCGAGGAGGATGCCCGGTAGGATTTAACGGCCTCCGCTCAACATCTCATCTGCCGAGCGGGAACATCCGCGCGGAATGGCCGCAGGGTCGCGCCCGATCAATTCAAAGCCCTCGCCGCGCCTGATGGCGAGGTCTTGCGTCTGGATGGCGAGGACGGAGCCGAGATTGGCCGGGTCCACGATCCGCAACATGCCGTGCCCGCCATCGGGAACTTCGAGGCCGGTCTCTGGATCAATAACCAACGATCGCGCCCACGCCGGGCCATGGTGGGGATGCACCAGCCCACGCGTGTACCACTGGGAGCTGAGTTCCGTCATGCTGTATTCATTGAGAATGGCATCCGGTGCAAGCCCGAGTGATTGATCAAACTGCCTATAAAGCTCTGCCTTGGAGAGCGTTCGCCCCGTTCCCTTGTAGCCACCGGTTTCCATCGCCATGCTACCGGGCGCAAGGGGTAACCGTTCGCATCCCAATCGCTCGAAGAGGTGCAGAAAGGCAAGTGCGGTCCCAAGCAGAAGCACAGGGCCGGATTCGAGTGCTCTGCGCATGGTAGGAAGGTCGAGCGTGCCGCCTGCGTCCAGGCACCACGTTTGCGGTCCGAATGTGCCAAGCGTCCCCATCATATGGCAGAGTGAAGAATGGGGCGCATCGCCCGGCCTTTGCGTGAGAATCACTTGCGACAGCGGCGGCAAAGCGAGCATATGCCAGCCCCGGAGAATCGAAGCCTCGTAGAGCCGTAGAGAGCGGAAATGGTGGCTGCCATAGCCTTCCCCCGTGGTACCGCTGGTGCGGAAAGTGGCGCACGTTTCTGCTGCCGGGAAGGTGCGCAAAGCCGCGTGGCGGAATGCCCCGGTAGGCACTGCAGGAATGTCGTGCCAACTGGCCGGTTCAGTGCGCGCTTTCAGGGATTTGCAGAACTTTTGGTAGGGGAGATTGGCTTCCCTCTGGAACCGATAAACCTCCAGCGCCACGGTATTGAACTTCTCCTCGGCGATTGCACCGGAAGGCCGGGCAATCCAATCCAAAAGTTGGGTTTCAAGTTCGGAATAGGACATCACAGCTACAATGAAACACGAAACAGGGCGCGGGCACAGCGTTCATTTTTCGTCCTCCGCCGGATTCAGAAAAGGCTCTGCTTTCCACGCGCCATGGGCGTCGAGCGTGATCTTCACTGCGCCGGTATGATCCTGACGCAGGAGGCGGATGCCGATCGCTTCGACCCTGGCGGCCCATTCCTCGCTGATGTGCTCCTGCGGCGGGAAGGAAGTGCTGGAGGCGACAATGAGCGCGGGATGGACGGCAGCCAGAAATTCTGGCGTGCCGGAGAAATCCGTGGCGTGCATTTGTTTGACAAGAATATCGCTGCGCAATTCATCCGCCGCCGCGTTTTCGAGCAGCCAGCTTTCCGTGAGGAATCCGGCATCCGAGGTGAACAGGATGCGCCGACCCGCTGCGTCGAGCCGCAGGACGAAAGCCTGGTCGTCAGCGCAACGGGCGTTGAGGCCATGGGGCGGGAAGAGGATGTGAAGGACGATCCCTGGCGCAAGCGTGATCGCGTCATTGCGTGCCAGCACGGTCTTCCCTTTGTTCGAGGCATTCAACGCCGCTTGTGTTGTGCGTCGGTATCGCGAGCGGTCGCGCAGCGGAGAGTCGATCACCTCCGCCGGGTTCATCTCGCAGAGCAATTCTGCTGCGCCGCCGATGTGATGGGAGTCGCCGTGGGTGAGCAAAAATCCGTCCAGGCGGTTGACGCCCCGGCTTCGGAGATACGGCTCGACGCTGTAGGTGAACGCCGAGGCGCTGCCGCAATCGACAAGCCAGTCCCGGCGTTCTGGCTGGTTGGCGCGTAGATGGATCGCCCCGCCACCGGGCACATCCAGGACTTCCACCTCGCAAAAAGGGGAGGGCTTGAGCGAAGGTATTTCCACGAAGACGTGTCCGTAAGGGATCGTGGCGAGCACCGAGATACCCCAAAGCAACACTTTGGCCACGAGCCAGTTGGCATTGTTGAAAATCACGGCCAACCATTGGCAGAACGCGCCCGTCAGCACAGAGGCCATCCCGAGGATCAACAGGATCCACGCCAGAGCCACGGCAAACACATTGGCCGGGATGGTGGATGGCGACCAGAGATGAAAATAATAGACCATGAGCGGCATCGAGCCGATCCACGCAATCGTGGAGACGCATAGCGCCTCCAGGCCGATTTTCTGAGCCCGGCAACGCAGGATCACGCTGGGCGACCAAAGCACGCGTGGCAGGAACGGGTCGGGTTGGGCAAATCCGCTCAACCATTGTTGCACGGGCTGGGCTGCCGCCATTAGAAAAGCGACCATTCCGAACGAAAGCTGGAAGCCGGGGGTGAAAAGCTGGGCTGGGTCCCATGCCAGCAATACCAGCACGGAAGCACCCAGCGTATTCCAAGAGAGCGCAGGCCGGTCGATCAGAAAACCGGTGAGCACCAGCGTCGCCATGATCGTGGCCCGCAGGCTGCTGGCGGTCAGCCCCGTGGCATAGCAAAAAATCCAGAGCAACGGAATGATGAGGCAGGCCGCCGCGCGCCGCTTGACCCCCATTCCCAGCAACAGCCAACTGGAGAACGTCGCCAGCATCGCCACGTTCATGCCGCTCACGGCGAAGAGATGCATCGTGCCGGTGTATTGAAACAGCTTCTTCGTTTCCTCCAGCGATTCCCCCCTGCTATGGAGCCGGTGATGTCAAAC
>Ga0316222_1002361_pt1 | contig 20330 bp, 11 predicted proteins | sample TBH18011metaG_FD_206008 | JGI IMG/M metagenome (GOLD analysis project Ga0316222, IMG submission 206008) | Freshwater microbial communities from Trout Bog Lake, Wisconsin, USA - TBH18011 | ecosystem: Environmental > Aquatic > Freshwater > Lake > Hypolimnion/Profundal zone | place: USA: Wisconsin...
CCCCGCTTTTATAGGAAGGACTCCAGAAATAGGTGATGCTGTCTCCGACCAGCAGAATATCAATGTTCTCCTTGTTATCCTGAACGGCTTGCACACACCGTCCGTGTTCATCATTCAACCAGGCATTGGGATCTTTCCATTTCCCGGCAGCGGGAGTCACCGGCACCATTTCCGCAATTGTTGTGCCGCCAGCCTCCATGCCAGGCTTGCGCTCCCCGGGCGGCTTCAATACATACGCCTTTTCTTCCTCTGACAGTGGCCAGCCTGTGATTTGAGGATCCATCTTTCCCTCCATGTAGGGCTTGTAGGGATATTCAATCGGCGGCTGGTCCGCCGCAAGAAGGTCTCCTGCCGAGGCTGCGGTCAGAAAAATTGCCGCGATAAGGAAGAAATTGCTTTGTTTGTTTTTCATGGTTCGAGTCCTTGTTAATTTCCGTTCAGCGCTTTCTCAATGAGCGGCCTCAGTTTGGCCGCATAGATTTCGTAACCATAATCGCCCAAATACATCTGGTCGTAGGCATAAGCTTTATCTCGCAGCGCGCCGTCCTGGTTGGTGAGGTCACTCATCAAATCCAGCACTTGAACCAGTGGATCCTTGTCGAGATGCAGTCCATCCAGCGCGGCGTTCACCTTGGTGATACCCTCACGCACCGGACTGCTGTGCTTGGCGGCGGGCAGGAGCTTAACGAGCACCACATGGGCGGTCGGCACTTTGGCCCGGATGTTCTCGATGCAGAGCTGGATGCCCTGGGCGATGGATGCGACCGTCACACCCGTCTTCTCCATTCTGGCGACATTATTCATCCCAATGTTGAGCACAACCACCTTGGGCGAGAGTCCATCGAGCGCCCCGTGGTCCAGCCGCCAAAGCAAGTTTTCCGTCCTTTCAGCAGTGATCCCGAAGTTGAGGGTCTTGTGCTGGGCAAATTGTTTCTGCCACGCCGTGATGAGCGGTTTCTTGTCTGCGCCGTCACCCCACCGCTGCGTGAAAGCGTCGCCGAGCAAGATGATTTCGGCATCGGAATTTTCCTGGGCGTTGGCCATCAGCCGCGCGTGCTTTCCCAACCAGACAGTGTCGCTCTGCGACGACCATGAAATGTAGCCCGGCATAGGTGTGACCGACCACATCTCTGGCAAATTCTTTCCACACTCACCGCCGGGCCGGCGTTGATTTGCGGGTTTCTTCAAATACACCTTTTCTGCATCGCTCAATGGCCACCCCTTCAATTGCGGTTCAAGTTTGCCTTCGTTGTAAGGTGCGTAGGGATATTCGATTGAAGATTTATCCGCCGCATACACCGGCTGGACCAACGGCAGCAGCAGGACAGCGAGGAGCGTAAGTCGTTTATTCATTTGGAATAGTTACTATTTTTGATTTGCAGCAGGATTGGATGCATCGGCACCAGCGGTAAAAGTGTAGGAGTTGTTTCCAGTGATTAAATCTTCAAACGGGCCAGCCTTGGGCCTGCTCAAGCTTCTGGATTTTCCATTAATATCCGTGGCGAGGTCGAAACCAGAACCGTCGGCTTTCTCCATGCCTTGATTCATCGGCTGAAATTTCCCGATAAAACTGCTGGAAATATAGGGAGCCTTTATGACCGAAGGTTGATCATCGGCAAGGAAGGATAGGGAAACGCCGTTCACCATGTCCTCATGGCTTAATTTCTGACCACCGGAATACTTCACGTTGCTGCCGGTGTCCACGTCGGCAGAGGCTTTAATGTAGAGGTTATTCCGGCAAATCTGATGCACCGGCGGGTTGGTTTTGTTATGGGTGCCCGCCACCTCGAAAGTGTGAGGAGTCAGCCAGGGGTCGCGCCGGCTGACAGAGTTGTAATAAGCGAGTTTGTTCTCATAAACCAGGTTGTGTGCAAACACAATTGCCGTGGACTGCAACGAGCAAGTGTTGTGATAGCCGACCGTCCCCAGAATGATATTGTTGTCCACAGTAATCGGCCCACAGTTCGCCTCCAGCAGCAGGAGATAGTTGGCGCCGCCGATGGCGAATTCGTCATACAGGATGTTGCCCGTGACGCGCGCACCTTGATTGGCCCAGTCCAGCCAGATGGCGCAAATGGTCTCGGTGTTCTTGGGATAAATCCGGCGGATGATATTGTTTTTGATCACGGTATCGATCGCCCAATGAAATTTGATTCCGGCCTGCTCTGCGCCGGAGAATTTCCTTTGCCAGCCGATGTCCTGAATGAGGTTGCCCTCGATGAGCGACGAATGCGCAACCCGATGACCGCAAATCCCGCTCTCATTGCAACGCTCGATGGTATTATTTCTGACGATGTTGAAACCGTATTCATTGAAAGACTTTTTGGTTGAACCGTTGACGTTTGCCAGCGCAATACCGGTGGTGGTGGCATCCGAGATGTGGCAGAATTCAATGATCCATTTATAGGCGACTTTGGCCGTGATGATGCCGTATTGATCGCCAGTATTGCCGCTCCATGGCGGCGAAGCCTGTTTCAGCGTGAGGCCGCTGATGGTGAGGTAACCCAAGTTTTCCACTTCGGGTTGAAAGCAGGAATCCCTGACGCTCACTTCCGCCAGCGCCGCATTAGGATCGGCATTGAAATGAGCGTAGATAGAGGTAACTCCTTTAATATGTGACGCGAAAAATATTTTGGCGGCAGCCTGGCAGTCGACCAGGTTCTTCGTTTCACTGAAAGCCGCGCCGTTCAAATAAACCATGCCCAAATGCCAGCCATCCTTGTTGTTAATACAAGCCCCGCCGGCGACGGTCGTGAAGGGATTAGGCTGGGTGGCACTAAAAAATGAATCCGGCAAGTCGGCCCGCCAAACGCCGCCGCCTTGATCCACCCAGCCGGTGACGCGCTCAGAACCTTTTATCACCGGCATCTCGCCGGGATAAGCTTTGTAAGTAATCCGCGCTTCTTCAGAGATGCCGCCGCGCGGCGGAATGATTTTCTCGCGGTATTCACCGCCCCGGATCAGACAAGTGTCACCTGCCTGCATCACATCGGCGGCTTTCTGAATATGCCTGAAAGGGGTGCTGACGGAGGTTCCATTGTTGCCGTCATCACCGGACGTCGAAATATAGTAGGTTGTGCCGACGGCTTGGCCGGCACCGGCTGGCTCCGAGTTGCGAGCGGCGTCTCCAAGCACCGACAAAGTGGACAACCGCAACACCATGACGGCCGACAGACAAAATATTTTTGAATACAACGGATTCACAAATCATTCTTCCACTTTAATCCGCACCATCCAGACCTCACCCCAACTGTCCGTCCGCGCAAACCCGGTGAAGAAAACAGTAAACGTGCCGTCCGGCTCGGCTACCAGCCCCAGCGGTGTGCGGATTTTTCTGATCTGATGTGGGGCGGCTTGAAGCAAGAGTTCCTTCGCCTTTGACCAATGGATGCCGTCCATGGATTCGGCGTAGCCAAATCCGTTTTCGCGCGCGACGATTTCAAACAAGGCGACATAGCGTCCGCTCTTGAGCCGCGTCACGACGGGATTTTCCGTTCCCCGCGTTCCGGCGATTGTGACTGGATTTGATGCAGAGACCCGTTTCCAAGGCCCGGCCAGATTGGGCGACTCGGCCAGTCCGACCTTGAACCAGTTCTGCGCGTTGCAACTGCCGTAAAAGCCGAACCACTTATCACCAACCTTGTAGGGATAGAACGAATCCACGCCCTGTGAGCCTTCCCACGGATCGCTGTCCGGACCGGGTTTAAGAATTTTCTCGGCAGGCACGTTGCCGGACGTAACCGCCGCCTCCCAAGAACCTCCAACCGGGCCTGGTTCCAAAATTACACCGACATCCTCCCACGGGCCCTTGATGCCTTCCGGTCCTTTGACCTTCGACACGGCCCGCCAGACTCGCCCGTTCCAACCGAGCGGCCCGACGGGCGCGCGATATGTGACATAGAAAAAATTCCAGTGTTTTTTCTTCTCGTCGTAAATTGGCATCGGCGACCAGAATGAAGCGCGCGAATCTTTGCCCGACGGATCGCCGCTGGATTCATACACCGTCCCGATCCGAGTCCAGTTCAGCCGGTTCGTGCTCGTCCAGTGCCCGAGCCGCATCTTAACCCATTGCGGGTCACCGAGCATCTCTGCCGTGAAGAGATGATAGACTCCATCAAGTTTCAGTGCGCTGCCGCCTTCAAGACCGTATTTGATGTTCTCGGTGCCGGGAGCCCCCTTTTTAATCAACGCAGCCGGGTGTTCTTCAACCACTGACAAACGAATGGCGCACGGCAGATCCGCATCACTTTTCGCGCTACCTTGGCGGCCGATCAATTTGGTAATGAGCGGCTGCAACCGGCCGGCGAAAATGTCATAACCGGTCTCGTTTAAGTGCAGATGATCGCCGTTGTAAGCTTCGGGTTGGACCGAACCGTCGGGGCGGGCCAAGTCATTCGCCAAATCCAGAATGTGAACTTTGCGATCCTGATCGAGTTTCAGTTTATCCAACTCCTCATTGACTTTTAAAACGTCCTTGTGAACCACTGTGTCCACGTTGAACGCCGGAAGAATTTTCACCACCACAAGCTCCGCTTGGGGGCATCGCTCGCGAAGATTTTGCACGCAGAGCTGAATGCCCTGAGCGACGGCGGCGGGAGGAATACCGTTGGGTGTGATCATCGGTGAGTCATTCACGCCGATGAGCAAGACAATGACTTTAGGCGACACGCCATCCAGCCCGCCGTGATCCAATCGCCAAAGAATGTGCTCGGTCCGGTCGCCGCCGATACCAAGGTTTAGAGTCTGGTATTGGCTGAAATGAGTTTGCCACGGCAAGTTGAACGGAGTCTTTTCCCAGCCACCGCCCCAGCCCTGCGTGATGCTGTCGCCCACCAGCACGATGTCAACCGGGCCTTGGTTGGACTGGACCATGTTGACCAGCGTGGTGTGGTGATCAAGCCATTGAGTGTCAGTCGCATTTGTGCCGCCCCAGTAACCGGCGGCGGGCGTGACCGGCCACATGGCTGGAAGATCCCCGTGAGCACTTGGCTCTCGTCCGGGCATGCGCGCGAGGTTTTCCGGCTTGATGACATATTCTCGCTCTGCCTCCGTCAGCGGCCAACCTTTCAACTGCGGATCCATCTTGCCGTCGTTATACGGCGCGTAAGGATATTCCACCGCCGGCGCGATTTGAGTTAGCAACCCAATGGCGACCAGCGCGAGCACAAAAAGTCGATACGGCTTGTTTTTCATTTGATCCACTTGATATTTCTATTTGCCGCTGGCAGCCGCGAGCAGTTTATCCACCAGCGGTTGCAGTTTGGCGGCCCAAATCTCGTATCCGGCATTATTCAAATGCAGGTGCCCGTCCGAGTAAGCCTCCACTTTGAGCGTGCCATCCGGGTTCGTGTATTCGCTCCAGAAGTCAAGGACGTGGACTTTGGGATCCGCTTCGAGTTTCAGCGCGTCCAAATTGGTATTGATGCTTTTGATGTCGTTGTAAACGACACCACCGGGCTCGAAGGCGGGAAGAATTTTCAAAACCACTATTTCTGTTTGCGGGCAGCGCGCACGGATATTTTGCACAATGAGTTGAATCGCTTGCGCCACGGATGCAGCCGTAACTCCGTTGGCCGTCACCAACGGCGCGTTGTTCACACCGATGTGCAACACGGCCACCTTCGGTGACGCGCCATCGAGCGCGCCGTGATCAAGACGCCAAAGCACGCTCTCCGTGCGGTCGCCACCGATGCCAAGATTGACAGTCTTGCGCTGGCCGAAATGTTTTTGCCACGCGGCGTTGAAAGGAGCGTTATCCCAGCCGCCACCCCAGCCCTGCGTAATGCTGTCGCCGATCAGCGCGATTTCGATGTCACTCTTGGCCGCCTGAACCTTTTCAACAATCGTCGCGTGGTGATCCAGCCACGGATTGCCCTCCTTCCCAGGCTGTGATTTCCAATGCCCCGCAGTGGGCGTAACCGCCCACATCTCGGGCAAATGTTTGCTGACTTCATGCCCCGGCTTGCGCGTGTATTCCTCCTTCAAGACCCAGGCCTTTTCCGGCTCGGTCAGCGGCCAGCCCGTGATCTGCGGATCCACTTTGCCCTCATTGTATGGCCCGTAGGGATAGGTCAGCACGCTCTTGGAATCCAAGTGGATCGTTGATGCCGGTAACGATGCTTTCTCAGGGCTGTTAGTGGCGGCACTGGGCTTTGCGGGTGTGGGAATCTGCGATTCTACTTTGCCTTTCATCTTGGGTTCTGAAGCGGGTATCGGCTTTCCACTCAATAGCGCTTCGACAATCGGTTTCATTTTATCCGCCCACAACTGGTAACCATCAATTGACAGATGCACCTTTGTGCCAGCCGGCTCGTTGGCTCGAAAATATTTCTCGTTGAGTGATCCATCCAGATTGGTCATTTCACCCCACATATCAGGCAGCAGATGGATTTTAGAGTCCTTCTCGGCTTCAATCAGGGAATCCAACTCCGCATTGATGGCTTTGGCATCAATGTTGAATTTGGCCTGCGGATTGGTGTTGGGTAGAATCTTGGAAACAATTACATCGGCATTCGGGAATTTTTCGCGGACATTCTTGACGCACCACAAAACCCCTAAGGCCGCGTTCTTGGTGCCGGTTTCCGGCGTGAAATACATGTCATTGTGGCCGATGGCCAAGATCACCACGCGAGGATTAAGTCCCGGAGCCGCGGAACCAACGGTGCCCCCGTGGTCAAGCCGCCACAACAATCCCTGAGTCTTGTCACCGGCGACGCCGATATTGAAAGTCTTGTATTGACCAAAATGGCTCTGCCACGGTTCATTAAATTTTTGAGGATACTGGCTGTAGGGAGCGCTGATATCTATCCACTGCCAAGTGATGCTGTCGCCGACGAGCAGGATGTCAATATTGGTTCCCTGATCGTGTTTGTATTGGTCAATGACTTTTATCAGCTTCTCTTGAACATCTACATACCATTGCTTGCCGCTCTTTGCGTCCAGCGAGCCATCCGCCGACGGAGTGTAAGGCAGAAAATCAATCTTCTGCGCTCCGCTTTCAGATCCCGGACGACGCAAATATGAACCTTTCGCAACATAGTCGCTCTCCTCCTTCGTCAGCGGCCAACCGGTCAACTGCGGATCCATCTTGCCCTCGTTGTAAGGTTTGTAGGGATAATCCAGCGCCAGTGAATTCTCAACTGGTAGCGCCAGCAGACCGACAACCAAGGATGGTAAAATAAACTGGTGAAGGTTTTGCCTGAGACGAATTATAATTTGTGTAGTGAGGTGAATGTTTTTCATCTTAATTTGTGTGTTGTGGTTAATTTTTTTGGCAGTTCGAGTTGTAAATATTTTTATCAAGCGTAACAGCGAAGTTCAAACAATGCCGCCGGCACGTTGGTGCTTGGGGCAATGAGGCGTATCTCCAGACAATCCGTCGTGACCGGCTCGCGAAGGCGGATGCTTTGGCGCGATTGATGATTTCCCGAAACCTCGCACCCCAACCGCTCGGTGTCGGAGCTTTGCCCGCCATTGACAGCACGACCATCGGACGTCACCGGCACGCGCACGCCTTGCGCAACAACGAGTTCCTGAACACAAAATGGCATCACGCGCTCCGGATGCCCCATAAGCACCGACTCCATCGGATGGTCGAAGTCCGTGTCAAAACTCAACTCGATCCGCGAAATGGTCTGTGGCTTGTCCCAAGTCAGACACAGCGTCGGCTGCTCATGCGCAAAGTCCGCCACCCAGGCATTGGGCTGGTTCGTCGGACGCGCAAAACCGTTCCCGAGATTTTGCGCGCTGAACACTTCCAGCGGCGGATCAATTTTCATCGCAAAGTTTTTCCCGGCCGGGCGGCGCTGGGGCAGCCAGAATTCAAAGCTGTCAATCCCGCTGTCCGGCGGAGGTTCTTGGCGGGGCGACTTGGCCATCGCAGGAATAAACTTCTGCGCCACGGACAACACTCCCGTCACGCGTTGGTCGCTCAAATGAACGGACACACCCGGATTCGCCATCAAACAAACGAAGGCGTAGCGCGGCGCATCAATCTCTTGATTGAATTGTAGCGGCAGCTTGATGCGCGATCCGGGTTTCAATTTGATTTCCTGCGTCGCCAATGTCACGTCCGGCGTGTGATTCACCGGCTTGCTGCTCACGCGCAACTCGGCACGGAGCGTCGTGGGCGCGGAAACATCGAGCAGAAATTCGACGGGCGGCATCGCGCCCGGTTGAACCGGCAGCATCATTGCCCACGCAAAATTCAGCGGCATGGACTCGCCGCTGGGCGCGAAGCCTGACAACTTCAATTCGCTGGACGCGGAAATTTCCGCCGTGCGCGCAAGGTCGCCCGCATCTTCCAGCGCCACGCCGGGAATGTATTGACCGACGCGAATCAGCTCGCGTTGTAACTCCTTCATGCGCGGCGCGGCGAGCAGGTCGCGCGGTTTGAGTTTGTTTTTTGCACAAATTGCTGCCGCCAGACCGACGGCCTGTCCGCCATGCGCGCACGTCGCCATGACGCGGGTCGAGCCGAACGCGATGTGCGTGGCGCTAATGATCCGGCCCGCGAGAAAAAGATTAGTGATGTTCCGCGAATACATCGTGCGATAAGGAATTTGAAACACGCCCCGGGAATGCCATTGCTGGCACGGCGACTCCGGACTGTAAACACCGTCCGCCGGATGCAGGTCAATCGCCCAGCCGCCAAACGAAACCGCATCGTCGTGCCGCCGCTGCTCGATCAAATCCTGCTGCCGGATCATGTAGTCACCCTCAAACCGGCGGCTCTCGCGTTTACCGGGAATCGTGCCCACCCATTCGAGCGTGAGCGTTTCGGCCTCGGGAAACTGGCCGGAGTTCTTGATATGATTCCACACCCCGTAAGCCACGCGCCACAACTCCCACTTAATTTTCTCGCTGTCGCGAATCGTGTCGAGGTTGCCGCCCCATTCGAGCCACCAGAGCCGGCAGCCGGTGTCGTTGAACTTGATGTCGCGCCAGCGGGGAATCTTCGTGATGTCCTTCAAAGCAAAGCTCGGCGGAATGAATTTCACCGGTCGGCCCGTGTCCTTGGAGTAGAAATAGATCGTGTGACCGAGCAGTTCGTTGCTCGCCTGCTCCGGCGCGAATTTCTCGCCAAACTCAGCGCGCGATTCCGAGCCGATGCGAAACGCCGCGCCCGCGAGGAAGCCGACAATGCCGTCGCCGCTCGCGTCCACAAAGATCGGCGCAGTGATTTCGTAAGCGGTGGAATTCTGTGAGCAGAACGCACGGACGGATTTGATGGTGTCGGCGTCCGACTTCTCCAAATCGTGAACGGCGGTGTTGAGCAGCAGCGTGAGGTTAGGTTCGTTGGCGACCCATTCGAGCAGGACCGCATCGAAAATGAGCGGGTTGCCTTCAGGATTGCGAAACATGTTTTCCACCATGATTTCGTCAATCACGCCGCCCTCGCGCGCCCAACGATTGTTGTTGCCCATGTGAGCAGTCGCACCGAGAACCCAAAGGCGGACTTCACTCGACGCATTGCCGCCAAGCACCGGGCGATCCTGCACGAGCACAACTTTGCTGCCGGCACGCGCAGCGGTGATGGCCGAGCAAACGCCCGCCAACCCGCCACCAACGACGGCAACATCGGCGACCAGACGGTCGGTTTTTAATTCACGGTTTGAGACAGGATGTGAAATGAACATAAGCTATTACGGTTGCAGTTTCTTTAGCATCACGCTGGCAATGGCGGCGTTGCCTGCAACGTCAGGGTGAACGCCGTCGGTTCGCAAACTCGTTTCCGGGACGACGCCGAAGAGACTGATAAAATCGCAATCGAGTTCCTTTGCCAGCTTGGCGAAGGCCTCGCCGAGTTCGCGGAGTTTCGCTTCTCGCTCGTTGCCGATGTTCTTGGTCGGGCCAAGTCTCTCCTTGCTAATGTTCGTCGGGCCGACGAGCAACACGCCCAGTTTCTCGCCGTAGGCTTGGCGACCTTTCTCGATCATCTGGCGGATGTTCGCGACCGCTTTCGGAATACACTCGCTCGTGAGGTCACGCGAATCATTCATGCCGAGAGCGATGACGAGCAGGTCGCATTGCGGATGACGCTTGAGCAACGCCTCAAATTCCGGCAGTGACGCCGTAGGCCGACCGCCCTTGCCTTCGTTGATCATTTTGAACTGACCATGCGATTCGCGTTCGACGACTTGCGGCCAGGCATTCGTGCGTTCGGCTGGCGGCAGCATTGAGCCGGCAGTGATTGAGTCGCCAAAGATGATGACGGTGCGGGTTTTGCCGACAGCGCTGTTCGCATCGCTGATTTCCAGCGCGTGGACGCCATTTGCCGCCAGCAACGCGAGCAAGCACGCAACGGCTTGGATTATTTTTGTCAGGCGGTGTTTCATTTAATTCCACCCTGCGCCGAGGCGAGACGCGTCACGCCGCCAAATTTGAGAATTAGCCACGCCAGCGGATGCAGGAACGCCATGACCAAGAACCATTGCCCGTAGCCGTGACCTTGCACGAATTGCAGGACTGGGCCGGCAACACTTCGGACGGCCACGTCGAGAAAGCCCGCCGCCTTGGTGGACGGACCGGAGACCATCGTCGCAACGATCAAGTTCATGAAAATGCCGCCCAACGTGCTGCCCGCCGCCACCACGCTGAACACCGTGCCGAGCGAATGTTTCGGCACGAGGTCTATGACTAGCGACCCGATGTTGATAAGCCAGGCCAATGCGGCAATCACCGTGCAGACCGTGAGCGCCAAGGCCGCGTTCATACCGCTTGCCTGCGCGATGAGCGGGGAGAGCGGCATGAGGCAGGCGCAGCCGAGCATCACCCACAAGCGGCTGGCCGCGGGCGCGACGCCGCGATTCACCAACCGGCCGGAAAGCCAGCCGCCCAGAAGACTTCCCACGCCGGCGGCCGCATAGACAATCCAGGAAATCTTCAATTGGTCCTGCGACAGATGACGGTCGGCGTGCAAATACTTCGGAAACCAGAATTGATAAAAATACCAAACCGGATCGGTGATTAACCGGCCCAAAAGCAACAGCCAGACGATGCGCGAAGTAAATATTTTTTTCCAAGTCCACGGAGTTTCACTTTTGGCGGTGGGTTTTGTATCATCGGCAATCGGTTCTTCGATAAGTTTCAGTTCCTGCTCATGGAGAAACTTGTTCTGACGCGGCTGGCGATACAACAGCAGCCACGGCAAAACCCAGATCAATCCGAGTAGGCCGTTCAGGACAAATGCGAGCCGCCAGCCCGTGCCTTGGCCGAAAAGATTGTGAAGAATCGGCAAGTGTTCCTGGTAATTAAACGATGCCAGTGGAATCACAAAATACGGCGTGAGCGTAGCGCCAACGGTTGCGCCCATCGTGTAGATACCGATGGCGAAGGCGCGTTCTCGGGGAGGAAACCATTCCGCCACGGACTTGGAGGCTGCCGGCCAGATGCCAGCTTCGGCAAAGCCAATGACAAATCGAAATGCGCCGAGCGAGCGAACGCCTTGGGCGGCGGCGGTGAACATATCAGCCAGTGACCACCACACCACGAACAAACAAAGACCGGCACGCGTGCCAATTTTATCTGCAACTCTGCCGGCAACGAGGTAGGAGATGGTGTAGGCGATGAGAAAAATATTCAGGACGTTGGCGTAGGCCTGATCGTCCATTTTTAAGTCGCGCTGGATGGTGGGCGCAAGGTTGCCCAGCGTCTGACGGTCAATGTAGTTCAAGACTGCCGCGAGAAACACCAGCACAATGATCCACCAGCGTAACCCTAGAATCTTCATGAATCGATCAAGGCTGATTGCCGTAGAAATAAACGTCCAAGCTGGAATAGGACATACGGGGTGCAGTGGAATACTTGGAATACTTCACCCAATCAACATGCCCATCCGCGTAACCCTCGTTACCGCCGAGAGGTGTGGCTTTCTCAAAATGATTTACACGTCTTAAGTTCGGGTTTGATGGATCTGAACGCAGCCAACTCCCGGCGTATTTGGCGGTCATATCCGTCCACATAAGATCATAAAATGCCCGGTCACTGGTCTTCATGGGGAACACTGGTGATGTAAGAATACTGGGATTCGGATAGTAAGTGCTGTAGCTCGCCGGATTATTAAAGAGTGGATTGCCAGCAAAGTAGAAATAGCCAATGACACTGGGACTGAATGTGGGTCCCGGCGTGACACCCAACGAGGACCCACCAAAATACCAAAACGAATCGTCCGGCTTGTTCCAATCAGGATTACACGGACAATATAGGCCTTCCCGACTGATTTTATAAGTGCTAATCAGGTTGGTTCGAAAGTCTGAACTGATATAATAGGGATACACCGCACCAACCAGCGCAGTTGTATATGTTCCGCCATTATCATCCGCCGTCATAATGACGGATAGTTCAAGTTGCTTAAGGTTGTTGGTGCAGGCTATGCGCTTGGCCCGGTCTTTCGCCTTTGACAGAGCGGGCAGCAGCAGTGCCGCCAGAATCGCAATGATGGCGATGACCACCAACAATTCGATGAGGGTAAAACCGTTCGCGTGACTGGACTGGCTTTTATTCCAGCTCATATTGTTGCTAACTTTCTGTTTATTCATACATTCAAGGTTATTGCTAGTTGCCACGGAAGTAGAATGCATAATTCGGCGCCCATTGTTTTGAAATGAATGAATATTTTACCCATTCAACGTGGCCATCGAGATAACCCTCGTTCATTCCGGCGGGAACGCCTTTTTGAAAGTGATTTGCGCTTTGGTTGGTAACCCCATACACCCACTGCCCCGCAAACGTGCTGGTAGTATCAGCCCACATGATTGAAAAATAAGACTTATCAGTGTTCTTAATAGCCACCGGGTTTAACCCAGAGGCAGTGATAAGGCTGTTTTGAGTCCAATACGAGATATTGGTGCTGCCATTCATGCTACTGCGCCCAGCAAAGCCACAGTAGCTGATGATGGCCCAGCCTGGCCAATCCCAATGCGTGTCTGTGTTCCAACCAGGATTGGAAGGGCAATAAAACGAATCGCGCGGAATTTTGTAGTCGTTAGTAAACACACTCATGATGTTAGGCCGGCTGATATTTTGCACCGCCATGCCGTTGGGATCGGCAAAAAGCCCCTGGTTTTCATCGGCGTTCATGATACTGGCCAGAGTGAGTTGCTTCAGGTTGTTCGTGCAACTTATCCTTTTGGCTCGTTCCTTGGCAGCGGCGAGCGCGGGCAGCAACATTGCGGCCAAAATGGCTATGATAGCGATGACCACCAACAATTCGATGAGAGTAAATCCGTTCAGGCAGGTTTCACCGATATCATTTTGTTTGGTATTTTTCACTTTTGAGTGCAGAAACAATTTCATTGCAGTTGAATGTCGTCCACATAAAAAATCGGCGCATCCTGTCCGGTGATGTTGTTCACGAAACGGAATCCGTTAAAATCAGGCACATTGCTGATGCCAACTAGGCCAAGCGGCAAAACATAATTCACCCAAGTGTTTGCAGGCACCGAGGGAATATACCAGGTTGCCGCAATGCTTCCGGAATGAAGGGCAGTCAGATTCAATACTTGCCCGCCGGCAGGACCACCATTAATCCAAAAGCTTAAGAAATTGAAATTTGTTGTGCTAATGACACCAGACGCATACGGTCCGCTGGCACCACCATTGGTGAGAATGAGGGAGATCGAATTTGTTCCGCCATGAACGGGCGAATGGTTAGCTGTATTGTAAGCACTGGTGTAACCATTCATGGTCCAGCCCGAACCGAGCGAATCACCATAAATTAAAAGATTTGTTCCCAGTGCCCCGGCAGGCTGGCAGATGCGATGAAATACAGCACCGTTGAGTAAATTGATTGTGTTGGTGTAAGGCGGCGTCGCGCCGGTTACAATGGACCAGTTTGTATTCAACCCTCCGCTCAAGCTGTTTGTCTGGATCTGCAGTTGAAAACCTTGTCCTCCGGCCCAATTCAAAACTATTTTTGAACCATTGACGGTCCCGGTGATGGTTGGCGGCGCCCATTGCGCATAAAGCATTGTGTTGGCGAATACGCTGAATGTGCTGTTCGGACTGTAACTGGCGCCGCTGCCGTCGGGTGCGGTGTTCCATCCGTTAAATACATAACCGCTATTGCCCAGTTTATTAGCTTGCAAAACGACCGCCGTCGCGCCTGGCAAATATGGACTAATAGGGTCAATTGGTGCGATGCCGATGTAACCGCCATTCGCATTGTATGTGACATCAAATGCTTCCGGATATAATGTCATGGCATCAAGCATAGCCTTTTCCATGTTTGTATTCCCCTGCATGGTATCATAATTATAAAGAGCCTGGTAAATACAAAGCGGATCGCCGCGAAGATTATTTGTGAACCAATCGAAGCAAACGCCGTAATTGGTTTTGTTCACATTATAAAAGTTGAACTCCCCATAACCATAGCCTGTTCCATTATAAATTCCATGAACCGTCTGCACGGTCCTAATAAAGCTGGCATTATATTTTAATGCGTATATGTTGCTGCTGGGATAGCAGGAGGCACCGGGATTGGCATAAGAGTTGGCCAGCTTGTCTGTATTATATTCATCAATGCCCTCGGCAACGCTGTGAAGGAAGATCTTTGCTCTGGGGATGCCATTCGAATAGGCCAAAGAAGCTTGATAGGTTAAATGTTTGCCCACGATTTTCATGCCCAGATCATAATCGGCACCACCAAAATTAATTACTCCGTTAGTTTTAAGACCGGAAATCTGCGCAGCGTTATATCCAAGAGTCTGTGTTAATCCGGAAGTGGGATCGTTGGCAGCGGGCTGCCCATAATAATTATTTCCATTAGTGTAGTAGAAATATTGACTGTTCAACTTGGTCTCCCACCCGCACTTCCACCCGACAAAAAGCCACTTTTGAGTGACCGCAAGACTGTTATACCATTGAACCACATACGGTATGTAATTTGTGTAAACACTCTTTTCCCAAGCCTGATAATTAGTGCTGAGCAAGTTCGGCTGGGGGCCGACCCGGATTTGAACACCCCAATTCCGCCAACAAAGCTTGACGGCATTCGTGGGACTCCAACCGAACCACTCCACATCTGCTACCTTGTTGGTGTCATAGCCGGGCAAAGTGGCGTCATACCAGTTTAGCAAATTGGTTGGCACTACATTTTCCACGTCAACCTGAAGCAAAATCGGGACATTCAACCGTTTTGCCATCGCCAGGTCATTGGTCAGGTTTTTCAACGATACTGGGATATTAGAATTTCCACTGCCAGGGTAATAAATGACAGCCACGCCAACTTTCAACGAGGATGCCGTGTTGGTGGCCCCGAATTTCTGCTGCACATAGGTCATGATGTTTGTGGAATTGCTGCCACCCTCCGAGTAGTTCAACAAAAAATACTGATCTGCCGCCCAGGCCATTGGCGATGACAGCAAGACACACGCACAAAACATCGAAGCGACAAGCTTAGTTCTTAGCATATTCATCATTTTATGATGGATAAATGATCAGTGCCCGATTAATTGCTGCACCAGTGGCAGCATGTTTGTAGCCCAAACAGTATAGCCAGCCGCGCTTGGATGGACCCCGTCACTAATCAATAGGTTGGTCTGCGCGGTTACTCCGTTGGTGCTGGCAAACTGGTTCCAAAGATCTAAAGGATACACGTTGGATACATAATTGGTTGATAGCACGTTGGTGATTCCAGCCAGGTTTAGAGCGTTCCGGTAATTCAAGAGATTGCTGCTGGAGCCGGTGGCCGTCACTGGAAACAAGTTAACCCACACAATTGGCGTGTTGGGGAAATGAAAGCGCAGGTTCTTCAAATCCCACACTACTCCCTGCACGTTATTATCCACGGTCACACCGTTTGCCAGATAATATTGATTGTTGTTCCCAATTTGCAGAACGACAACTTTTGGCGGCGACACCAGATGTTCGAAGGGAGCGTGATCCATTCGCCAGAGGACCGAGGATGTCCGGTCGCCACCAACGCCAAGGTTAATGGAATAATATTGACCATAATATTGAGGCCAGATCGTCACGCCCTGGCCATCCGGACCCCACTGGTCAGTGATGCTGTCGCCTACCAGTAAAATGTCCAAAGGCGTCGCGTTGGTCAAAATAGCCGCAAACTGATTAGAACATAAATTAACATACCAAGGAGGGTTTCCGCCGGGACTTTGCGTAGAAGGCGTGACGGGTATTAGGTTCAGCCAGTTTTGCTGTCCGGTTCCGCCCGGCTCATTACCCGGCCAGCGTTTGTATTCAGCGTTGGTTGTGACATAATTGAATTCGGCGGTGGTTAACGGCCAACCGGTCAATTGTGGATCGCAATAGCCTTGATTGTAACGGGGATATGGATATTGCAAGTTAGTGCCAATAGCCGACCATTGTGCATACAGCCTCGTATTAACGGAGACGATAAACGTGCTCCCCGTATTGTAACTTATCCCGCTCCCATTTGCCGCTGTGTTCCAATTGGCAAATGTAAATCCGACATTGGTCAAGCCACCGGTGTTTCCCAAAACTGTCACGGTCGCTCCGTTTGTGTATGGGCTGCTGTTGTCGGTCGGAACCAAGCCACCCGTGTTGCCGTTGCCGTCATAGGCAACAGTGACGGTTCCTCCCAACACCCACTGCGCATAAAGGGGCGTATTGGATGATATTATGAAAGTGCTTCCCGGGGTGTAGCTGGTTCCGTTCCCGCTGACCGACGTATTCCAGTTCGCAAAGCTATAGCCTGTCTTGATCAAGTTGCCCGTGTTTCCCAACACCGACACCGTCGCCCCGTAACCGTAAGGACTGTTGTTATCAGTCGGCGCAATACCACTCGTGCTACCATTCCCACTGTAGGTCACCGTGTAAGTGGCGCCAGTCGCCTGCCACTGTGCGTAGAGGGTCGTGCTGTTCGTAATAATAAATGTAGCCCCAGGAAGGTAGCTGGTTCCGCTACCGTTGGCCGCCGAGTTCCAGTTTGTAAAGGCATAACCGACTTTGGCAAGAATCCCGGAATTGCCCAGCACCGTGACTGTCGCGCCATTGATAAAGGGACTGTTGTTATCGGTCGGCACACTCCCGCTTGAATTGCCATTTCCGTTGTAGGTCATTGTGTAAGTGAGCGGTGTCCACTGTGCATAAAGCGTCGTGTTCGAAATAATGGTGAAAGTGCTGTTTTGCACATAAGTTATTCCACTCCCGTCTACGACTGTATTCCAGCCGGCAAATATGAAACCCAGTTTGATCATGTTGCCCGAATTCCCCAGCACCGCGACCGTCGCGCTGCTCGCATAAGGGCTGTTTGGGTCTGTCGGCGCATTGCCCCCGGTGTTGCCGTTGCCATTGTAGGTCACCAGGTAAGTGGTGGGCTGATTGCCGGACGCATAAAGTAGCCGGTAAAAAAGCGATGAATTCGCCGGGTTGATGGGATTCGTGAACGGTGGTGTCGCCCCGAAAATAGTCGCCCAGTTCGTGGTCAGCCCCGTGTTCAGGTTGTTGGTTTGCGCTTGTAGCTGCCAACCTTGGCCAGTCGGCCAGTTCAAAATCAACTGATTGCCCGTGACCGAATAGGTAATGTTGGTCGGAGATGGTGGCGTAGCAGCTGCCACAAAAACCAACTTCAGTTGTTTATTGGAAGTGTCATTGGTCAGGACGGTGGTATAACCGGACACGGTGGGCAAAGTGCCGGCGGCGAAGGTTCCCGCACCACCGGAAGCATACGCAATCAGGGTCACATCGGAAGCCGTCAAACTTGCGCCACCGAGGACATTGACATTGACCGCTCCATTCAAGGTAAGCGCACCCGAATTCGTGATCACGGGGGCGGTGGGGTTATTGGCCCCTAGCGTAAGGTTCAATGTGCTAGCCCCGAGCGTGAAGCTGCTCATCTTCAGCGACTGCCCCGCACCAGCAATCGATACCCCAAGGGTTGCGTTATTCGTGAAACTGCCACCGCCCGTGCTGGCGGTGGACGTGTTCAAGGCACCAGCGGAAATGGTCGTCGCGTTAGTGTAGGTGTTGCTTCCACTGAGTTCGAGCGTGCCGTTACCTGTTTTAACCAGCGCAAGATTTCTTTGAGTGGCTGCCCCGCCCAGGGTGCCGGCAAATGTGTTCGTGCCGGAGGAAATATTTAACGTCAGAGTCGCAGCCCCGGTAGTCACTGGCAGCACACTGCCGCCATTACCAGTGGCTAACAATCCTGCCAGTGTCTGGTTCTTGCCAAAGCCGCTCACATACCCCAACTGTAATGTGCCCGAAGTTGAAACATCGCCAAGGGTGACTGTTCCTCCCGTGGGGAGGCGGTCGTTGGAAGTTCCAATTGCCAATGTTCCTTCTTTGATGAACGTGCCACCAGTCCAACTGGGAGTGCCTTCGACATCCAAGACTCCGGCTCCGGCCTTGGTCAATCCGGAGGAACCGGTAATGGCAGAAGTGATCTTGGTGGAAAGACTGTTTCCAACCGTGATCGTTGGCGCAGAACCGCTAAGCGTCAGTGTATTGGCTGAAATCTGATAACTATTGACAGTGAAGTTGATGTTGTGAGCATTAGCGCCAGTCGCCGCGATACCCACCTGCGCGCCGGTGCCTTCAAAAACCGCATCATTTCCGTTGGTCCAAACAGAAGTGTAGGGGCCGCCAGATACGGACGACCACTTGGCAGTCGTTCCATTATCCCAATTGGTGGGGTTACTGGAATACTGAGTGGCTGCGAAATTAGTTAAGGGAAAGGTCAGCGCACTTACTGTGAACGCCAGACTCAACAGCCCTTTGATAGTGTTTGTTGTTTTCAAGTTTTCAAACATTGCGGGTTGATTATTCAATTAACTCATGAGGGTTTTCTGTTAGGCATGAGATTGTCCAAACGCGCCAGCCCATCACTGCGACGGGCTGGCGCATAAAACTTACGGATAAGTCAATCGGTAGAAGACTGACGGATTGGCCGGGTTGATGATATTTGTGTATGGCGGTGTGGCTCCAGTGATCGTGGACCAGTTCGTGCCCAGCCCTGTGTTCAAGTTATTTGTCTGGGCCTGGAGTTTCCAATTCTGGCCGGCCGGCCAGTTCAATACCAACTGATTGCCACTGACCGAGTAAGTGATATTGGTGGCAGTCGGGGCCGCGCTTTGGAAAACTAACTTCAATTGCTTGGCGGAAGTGTCGTTTGTCAAACTGGTGGTGTAGCCTGCTGGAAGTGTGCCGGCGGTAAAGGTGCCTGCACCGCCCGAACCATAAGAGACCAGGACAATATCGGAGCCCGTCAGGTTGGTCCCGGCAACATTTACCGTGACGGTTCCATTCAAGGTGAGCACGCCGGTATTGGTGATCACCGGGGCGGTGGGATTATTGGTTCCCAGCGTGAAGTTCAAGGTGCTCGCCCCCAGCGTGAGGCTGCTCATCTTGAGCGACTGACCTGCGCCGGCAATCGAGACGCCGAGTGTCGCGTTGTTCGTGTAGCTGCCGGCCCCTGTGCTCGCCGTGGTCGTGTTCAACGTGCCGGCGGAGATAGTCGTGGCGCCGCTATAAGTATTTGTGCCAGCCAGCGTGAGGATGCCGGCGCCAATTTTGGTCAAGCTGGCGGCAGATGCGCCGGTGACGCCCTGGTAGAGATATATGTTGCCGGCAGCACCAATACTGCTGGCGGTCTGAAGGTTCAGGGTGGGACCGCTTAGCGAAGCGGTCCCGCTGCCATTGACAAGCGCGCCACCGCTGCTGATGCCGGTGCCATTGAGGTTGATGGTCGTGGTGGCAGTCGGGCTGTTTCCATTCACATCAATCACCCCCCCAGAACTGATGGTGGTCGTGTTCGACGGGAAGGACGCAAAAGCAAACTTTAGCGTGGCCCCCGGTCCAATACTCCAGTTGCCGGTGCCGCTCAAAGCGCTGGGCAAAACCACCGTGCCGCCGCCGGCTGTGCTATTGATGGCCAGCGTGTTGGTTCCCCAATTAAACGTGCAATTCTGGAGCGTCAAGGTCTGGCCAGTGTTCACATCCCAGGTCTGGCTCGCATTCAGGGCAACGGGTTGTGCCTGAATCGCGAAGTTATGATTGGCAATGGACATATCGATGCCCCGAACGCCAATGGTGACCGAAGGACTGCCGAAGATGGTAAAATTTGTTCCCATGTTGTTGCTGCAGATGATTCCCAAGAAAGTCATGCCAGCGCTGAAGCTGGGGTCTTGCGTGAGAGTGCCAAACTGATCATCCCAGACGGCAAGATTGGTGGCTCCAGGAACAACGCCGCCAACCCAACTGCCGCCACTGTCGAGTGAAACATTGGCGCTGTTTTTAGAAATTCTGATTGGCTCAGCGATGTCCGCCGATAAGGACAGGCCCGTGGGCTGCGTCACGGTGTAGTTGCCAGCGGAACTGCCGCTCAAAATGAATGTGCCAGCAGTCACGGA
>Ga0316222_1002362_pt1 | contig 20320 bp, 13 predicted proteins | sample TBH18011metaG_FD_206008 | JGI IMG/M metagenome (GOLD analysis project Ga0316222, IMG submission 206008) | Freshwater microbial communities from Trout Bog Lake, Wisconsin, USA - TBH18011 | ecosystem: Environmental > Aquatic > Freshwater > Lake > Hypolimnion/Profundal zone | place: USA: Wisconsin...
CCCGGAAACAGTCAAAGTGGAAATCCGCAAAGGTTTCGGCCACCACCCCATCTCCGTCGATCAGAAAGTCGCGGTCCTGACGGAGAAACTGCATTTTTACGAACTGCTGAAACATTACCAGGTCGACCCCAATAAGGTGATCACCGCCGCTTACGCGGATAAGCCGCTCAAGACCATTCTGGCCGAACTCCTGCCCAATGTGCCGGTCAAATTCGACGGCGTGGACAGCGGCGTGACCGTGGAGAGCATGACCGTTGTCAAAACGCCGCTGGAAAAGGTCTGCGAGTATCTCGATGCCGCCGCCGGCGTCTACTTCCAGTTCACCGAACAAGGCATCACCGTCACGGCCACGCCGCCGCCGGCGCAATAATCAACCGGGCATAACGGCACCAGCGACGTTGGCAGACACTGCGTCAAAGCCAGGGCCGCCTTGTTTCACTTCATCCGTTCGCACCCCCATTATGTCCGCTGTTTTCCGCCCGCTGCTGACCGCCCTGGTTCTCGGGAACCTGGCCACGGCATCCCTGTTCGCCGCGCCCCTCACCTTCCACGTGAATCCCCATGCCACCGCTCCCGGCGATGGTTCAGAGTCACTCCCCTTCCCCTCCCTCAGCGACGCCGCCCGGCGGCTCGGCGAGCGCACCCCCGCCGAACTCGCCGTCCCGGCGGAGATCATTCTTCACACCGGCCGCTACGAACTTTCGCAACCCCTCCGCCTCGGCCCCGCCGAATCCGGCACCGCCGATGACCCCGTTTCCTGGGCCGCCGCCGGCGATGGTTCCGTCGAAATTTCCGGCGGCCAGATCATCCCGGATTCCGCCGTCCGTCCGGTGACCGACCCTGTCACGCTCGCCCGCCTTCCGGCCCATCCCGATTCCCTCGTCCTCTGCGAAATCCGCCTCACCGACCTCGGCCAAACTAACTTTCCCGAACTCCTCCCCCGCGGCTTCGGTCCCGCCGGCAAAACCGTCGCCTGGCCCGAGCTCTTCCAGAACGGGACGCCGCTCCCCCTTTCCGCCTGGCCCAATGGCACCGGTTATGCCGGCGGCTTCTCCGTGACCAACATCATCCACCCCGGCCATCTCGAAAAAGCCAACCCCGCTGTCCCCCAACACCATGACATGGTCTTCCAGATCGCCGGTGATCAGGCCCAACGCTGGGGAAACGCCATGCGCCAATTCCACGCCAGCCCCTGGCTCGGCGGCCACTGGTTCTGGGATTGGGCCGATGATTTTCTGCCCGTCGCTGCCATTGCCGACGATGGCACCATCACCGTCACCCGCCCCGCCGCCTACGGCCTGGGCAAGCAAGCCAGCCTCCATATCTATAACCTCGCCGAGGAAATGGATGCCCCCGGCGAATATTCGCTCGAGCCCGCACAAAAATGTTTCCTCATCCTCCTGCCAAAAAATGAGACGCACCATCGCCTCGCCCTGAGCTGGCTTGGCCAGCCGCTCCTCCTGCTGGACCGCGCCACGCACCTCGCCTTCACCGGCCTCCGTTTTGCAAACGGCCGGGCTGACGGTGCCGACCTCACCGCCTGCGCCGACATTGCCTTCCGCCGCTGCCTGTTCGCAGATTTCGGCAATAACGGCCTGCACGTCCAAGGCCGCCGCATCACCGTGGAAGACAGCCTGTTTGAAAATCTCGGCGCCTGCGGGGTCAACCTCGATGGCGGCGATGTGAAAACCCTCACCCACGCCGAAAACCGCGTCGCCTGGTGCGAGTTCCGGAACTTCGGCCGCCTCCGGCGCACCTACCAGCCGGGCGTGGAACTGAACGGCGTCGGCAGCACCGCCGAACATTGCCTCATCCACGATGCCCCGCACTCCGCCATTCTCTACAGCGGCCAGGAACATCTCATCCGCGACAACGAGATCTGCGCCGTGCTCCAGGAGACCGGCGACTGCGGGGCCATCTACTCCGGCCGCGACTGGACCCGCGTCGGCAATGTCATCGCCGGAAACTGGATCCACGATCTCGGCGGCAATCCCGGCCGCTGGCCCTGCGGCATCTACCTGGACGACCAGCTCTCCGGCATCACCGTGACCAACAACTTCATCGACCATGCCGCCCTCGGCCTGCTTGTCGGCGGCGGCCGCGACAACCTCGTCACCGGAAACATCTTCGCCCATTGCGACGAAGGCATGCAGCTGGATTCCCGCGGCACCGGCTGGGCCAAGCCCATGCAAACCACCTTGCGCGAACGCCTCGCCAAAATCCCCGTCGCCGCCGAACCCTGGCTATCCCGTTATCCGGGGCTGCAAACCATCCTTGCCGACCGGCCGGAAAAACCCGTCGGCACCCGCATCACCGGCAATGCCCTCGTCGCCTGCAAAAAACCGTGGAAAGCCAAGACCCCCTCCGGCGTCGCCACCGTGGACCCGAATTGGGAAAACCTCCCCGCCAACGCCCTGGAAATCACCGGCCCCCAGGTCGCCGTCACCGGCACTTCCCTCACCTTCACCAAACCCGCCGCCGGCATCCGCCGGTAAGGAATCGCACGCAGACTCCTGATTTCTTGCTCGTCCCACATGCCATTCAGATGTCACCGGACCACCCTGAGCACCGGTGGGGCAAAGCTGCTGCTTTGCCATGGCGTGGCCAGCCCGCCGCCCCCCCCCATCTCTTCGTCCCCCCGTCAGTCAGGCCTTGTCATTTAAATACTCACCCAGCGTCATTTCTGCGCCCCCCTTTTGCGTCACGATGCTCCCCGGATAGATGAAATAATAAATCGTCTCCAAATTAGAACCGGCTATCGGTGCCGAACAGTGTAGGCATCTCGCCGGATTTTCAAACTTCCAGCTGCCGCCATCGGGGGCGGGGCGCAAAGCCGCTTCAAAACGCAGCCGCAAGTTCTTGCTTCGGGCGGATTCACCATCCTTGGAAAGAACCGCCGCCACCGAAGGATAAAGACTGGACCCGCTGTCCTGCGGAAAAAATCTGCCTATCACGGGATCATAAAGGCTCCAAGTCAGGGTGAAATGTCCGGAATCCGAATACATGAATCCATGGTCGCCAAAACCGGCGTGATATGGATAAGGCTGGTCAAAAAAATTATCCCGACCGCACCGGGCGCACCGCAGCACCAACTTGCCTTCCGGCCCGGGAATGATTACAGCCCGGATTGGCCCCTTAACCGGACTTCGTGACGGTCTGAAAATGTCGCGGCCAGGCCGGCGGTTGAAAAGTGTGACAGCATAGGTAATGGCACCCACCGACAATATTAATCCAAGCGGAGTCCGACCTGAAGCAAACGACCAGATGCCCGCCAAAAGAACGACTCCGGCAGCTCCATAGCAATATAGATTTAAATCGCGACGACACATGATTGCATGCCGGGTTGATTGTTTTGATAAAAAACCACATGCGTGCAGGCCGAACAAAGCCTGACGCTCGCTGGAAACTTTGTCAAGTTTGCCAACAAACTCTCAAAACAAAAACCCCGGAAAAGCCTTCGCTCTTCCGGGGTTTTGAAACTATTGCGAATCAGCTGGCGACCGCGCCCTCGGTGCTGGCTTTCTGGTTGAACACCAGTTTGCCGTTCTCAGCCGTCACGGTGATGACGTCACCCTCGTGCAGCTTGCCCTTGAGGATCTCTTCCGCCAGCGGATCCTCGAAGAACCGCTCCACCGCCCGGCGCATCGGCCGCGCGCCGTACTGCGGGTCGTAGCCCTTCTCCACCAGCAGATCGCGCGCCTTATCGTCCATCTCCAGACGGAGATTCTTGCGGCGCAGCCGTTCCAAGACCTTCTCCACTTCCAGATTCAGGATCTGGATCAGGTCCGGCTTCGTGAACGTGCGGAACACGATGAGATCGTCCAGCCGGTTCAGGAACTCCGGGCGGAACGTCTTCTTCGCCTCTTCCAGCACGCGTTCGCGCGCCTTCTCGTAACTGCTCTCGTCGCTGATCGTCGAGAAGCCCAGCGTGGACTGCTTCCGGATGGTGTCCGAGCCCACGTTCGACGTCATCAGGATGATCGTGTTGCGGAAATTGATGATCCGGCCCAGGCTGTCCGTCAGCTTGCCCTCTTCGAGGATCTGCAACAGCATGTTCCACACGTCCGGGTGCGCCTTCTCGATCTCGTCGAACAGCACCACGGAATACGGATTCCGGCGCACCTTCTCGGTGAGCTGGCCGCCTTCCTCGTAACCGACATAGCCGGGGGGCGAACCCACCAGCCGCGACACGTTGAATTTCTCCATGTACTCGCTCATGTCGAGCTGGATGATGGACTTCGCATCGCCGAACATCTGTTCCGCCAGCGTCTTCGCCAGCAGCGTTTTGCCCACGCCCGTGGGGCCGAGCAGCAGGAACGTCCCGATGGGCCGGCGCGGGTCCTTCAGGTCCGCGCGCGAACGCCGCAGGGCCTTGCACAGGGCGCTCACCGCCTCGCGCTGGCCGACCACGACCTTCTCCATCTCCGTCTCCACCGTCAGCAACCGTTGCATTTCGCCCTGGCCCATGCGCTGGAGCGGGATGCCCGTCCATTTGGAGACCACGTGCAAAATCTCTTCCTCGTCCACTTTGATGCGTTTCTCATCGCCGCGGGCGCGCCATTCCTTCAGCAGCGTCTCCAGTTTTTCCTTCGTGTTCTTTTCCTTGTCGCGCATCTGCGCGGCCCCTTCGAAGTCCTGGTTCTTGATGGCCTTTTCCTTCTCGCCCTTGATCTCCTCGATCTCCACCTCGACCGCCTTCACTTCCGGCGGCCGGGTGAGCGTGGCGATGCGCGCACGGGAACCCGCCTCATCCAAAACGTCGATCGCCTTGTCCGGCAAAAACCGGTCCGTGATGTAACGGTCGGACAGCTTCACCGCCGCCTCCACCGCCGCATCCGTGAACTCCGCCTTGTGATGCTCCTGATACTTGTGGCGCAGGCCCTTCAAGATCTCGATCGCATTCTCGACCGACGGCGCCTCCACTTTCACCGATTGGAACCGGCGTTCCAGCGCCGCGTCCTTCTCGATGTATTTGCGATACTCGTTCAGCGTGGTCGCGCCCACGCACTGCATCTCGCCGCGCGCCAGCGCCGGCTTGATGATGTTGCTCGCGTCCATCGTGCCCTCGGCCGAGCCGGCGCCCACGATGGTGTGCAACTCGTCGATGAACAAAATCACGTTCTTCGCGCGGCGGATCTCGTCCATCACCGCCTTGATGCGCTCCTCGAACTGGCCGCGGTACTTCGTGCCCGCCACCATGAGGGCCAGGTCCAGCGTGACCACGCGCTTGTTCAGCAGAATCTCCGGGACGTTGCCCTTGATGATCTCCTGGGCCAGGCCTTCCACGATCGCCGTCTTGCCCACGCCAGCTTCCCCCAGCAGCACCGGGTTGTTCTTCGTGCGGCGGCAGAGGATCTGGATGACCCGCTCGATCTCTTCCTTGCGGCCGATCACCGGGTCCATCTCGCCCTTGCGGGCATATTCCGTGAGGTCGCGCCCGAACGCCTTCAACGCCGGCGTCTTCACTTCGCCCTTCTTCTCACCGGCGGCGGTCGCGCCCGCCGGCTTCTCCTCGGAAGGCGCCGGTTCGGCGGAGGGCGGCGGTTCCTCGCCGCCTTGCGCGGCGAAATTCGGGTCCAGTTCCGCCAGCGTCTTCTGGCGCGCCTCCTCGATGTCCACATCCAGGCTCCGCAGCACCTTCGCCGCCACGCCATCCCCCTCGCGCAGCAACCCGAGCAGCAAATGCTCCGTGCCCACGTAGGTGTGATTGAGGTTCTTGGCTTCCTTCTGCGCCAGCGCGATCACCTTCTTCACGCGCGGGGTGTAGGGGATGCTGCCGACCATCTTCTGGTCCGGCCCGGCGCCGACCTGTTTCTCCACCTCGAGCCGGACGGTTTCCAGGTCGAGGCCCATCTTTTGAAGGACATTGACGGCCACGCCCTGGCCCAGTTTGATCAAACCGAGCAGGAGATGTTCCGTGCCGAGAAAGCTGTGATTCAGCCGGTCGGCCTCTTTGCGCGCCAGCGCGAGGACTTGCTGGGCACGCGGTGTAAAATTGCTCATCGCTTCGTCACTCATACTTAAAACAGTGTGCGCCCAAAATGGTGTTTTGTCCAACGCCAACCATGAAAAAAATGGAAAAATTGCAAAAAAACCTCCCTCGGCGGCCCTTCCCGGAATCCCGCCCGGCTTCCCCCCGTCCCGGCTCAGCCATTCACCGTGAACCAGAAAACACTCCCCTGCCCGGCCACGCTGTCCACTCCGATATCCCCGCCATGCGCCCCCACCACCAGCTTGCAAAAGGCCAGCCCCAATCCCGTCCCCGAGCGGCCGGACTCGCGATCCAACTGCCCGAATTTTTCAAAAATCTTCACCTCCTGGCCCAAGGGAATCCCGGGGCCCCGGTCGGCCACTTCGACCCGGAACTCCGGCCCCGAACGGGTCAGCGTCACGCCGATCTCCCCGCCCGCCGGCGAAAACTTCACCGCATTGCTCAGCAGATTTTGCACCACCCGCTCCAGCAACTCCCCGTCCAGCGCGATCCGAAAATCCCCTGCCGGCGGTGTGAAGCGGATTGTCTTTCCGTCCTTGAGCAGGCCCAGCCCCGTCACCACCCCGCGGATCAACCCCGCCAGGTCACAATCCACCCGTTTCAATTCCAGCCGGCCCGCCTCCAGCTTGCTCACCGCCAGCATCTCGTTCGCCATCCGGATCAGCCGCGCGACATTATGGCGCGCCTGCGAGACATAACCTTTGGCCTCCGCCGACAGGCTTCCCGCATCAAACGTCTCCAGCATCTCCAGATAACCGCCGATCGCCATCAGCGGCGAACGCATGTCATGCACGATCATGTGCGTGAGGCTGTCCCGGAGTTTTTCCAGCTCCAGCAACCGCCGCAGATTCTCCTCCAGCTGCCGCTTCTGCCGGCGCAGCATCAGGTGCGTCCACACCCGCGCCTGCACTTCCTCCGCCTGGAACGGCTTCGTCACATAGTCCACCCCGCCGGCCTGGAACGCCTTGAGCTTGTCCTCCGTCTCGTGCAACGCACTGATGAAGATCACCGGGATATCCCGCAACTGCTCGTCCGCCTTCAGCTCCGCGCATACCTCCAGCCCGTCCATCCCCGGCATCTTGATGTCCAGCAGGATCACATCCGGCGGCGCCTGCCGGGCCGCCTGCAACGCCAGCCGCCCGCTCGTCACCGGCCGCACCTGGGCGACCGCTTCCTTCAGCATGGCCGTCAGCAGCCGCAGATTCTCCGGCTTGTCGTCCACGATCAATATGTTTGCCGTCTTCATGTCGTCTTGTCCCGCGGCGCTTCCGCCAGCAGGCGGAGCAGGTTCTCCGCGTCAAATTCGCTGACCAGATCGCCCAGCCCCCGCGCCAGTTCCGGATTGAGTTTCTGCACCTGGTCCAATAATTGAAACACCCGGTCAAAGTCTGCCATCACCACTGCGGAACGCAATTGTTCCCGCAATTCATCCGGCAATTGCCGCATCAGCTCCGGCGTCAGATGCACTGCCGGCACCGGCGGGCATTCCGCTCCCGCCGGCGCGGGCGGCGTGCAGTTCAGCCCCAGGTGCCGGCAAATCCGCTCCAATATCTCGCTGTCCCGAAACGGCTTGGCGATGAAATCATCCGCCCCCGCCGCCAGCGCCACCCGGCGGTCCTCCGCGAAGGCCGCCGCGCTCACCACGATGATCTTTGCCGCCGCCCCGTCCGGGGTCTCGCGCAACCGGCCGATCGTCTCATACCCGTTCATCTCCGGCATGAGCGCATCCATCAAAATCAGTTGCGGCCGCCATTCCGGGCACACCGCCAGCGCCTCCGCCCCGCTTCCCGCCGCCCGGACCTCGAACCCTACCGCGACCAACAGTTGCTGCAATACCTCGCGGTTGTCCGCCAGATCGTCCACCACCAGCAGCCGGCACGCCACCGCCTCCGGGGGGATCCGGCAACACGCCACCGCCTTCAGCCCCGGTGCCGGCACACTTCCTTTCAGCAACACCACCGGCAGCTCCAGGCGGAACACGCTGCCCCGGCCCGGCTCACTTTGGAATGACAGTTCGCCGCCCAGCAGCCGCGCGCACTGGCGGCTGATCGCCAGCCCCAATCCGGTCCCCTGCCGGGAAGCCTTGCCGGAGCTGGTCTGCTCGAACTTTTGAAAAACCCGCGCCTGTTCCTCGGTCGCGATTCCCGCGCCCGTGTCCGCCACCTCGATCACCAGCCGCGGCTCCCCGCCCGCCGCCGGACCCGCGACCCGCGACCGCACTGTCACCCCGCCCTGCCCCGTGAACTTGATCGCATTGTCCAGCAGATTGGCCAGAATGCGGTTCAGCTTGTCCCGGTCCGTCCGGATCTGGCGGATGGTCATCCCCTCGGCGACAAATTCCAGGCTCAACTGCTTCCCCTCGGCCCGCGGCCGGTATAACTGCTCCAGATCGCCCAGCAGGGCGGCCAGGTCGAATCCCGACAACTGCACGGTCGTCCGCCCCGATTCGATCTTGGACAGCTCCAGGATATTGTTGATGATGGCCAGCAGGTTTTCGCCGCTGCGATTGATGATCTCCAGCTTCCGGTGTGTCTCCGGCGGCAGCGTCTCATCCCGGCGCAACAGGCTCGCATACCCCAAGATTGCATTCATCGGCGTCCGGATTTCGTGGGACATGTTTGCCAGAAATTCACTCTTCGCCTGGTTGGCCGTCTCCGCCGCCTCCTTGGCCGTCTCCAGCTGCTCCGATTTCTTCTGTTGCGTGATGTCCTGTAACGCCCCGTAGACCTCCACAATCCGGTCCCCCTTCCAGCGGGCCCGCCCCATCGTGCGCACCCACTTGTGCCGGCCTTTGGCCGTCACGATCTCCAGTTCCAGATCGTATTCCCGCCCCAGTTTTACCAGGGTCTCGAACGCCTCCCGGATCCGTTCACGGGATTCGCCGTGATAAAAATCGATCCCCTTCTCCACGTCGGCCTGGGTGCCGGGTTCCAGATCATGGATCCGCGCCGTCTCCTCCGTCCAGCTGGCCTTGCCGGTCAGCACATTCACCTCCCACGCGCCGATGTGCGCCATCGCGCTCATCTGCCCCAGCAATTCCTCCTTGAACCGCAGTTCGTTCTCCGTCCGCTTCCGTTCCGTGATCACATCGAACACCACCACGAAACACCCCGTCCGCGGACAATAAACCGAGACCGAATACCAGTCGTGCAACGCCTCCACATAGATTTCAAACCGCTCCGGCGGCCCGTTCTGCGCCACCCGCGCGTAGATCTCAAACAGCACCGGATCCGAGTCCCGGAACCCCGGGATCACCTCCGAAATCTTCCGCCCCTCCACGTTCCGCATCCCCGTCAGCATTGCGAACGCCTCGTTCACCTTCAGGTACACAAAATCCGCCGGCCACCCGCCCTCATACAGCATCTGGCAATAGGCAAACCCGTTCAGCATGTTGTGGAACAGCGAACGGTACAGCTCCTCGCTCTTCCGCAGCGAATCGCTCGCCTCCCGCAATGCCGTCACATCCTCCTTGATCGCGATGAAATGCGTCACCGCCCCGCCGGTGGCCCGCACCGGCGTGATCGTCATCAGCTCATGGTATAGCGACCCGTCCTTGCGCCGGTTCACCAACTCCCCCCGCCACACCATCCCCCGCGTGATGGTCGCCCACATGCCCCGGTAAAACTCCTCCGATTGCTGGCCGGATTTCAGGATGCGCGGATTCTTGCCGATCACTTCCTTCGCCGTATATCCCGTCAGCCGCGTGAACCCCGAGTTCACCCAGATCATCGTCCCCACCCCGTTCGTCATCGTCACCCCGTGGACCGTGGATTCCACCGCCGTCATGAGCAACCGCAACTGCTCCTCGTCTTTTTTCCGGCGGCTCAGGTCGTGCGCCACCGCGATCATGCACGGCTCCCGGTTCAGCTCCATCATCTCGGCCGAAATGGATACCGGCCGGAACTCCCCGGATTTGCAGCGCAAGGTCAGCTCAAAATCCCGCACATGTCCCTGTTTCTCCATCTGCGCCAGCAACTGCAGCCGCTCCTCGGGATATTGATAAAGCTTCAGTTCCAGGCAGGTGCGGCCCATGACATCCGCCCGGGCATAGCCGGTCAGGTGCAGCCATTTGTCATTCACGTCGATGATCAGGTTGTCCTGCAACCGCGAAATCACCAACCCGTCCGGACTCGCCCGGAACGCCTTGGCCAGCTTCTCTTCGCTCTCGTGCAGCACCTCCAGCGCCCGCCGCCGCGTCTCGCTCTCCCGCGCCAGCTGGTCATTCGCATTCGCCAGCTCCGCCGTCCGCCCGACCACCTGTTCCTCCATCCGGTCCCGCGCCCGATGGTACAGCCGCGCCACCACGCTGAACCCCACGTTGACGGCGGCGAACATCCCCATCGCAAGCCATTGCCCCGCCGTGGGCGCTCCCACCGGCAGGATGAAAAAAAACACCAGCCCCAGCGAGACCGTCAGCGCCACCAGACCGCACCGCAAACCGCCGACGAGCGATGCCATCATCACCACCGGGAAAAACGTGAGAAAGGGCGGCAGATACTCCCCGGTCAGCCGGCTCAACTCCAGCCAGAGAAAAGCCGCCAGAAACACGGCCCCGACCCCCAGTCCATGCCGCACCAGCGATTGCCGCCAGCCGTTCATCCCCACCCCCCGGCGGAATACCCGCAAGGGCTGGCGGCGGCTCGCGGACAGCGGGATTTCATAGGCCTTGTTTGAACAGTTTCAGCCGCCGGTTGAACATCGCTGTGCAACGCTGGCTCACCGGGATGACCTCGGGATAATCCCGCAGCCGGATCTGCACCTTGCCCCCGGTTCGCTCGACTCCCTCCAGAAACGCCAGATTGACGATCGCCTGCCGGTGCACCCGTACGAACTGATGCTCCGGCAATTCCAGCTGCCAGCTTTTGAGCGGTTTGCGGATCAGCAAATGCCGGTCCTTGCCCCAGAACGCCTGGGAATATTCCCCGTAGGCCGAAAAAATCTTCACCTCCGACAGCTTCACCAACTGTTGTCCGCCCGAATCCTTCGCCATGAAGGCCGCCTGCACCTGGACCGCGCTCGCTCCCTTCGCCGGATAAAACCGCTGCCGCACCTGCGCCAGAATCCGCCCCGCCCGCTCCGGCCCCGTCAAGGCCGCCCCGCCCGCCGCCGGCGCTTCAAGGTCATGGATGATGCCCGCAAAATATTCCACCGCCGCCTCGATCCGGCGCTCCTCGATCTGCTGCTGCTTCTGGTGCCAGCCCAGCCGCGCGTTCACCGCCTCCATCACCTCCTGCAACTGCACCGGCTTGTTCAGAAAATCATTCGCCCCCAGATTCATGGTCCGCCGGATCTGCCCGTGGTCTGTACAGCCGCTCAGGAAGATGACCGGAAGATTGTGAAACCGCTCGTCATGCCGCAACGTGGAAACCACCCCCTGCCCGCTCATCCCCGGCATGTCCAGATCGCAAAGGACCAGGTCCGGCGTCTCCGCCGCCACCGCCGCCAGCCCGCTGCCCCCGTCCATGGCCGCGGTCACCTCATGCCCCTGTCGCCGCAGAAACGCTCCCACCAGCTCACAAATTTGAGCATCGTCATCGATGATGAGTATTCTCGACATGTCTCTGATTCAACCCGTCCGAACGACAGCCAGAGCACCCGCCGGAAAGCGCCCCCGGAAAAACTTCAAGCCCATGGCGGGCCTCGGTTTCCGGCTGCGGGGCATGCTCTTGTCGCCAGCATGGCAAGGGGCACCCGCAATGGGAAGCGAAATCATTTGAAAAAAATCCGGCCGATGGGCGGCCCGCTAATTGTCCGCGGCCCCGCTCCCCTTGTCCCCCCAGCTCCCCCTCCGCTCAATTAAAAACCGCCGGCGGCGTTTCCCCGGAAGCGATCCAATCCGTGTTGAACGGCAACCCCTGCGAATCCGGCACCGGCTCATAGGACATCCGCCCCAATTCCCCGATCTGCCGGAACCAGGTGAAGCGCATCTCCTCATGCCAGATCGGAGGCAGTACGATCTGCGCCCGCACCCGGGCGGCGGACTCCTCCCCCAGATCCGTCTTCACCGCCGCATTCAGCCGCGGGTAGGCCGGATCCGGCATCACCGCGGAAGCAACCGGCGGCAGCGTTGCCGAAAGCATCGGTGTACCCCGCCCCGGCAACGGCATTTGCAGCAGCACCGCCAGAAAATCCCCCGACGCCACCTTGGCCGGACTCCCCGGGTTTTCCGCCGTCACCGTTCCCAGCACCGGCCGGAACCAGCCGCCGCCCGCCAGCAGATAACCCGCCACCAAAGCCGCCAGCACCCCGCCCGCCAGCAAGAAAAAATAAGTCCGGCCCGGTCCGGTCGCGACCGCCACCCGCTCCCGATCGGCACCGCCGGGCAAGCCGTCGTGCGCCCCCGTCACGAAGCAGCCATAGTTATGGCGCAGGGCCGCACAGCCCCGGGGTCCAGCGGCACCCGGGGTCTTGCGACCAAATTTAAGCAACATCCTTTCAAACCACTGGGGATTTGATGGCCGACTGTTGGGGACAGGCGTTTTCATCTATGGCCACCTTAAACCGCTTTCCCGAAAGCACATACCCGAAAGCCATGAACGCAGTGAATTTTGCAGTGAACGCCATTGCCCCCTTGCCAGTCAAGAGGTTATCCTTCATTTAACAGGATGACATATGCCAAAAACCCCCGATTTATTCATGCTGGCCGCAATTGCGGAGGCCCGGCAGGGCCGTGCCGCCGGCGGCATTCCCATCGGCTCCGTGCTCGTCTGTGACGGCCGGATCATCGGCCGCGGCCACAATCAGCGGGTCCAGCATGGCAGCGTCATCCACCACGGCGAGATGAACTGCCTCGAAAACGCCGGCCGCCAGCCGGCCGCCGTTTACGCCCGCTGCACCCTCTACACCACGCTCTCGCCCTGCCCCATGTGCTCCGGGGCCATCCTCCTCTACAAGATTCCCCGTGTCATCGTGGGGGAAAATGTCACTTTCATGGGCGACGAAGACCACCTGCGCCGCGCCGGGGTGGAAGTGACCGTGCTGCAAACCGAGGAATGCATCCGCCTCATGCGCGACTTCATCGCCGAATGCCCGCAGCTGTGGAATGAGGATATCGGGGTGTGATGCTTTTACCTGCCATCCGCCATCATCAATTCGCCATCCTCGTCCCCGCCGCCGCCCACCCCGGCACCGCATTGCCCGCCACCCATTGAAAATCCTCCCGCGCCACCCAGCCCGTGGCATCATTTGCCGTGCGCACCAGGTAATATTCCCCCCGGACGGCGAGGCACCGCACCATGTCACCCGCCGCGAAATGGGAGAGGATTTGCGCCGTCGCCGTCGGTGTCTGGCGCAGGGGTGTGTTCGCCAGCGGTACTACTCCCAGCCGCATCCGCGTATGGATTCCCGCCAGCGCCGGCAGCGTCAGCAAAAAGATTCCCGCCGCCACCGCCGCGAGCACCGGCAGCCACCCGGTCTTGCGCCAGCGGAACACCGCCGGCACCACCAGCAACCCCACCGCCAGCCACAGGCTCACGCAGGACAACCCGGCCCACCCATTGGCCGGCAGCCACGTGGAGAACGTTTCCGTCCAAGTCAGCGGCATCGGCGAGTACAGCCCCTGCCCCTCCGCGAACCGCAGGCAGGCCGCCGCGTTCGTGTCATACGGATTAAGCCACCGGGCCCGCTCCCACGCCAGCACCGCCGCCCCCGGATGCCCGCCTTGCCACGCCGCCTCGCCAAAATTCCGCCACGCCTCCGCCGAAGGTTTCTGCTTCAGCTCGCCGCCGAAAAATTCCGCCGCCGCTTCATAATGCTTCGCCGCCCACGCCGCCTGCCCCGGGGCAAAGACATCCGCCGCCCCCTGCGCCGCCCCCGAAGCAAACAGCACGGCCAACACCGCCATAATCACAAGGCACCGATTCAACGCCAAACCCGGAGCTCCGCCCCCGTCCACCACCCCCGCGAATCCCGCCTTTGGCCTTTGGCCTCCGGACTTTGGACTGATCAAATTCAACATAGCCGCCTCCGCAAATATTCCAGCAATTCCTCCAGTTCCGCCTGCCGCGCGAACACCGCCGCCGGGGCCGGCGCTTCGCCCCGATAATTCATCCGCTCCACCGCCGCGAACAACGGCCGCACCAGCGGTTCCGCCGCCGACCGCACCGCCCCCTCCGGCAACGCCGCCAATATGTCCTCGCCCACCAGCGCCTGCGGATTCGCCGCGTCGACCGGCGCGCACGCCTCGCGCAAGGCATCCACCGCCGCTGACGTGAAGGCGGCCGCGTCCCCGCGCTCCGCCGCCTGCCGCATCGCCCGCCGCTGCCGCTGTAATCCGCGCAACGCCCGCGCCCGCCGTCCCACCTCCGGATGCGCCGCCAGATACCGACGCCGCCGGTCCCAGCCCCACAGCCCCAGAAACAATGCCGCCGGCACCAACTGTCCCGCGCGAAACCCCGTCCGCTCCGACCACGGCAACCCCGCGCCGCCAAAATGCACCGGCTGCCGCGCCAATTCCGGCAGCACCGCCGGCGGAGCCGCTTCCGGCAGAGCCGGCGGGGCCGCCGGCGCCGCCGCTGCGGCTGGCACACCGGCCGGCGGCAGCACCGTGACCGTGATGGAAGGAATCGTCAGGTCAAAGTAAGCCGTGCGATCCGGGTCGAAATAGCTGAACGGAATCACCGGCGTTGCCAGCGTCCCCGCCCGCCGGGGAATCAGCGTATAATGAAAAGTATTCGACCGCCGCTGCTCGATCGCCGCCGGCGCATTCACGTCCGGCGTCGCCGGAAACACCTGCCAGTCCGCCGTGTCCGCCAGCGGCGGCGGCAACAGCCGGTCCAGGTTGCCTTCCCCCGTCACCGTGACCGCCAGGTCCAGCGGATCACCCGCCCGCACCCCCGGCGGGGTGGCCACCGGCGCGGCCACCGCGAAATGACCGATGAGCCCCGTGAACCCCGGCAGTTCCCCCTTCGGCAGATGTTTCACCCGCACCGTCGCGGGCTGCGATTCGAACACCGGCTGGTAGCCCGGCATCGCTTCCTGCAAATGCCGCGTGCCCCGGCAATAAACCACCGTCTGCGCCGTCAGGGTCAGTTCCCCGTCCCGCACCGGGATCGCCGCCAGGCGGTCGATGATCGCCGAGACCGGTTTCCCGCCATAATCCCGCATCGACCGGCTCTGCTGGCCCATACCGCTGTCAAAGATGAAATCATTCCCCTCTCCCTTCGTGCCGTTGATGCCATAAACACTATTGTCACCCGGATCCCGCAGGACGACCGGCAGCATGATTTTCTGGCCCACGTAATAAGTCCCCGGCGGCACCTCCACCGTCAGCTTCGCCGGCCGCACCGCTTCCGGCGACCCCGGCGGCACCACCAAAAGCGTCTGCGCCGGCACCGGCACCTGCCGGCTGTTGGCGCTGATCGTGAAGGCCGGCAGATGGTACACCCCCGGCTGGCGCGCCGTGACCCAGTACAGGAATGTCGTGCGGAATTGCAACCCGCGCCCGTTGATTGCCAGCCCCATGCTGCTGCCGCCCGCCCGCACCGTCAGTCCCGCCGGCACCGGAATGGTGTCCGGTTGCGCCGCCGACTCCGCATGCGCCGTCACGACCAGCCGGAACAGCGCCGGCTCGCCCGCCACCGCCACGGTCGGGTCGAACTCCGCATCCGCCGTCACCGTCGATTCCCCCGCGCCCATTTGGATCAGCTGCGGAACAATCGGGTCCAGCGGCGCATTCCCCGCCAACACGGACAGCCCCATCGCGAACCAAAAAACAACCATCATCGCCCCCGATGCAACGATGGATCGATGCAACAAGGCAACGCTTTCCCGCCCATGTTGGAGATGGCACTTCATCACCACGGTTTGGTCGGGGGTTTCTTCGGCGGCTCCGGCTGCTGGTCGCCGAAGGTATATTTGCGCGTGAGGTCCGTGTGCATCGAGAGCAGCATCCGCATCGCCTCCTCCGGCGTCAGCGCTTGCTCGGAACCGTTGTCGCCCTGGTTCTCCTGCCCGTTCTGCCCGTTCTTGCCGGGCTCGTCCCCGTTGTCCCCGCCCTTGCCATTATCATCCTCGTCCCCGTCATCCCCCTTGCCGCCCGGGCTGCCGTCGCCCGGATTGCCCGGCAGCTTCCCCTTCAGCGCGCCCAGCTTCTGCTTCAACGCCTGTTTCATCGCCGCCACGGCCTGTTGCATCTGTTCCGCCTGTTTCTTCTGCTCGTTCAGGGCGGCGATGTTGCGGTCCACCACGTCGGCATTGAACTGCGCGTTGGTGTAGCCGGGCTTCAATTCGGTCGCGCTCTTGAAATCGCCCCAGGACCGCATCCACCGCGCCAGCGTTTTGTCATACGTCTCGAGCACGCCTTTCAAATTTTTCTGCAACTGGTTCAAATTGTGATTGCTCATCCGGCCTTGCTGGTACGCCGCCATCAGGTCCGAAATATCCCCCTCGTTCAACGCCGTGTCCGCCGCCTTGAGGGCCGCGCCGGCCCCGGCCAGGTTGTTCCCCACCTGCCGTTTCAACGCGTCCGGCTGGGTCGCATTCTTCAAAATCTCCTGCCCGGCGCGAAACCGCACCGACCCCAGATTGTAAAGCGACAGCGGCTGCAGCGCGTCCGGCGTGACGGGCACGGCCGCATTCAGCGAGGTCTCCGCGTCATGCAGGTTGCCCGCTTTCAGCTTCGCCGTGCCTTCGTTGTACAAATCACGCGCCGGGGCCTTGTCCGTGTCCGCGTCCGCCGCCTGCGCCGGCGGCCCCTGGCTCAACAGCAGCCCCGCCAGCAACAGGCCCGCCACGGAACCCGCCCGGACCGGCCGCGACCGCCGGGTGCCCAGCAAGGATTCCAACACCAGCAACCCCAACCCGACCGCCACAAAGAAATGAAAATGATCCACGCCCGCCAGCCGCGTGGTGATGAACTGGCGCATCCCCTCCGTGCCGGACAGCGCCAGCCGCACGCGGTTCAATCCATCCCCGATCGGGCCCAGCGGCTGATAGGTGCCGTGCGTGGCCTCGGCGATCGCCCGCAGCGTGGGCTCATCCAGCTTGCTGATCACAATCTGCCCGGACGCATCGCGCAAGGGTGCCTCGCCGCCCCGCTGGTCGGAGATCAAAATCCGGCTGCCATCCGGCGTCCCGATGCCCACCGTGTAGATGGTCACATCCTTGGCCGCCAAATCCTTCGCCCGGCGGATGCTGCCCTGCTCCAGGTCCTCGCCATCGGACACCAGCACCAGAATCTTGCGCCGGTCGTTCTTCGCCACCGCCGCATAGCCTTCCGCCAGCGCGCGGCCGATATCCGTTCCCGGAACGGGAATCGTCTGGTCATCCACGGCGTTCAGGGATTCGCGGAACGCGTCGAAATCAAACGTCAGCGGGCATTGCAAAAACGCCTGGCCCGCGAAGGCCACCAGCCCGATGCGGCCGTTGCGGTATTGCTGCGCGAAATCCGCGATGGCCAGCTTCGCCCGCGCCAGCCGGGTGGGTTTCACGTCCGTGGAATCCATGCTCGCCGAGCAATCCAGCAGAAACACCACGTCCTCGCCGAGCGAAACGGAGTTCTCCTGCTGCCGCCCCCATTGCGGCCGCGCCAGCGCCAGCCCCAGGAGGAAGACCGCCAGCACGAGCAGGGCGTGCTTGACCTGCCGCCGCCAAGGACTGTGCGCCTGCAGCATGTCCGCGAGAAATGCCGGCGCCGCCAGCCGCGCCAATTGCCGCGCCCGGGCGCGCTCCGCCCACGCCAGCAGCAGCGCCAGCGCCACCGGGCCCAGCAGCGCCAGCGCCAGCCAGGCCGGGTCCGCGAAATGGGGATGGGAAAAGTCCGGTTTCATCGCAATCATCATCAGGGGATGCGCCGCCACACCGTGGCGGCCAGCACCAGTTCCGCCGCCAGCATGCCCAAGGCCGCCAGCAAAGGCCACTGAAAGAGCGGCGTGTGCTCCGTGAACCGCCGCAGTTTCACATCCGTTTTCTCCAGCCGGTTGATGTCATCATAGATCCCCGCCAGTTGGGCCCGGTTCGTGGCGCGGTAATTCTTCCCGTGCGTCAGGCGCGCCATGTCCGCCAGCACGGAATAATCCGCCGGCTGCAAGGTGATCGTCGGCACCACGTTTCCCTGCGCGTCCAGCACCAGCTCGCCCGTGGCCGGGTCGAACGCCGGCATGCGGCAAGGCGTCTCCTGCCCGATGCCGATCGTATAAATCTTGATGCCCAGCGCCGCCGCCAAATCCGCCGCCGGCACCGGGTCGATCTCCCCCGCATTGTTGTCGCCGTCCGTCAGCAGGATGATGATGCGGCTTTTGCTGTTCTTGATCGTGCCCAGGCGCTTCACCGCCGCCGCCGTGGCCGTGCCGATGGCGGTGCCGCGTTCCTTCACCGTGCCGATGTGGACCCGGTTCAGATTCTCGATCACCCAGTCATGGTTCAGCGTCAGCGGGCTCACCAGATACGGTTCGCCGGAGAAAATGAGCAACCCCAGCCGGTCGCTCACGCGGCGCTGGATGAAATCGTCCAGCACCGATTGCGCGATGTGAAAGCGCGAGATGCGCTCGCTCGGCAGCCCCATGTCCAGCGCCGTCATCGACCACGAGACATCCACCAGCAGGACGATGTCCACGCCGCTCGCCTGCACTTCCGTCTGGTCCTGCGCCGTGCGCGGGCCGGCCAGCGTGACGATGAGCAGCGCCACCGAGAGCAGCCGCAAAAAGAACAGCCAGCGCCCCGGCCCCGACCGCGCCGGCCGCCCCGCCGCACGCGCGAGGTCCGCGCTGGAAAAGCGCAGCGCCGAGAGCCGGCCCGTGCGCCCGCGCAAGACCGCATAGACCGGCAGCAACCCCAGCAGGCCGAGCACCCACGGATATTGGAATTCAAAGTGGTGCATCAGGTCGTGACCGCCTTCGCCGGCGCGGCCAGGTTTTTCAATACGGGCGGCACGCGCAATCGTTCCGCCGCCCCCTTGGCCGCCACCGATTCAACCAGTGCCTCCGCCCGCACCGCCAACTGATTGCCAGGAGCGCGGCCTTCAGGCCGCTTCGACTCACAACTGGAATCGGGGAGTTCGCCGGTCCCCTGACCGGGTACACACGGAAGCGGCGTGAACGCCGCGCCCCCCTTCGCCGCCGGCGCGGACGCAAATTTCATCCGGTCGCACTCGCGCAGCAAGACGTTGATCTCCGCGATCAGCGCCGTCCCCAGCCACGGGGCCGCCGCCGGCAGCCGGCCCGCGATCTCCTCCGCCGTCAGCTCCGCCTGCGGCAAGGTCCGCACCGCCGCCGTCAGATAGGTCCGCAGCACCCGCGCCACCTGTCCCGCCAGCGCGCCATCCTCCGGCAACGCCGCCAATTGGCGCAACTGTTCCCGCGCCACGGACGCCGCCATCACCGGTGGCCGCCGCCGGGGCCGCCGCCACCACCAGACCAGCAGGACCGCGACCGCCAGCAGCAGGACGCCCGTCACGATCGCGGCGGTCCGGTGCTGTTCCGAAATCTGCTGCCACAGCGTCGGCGCGATCGGATTCTCCGGCGGACGCAAATCCGGGATCTTCGCGGGCGGCGCGGCGGTGGCGGTGGTGAAAGCGGAGGGAAGCATCGGGAACAATCGGTCAGCCGCGCCGCCAGCGGCGATGTTCAAAGAAGTGTTGCAGCCCCGCCGCGAAGGGCTTGCCCGTCTCCAGCCGCAAGGTGCTCACGCCTTCGCGTTGCAACGCCTCGTTCAGCTCCGCCAGCCGGCGGGCGTTCACGGCCGCATACTGCTCCCGCACCGCGGCGCGGGACAAATTGAGTTCCACCAGTTCGCCGGTCTCGGCGTCTTCCAGCGTCACGAGCCCGGCATCCGGCAGCTCCGCTTCGCCGGGGTCGTGCAGGTGGAGGCAGACCAGGTCATGTCGTGCACTGAGCTGGCCCACCGCCTGCGCCAGCGTCCGGTCCGTGGGCTGCAAAAAATCGCTCAGCAGGAAAACCATCGAGCGGCGGCCGAGCCGGTGATGCAGATTGCGCAACGCCGCCGCCACGCTGGTGCCGCGATGTTTCGGCTCGAAAAACAGAATCTCCCGCAGCAGCCGCAGCAGATGGCGGCGGCCCTTCGACGGCGGCACATACAGTTCCACTTCGCCGGTGAACAGCATCAGCCCCACCTTGTCCCCGCTCCGCGCGGCGGAAAAAGCCAGCGTGCCGGCCACCTCGGCGGCGAGGTGGCGCTTGGTGCGGCCGACGGAGGCGAAATCGCCGGACGCCGAGATGTCCACCGCCAGGATCATCGTCAGCTCGCGCTCCTCGCGGTAACGTTTCACGAAGGGACGGCCGAGGCGGTTGGTCACGTTCCAATCGATGTGCCGGACGTCGTCGCCGGGCAAATATTCGCGCAACTCCTCGAAGTCCATGCCCCGCCCCTTGA
>Ga0316222_1002370_pt1 | contig 20251 bp, 16 predicted proteins | sample TBH18011metaG_FD_206008 | JGI IMG/M metagenome (GOLD analysis project Ga0316222, IMG submission 206008) | Freshwater microbial communities from Trout Bog Lake, Wisconsin, USA - TBH18011 | ecosystem: Environmental > Aquatic > Freshwater > Lake > Hypolimnion/Profundal zone | place: USA: Wisconsin...
CGTGGGCAATGAATAATTTAAATCATCGACCCAGAAAATGTCTCGGCTTCAAAACGCCTCACCAAGTATTTATGAAACAGCTACAATCGCATCAACATGTGGTTGCACTTCGAGATTGAATCCGCCCTTCATTGAATCGGTCAACACCTTTTTTACGGCATCTTGGCCCCTTGATCGAAACACTGGGTGTTGCTTAGCGGGAGCCGGGGGGCAGATTGTGAACGAAATGGCACGCCGCCATGCAAATCTCGAAGACTGGACCAAGTAGCCGCGACTGCCTGGCAACCTCACCGGCAATTCAACAGGAAACATATTGTTCCGAATCAAAATGCAGAAAATAGCGTTGCTCTACAATGCGACACCAACTTCACAGGAACTAATATGAAAACTTCAACTTTGGCACTTGCCGGACTATTCTGCATTTTGGGACAGGTTTCATCTGTTGCAGGGGCAGCCGACGTCAAACCGACAGCAATTGCGACGCTTTATCAGACTCAGGCCAAACTGGCTGGCCAGACCGTCAGCGCCCATGGAAAAGTGGTCAAGGTCAATAATGGCATCATGGATCGCAACTGGATACACATCACGGATGGTACCGGCGACGCCAAAAGCAGTGATCTGGTCGTCACCAGCAAGCAAACAGCCGCAGTGGGCGATGAAGTCACGATTACCGGCGTGGCAGCGCTGAACCGTGACTTTGGCGCGGGATACCTCTATGGGCTGCTGATTGAAAATGCCACGATCACTGTCAAGAAATAACACCTCACGACACCACATCAGACAGGCCCAATTCACGCCGCGCCAAAGTCAGAACGGTATCAAGGCGTGAATCATCACAACTCAATGCCAGCCCCTCGTTCCACTGAGCGCTGGCCAGATTGGTCAATACCGATCCTGCCGGCATTTCAATGGCTAACCGTGCACCGCGCTCCCAGGCCAGCCGCAGCGTGTCGGTCCAGTGCACCTGTGTAGCCATATTCCACGCCAGATCGTGCTTTATTTTGGCCGGATCATGGAGCGCTCTGGCTGCACTGGCACTCAGATAGATCAGCGAAGGCCGCTGCGCCGTGACGGCAGCAAACTCGGCGTCCATTGCATGTGATGCCGCATCAAACAACGGGCAATGCGAAGGGACAGCCACAGCAAGACGCTGCGCTTTGCCTGCACCGTGCTGCAATGCCAGAGCCATCACCTGGTCAATTGCCGCAGTGCTGCCGGAAATCACCATCTGGGTCGGCGCATTCAGATTGGCCAGATATACCGGGTTGTGCGCGCCATGCACCCTGTCGATAAGCGCTTCGAGCTCAAAGCGCTGCAGACCGGTAATGGCGGCCATGCCGTAGCCAGCGGGATAGGCCAGCTCCATGAGTTGCGCGCGGCGCTGTACCAGTCGCACGGCGTCGGGATAGTCAAGTACGCCGGCGGTTACTGCTGCCGGATAGGCGCCGATCGACAACCCGGCCACCATATCGGGAACGATCTGATGCGCAGCCAACACGCGCGCCATCGCCACACCGGCGATGAGCAGACATAACTGCACGGCGATGGTGGAGTCCAGACTGACGGCACTGTCCAGTTCGAGACAGTCGATGCCCAGAACCTGGCTGGTTTCCTCCAGTGTCTGCACTACGGCGGGATGGGTCATCAGACTGTGCAGCATGCCGGGCCGCTGCGCACCCTGACCGGGAAACATGAACAGCAGACTCATACCTTTGTGCCCCATGGATCTTTGGTCAGTAGCGGACCGGTAGCGGTTTTCAGTAACACCTGGTGGCCCGTACGCTGCCATTCACTCAAGGCAAACCCGCCATGACCGGTATCGATCTGCACATCGATGCGGCACGGCGCTTTCTGTGTCTGTCGGTACAGGTCAACCAGGACCGCCAGCTGTGGCGCCGTCAGCGGCTGGACTGCGCGTACCACCAGATCCAGATCACTGTCAGCGCGCAATACCGGATGCCCGGTAGCCAGCGCAAAACCGGTACTGCCGGTCGGCCCCCAGGGCAACGCCAGTTCCTGCATCGTGGGGCACAGTCGTTTGAGTAAAGCGACGCTGGCAAACGTCAGCAGTTCGGGATGCAGCTGCCAGGCATCGATCAATGACTCGGGCGTGGCGCGGCGCAGGACCGAATCTCTTGCCAGGAAAGCGGCGTGACGCAAACTGCGGTTTGCACCGCGCACTCCCACCGGCAGCCAGCCGTCGCCGGCAGGAGCACGTCGCACCACCACCGGCCAGCTGTAATCGACCCAGTCCGGCAGAACCCCGGCTGCAGAGCGCAGTGGGGTCTGACCGGACTGCCAGAGTAAATCATGCGGGGCCATCGGCGATCAGCCCATGATGGCTTTGGTCGCAAAAAACAGTACTGAGGGTCCCATAAAACAGCCCAGCCCGGTATGAAACGTCGCCACCAGCGCGCCGTACGGAACCAGACGCCGGTCCGTTGCTGCCAGACCGGCCGACACGCCCGACACCGTACCGGCCAGACCGCCAAACACCATCGCCGAACGCGGTGTTCTGAGTCCCATGAATTTGGCCGCCACCGGCGTGCCTATCATGACCAGAATCGCCTTGAGCAAACCGGTGGCAATACTCAGGGCCATCACGTCCGAACTGGCACCAATGGCAGCACCGGTAACCGGACCGACAATATAAGTGACGGCACCGGCGCCGATAGTGGTCATGCTGACCGCGTCCGAATAACCGAAGCACCAGGCAATCGATGCGCCAACAATGAAGGGAACCACCGTGCCCAGCAACAGTGCCACGATGCCGATCAGTCCGGCTTTCCTTGCTTCATGCGGCTGCACTTCAAAAGCGGTCGCCACAATGGCAAAGTCACGCATCATGGCCCCGCCCATCAGACCGATGCCGGCAAACAGCGACACGTCCGCCAGACCTTTCTGGCCGCCCGATACCGTGCCACCCCAATACGCCAGACCCAGTCCGATCAGAATCGCAATCGCCGAACCGTGCATGCGGCCGAAAGTCAGTTTGCGCGAAATAATGCCGGATAAATACACAATCAAACCGATAAAGGCGAAGGCGCCGACCAGACCGTTGGTCTGAATTGCTTTTTCAAAAATAGCTAACATGGTCATACTCCTTCAGGTGCCAACGGGTCATCGATGGAAGCAAATGGATCGACATCGCTTTTCGGTTCCAGCCGGTTGATTGCCGCAATAATGCAGGCGCAGATCACGACCGCAGCGATCGCCGCGAGGATCGCCACATGGCCGCCGCGTAACGCTGCCACCACGTTCTGCTGCGCAGCCATCGCCACCACCACCGGAATATACATCGCCGCCCAGAAAGTCACGCCGGCTTCCGAGAGCTTGGGTAACAGGCCGCGCGGCTCCATATACATGCGCGCAAAGATCAGCAGCAGCATCGCTATGCCGACACCGCCCACATTGGTCTTGACCCCGACCAGGGTGCCAAGCAGATCGCCCAGAAAGATCCCCAGCAAATGGCAGGTGGCCAGCAGTGCAGTTCCGTAAATGATCATGGTTGTCTCCCTACGTTGTTTTGAATTTGAATAATTATCGTCAATGGTGTGATGCCGACGTTATCGTAGCATGGGCTTCTCCCCGTTCCATTGTTGGCGCAACAGCTCGCGCACGCGCTTTGAAGCCTGCCGGTGCGGCGCTTCAAGTCGACTGCTTAAATCATGCTGCACCTCTTGTGCAATACTGACCAGCATCTGTTTGAGGCAGTCCCGGACGGTATCAAGTCCGGCCTGATCCGGCGTATCCGGGTGTTGCACGGCCAGTGATGCCGACAGCAATCCGAGTGAGGCAAAGTTTTTAATATCGTAGGCCATCGGCGGAATGGTTTCGGCCAGCGCCGTGAGTGCCTCTACCGAGCGCAGCGTAATGCGTGCCGCCGAAGCCTTGCCCATGGCGTGCACCATCACATCCGGATCATCGAACGCCACGATGCGGTTGGCCTGATAGCCGTGGGCCAAAAAAGCCCCCGACATCGCCTTGCCGACGATCAGCGCCACGACCGGGTGTCCGGCCAGACGTGCCGCAGCATAGGCCCCGGCGGCTGCAGCCAGGGCCAGATGAATGCCGTAGGCTTCTTCGCGCCGTCCATAAGCCTGACTGGGTACATCAACGATGGCGATAATCGGCGTTTTGACTGCACTGTTCTGATCCCTTGCCATGACTTCGTGCACCGCGCGCGCCAGCTGCCAGCCCTCAACCAGACCGACTTCGCCATGGCAGGCGCGAACATAACGGTTCTTCGAATCAGGCACCACGGCAATAAAACGCACCGATTGATCATTGAACACGGTATCGGCCACCAGCAGCGAAGCCGGATAAGCGCTCTGTGCATGTCCTGCCAGCGCCCGAAACCAGATGGCGCCACGCGACGGGTGCCGGTTCTCTGCATTGTTCATGATGTGGCTCCCTGTGCGTAAATCAGACGCGCCATGGCTGGTGTGGCCTCTTTGACCGCGTCTACCGCATCCAGCGCACTGATAAAGCGCGCAACCTGCTCACTGCGATGCGGTGCCGGCAGGCCGCGCGCGCGCAGCACTGCAACGTGTTGCCGGATCTGCTGCACATCATCGTCAGCCAGCACGTCCACCAGAGCCGACGCCGCTCGCTGCTCGCCGCCGGTGAGACTCCAGATAAAACTGCGGTCACGCGAATCGTATTCGGCAATGCCGGCTTCCTGCTCGATGACAGCCGGACCGTTGAGCCCGATGCGTGCTTCGCGCGTGACAATCAAATAACTGCACAATGCCGCAGCAATCGACATGCCGCCAAAACAGCCCACCGTGCCAGCCACAATCCCGATCACCGGTTGACAGCGACGCAAATCGACAATCGCCGAATGGATTTCGGCAATCGCCGCCAGTCCCAGATTGGCTTCCTGCAGGCGCACGCCACCGGTCTCAAACAGAATGATCGCCATGGTGGGAATACCGTTGCGATTATCCACTGCGGCCAGTTCCAGCGCACCGGCTATTTTTGCGCCGCCGACTTCACCCAGACTGCCACCCTGAAATGCACCCTCGATGGCCAGCACCACGCACGGTTGCCCGTTGAAACAACCTTTGACCACGATCACACCATCATCCGACTGGGTCACGACGCCCTGCTGCGCCAGCCACGGTGAACACATGCGATCAAACGGACCGATCAGTTCGCGCTGCGTGCCGGCATCCAGCAACAGGCCGGCACGTTCACGCGCACCGAGTTCAATAAAGCTGTTCTGACTGAGCAGACTGGCCAGTCTGGTTTCCTGTTTCGTAGTCATATTCTGTTCACCGGTTAATAGCACATCTGTTTCCTGGCAGGCGACTGGCGCAGGCTGGGAGGCTGGGATTAAAGGAGTGTGCGCTGGCAGGCGCACACCGTTCCGCAGGCAAGGAGCAATGCTCCTTGAAACCCCTGCTACACCATCCCAGCCTACAGGCCGAGAATTTCCAAAGCCTGCTCCACGCGCAGTCGCACTACGCCGGGCGTGGCACCAAAATCATTGATATCAATACGCATGGGCGGAAGCTGGCCGGTTGCAAACAGGCGCTGCATGAGTGCATGCCAGATCGAACCCATGCCATCGACCGAGGTGCAGATCCGGATCCTGATCAGATCAGTATCTGGTTCAACCATCACTTCCAGATCACCCGAGCCGACCACGCCAACCAGCACCTGCCGGTGCAGCACCGCTGTCTGTTTTGAAGCGACAAATTCATAGGATAAATTTTCCACTTAAACTCCTGCCGGTTCGAGTTGATCCAGAAACAGGGCAGCGGCGAGCATGTCAGCGGCACCACCCGGAGAAATATGCAGGCTCAGCAGCGACTGTTCCAGGTGTCTGTAGGCTGCGTGGCCGGCAGTGCTGTGGCTGCCACCCAGATCGAGCACCCGTTGCGCCCCACTCTGCACTGCCTGCAACGCACCCGGTCCGCCACGCGACAGCACACAGGTATCATCGAGCTGCGCCATCACAGCGAGCAGTGCATTCAGGCGCGCGGCCGATTCCGTGCTGCCGCGCAGGCGACAGGCGTGCAACTGCGGCAATGCCGCGTTGAGTACCAGCGGAAAACCCTGCTGCGCCTGCAGTCGCGCCCCGCCGACCTGATACATTTTGCAGGCCAGCTCGCCCTTGTTGCCGGTCACTGCCGGAGCAAACTGATCAACGGTATTGGCCAGACGCGCTGCGCGCACGGCGACCTGCTTTGCGCTGACATCAAGCGGATTTTGTGCTGCGGCCGTGACCAGCAGGCCCAGCGCCCAGATTGCGCCGCGGTGGGTATTGACCCCGCCGGTACACGCCATCATGCGCGCTTCACCGCTGCGCCCCAGCCGGCCTATGGTCTGGCGCAGCTGCAGCTGATTGTGCAGCGCCAGGCCAGCCTCGGCCATCGCCAAAAAAGTACCGTGCAGCGCCAGGGCCGAATCGCACATCAGCGACCAGCTCAGATCGGTGTGCGCACCGCGCCCGGACAGATCAACCAGGCCCGGCTTGGGTGTCAGGGTGGCTTCTTTGATCAGCGCACCAACAACCAGATCGGCCAGCCACTGCGCCGTGTGGGGTCGCAGAACTTCAGCAGGCGCACGATGTGCTTGGCGTGTTTCCATTACCAGCTCCTGAATTTGGCGGGCGGTTCATACAGACCATCTGACCAGGTGACTAATTCGGCCACGCTTTTTGCAGCCAGCAAAGAACGGGTTGCTTCATTGCGGTTCACTCCCATATCCTGTGGCAGCGCAATTTTTCCCTGCGAGCGCAGCCGTGCCGTGGTTTTCGGATCGGCACGCATACCCACCGGTGTTACACCGGCCACTGCTGACACCATCGCTTTGCGCTCATCGAGCGACTCGGCTTTATAGAGATACGCAATACCTTCTTCGGTCAGTACGTGCGTGACATCGTCACCATAAATCATCACCGGCGCAATCGGCATGCCGGAATCCCTGCCAACCTGAACCGCATCGAGCGTATCGACAATGCTGGGCTGCGCACCGTTCTGATAGGTTTCCACCATTTGCACCACCAGCTTTTTACCGCGCGCCAGGGGATCATCAGTCTGGATCAGATCCAGCCAGGCCGGCGTGGGATGACGGCGTCCGCCAGGATCGTGTCCCATATTCGGTGCACCACCAAAACCGGTCAGGCGACCGTGCGTGACAGTCGAGGAATTCGCCAGACCGTCCATCTGCAGCGTTGAACCGATAAACAGATCCACCGCATACTGACCGGCCAACTGGCACAGTGCCCGGTTCGAGCGCATCGAACCATCGCGTCCGGTAAAGAACACGTCGGGACGCGCTGCAACATAATTTTCCATGCCGAGTTCACCGCCAAAGCAGTGCACGCTTTCAACCCAGCCGGCTTCAATCGCCGGGATCATGGTCGGATGCGGATTGAGTACCCAGTTTTTACAGATCTTGCCCTTCAGGCCGAGTTTTTCAGCGTAGGTTGGCAGCAGCAGTTCGATGGCGGCGGTATTGAATCCGATTCCATGATTTAAAGATTGGACCTGATGCTTTTCATACACGCCGCGGATCGCCATCATCGCCATGAGCACATGCACCGGCTTGATCAGACGCGGATCACGGGTAAACAACGGTTCCAGAAAAAACGGCCGGTCGGCCTGCACCACAAAGTCGATCCATGAACCGGGAATATCAACCCGTGGCAAATCGGCCGGATCATCGACAATTTCATTGACCTGCGCAATCACGATGCCATCCTTGAAGGCCGCAGCTTCCACCAGCGCCGGGGTATCTTCGGTACTCGATCCGGTATAGAGATTGCCCTGACGGTCGGCCTTGAAACCGGCGACCAAAACCACATTGGGTATGAGGTCAACGTACAGCCGCGCATACAGTTCAACGTAAGTGTGTATGGCACCGACTTCCAGAATACCGTCCGCAATAAACTGGCCGATCCGCAGGCTTTGCGCACCGGCGAAAGAAAAGTCGAGCTTTCTGGCGATGCCGCGTTCGAACAGATCCAGATGTTCCGGCCGGCTGACACTGGGCATGATCAGATGCAGATGATTGATCTGGTCCGGGTTAAGCTGAACCAGAGAGCGTGACAGAAAGTCGGCCTGCTTTTGATTGTTGCCTTCCAGGACTACACGGTCACCCGAGCAGATCAGTGCCGACAGTGCCGCAACGATATCGCTGGTTTTCAGCACCGGACCGGACCCCTCGACCAGATGCGAGACCAGCGCCAGACGGCGCTGTTTTTCGGCCCGGCGTTTGCTCCATGCCGGATCCAGAGGTCGTTTGACTGCACCTGACTGACTCATCCTGACCACCTTAAAGAAGAATGCGGTAAGACTTCAGAGTAAGAACATCAGTACACAGCGTCAATCACCCTGACCATTCGTTCATTAACCTGTCAGTAATGATTAAAGCTTTGTGGCCAGGCTGGTCCGGGAACTGAACATGCGACATTCTGCTGCCAGAGCCAGCAGATTGGGATCGCGTTCCCGGATTTGCGGGATCAACACCGTAATCAGTTGCCGGCTGACATAACGTGATTCCAGCGGGATCAGCTGGATACGCGGACTGAATGCCTCGATCCGCTTGGGCAGCAGACTGAAGCCAACGCCGCCGCTGACCAGATTGATCAGGGAAAAAATGTCATCCACCCGCATGACCACGTCAGGCGCAAAACCGGCCTGCAAAAAAGCAAAGGCAAAGTCCTGAGCGGTGGCAAAGCCGGCGCCGAGCGAAATGAAGCGCTCGTGCTGCAGCTGTTTCAGATCAATGAGGTGCTTGCTGGCGTAAGGCGAATCGAGCGGTGCGGCAAAATGGATTGAATCATAGAACAGCGGCAGCGAAATCATGCCGTCGATTTTCGCATCCTGCGTCAGCGCTACCACAATCGCATCGACTTTGCCCTGTTCAAGCGACGCAAACAGTTCGCGGTTGGAACCCAGAGAAAGATTGATCTCCAGATCGGGCCGGCGCAGTTTCATTCCTACCAACAGTTGCGGAATGGCGGTAACGGTGAGCGAATACAGTGAACCGATCTTCAGGGTTGCAGCATTAAAACCGCCCACTTCGCGGGTTTTGGCCAGGCCTTCTTCGCAGGCCAGCAGAATTTTGCGGGCATATTCGGCAAACGTGTAGGCCGCGACTTGCGGAATCAGATTGCGCCCCTGGCGTTTGAACAGCGGACAGCGCACCGCTTCTTCGAGTGAATGCAGCGCGCGATGAATGCTCACCGTGCTCTGTCCCATCGCTTCAGCGACCCGCGCCATATTTCCGAAATTCATAAAGCTCAGAAATACCTCGAGCTTTTTGATCGTGATACCTTCTTCAACCGACATGTCATTCCCGATTAACTGACTGGCACGAAGCCAGCCACGGTTTACCCTCTGTGCTGTCCCGCATTCTTACTCTGAAGGTAATCATAACGACATTTTCGGTGCGGCCAGGTTTTTTCTGAATGATACGGGCCCCGATTGCAACAATCACTGTTTTTCAGGCCACCAGTTACATTGGGACGTCAGGTTGAAATGGGCCAGGGGTTGTACAGCCAGAGGTTCATTAATCAAGCCGGCCCTGATGCGCACAACGCCAGGCAGCGATTCCCGGTAACTGTACACGGGCGAACCGCAAACCGTGCAAAAACAGCGCTTTTTACCGGGTGACGATGCAAACTCGCTCAGCAGATTGCGCCCACTGGTCAACTGAAACACCGATTCAGATACGGCAATATTGGTTGCAAACGGGCCACCCTGCGCTTTACGGCACTGCAGGCAATGGCAAACCTGAACTGGTCCGAGCTCGGCCTTTATACTAAATTGAATTGCGCCACACAGGCAGCTGCCGGTATACAAAATTACCTCCTGGTTATTCAAAATAACGGTATCAAAATTAACAGACAAAAAAAACGGGAACACCGGTTCCCGTTTTATTTAACAAAGAGCACCCAGGCCGCTATTTTATACTGCCCAGCACATACGACATTTTCATAGCGGTATTGACATGCTGAGCAGCCCCTGGCTGCAGGGTTTCAGACACCAGTGTTGAGGTACTGGACACACCCACCAGCAAAGCAATCCCTGCCATGACCGTGCCGACCCGCTTTAATGCCGAACGGGGAGCCGACGGTACCGACACCGGTGCTTCCTGCAGCACAGCGCGGGCACGTACCACCCAGTCGGTACTGCGGATGTGCTGCTTCGACAGGCGATCAAACAACTGCTGCGACAAGTGCATCGCCTGCTGCGTTTCATCCTGCAGTTTTTGCGCCTGTTCGGCCTGCTGCTGCACTTCCTGACTGGCTTCCTGCGCGGCCTGCTGCTGTTCTTTGGTCCGTTGTGCAGTGAGCTCAACGACACTGGCCAACTGGGCCAGACGATCTTTTTCAGCCTGCACGAATGCTTCTTCCTGCTGCACCTGCTGCGACAGCAGCTGCACTTTCTGGTCTTCCAGCTGGGCGCGTTCCATGCTGGCTTTGCCCTGCTGCTGTTCGAGCTGCACGCGTGCCTTGCTCAGTTCTATCTGCTGCTGCATGGCGGCCAGTTTGGTTTTCAGTTCACGCCGCGCCTGCTGTTCCAGTGCGAATTTTTCCTGTTCGGCCTGCACCAGTTGCTGCACTTCCTGCAAACGCTGCTGCTTTTCTTCCTGACTCATGCGCGCAACTTCGGCCTGCACCCGGCTTTGATGGGTAATGGCTTCCTGGGTCGCACAATCGGACTTCAGGTTGTGTTTGACTTCCGACTCATACAGACATTGCTGGGCAGCCAGCTGTGCCTGTTTTTGCTGACGTTCTTTCTGGTCGGCCAGTGCTTTGGCCTTGCCCTCTTCGGCCAGGCGCAACTGTTGCAGTGCCAATACCGCAGCCTGCTGGTCACGCAACTGCTGCGCCTGCAACGCCTTGATGGCAAGCTGCTCATCCAGCTGTTTCTGTTGCAACTGCAACGAACGGTCAGTCAAACGCTGGTTAATCCGATGCAGTTTTTCGATATGCGCCAACCGGGTCTGCTGTTCGGCATAGTTCAGATCCAGCACCTGTTTGGCCTGCAGCTCTGCCTGGGTGCGCTGCTGATGCATGGCGCTGAGTTCCTTTTCAGACTCAATACGCTGTTCCAGCAGTTTGATGGCGTGCTGTTCTTCTTTAATGCGTTGCTGTTCGGCCTGTTCATGCACACGGTGGTTGGCGATGCGCTGTTCGATCAGTGTACGAGCCTGCTGCATTTTTTCCGTCAGTTGCTGTTCCGAGCTGGTGCGCTGCTGAACCTGCAGTGCCAGCGCTTTGGCCTGTTCGACTTTGCCGTCAATTATTTTCTGCTGCTCCAGCTGTGCCTGCTGCAACTGTTCCTGCTGTTTGAGCAGATCCATCTTCTGCCGGTTCATCAACTCAACAGCCTCGCGCGCAGCACGTTCTTCCTGCAGATGCTGCAGATGCAGATCGCGCGCAGCCTGCTCCTGTTCCAGACGCTGCTGAATTTCAACCTGACGGGCACGCTCGGCCTGCAACTTCTGCTGCGCCAGTTCCCGGGCCTGCTGTTCCAGTCTGAGATTGGTCTCTTCCTGCGCCAGCAGATCAACAGCAGCTTTGTGTTTCAGTTGAACCTGATGCAACACCCGTTTGCGCAGCACCATCTGGTCGGTAGCGGCCAACAGACGCTCATTGTTCAGGCGCGTTGCTTCCAGAATCGCGGTATGCACTGCCTTTTCCTGTTCACTGAGCTGCTGCAATACGCCGGCCTGTTTCAGTTCCGCTGCCCTGTTCTTTTGAGTTTGTTCAACCAGTTCCAGCTCAGCCTGACACTTATCGGCCAGGGCGCGAGCGGCCTGCTGTTCTTCTTCGGCCTGCTGCATTTTGAGCTGCGACAGTTTCACGCTTTGGCTGGCCTGTTCCAGCGCTGCGGCAGCTTTCATGCGCTGCGCCTGACGCTGCACCTGAATCTGATCGAGCTGATGCTGCTCGGCACGCGCTTCGGCGCGTTTGGCCAGCACGATTTTCTGGCGTTCTTCAGCCAGTTGCTGCAGGGCGCTGTGCTGTTCCTGTTCGGCTTCACGCTGCAGCTGATTCAAGGCATCGAGCTGCTGCTGCTCTGCGATTTTCTGTCTGGCCGCTTCGGCCACCGCCTGGGCGGATTCGGCGCGCTTATTCTCAGCCAGCGTTTTTTTCTGCAGCAGCTGCAAAGTCTGCTGTTCCTGTTCCAGGCGCCTGCGCTGCACTTCGGTCAGCTCCACTGATTGTTTGCTCTGCTGTACCAGGTTTTCGACTTCCAGTCGCTTGAGTTCGGAATGCGCCAGCGTCTGTTCCAGAATGATTTTTTCAGCCTGATACTGCGTGACATTGACGGTATGGGCAATCAGTACCGACTGTTCCTGCATTTGCAGCGTCTGATTGTGAGCCTGCAGTGAGGCAATCTGCAGCTGCTGCGATTCAAGCAGGTTCTGTTTATTCTGACGTTGCAGTTCAGTCTGTTCATTAGCCTGCTGCAGGGCCTGCCCGTGTTCACGCTCAACGGCCACGAGCTGTCTGGACTGTTCGGCATGCCGTATTTCCAGCTGGGCGTTTTCACGCTGCAAACGGGCTTTTTCAGCTTCGGCGGCCGTGCTGCTCTGCTCGGCCAGTTCCTGGGCCAGCGCATCCTGCGTGGCCTGCTGTGCCAGTTCCAGACGCTGTTCGGCCAATTGCCGGGCGTGCTGTTCGCTTTCCACCTGCTGGCGGGCCAGTTGCATGGCGTCCAGTTCAGCCTGCTCGCGCTGACGTGCCTGTTCCACCGCTTCGGCTTCCTGATTCAAACGCAAACGGGCCGCCTGCTCGGTTTTCTGTTCCTGCTCAACCTGCTGCCAGGCCTGTTCCAGCAATGATTTTTCTGTTGCGATGCGCTGTTCGGCAATCGACCGCAATTTCTGCTCGGCCGATTTGCGGGCCTGGGCAGTGATGGCAGCAACGCTTTCAATCTGCATGCGTCGTTCGGCCGCATCCTGCAATTCCTGCTCGGCGCGGATGCGCTGTTCCAGCACGTCGGTTGCGGCCTGCTCGGCTTCGCAACGCGCCTGATAGATGTCCTGTTGTTCCCTGAGTGCCACGGCGTGTGCCTTGGCCTTTTCCATGGCCCAGATTTCGGACGAGGTATTTTGCACACTCAGTTTTAAGGCTGCGGCCTGGGACAGTTCGCGTTCAGCACGCAGTTCCAGCATTTTTTGTTGATTTTGTGCCAGCGCTTCGGCGCGATTTTTGGCACTGCTTTCGATTTTTTGTTCAGTTTTGGCCAGCTCGATGAGTTTTGCTTCGGACTCGGCCCGCGCCGATGCCTCCATTTTGGCCGCGGTTTCGGTTTCCGACAGCAGTACAAACTGTTCGCGTGCAATCGCCGCCTGATTTTTGAATTTTTCGCCGGCCTGTCTGGCATGCTCCGACAACGACTTTTCCAGACTGATCTGTTCGATGGCTTTCTGTTTGGCCGCCTGTTCCATCTCATGACGCTGTTTCGAAGCCTGGGCAGCTTCCGAATCCATCTGTACGCGCTCTTCGATGGCCTGAATTTCTTTTTGAGTCGCAGCAATGCGCATCTGCTGCGCCAGCCGGGCCTGCTGTTCAGCCTGCAGACGTGATTTGCTGGCGATCTTGGCCTGCTCTTCCATTTCCAGTGACTGCTCGGCTTCCAGGATGGCCTGATTATCCAGTTCAGCCCGGTCCTCAGCAACCGCACGGGCCCGCGCTTCGGCAAAGGCGCGGCTTTCCGCAGCCACCGTGGCTCTGGCTTCCGCTTCGACCCGCGCGATGGCCGCACGAATGGCTTTCAGATCCATGACCCGATCAGTGTGATTGGTATCCTGGTCTGTGTCGAACTTCGGATTTGCTGTATCCATAAAGCGGCTCCTGCTGGTTTCGTGAACTGATGGAACAGTAAAGGGCACTGTCTCAGGATTGAATTATCAGCAATTGCGGTTTTATTGAAGGGTGGAAAAGAAGGGTGTTTTGCGGGTTAATTAACTTAAGGTTACTTTATAGAAACTAATTTGCGCTATATGCCGGCCGACCGCGCACGCTCCCATTTTTTTAAACAATGTTTAATCCGAATTCAGCAAATGATCAAGCGTATAGTGGTTCGACATATCCGGACAACAGTTCACGGTAACTACTGCCTTGGATTTTCATTCACTTTAATTAATGAGGCGAACAATGTTGATACCTGTGAAAAATGGTTGGGTGAGCCAGGATATTCCCGTAGAAAAAATAACACAAGTCGCCAAAGGCGCCATTGAACATGTCACACAAGGCGTTGAAGATCGCTCTCAGGATATGAGTGTTCGTGAAAGCACTTTTGATTTTTTTTGCTGTGGGCTGAAGAGAAAAGCATTAAATCGCGTGCATGACCTGTCGCACCACACGGCGTGCCTCCATACGGAACTGGAAAAATTGCCAGATCAAAGAAATCAGAAAGCAATGAAAACCCATGTTGAGGAAATCCGGGACAGCCAGGATGGTTTAATTGCGTACATGCCGCGCCGATCAATCGAATTTGGACGCACAGGCATGCGCTCTATTGTTGGCAGAGGCAGTTATTTAATATATCGGGATCAAACCAGATTAAACCCGGTCGGCATCCCGTTGTACAAACCTTTTGAACCAGCTCAGGGAACAACCGACGTGTCATTGACCACATTGTCAATGAGAACACCCAGATTCGACAGCCCGGACCATATCGCGATCAGGCACTTACCGGCAATCAAAGCCTGTGGCCAACTGATCTGCGCAGGAAAAACCGTTCAAGTCCGATTCCACGCGCTGACCGAGCCGGTCGTCATGGATGACAATCCTGACGTGCGATCGACATTGCTGCAATGTAAATTAACCCAATTGTGGATTACATTCGAATCAAAAGTCGCACTGAAATATTTGAATGCAATACTGCCTGCGGCTGGCATTTTGCCCTTGCCGGCAATACTGCCAGAGCTACTGACAGGCCAAACCAGGACTGAAGAGGACGCCGTCGTTGAAGGCGAATGGGAAGAACTGGCCAGAACAACGACCAGAAATTTTCAGGTCATTACAATGCGCCTCCAAAAAGCCATTTTCATTCAAAAGAATAAATTGGTCAGAATATTCAAGGGATTGGAAGGTGAACACGTTCCCGTACAGGAACAAAGACACCTTTTACTGGAAACGACCGCCCTTGTTCCTGGCCTGCTGCTTCGGCAAGAGGACAAAAACAGAAATATCGAAGGTATCAGGAAAATGGTTGGGCGACTGTTTTTATTATCCAGAGACTGCCAGGATGGCACCATCCGCGACGCCATGAAATACCGCATCGAGAGTTTTAATGTTTGCATCAGAAGGTTTACCACGACCACTATGGGTAAAACCGAGACAGGCCAACAGGCGGTCAAGGACTTGAACGACATGCTGCGCAATCAGGATCAGTTTTTAAACAACTTTGACGCGGCCCAATTATTAATGTGCAGGAAATTACTGAACCCACGAGACATTATTCTGACTGATGGCGCAAGAGTGAAGGCACCCCTGGTTGTAAAACTGAGGAAGGAACTGATCGTCATGTTGAAAAATCCAACTTCTCCATGGCAGACAGTGCAGGACGGCATGGAACGTCTGTGCAGCAAACAGGTGCGCGATATCATTCTTTTGACCCATCAGCTCAATACCGCGTTGTCCCTGATACTCGATATGCAAACCTTCATGGGCGCTCGCGGAGAAGGTCTGAACCTGAAAACCGGGAAAAGTTTTTACACACCCGAGACCTATTCCCGCATCGTTACGCTCAAACAGTTACGGGATCAATTGCAGAATAAGGATGAGCCGCTTTCCAAGGATGAACTGAACACGAAACTCGATCAAATAACGGATCATCTCAGCCACATCCGACAAGAATCTGCAGCGATGAAAAAAGCCGAAACAGCCTATTTTTTCCGCGGCCATCGCATGTACGCCCCCACCTTGAATATCAACGGTTCGCACAAAAATTTTGCGCAGTGCAGTCATTATCAGTTGCAGCCTGCGTGGATTTGAACCTTCGGCTCATGGTGTAACCCGCTGTTGCATCTTCTGCGCGCAGTACTATTGCACTGCCTTGGCGGCATGATCCGAATCAGTCAGGCCGCCATCGAGACTGCATCCCAATCAACATAAAAACGACACAGTTTGAGCAAAGTTAAACATTCGCCCAAACAGCAAACCACACCGCCTGTTTCACTGATACAGTCCAAAAAACACGACAACCGGACAAAAGCCCCCCATGGACCGTTTCGACTTCAGCTTCTCCCCGTTTGATCTGCTCACCAGTGCAGAACAGACCACCCTGCAAACGTCGGTCGATATGGTGTTCCAGAATGATGAAGCCGTCGTCATCGAATCCGGTGCGCCCATCCAGCTGCTGTATGTGGTCGTCAAGGGACTGGTGCGGGAAGTTACGCTCTCCGGTGAAGTGGTGGGCCTGTATAGCGCGCATGACACTTTTGAAGCGCGCGCGCTCATCGAAGGCAGCTCGCTGAACCGGTTTGTGGTACAGGAACAGGCGTTGATGTTTACTGTTCCCAAAGCGACTGTTACAGATCTGATCGGCTCCAATGCGCGTTTTGGTGCCTTCTTTTATACCAGCGTGGCCGACAAGCTGGCCAATATGGCCAGTACCGGACGGGTGCGGGAAGTCGAAACCATGATTACCGCCCGGGTGCGCGATGCGTATCGCAACAAGGCGACCTGGCTGGACAGTTCGGTCTCGATACTGCAAGCCGCACAGATCATGAAGCGCGACAAGATCAAGTCGATTCTGGTGCGCCATGACGATCAGGTTGGTCTGTTCACCGAATCCGTCCTGCGCGATATTGTGATCGCCGGCGTGCCGTCCAGCGACACGATCCATGTCTGGACCCAGTTCAACCTGATTTGCTGTGACATCGACGATTACGTGTTTTTTGCACTGCTGCGCATGACCAGTCACAAAATTCAGCGCGTCATCGTCACTGAGGATGGCTTGCCGGTCGGGGCACTGGAACAGATCGACGTGCTGGCCTATTTTTCCAACCACACCCATTTGATTGCGCAACGGCTGGAACGGGCTGACAGTGTCGATGAACTGGTTGTGATCGCCGATCAGATGACCAAATCGATCCAGATCCTTCGCAGCAACGGCATGCGCGCCCAGCAGCTGGCCCAACTCACCCAGGTGCTCAACAGCAGCCTGATTGAAAAAGCCTGGCGCATCATTGCGCCGGTTGAATTCATTGAACAGAGCTGCCTGCTGGTCATGGGTTCGGAGGGGCGCGGCGAGCAGATCCTGAAAACCGATCAGGACAATGCGCTGATCATGCGCGATGGCGTCGATCCGGTGCTGGCACAGCGCACCTGCGAAGAATTTTCGCGCACGCTGACGCGGCTCGGCTATCCACCCTGCAACGGCAAAATCATGGTCAACAATCCGGCGTGGCGCAAAACCGTGAGCGAATTCCGGCAAACCGTTTTTCAGTGGTGCCATGCCCCGGCGCTGGATTCGATGATGCAACTGGCGATTTTTGTCGATGCCAAAGTGGTCGCGGGCGACGAAAGCATCTACACCGAGGTCAAAGATTATCTGTACCGGCTGCTGTCGGACGATGCCGGTCAGCTCGCGCAATTTGCCCGTTCCGTCAACCTGTTTGACACGCAGAGTCAGGGATTTTTTTCACAGCTGATCCATCGCGACAGCGGTACCGGTCTGGACATCAAAAAAATGGGCATCTTCCCGGTGGTGCATGGCGTACGCTCCCTGGCCCTGCAGGCGCGCCTGACTGACACCAATACGTTTGAGCGCATCCACCGCCTGTCTCATCTTGGCGTACTGGACGCGGCACTGGCCAAGGACCTGTCCGAATCACTCAGTTTCATGATGGATCTGCGACTCGATGCCGGCCTGTCCAATCTGGCGGTGTGCTCGTTTGGAAACAACCACAACCAGATCGACATGCAGGCACTGACCACGCTGGAGCGCGACCTGCTCAAAGTCGCACTGCAGGTGGTCAAGCGCTTCAAACAGAAGATCAACCAGCATTTTCATCTTGGAACCTATTGATGTTCCATTCCCTGAAAAAAGCCTGGGCGCGCCGTCAATTATCCAACCCGAAATATGCCGGTCTGTTTGATGAGCATCCGGATGAACTGGTCAGTTTCGATTGCGAAACCACCAGCCTGAATGTGCGGGAAGCGGAGATTTTATCGATCGGCGCCGTCAAAATCCGCAACAACACCATCCTTACCAGCGAATCGTTTTACGTGCTGGTGAAACCGGAAGGCATCATGGAAGCGGCCAATGTCAAAATTCATGGTCTGCGCCCCAAGGATGTGTCCAACGGTATTCCGGCAGCCGATGCCGTCTGTCAGTTGCTCGATTTTATCGGCGGACGTCCGCTGGTGGGCTATTACCTGGAATATGACATCAGGCTGGTCAACAAATTTTTGAAGCCGCTGATCGGCATTGGCCTGCCGAACCGGGCCATTGAAGTCTCTGGCATTTATTATGATCAGGAGATCAAAAAGCATCACGATGGCTATGTTGATTTGAGCATGGCGGCCATTTTCAACCATCTGCAACTGCCCGATCTGCCGCGCCATGATGCATTGAATGATGCCATCAATGTGGCGCTGATGTATTTGATGCTGCAGGCCCGGAATAAAAAATAGCAGGACGCATGTCTTGAACGTGATTCATTGTAATCAATTTGGCATCGATCTATTGCAAATAAACATAGGATCTAATAAAGTGACCAAATTGATTTAATTAATGGAGTTACGACCATACCGGAATTCATTACCTCCAACACGCTCAAAGAATTGGTCGCTGCCTTCGCCGTGCGCAGCGCCGAAGTAGTGGGTGAAAAAGGTGGCTATGTGGTGGTGATCAGGTATGGACTGACCGAGCGTGTTGTTGCTGCACGCGATAACACCGGTCATATCAATCGGAGAAAGTTTGCCAGCCTGGATTCAGTGGATAATTTTTTACGCAATACCGTACATATTGTCGACTATCACGTCGCCAGCGCAAATTTTGAACCGGCACCGCGACAGGCACGCTATGAACAAAACGCCCAACGATTGAAAGCGGTGCATGAGTCAGCTGCCTATGACAAATGGTTTCGCGCACAGGTGCAGGAAGCGCTGGACGATCCACGCCCTGCTATCCCGCATGACGAGGTTAGAAAGGAATTTGCTGCGTTACGCGCCGAATTGGTCAGGAAAACCAATTCTTGAGGCTGGTAGTCAGTCCATTTGAAATCTTTGGGTATGGAGGGCGTAGGCTGGGATGCGTCGTAGGCTGGGATGCGTCGTAGGCTGGGATGCAATCCCAGCATCAACGGTTGAAATGCTGGGATTGCATCCCAGCCTACGATTGCATCCCAGCGAAGTAATCGGCCGGGGCCGCAAATCGTCCGAAAGTCATCAAAAACAATTACCATATAAATCAATACATTATGGTGGATGACTTGAGAGCCTACGACGCATCCCAGCCTACGCCCTCCGTACTTTCAATCGAAAGATTTCAATTTGACTGGCTCTGGAAACTGAAAGCAATCGAAGATCGTCGCGATTTTTTATTGCACATTGCGGAAAGCAAAAACAACATTCAATCCAAAGTCATCAAACGTTCACACAATTGCAACAGGTATGACATATTAGGTCACTAAGATTTCGTTTTTTCACTCAACGGAGTCTTACATGTACCAGTTTGATATGAAGCCATGCGCAATGAACGTGGCAATCGCACTTGCCGTAATGTGTCTCGCCACCCCGCTGCTGTCTTCTGCACAGCAAACCACGGATCTGGGTGTGGTTGGTGCCAGCGGTTCTTCCGCCGCTCCAGCTCCCGTGACTGACGCCGCCAAAGCTGCCATTTCCCAGGCGCCGCTGGAAGCCCGCTCTGCCCAGTCAGTGGTCAGTGACACGTTTGTACGTGACTTCATTTCACCGGTGGCCGATTTCAGTCAGGTATTTCAGATCACACCGGGTGCATTCAGTTACAGCCCGAACGGTGTTGGTCTGGGCAATGCCGGCACCACCGTGCGCGGTCTGTCCGACAGCCAGTATCTGGTGACTTATGACGGTATTCCGTTCAATGATACCAACGGCGTTTCCCATCACTCGTACGTGTACTTCCCAGGCATGGAAATCGGCGGCGCGGTGATCGACCGCAGCCCGGGTTCGGCCGCAACGATTGGTCAGGCCACCTTTGGCGGTTCGATGAATTTATTGTCACGCGATCTGGAAACGGAGCGCCGCACCAGCATTACCGGTTCCTATGGCACCTGGAACACC
>Ga0316222_1002378_pt1 | contig 20210 bp, 20 predicted proteins | sample TBH18011metaG_FD_206008 | JGI IMG/M metagenome (GOLD analysis project Ga0316222, IMG submission 206008) | Freshwater microbial communities from Trout Bog Lake, Wisconsin, USA - TBH18011 | ecosystem: Environmental > Aquatic > Freshwater > Lake > Hypolimnion/Profundal zone | place: USA: Wisconsin...
ACAAGTCAGGTATGGCTGAGTGGTTCCTGCTCTCGTGGTGAACGGAAGCATATAGGGCAATAATAAGAGAATTAGCTGATGATGGGGCAAGAGGAAGGGAATGGCGGGTTTCTTTAAGAGGAAGAACTGTTGTCTTTGCCGAGAATAAATTGAAAGATAAGCGGCACAGGCACATGGTATCGGTCTATGTGCAAAATAAAGACCATATAGATGCTGATTTGCCGCTTTCAAAACCTATTACAAGGTCGGTTGCTCAAGACTCAAAAGCCGAGGTTGGGAGCCCCACTGATGATACGGAACACGACGTTTCGCTTCCGTCGCGTGAGCCTGAGCAACCGGTAAAGACTATAGATCAAACCCAGTCCAATGTAAATAAAGCGGATACGCCAGACGTCGCCAGAGCCAGAGAAGCCCTGCCGTCAATCCCGAATGATCGGGTTTTTGAGATTGAGCACGATGACGGCACGGCGGCGGAGCTGATGGCGAGGGCGGATGATGATGCGGCCTTCGCGGATAAGGCGGAGTTGGCAACGGATTCTGCAATAACGTGTTTTTTAAGATTTGGTGATTTATGTAAGTTGCGTTCAGAGCAACTTGACCAGGGCGGCGATCACCGCAACCTGTGCCAGCATTAAACCACCTACCCATTTTACAATATCTACTTTAAGCTCAAGCATTTCACGGTGCAAATCGGCTTTGGTTGCCAGTTCCCCTTGGGCTTTTTTAAGGATTGCTATCACTGTTTCAGATTGCTGCCGGGTAAAGCCACTGCTTTCAAGTTCGTTTACTAATTCTTGGGTATCAAATGTAATGGTGGTCATGTGATTAAGCACCCGATAAATAATTCGCGGATTCAACTCCGAAGTGCAATCCTAGATACCATGCGGTTTTTTGCTCTTGTTCAACAAATGGGAAGGGAATTGACGTAGTGTCGTCAATGACTTCACCGGATAAGTACCTAAAAGAAGCTAGGCGCATGGCAGAGGAATCGAGAAACAAAAACTTGGCTGGAGGTGCGGCGGTACCCTCATCCTCGTTGTCCGCTGATTTGCATCAACAGCATCACCCGGCAGCCGACTTTCCGAAGCTCAACTAAGCCTCCAATAAGATTATAGACCGACCCGCCACCAATGCAAGCAAAACTGAAGCGCCCGACATTGCCCGGGCAAGGGAAGCCCTACCGTCCATCCCCAATGACCGGGTTTTTGAGATTGAGCAGGATGACGGCACGACGGAAAGCGGCACGGCGGCGGAGCTGATGGCGAGGGCGGACGGGGAGGCGGCTTTTGCGGATAAGGCGGAGGTGGTTTATGAGAAAAAAGTCTTAATGACAATCGACATGACACCAGCAATTAATATGCCCATCATCCATTTTAAAACGGTAAGATCAGTCCGTATCGGCGCCAGTTCTTGTTGAAATTTTACATCAAGGTACTCTTTTGTGACGAGGTCTTTTAGATTGACCTCTAGGACTTCAGATATAGCCTCGGCCTGCTTGTCAGGGACGCCAGCCGACTTAAGTTTATTGGCAAATTTTAACGTGTCAAAAGTGATGGTGGTCATGCGTTAAGCCCCGATAAATGATTTCATAAGCATTAATTTAGTTATAACGGTTGTGCATTGTCAACTTAGTTTGAGGACAAGACTATGAGGGTCGAATGTATAGACGCGGTGGTGCCGCGATAGGTAGGCGTATTACTCAGGCCGAAGCGCAAAAAATAGAGCAGTATCATGGCGAGAGCCAATGAGGAAGCGACCCCTGCCGAGCAATCTGAAGTGGCGACCGATGCCGCTTGCCTGTTGATAGGCTAGTTTTTGGTGGCCAAGTTTTTGATGATCTCTTCCAGCGGCACCAGATTAAGCTTAATTCTGAACAATACCGCGTGATTTTCCAATAAACCATAACACTCATAAGAGCGCAGCAGAATTTGGGTGTTGTTGAGGGTGTTGTCTTGCGATTCTGGCAACTGTTTCACCAAAATATGCAATTTGTCGTTGTTTCTTATTTGGCTGACCAGATTGCGGTCAACGCTAATGTCATGCGAGGTGTAGACCATGGGGTTGGCCTTAAAGTCATGGTTTTCCAGTTGTGCCTTATCCAACAATGCACCGGAGGTCAAGCTACAGGGGAACACTTCAGGGTAATGGGCAAAATCGGTCAATTCGTCAAAATAATCCGATTGTTCCGCCAATGAACCGGACAAGAAGTTTTTTACGTTGCCATTGTGCATCCATTTGCGCTTCAAGAAATAGCCGGTGCCGGGCACGTTAGTTTTGTCCGGTACAGCGTTCAGGTCGGGCAACAGACTGAAGTCAGTATCGGCTAAGAACAAGGGTTTTTGTGTTTCTTTTTTGTAGCCCAATAAAATCGTTTTGCCTTGGGATTTTATGGTGACACGGTTGGTCAGGGTCAGGTTGGGAATGGTGTTGATCAGGGTTTTTTTGATGTCCAGCGATATTTCCTGGCGCGGCCTTAGGGCATTGACGAAAATGACCTGATAATTACTGTAACGCAGTTGTTTGTCGGCAATAATGCGGTTTTCATAATGGGTTTCACGGTATAGGCGCATTTGGTGTTCAATCAAAGTGTTCAATTGAAATCCCAAGACTATGGGGCCGCGGAACGGGTTATGGGTGATTTCTAGCCATTTGTGTTTGTCATGGAACAGGTTAAAGTCATCAGAAGCATTACGCGCCACTTCTATATGGATTTGCTCAAAGGTGAATAAGTTGTTTTTCATGGGTACAGGCTACAAAACGTTACAACAGCTTGTTAGTAGGAGCTAAGCCGGTTTGCCGCCGCCGGAGAATAACCGGTAGGCAGGATTATCGGATTCTTCTTTATAGGCAAACCCCAAGCCTTTCAAACAATCCTGAAAAGCCGCTTGTTCCGTTTGGGCTATTTGCAAGCCCATCAATACTTTGCCAAAAGCGGCGCCGTGGTTGCGGTAGTGGAACAAGCTAATGTTCCAACGCCCGCCCAGTTCGGTCAAAAACCGGAGCAGTGCCCCGGGGCGTTCGGGAAATTCCACGCTGTAAATCACTTCATCCAGCCCGCTATGGGTATGTCCGCCGACCATGTAGCGGATATGTTCTTTGGCCAGCTCGTTGGCGGTCATATCGGTGACGGCTAAACCTTGTTGTTGCAGTTGCGTTATCAGGGTGGCCCGATCGACCTCCATGCCACTGCTGGAAATGCCGACAAACACTTGCGCGGCGGCGGCATCAAAATAGCGGTAGTTAAATTCGGTGATGTTACGTCCGCCCAGCAATTGGCAGAACGCCAAAAAACTGCCGGGGGTTTCAGGAATAGTCACCGCCAATAAAATTTCCCGATGCTCGCCCACTTGTGCCCGCTCAGCCACATAGCGAAGACGGTCGAAATTGATATTGGCGCCGCTGTCGATGGCCACTAAGGTTTGTCCTTGGGCTTGTTCGCGTTCGGCATATTTTTTTAAGCCCGCCACTGCCAACGCCCCAGCAGGTTCACTGATGGAGCGGGTGTCATCAAAAATATCTTTAATGGCGGCGCAAATTTCGTCGGTACTGACGGTGATCACTTCGTCCACATAGCGTTGTGCCAATCGGAACGGCTCAACGCCCACTTGCTTGACCGCCACGCCGTCGGCAAATAAGCCGACTTGATCAATGATGATGCGTTCATTGGCCTGTAAGGCGCGGTTAAGACAGTCGGCATCGTCCGGCTCCACACCAATAATTTTGATGTCGGGGCGGACAAATTTAGCATAAACAGACACGCCCGCAATCAGGCCACCGCCGCCCACAGGTACAAAAATAGCGTGCAGATCGCCGGTTTTTTGGCGCAAGATTTCCATAGCCACGGTGCCTTGTCCGGCGATCACATCGGGGTCATCGTATGGGTGGATAAACACCCGCCCGCTTTGTGCAGCCAGTGTAAGGGCATGGTTATAAGCGTCGTTATAGGCATCACCAAACAGCACGGTTTGCGCGCCCATTGCTTTGACCGATTTGATTTTAATTTCCGGTGTGGTGGTGGGCATCACAATCAGTGCATTAATGCCCAGATGCTTTGCTGCCAAGGCAACGCCTTGGGCATGGTTGCCTGCTGAAGCGGCTATAACACCCAAGCCCCTATCGTCTGCATTCAGCAACGACATTTTGTTGTATGCCCCGCGCAATTTAAAAGAAAATACTGATTGCAGGTCTTCGCGCTTTAAATAGATGTGATTGCCGAAGCGTTCCGAAAGGGTGCGGGCATAATCCAACGGTGTTTCAATGGCAACATCGTAGACTTTGGCGCGGAGAATTTTTTCCAGGTAAGTTTGTTGTGGCATGTGCTAAAAAATCGGCTGAATAATATGCGTTTCTGGGTTATTATCGCATACCCAACTATTACATTACTGAAATTACGGTAGCAATCATGACTCAAGATGAATTAAAACAAAAAGTGGCACAAGCCGCGCTTGAATATATTAAAGATGTGCCAGTTATTGGTGTGGGCACCGGTTCTACAGTCAATCATTTCATCAATTATCTGGCTGACATGAAAGGCTCGATTGATGGCGCGGTATCCAGTTCGGTGGGTACGACTGAACGATTGAAAAGCCTAGGTATCCCAGTATTGGACTTGAACGAGGTCGGCACACTGGAAGTTTATGTTGATGGTGCTGACGAAATCAATCCGCACAAGCAATTGATTAAAGGTGGCGGGGCGGCGCTGACGCGCGAGAAAATCATTGCTGCCGCCAGCAAAACCTTTGTTTGTATTGCCGATGACAGCAAACGTGTTGATGTGCTGGGCAAGTTCCCCTTGCCGGTTGAGGTTATCCCTATGTCCAGAAGCTATGTGGCCCGTGAGTTGGTCAAGCTGGGCGGACAACCGGTGTGGCGCGAAGGCTGCGTGACCGATAACCATAACCATATTTTGGATGTCCACAATTTGAATATTTTGGACCCCATCAAATTGGAACAAGCCATTAACCAAATCACTGGTGTCATCACCGTGGGCTTGTTTGCAATGCGCCCTGCCGATGTGGTTTTGGTGTGCCAAGGCGAGACCATCGTTAAGTTTTAAAATGTAGTTAGGATGTTGCCCTGTGGGCGACACAACACAACACGGGGGGTTGGCGCATCATATCGCCAACCCCCTTTTTTATGGGCTATCAGCGTTTATAACGGGCTGGTGCGCCGCTATCGTAAATGCCGGTCAACTTACGTTTGAATTCGTTGGAAATCAGCCTGGAGTCCTGCTGGCTTTTGACCACGCGGGGGGTAATCAGCACCACCAATTCGTCTTTATCGTTGTTACGGGTGGTTGTACCAAATAACGGGCCAATCCAAGGCAATTCTTGCAGGAAAGGGATACCGACTTTATTGTTGGTGATGTTGTTGTCAATTAACCCGCCTAATACAATGGTTTCGCCATCTTGCACGGCAACCGAGCTTTCAATTTCTTTTTTATTGATGGTTGCTGTAGATGTCACCCCTTGTGATTGTGGCACAACACTACTGACTACTTGTGAAATGTCCATAATCACCATACCGTTGGCGTTTACCCTTGGCGTGACTTCTAAAGTGACCCCAGTATCTTTGTATTGGATAGTGGTGGCTGCCACACCGGCACCATTGGTTGATGTCAATGAGCCTGTCTGGATAGGTATTTGGTCACCAACGTTGATTTTAGCTTGTTGATTGTTCAACACCATGAGCGAAGGTGAGGAAATGACTTTGACGTTGTTCAAGGTCGATTGCGCGGTAAGCAAAGCCTGCACCGTACCTGAGTTATAAACCGCGCTCAGCCCCCCTGTTGCAACACCGGTGGCAGCAGTTGCCGCAGCGGCGGCGACAGAGCCATTGCTGCCAAGAGACGAGCCATGGTGTGACAGATACCATGAAATGCCGTATTGCAAATCATCTTTCAAGTTTACCGAAACAATAGTGGCATCAATCAGTACTTGCAAAGGCAGAATATCAAGCTGCTTGATGATTGGCAGAATAATTTCATATTCACGCGGCTTAGCCACTATAATCAATGAATTGTTGGCTTTGTCAGAAATAATCCTGACATTGTCCACATTAGATACTTTAACATCGCCAGTGCTGGCACTACCGCTGGCTGATGTTTTCTTGGTTTTTTGGCTCAGGCCACCGGAGCTGCCACCGGCAGCAGCACTGCCACTGGTGCTAGAACTGGAACTGGAGCCAGAACTGTTGCTAGAAGATGAGTTGGAAGTCGAGCTGTTAGCGCCGCTGCTGCTGCCGGAACTATTGCTGAGCGAAGAAGATTTCTGCCCCGGTGCCAGTTTTGCCGCAGTGTCCTTTTTTTGTGCGCCGGTAAAAATTTCGTTTAGGGTGTTCGCCAGTTCATCGGAATCATAATGTTGGGCGCGATAAACATAAACCCCACCGCCTTTTTCTGAACTGGCTTTGTCCAGCCGATGCACCCATGTTTCAATATCATTCAGGTACTTGCCCTGATGGGTGATAGCCAATACCGCATTGAGCCGTTCTATGGGTATGAAGCGGAAAAATTCGGAGTCATTGTCTTTGGTTTTCTGGTCAAATACCGCTTGCAATTCTTCAATGATGGCATCCGGTTCAACATGCGCCAAGGGGAACAGGCCGAAAGACCGGCCGCGTAGCACGTCAATGTCAAAAGTGCCGACCATATCCATTACCCGCGCCATTTCGTCTGCGGTGCCGGAGGCGACGATAATATTGCGGGTGCCATCCACATTAAGGATGGTTTTTTCGCCCACCAGTGGTTTGATGATATCGACAATATCTTGCACATCAACATTTTTTACCGGTATGACCCGGGTCTGATAGCCAGGACGGCTGGTGGCAGTGATATCGGAGGTCAGCAAGGCATCGGCAGCGGGTTCTATATGGTAGATTTTCGCCACTTTCACCAAAGCGGCGTTGTTCATCCGCAACACCATTTCCAAAGTGGGCAGCAGTTCTTCCTTGGTCAGTGCTTGGGTGGTTTGCAAAGTGACCTTGCCCGCCACCTTGGGGTTCAGCACATAGTTTTGCCCAAGGATATCGCCTAGGATCACTTTGGCCACTTCGCCCAAATCAGCATCGTCAAAATTCAGGCTATAGGTGCCAGCGGCAGTACCCGCTTCATTTTTGCGGTAGCCTGGAGTGGGGGCGACAAAACGGTCGGTGCCGGGATAGAGTTCGCCCGGCATGGCTTCTTTGGGTTTTAGCGGTTTGTTTAATAAGTCATCAGAAAGCACGCCATTGCTATTACGCAAATTTTTGGCGACCGGCTCCAAGGGCAGCAAAGGGGATGAGCGGGGATGCAATGATTCACAACTCGAAAGCACCAGACTTGTGCTAATCAGGAAACAGGCTGTGGCTATTTTTTTTGGCTTATTCATTTGGGGCATTGACAGGTGAGTTCTCGTTTAAATCGTCTATGGGCGGTTCATTATCAGGTGGAATAGGCGGCACTGGCGGAATAATTTGCTCCGGTGGGGCTATACCGCCCGCGCCAGTGGGGTCCCCCGGGTTGTTTTCTGGCCTGTTCGGCATTTTAGGCTTGGGCTTTTTGAGCATTAACTGCTTTTTTTCCCCCGCGACGCTAAATACCGCTTTAGTGGCATCTATTTCTTCCAGTTTCCAGCCTTCCACCGTACCACCTAAGGTGATCTTACGGTAGTTGTCCCGAGGTTTTTTGCCCTTGGCACGGCTTAATAAAATGTAACTGCCTTTAGGCGTGGTGTAGATGCCATCCAGTTGCCAATCAAAATTGGCCTGCAACATCTCCGCCTGAGCCTGGGCGGTGCTGGATTCTGCCACGGGTCGCCTGCCTTTCATAAAGAGTGGCCGGCTGACCATCTGTTCGTAGCTTTCTTCGGGCAGCTTTGATAAATCCACACTAGGCATAGTGGTCGGCACGGCTGTTTTGTTGGCAGTTGGTTTTTGCTGCAATGCGGCTTCGCGCGAGTGCTGCCCATATAGCCATTCACCGATAATAATCAAACAAAAGGGCAGACAAGCGACCAACAACGTAGCGACTAACTTATTGTTCATTTTGCTTTTTTCTCATAAAGCTAACGGCCTGAAAATTGACGCTCAGTAAATTTCCGGCATCCAATTGCCGGGTCACGGCATTTCTGTTGCCGCGCAACGGCCTGATGTCAATCTGGTCGATAACAATAAACGGCGCGGAGGTTTCAATTTGATACAGTATCGTCCGCAACTGTTCGCTGGTGGCGGTCATCCTGACCCTGACATCAATGCTGTCAAAATCCAATTTGTTATTGGCGCTGGCAGGTACGACTTGGGTGCTACTGAGTTGGCCACCGGCATCCACAATAGTTTTTTTTATGAATTCCTGCATTTCTGCAGATGCTAAGGAATCCGTTTCTTGGCTATTGAAATAACCTTGTTGGTCATGCTGTTCCATTAGGTTTTGCAAAGCTGCCGTAACGCTGTCTTTGGTAGCCAAGATGCGTTCGTATTGTTGCAGCTTGAATTCCAGCGCGTCTTTTTCTTCGCTAAGCTCCATGCCTTTGCCTAGCAGGGGGGTCAACACCAAGGCAGCGAAAGTGACGATCACCAGCACCAGCAGCCCGACGGCCAACCACCGCTGTGTATGCTTGTTATTTGTGTTTGTTGCTGTCATGGCTTTCCCGTTGGGTGACATCCACGGTTATCTGGAACCGCTCGAGTTTGCTGACATTGTCTTGGGTGACAGGCGATACGAAACGTGCGTTGCTAAATAACTCGGATGCTTCCAATACTGAAATCAACCCTGATGCAGCCGGTGATTCGCCGAGAATTTGTAAATGCCCGTCGGAATATTGCGCATAATCGAGCGATGTGTCGTCTTTAATCAGTGTGCTTAGCTCGTTGAGCATTTCCACCATCGGCGGCAAGGCGGTTTTATGGTCAATCAATTTTTGGGTTTGCTCGGCAAAGGCAGTCACCTCCGCTTGCATTTTTTTGATCTTTTTCGCCTCTTTTTCAATGCTGTCGACACGTTCCTGCAATTGTGCGATGGTTTCGCTTTCCATCCACAAAGGCAATATAAGCGCCGTCAACAGCAAAAGCAGCAGGGCTGTGACGAGTCCGCCATAGATGATCTGTGGTGTTTTCGCCACTTTTTGCCTAAACGCGTCAGGCAGCAAATTGTAGCGCCCCCTGTTGTCATCGAACTCATTGGGCACACTGGCAAAATCGGCAAACAGCGGAGCCATGCCCAATGTTTTGGCTTCATAATAAAGGCCATCCAAGTGTTCTTTGGGCGTTATTATCACTTGCACTGCGATTTGCCCAGGTTCACTGATGGGTAATTGCCTGATGGCAAAATAAACTTGTTCGGCTTTAAAAGGCGTATATTTATCAAGTTCGTAGCCGACCACTTGTTGCAGGTTGCTTTTGACAGCGACCGGCAAGGATAGTGTGGTGTGGACGGCTTGCGAGGCATTAAGGCGCAAAATAACCTTGGCTTTTGGCAAGCGTGCATCATTATCGAATAAGGTCTTATAGCGTGCTATGCCTTGTTTGCTGTGTTCAAGCGTGGCCAACAGCTCGGTTTGCCCCCGATAACTGAAATGTAATATCAAATGGTCTTGGCTGGCACTGACAATAATAAAACCTTGCTCATCATACACCAAGTGCCTTACGTTTTCAGGTATCAGCCAGCTGAGTTCGCGTAGCCACCAGCGCAAAAAGGACTTGAAGTCCCAATCAATTGTCGAATTTATATTCAGCATATTGCTTCACTAAAAAATCATCCATCGCTTCGCCAAATAACGATGCGTCCTCTGTTGTGTTCCCGGTTGTATCCCCAGTGTCATTTGTGTACGCGTTATGTTGCCACTTTAAAACCGTAAAAGGCGGGTTTGCACCGTCCGCAGCTTGTTGCACCAACGCGCTTATTGCTGTGCCTTGCTGGCTGTCACCGTTGTCTGCTGTGCTGTCATGAGTGCCGCTATCCCATAGGGCTTCCACTATAATGGTGACAGCCTCGCCTTTCTGGTTGGGGTTCTGTGCAGGAGTCCCCGCTGTCGGAAAAGCGGGGGAAGGCAGACCATTACGGGCGCTGTCAACCCGGGCGGCGACGTAATCATCAATCAAACCACTGTCCATGTTGGCGACCGCCCGCAATACTTCCGGCGTGGCTTTTTGAAAATCAACTTGCGGCGAACCAGAATTAATGGTGATCAGCGGTTGCAACCATTGATAAACAGTGTCATCCATACCTTTTACCCATTGCAATTCTTCCATGGCTTTGAACGGCTTGTTGCTCGGTTGGTAGTGCAGCCCCGCTTTGGCATAATCATCCTTTTCTGCGCCATTCAACTGAACCAAGTCATCACTATCGCGCCAATCTATGATAGCCCCCACCAAGTTGGCTTGTTCTTGCTGGGTAATAGGGGCATTGTCCAGCAATGCTTGTAACAGTTTTTCGTCAGCGGCATTGATATCCACTTTACCACTCTCAGACAATAATTTTATCCTGATTTTCCAGTTGCCATCGTCAGACAGGGTGCTGGCGGGTGTACGCGGGAAAGCAATTTCGTAAATGCTGCCGTCTGTCCGCCAGCGTTGATTGGCATCAGCGTTTAGCAGCATCAGTTCGGCAATAGCAATGCCCGATTCTGCAATGGGCAATGCCAAAGCGTTGTCTTTTTCGCCCGCCACAATGGCAGCTTCGCGCCTCATGCTGAGTGCGAAGCTGCCAGCCATAATGGTCAATAGGCTAAGCACCCATAACACCAACACCAAGGCGATGCCTTGTTGCCGTTTGCTGGCGCGGGGGGCGACACCGACCATTATTCTTCGTTCTCCGTGGCCGGTGTAATTTCGCTACCCGAATCGCTTTGGCCACCGTTTTGTTTAAGCCCGATGACTATTTCTGGCCATTCCGCGCCGTTATCTAAGACAATGGTAATCTTTACCAAGCGCGGCAAGTTGTCGCGTTCTAGCCAGTCGTTTTGCCAATCGGCTTGGCCGCTATTGGGGTTGGTGCCAAAATATGCCAGAGAAATGCTTTTTACATGGTCAAGCAAGGTGACCTCTTCGTGTGGCAGGTCAGTCCCTTGAAGCGGCGTCACAAAAGGGGTCAGTGTCACTTGCAGGTAGTGACCTTGTTCGTCGTCCAACAATTGCAGCGAAAATAATTGTAAGCCGGATTTGGCGGCACTGGCTGGAAATGCCGATACAAATTTCAGGGCATGTTGTTCGCCCTGAAATGAAAAGGTTATGTTTTCTGGATCAAAATCGTTCGCCAACGGTACAGTGGTGGCCAAATGCCGTTTGAAAAATTGGTACACCACGGCGAATTCATTGACTGCGGCAATTTTTGCCTCCCCCCTTTCCCAGCTTTCGGCACAAGTCTTAAGGCTGGCAAACAGCAACACCACCATAATGCCAAGCAAGCTCATGGCAATCAAAACTTCCATCAACGTAAAGCCCCGTGCGTATTGGCGGTGGCTACACGGATGGCGGCCCAAGCGCGTGTTCATAACGGTTTGACACCCAATTTTAGGGTTTTCAAGTCAATCCGGCGTTCGCTGCCCTGTTGCTCCCCCCAAGCGATCGAAACCGTGATTTTAAACAACCGTGCCTTTTGTGCAGTTTGATCGGTATTGTCGGGATTAAATTCAAACGGCTCAACTGTGACAGCCCAAGCGTATTTATCAAATGCCACGCCGTCAACTTCGGTGGGCTGCAAAGGTATTTCTTCGCCTATTTTTGCCATCATCGATTCGGCAATTTGCAGGGCGACATTATAGTCTTCAGCCACCATGGCGGTATTGACACCACCCGAAAAAATCCGTAACAAAATCCCCAGCGACAAGGCCATAATGGAGAAGGCGATGAGAATTTCCAATAATGAAAACCCTTGCTGATTATTTGTTTTCAAGCTTTATTTGACCTGTCAACCAATTCAAATCAATTTGCCGTACCGCCTCGCCACGTTGCAGGGTTATCCGCCCGCCAGTACAGGAACCATCAGGGAAAAAACGTATATCCCCTTGGGATTGCCCGGTCAATTCGCTTTCGGCGGTGACCATAGTCAGCGAAATGGCGGGGTCTATCGGGTAAGCTTGCTCGCGGGTGCTAATGGCATAGCTGTTGCTGTCTATGTCAAAAGCCACCGTGGTTTGCTTATGGCTAACCAGAGCTTGGCCTTTGGCATAACGTAGGGCGGAAACAATGTCCCTTGCTGCTGCGTTCAATTTGGCAGTGTCATTGCCGGAAGAAATGCTGATGGCTATCGCTGAAAAGCCTAGCAACATAATGAACAGCACCACAATCAGCTCCAACAGGGTAAAGCCGCGTTGCCGGGTGGCTGCCATCATGCTGTTACAGGCAGCTTGCTTATTGCCAACTCAGCAAATCTTGGTCTTCGCCTTCGCCGCCTTCTTTGCCATCTGCGCCATAAGAGTAGATGTCAAACTTGCCATGCTCGCCAGGCGACACATAGTGGTAAGATTGTTGCCAAGGATCAACGGGCACTTTGGATTTTTTCAAATACGGGCCGTTCCATGGTTTGGAACTGTCCGGCGACTCCACCAGCGCGTTCAAGCCCTCTTCCGTGGTGGGGTAGCGGCCCAAGTCCAGTTTATACATGTCCAAACTGGCAGAGAGGTCTTCAATTTGCACTTTGGCGGCTTTGGTTTTTGATTCGCCCATGTGTTTCATCACTTGTGGCCCGACAATCCCGGCCAGCATGGCGATAATGCCCAATACGACCAATAGCTCAAGTAAGGTGAAACCTGTCTGTTGTTGTTTAGCGTTGTAATGTTTCATGATGGTTTAGTCCGCTGTTAAAAAGCCAAATCGTTCACACTTAAGATTGCCAATAAAATTGACACAATAATGCCTGCAATCATCAGTCCTAAAGTTATTATCAAAGCCGGTTCCAAAAATGCCAGCATGCGCGTGATGGACACCCGCAACTGCTTGTCATAAATGGTTGCAACACGCAGCAGCATTTCTTCCAACCGACCGGTTTCTTCACCCATTTTTATCATTTGCATGGCCATTTTAGGAAACAGGGCTTTTTCCAGCAAGGCATTCGACAAATGTTTGCCTTGTTTAAGCTGCTCCTCGGCCTCCGAAATGGCATCGGCTATCACCAAATTATCGACGGTTTCACGAACAATCAGCATCGCGGCGATAATGGACACGCCATTGCCCAGCAAGGTGCCCAAGGTGCGGGTGATATTGGCCGTTTCTTGATTGAGGAAAATTTCACCCAGCAAAGGCATTTTCAAAAACCGCCCGTCCCATGCTTTTTTTCGGGCCGGTTCTGCCATTTCGTAACGCATGTAACTGGATGCCCCAAACACAGCCAGCACCAAGACCCACCAATAAGCTTGCAACCATTCCGCCAAACCTACCACAATTTGGGTTGAAACAGGCAATGCCTTACCGGCGCTGGCGAACATCTCAGTAAATTGCGGCACCACAAAGGTGAGCATTATAAACAGTGATGCCAACGACATCACCAGCAATATGGCCGGATATATCAATGCCGTGCTGACGGTGTCCTTTAATTCTTGCGAGCTTTCCAGATATTCGGACAAACGCGCCAACACTTCACCCAAATTGCCCCCCGCTTCACCGGCACGGATCATGTTTAGGTAGAATTTACTGAATATACCCGCTTGCAACTCCAAAGAATCCGCCAATGACGTGCCGCTTTTGACTTTTTCCAGCACCCTGCCAATAAGCTTAAGCAATCGTTCGTTATCATCCGCCAAGTCTTTTAGTACCATCAGCGATTTGTCCAGCGGTAGCCCAGATTCCAATAAAGTGGCCAACTCCCTGGTAAACATAACCACTTCTTTTTGTTTAAGGTGGTTTTGTTTGCCGCCAAAACCTAAAAACGAGCGCGGCGAAGCAGGACTGACCTTAACGGGCAGGTAACCGTCTGCTTGCAGGGCTTCAACCAGCTGTTTTTCATCGGCTGCTTCGCGGACACCGTCTTCTGGCTCACCGAAGGCGTTAATGGCTTTATAAGCAAATAAGGGCATTAGCTTTCTGCAGTGACGCGCATCACTTCTTCCAGCGTAGTGATGCCTTGGGCGACCTTTTCAAGGCCATTTTCGTAGAGCGTGGTCATACCTTCGCTGATTGCCAGTTTATGGATATGACCTGATTCGGCACGGGCCATGACCAGTTTGCGTATCGGATCGGTCATCAGTAAAAATTCGATGATGGCTATACGGCCACGGTAGCCCAGGCCACCGCAGGCAGGACAGCCGACCGGTTTGTAGATAACGGAACCTTCCGGCACAAAGCGCCGGATATGGGCATCTTGCAATAGTGTGTCAGTCAAAGTGCCCACTTGTTTGCAAGCTGTGCAAAGCTTCCTGACCAATCGTTGTGCCAAAATGCCATTCACCGTGGAACTCAATAAATATTCTTCCAACCCCATATCCAACAAACGGGCAATACCACCGGCGGCATCATTGGTGTGCAGGGTTGACAGCACCAAATGGCCGGTTAAGGACGATTGCACGGCAATTTTGGCGGTTTCCAAATCGCGCATCTCACCAATCATAATGACATCGGGGTCTTGCCGGACAATCGAACGCAAGGCCGAAGCAAAAGTCAAGCCAATTTGCGGTTTTGCTTCAATCTGGTTGATGCCTTCCATCTGGTATTCGACAGGGTCTTCCACCGTGATGATTTTGCGTGCGGAAGTGTTCAGTTGTTTTAATGCGGCATATAAGGTGGTGGATTTGCCGCTACCGGTAGGGCCGGTGATCAGGATAATGCCATGGGGTTGCGCCAACACCTCGTTAAACAGCTGCAAATGCTTGCCGGAAAAGCCCAGGGCGGCAAAGTCCAACACGGTGTTTTCCTTGTCCAGCAAACGGATCACCACGCTTTCGCCATGCATAGTGGGTATGGTGGACACCCGCAAATCCAGTTCCTTGCCCAACATTTGCACTTTGATACGTCCGTCCTGCGGCAAACGGCGCTCGGCGATGTTCAGCTTGGCCATAATCTTGATACGGGAAATCACCGCTGCTGTGGATTTGACCGGCGGTGCGTGGATTTCCTGCAGCACACCATCAATCCTTAGCCGGACTTTTAGGCTTTGTTCAAACGGCTCGATGTGAATGTCCGATGCCTTGGTCTCAATCGCCTGCTGCATAATCAGGTTGACCATTTTGATGACCGGTGCTTCGCTGGCCAAGTCCTTAAGGTGTTCCAAGTCCTCTTCACCGCCTTCTTCCAGCACCAAACCATCGACGATTTTATCCATTTGCGATTTGCCTTCACCGTATTGCATTTCCAGCGCGGCATCTATCTCGGACAACAGACCTACTTTGACATGGATGGTTTTGCCGGTTGCCAAATGCAAGGCATCCACCACAAAACGGTTTTCAGGGTCCATCATGGCAACGGTGGTGTCCGTTTCCGTTTGGTCAAGGCCAGTGACATGGTAATGTTTGAGAAAACGCAGTGAAACGCTGTCAGGCAACTGATTTTCAATAGGGAAATCAGCGGCACTGGCACGCTGGAAGCGTCCCGACTCGACAAAGGCTTCAGTCACATCATTCTCGGAACACAAGCCCAGTTTGATTAAAAGATGTGGCAGGCTTTCAGAAATGGTGGTTTTTTTGACACGCTCCACTTTTCTCAATTCTGTGGCGGAAAGCTTACCCTTATCTTGAAGGGTTTTTAGTAAAGATTTGTAAGGCATGTGGGTTTATTTCGGGTTATCCGCAATACAAGCTACAACGCACGTTATCGGTCTATATAACAGCTCTTATCATGACATTTTTTGCCATAGATTACCATGCGGCAATTTGTCAGCTTTCTAAAATGGGCCATTGGGTATGCTTTTCACCTGTCCACTAGGGATCAGTAGGCTCTCCACCATTTGTTTCATTTCATGCAATAGTCCGTATCTACTTACTTTCAAAATCGTTACAGAATCTTAATGCAAAAAACTCTACTATGGCAGCTTGTTGCAACTGCCTAAATATAGAGCCTAACCCATGGACACCCCTTATATTACTGCCTATCCACCCTTTCCGATGTTAGCTTTTGGCTCTGTTGAAGGCGACAAAATCCTTGTGACACCCACCTGATGGCAGGCTTCATCATGAAAACATTCCCCCTTATAGCTGCAATACGGCCTTTCTTTTTGTTAATGTCTTTGTTGCTGTTGCCTTGCTACGCATCTGCGGATGCTGAAGCAGCACTACCGACCGTGGATTTAAAAAACCATTTTGTCGGTCATTTCGCTTTGGCGGTCACTGTCATTGCCTATATCTTAGCCATGACTGAAGATTTGTCCCAACTCAGTAAGGCCAAGCCAATGGTGTTTGGTTCGGCCATTATTTGGTTTGCGATTTTCATCTATTTTTCATACACCACTGGGTCAGCCAAAAATGTCTCGGTGATTTTTCAAAGTAATTTGACGGCTTATGCGGAATTGTTCCTATTTATCACGGTATCCATGACCTTCTTGAATGCCATGACCGAGCGGGGCATTTTTGATGCCTTGCGGATAATTTTGGAGAACCGCCAGTTCAGTTACCGTAAATTATTCTGGATAACCGGCGCACTGGCCTTTTTGCTGTCCACCGTCATTAGCAGCTTGACGGTGGGGTTGTTGATGGGCTATATCATTTTGCAAATAGGCAAAAACCAACCCAAATTTGTCGGTCTGGCAGGGCTGAATGCCGTGGTGGCAGCCAATGCCGGTGGCACCATGAGTCCGTTAGGTGGTATTTCCACCTTTTTTGTTTGGCAACAAAACACCCTGCATTTTAGTGAGTTTTTTACCCTAACCATGCCTTGTCTGGTCAATTTTATGGTGCCGGCAGCGATCATGCATTTTGCCGTCACTAAAGAAACCCCGCTCTATGCCAAACAAACCCCGGTCGTGAAACGCGGCAGCAAGCGGGTTATTTTTATTTTTGTACTGACCTTTGCCATCACCATTTTGTCAAACGTTTTTCTTGATATGCCCGCCATAGCAGGGATGATATTTGGTTTATCGCTATTGCAGTTTTTTGCTTATTTTCTGACCAAAACCGAAAAATTACGGCATTTCTTAATCCCAGAAACGCAACAAATGATTGATGCCAATAAAGGTTTTGATGTGTTCAAATGCATCGCTGGGGTGGATTGGGACACCTTGCTGTTTTTCTATGGTGCCATGATGATAGTCGGTGCCTTAAGTTTCTTGGGTTATTTGGATGCCATGGCTCATTATTTGTTCACGCAAATTAGCCCGACCATTGCCAACGTGCTGATTGGTTTGTCATCGGCTTGTATTGACAACGGCACATTGATGTTTGCCGTACTGAATATGCACCCTGATTTCCCCCAAGGGCAATGGCTGTTATTGACCCTGACCTTGGGTGTTGGCGGCAGCCTGTTGGCAATAGGTTCGGCGCCTGGGCTACACGTGTTGGGCTTAATGAAAGGTGCGATGAAAGAAGGTGAAGGCTATACCTTCACGCTGCATTTGCGCTGGATGCCAGCCATTTTATTGGGTTTTTTCGCCAGCATTGAGACATTGTTCCTAATCAATGGCGGCAAGTTTTAGTATGGGTGTGGGTACGGATGGACAGTCTTGAAATTTATCGGCTCGGCGACTAAAAACCTGCTCAGCCAGCAATCGGCTGGGCTCAGCTGTCAACATGGGTTTTGGGGGATTGCCATTCCTTTGCTGTTGACGGCAATTGACTGGCCATTCCGTGGCTTGCTTACTGCCAGCAATATCCTGATGTTTTATCTGCTGGGAGTATTTTTTGTCGCAATCCGTTTCGGCTTGTGGCCATCTATCTTGGCCTCTTTGACCAATGCCGCCGCGTTTGCTTATTTCTTTGCACCGCCCATTTTTTCTTTGGCTATCTCCGAATCGGAAAATCTGACTGGGCTGGCAGTAACAATGTTGATCGGTACGCTGACCAGCAAATTGGCTGAAAATGTCCGCCACCAAGCCCGCGTTGCGGAGGAAGGCGAGCGGCGGGCATCGGCTTTATACCGATTGAGCAAAGAGCTAGCTGAAGCACATCTGGAACAAGAGGTGATCGGCATTGGCACCCGCCACCTCCATGCCGAGTTTGGTAGCCGTAACACATTTATATTCCCTGACCGTAACGGTCAATTGTGCCGTCAAGATGACCAACCGTTGGCTCTGCCATTACAAAGCAATAATTTGGAAACAGCATATTGGGTATTCAGCCACGGGCAAATGGCGGGTTACGGCACAGACACACTAAGCAACGAACCGGCAATCTATGTGCCACTTATTAGCACCTCCGGCACTATGGGAGTGCTCGCACTTGAACCAAGTGATTTGCGTCGGCTGTTGTTGCCAGAGCAACGCCCGTTCCTTGATACCTATATCAATCAAATTGTACATGCCCTAGAAAGGGTCAAATCGGCCGAACAAGCCAAACAGGCGACCTTAAAAATACAGTCGGAAACCCTACGCAACTCCCTGCTCAGCAGCATTTCCCATGATTTGAGGAATCCCCTAGCCACTATTGTGGGGGCAGCCTGCACATTGGACATGGATGAAGACCGCTTGGACAAAGACCGTAGAAGAAAATTAGTGACCGTAATCAATGAGGAAGCCCAGCGGATGTCGGAGCTAACCATCAAGATTCTGGACATGGCACGGCTGGAAGCGGGCGAGGTCATGCTTAACCAGCAATGGTACGCGCCGGAGGAATTTATCGGCAGCGCTTTACGTCGTCTCGACAAAAAACTGGAATCCAGGCAAGTCAATATACTCATGGCTGACAATCTCGCTTTGGTGCTTGTGGATGCGGTATTGCTACAACAGGTTTTAGTCAATTTGTTGGACAACGCCGACAAATACTCTCCTGCCGGATTGCCCATCGATATTTTTGTTGAAGCCACGCCGCTCGGTTTATCAATTGCAGTGGCTGATCGGGGACCGGGAATCCCCGTTGACTTGCAGCAAAAAGTTTTCGACAAGTTTTTTCGCGTCAATGCTGAAAGTGCGCAAAGTGGTATTGGCTTAGGCTTGTCCATTTGCCGTGCCATTGTCGAAGCCCATGACGGTGACATTCAAGCGACTAACCGCTGTGGCGGCGGTGCGCTGTTCCAATTGTACTTGCCCATTTTAGGGTGTCCCCCTAGCGTCGCACCGGAAGATAGCGGACTGATAGTATGAAGCCAACATCCCTGCCCTTGCTGTTGTTGATTGAAGACGACCCGCAATTTCAGATGCTGCTCAGCACGACCTTGGAAAACCACGATTATCAAGTCATTGCTTTTGCCGTAGGACGGGAGGGATTGCTTGCCGCCCGCACCCGGCAACCCAGCCTGCTGATCCTCGACCTTGGCTTGCCGGATATTGATGGTCAAGACATCATCAGGCACTTACGCCAGTGGTCTGACCTGCCTATCATCGTACTGTCTTCACGCAATCAGGAAAGTGAAATTACCCTAGCACTGGACAATGGTGCTGACGATTACCTGACCAAGCCCTTTAGCACAGCGATACTGATGTCGCGGATCAAAGCACTGCTTAGGCGTGTTACCAAAGCACCCAGTGGAGTCAACGAATTGTTTCAGGTCGGCGCATTGAAAATAGAACTGACCAAGCGGCGGGTTATTGTCAGTGGGCAAGACGTGGGCTTAACGCCTATCGAATTCAAGTTGCTCAGCGTATTGGTGCGCCATGCCGGATTTGTTGTGACCCATAGGCAATTGCTGGAAAAAGTCTGGGGGGCAGCTTATGTCGAACACAGCCATTATTTACGGATTTACATGGGACAACTGCGCCACAAGCTAGAAGCCGACCCAACTCGCCCCCGTTATTTATTGACAGAAGCAGGAGTGGGCTACCGCTTGTGCGAGGAAGAACCAATATAATGCGGTTTGTCTTGGTTTAGCTGCCATGTTTGCCCAAAACCATTATTTACAGGTCGATAAAATAGCTTGCCCAAAAATTCCCGCCTTACTTTCCAACAAGGTGAAATTTTCTTTGGCTCGGGTAATGCCGGTATAGATCAGCTCGCGCGTCAGCACTGGGCTAGTGTGTTCTGGCAGTGCCAACAGCACATGGTTGAACTCTGAGCCTTGCGACTTATGCACGGTGATGGCAAAGGCCGTTGCTACTTCAGGCAAACGCATAGGCGACAGCCAGCGTAGCGAGCCATCAGCCAGCGGATTATCCTGCGGAAACACTACTTTTAGTTTGCCGCTTGCATCTTGCAGGGTTATGCCAATATCACCGTTCATCAAACCCA
>Ga0316222_1002379_pt1 | contig 20202 bp, 17 predicted proteins | sample TBH18011metaG_FD_206008 | JGI IMG/M metagenome (GOLD analysis project Ga0316222, IMG submission 206008) | Freshwater microbial communities from Trout Bog Lake, Wisconsin, USA - TBH18011 | ecosystem: Environmental > Aquatic > Freshwater > Lake > Hypolimnion/Profundal zone | place: USA: Wisconsin...
TGGCGATTTCCAACTGCCAGCGTTGCGGCATCTTGAACTCGGCCGTCAGCAGCCGGACCCATTCGCGCAGCCGGGTCGACAGGCCGGCCATCACCGCATCGTTCATGGAGGCGATATCCACCAGCACCTTGATGCTGCCGGTCAGGGTCTTTTCGAGAAGCTCCTTTTCCGCCGTCACCAGGCGGTATTGCTCGCAGCCGGCCTCCAGCCCCTCGCGAAGCTGATCGACCGGATAGGGCTTGGTGTAGAAGCGGAAGATATTGCCCTGGTTGATGGCCTCGATGGCGGTCTGCTGATCGGCGTTACCGGTCAACATGATGCGAACGGTATCGGGAGCCAGTTCCCTGATCCGCTTCAGGGTCTCGATGCCGTCCATCCCCGGCATGCGCATGTCGCACAGGGCGACGGCGAAGGGCTGCTGCGCGGTCGCCGCCGCCTGGATCGCCGCCAACGCCTCGGCGCCGCCCTGGGCGGTGGTGACGTCGAACGCGTCGCTCAGCTGGCGCCGCAACGCCGACAGCAGGTGATGATCGTCGTCGATCACCAGAATCCGTTCATCCATCACGTTTCCTCCGCGGCAAGATCGGCCGCCATCTGGCGCCACAGTGAAACCAGGCCGTCTCTGCGCGCCTTGATAAGATAGCCCATGTCCAGGCCATCCTCGCTCCGAATGCCCGCCGGCAACAGGGGGAGCCGCGGCCCCAGTTCCATCGCCGCGTGAAGGGCGATCAGCACCATATTGTCGAAGCCGGGACAGACGGCCGGCGTCCCGCAATAGGCCACGGCCTCGACCACCGGCGGCGTGAACCCCCACAGCCCCAGGAGATAAGCCCCGATCAACGCGTGGCTGGCCCCGAACGCCTCCTGCTCGGCGGCGGCGAGAGTCGAGGGGGTCACGTTCGCCAACATTTTACCATAAGTCTCGGGGTAGGCGTCCAGCAGGACAAGAATGCCGATCCGCGACAGCAGGGCGGCGCAATGGGTCGCCTTGGCCATGGCCTGATCAGCCCCCATGGAATCCGCGATCGCCTCGGAAAGCCTGGCGATGGCAAGGCTGTAGTCGGTCAGCGCCTCGAGCATGGGAGCCAGCGCCGTGCTGCCCGAGAATTGGCGGAAGATTCCGATCTGGAGCACCAGGGCCTGGACGGTTTCGAGGCCGATGGTGCGAACCGCCTGCAGCGTCGTGGTGACCGGCGCGGCTACGGAAAAATAGGCGGAGTTGGTCAGCCGCAGCAATTCCGCCGTCATCGCCAGATCCTGATCGATCAGGGCGGCAACCGATTTGGCGGAGCAATTGGGAGAGCGAAGCTCGTGATCGAGCCTGACCACCAGGTCGGGCAGGCTGGGAAGATTGTTCAGCCCCGCCAGCACCGCGCGCAAGGCCGGAGCCGACAGCAGGCGTTTCAGGGCGATGGGACGGCTGATCGCGGCATGCACCGCCTCGGCGCCGCACGGCTTGGCCAGGTAGATATGGGCCGGACCGACGGTCCGCAGGATGGAGTCCGTATCGGCATAGCCGGACAGGATGACCCGGATCGTTTCAGGGTGGCGACTACGCACGATGGTGAGAAATTCCGCCCCATCCATGCGCGGCATCCGCATGTCCGACACCACCACGTCGAACACGGCCTGATCTGCCAGCAATTCCAGGGCTTCCTCGCCGGACGAACAGAATGTCATGTCCCATTGCTCATCCATGACCGCCATGGAACGGCGGAGTCCCTTTAGAATGTGAGGCTCGTCATCAACGAACAGAACCCGCAGCTTTTCCGTCATTCCTCGGCTCCCAATCCATTCCCCCCATCGATGGGCAGGTGAACGATGAAGACCGCCCCGCCCGTGTCGCTGTCGGCGACCTCCATGCCGCCGCCATGCTTGGTCACCACGGTATCGCGGCAGATGGCCAAGCCTTGCCCGGTCCCTTTTCCCACCGCCTTGGTGGTGAAGAAGGGGTCGAAGATCCGGTCCCGAATCGCCTCTGGAACCCCTGTGCCAGTGTCGGCGACCTTGACCACCACATGCCCGTTGTCGTGCGATGTGGCAACGGTGATGGTGCCGGGAAGAGGCTTGCCGGACGACTCGATGGCATGGGCGGCATTGACGATCAGATTAAGAAAAACCTGATTCAGCTCGCCGGCATGGCAGAGGACCGGCGGCAAGGCCGGATCGAACTCCCGCACCACCTCGGCGGTGTGCTTCCACACATTGCGTGACACCGTCAGGGTGCTGTCCAGTGACCGGTTGATATCGGTCATGGTCTTGGCCTGGGTTCCCGGATGGGAGAATTCCTTCATGGACAGGACGATCCGGGCGATCTGGGCGATGCCGTCCAGCGACTCGCCCACCGCCGCCGGCACTTCGGCCAGCAGAAACGGCACCTTCACCGCCGCCATCGCCGCATCGAATTTAGCGGCCGCGCCCGCCACGGCGGGCGCGGCCTTCGCATCCACCGCCAGTTCCCGCCCGGCGGCCACCACCGACATCAGTTTGGTCAAGGCATCGTCGATGAAGTGAAGGTTGTCGCCGACATACTGAATCGGCGTATTGATCTCGTGGGCGATGCCGGCCGCCAACTGCCCGACGCTGGCCATCCGCGACGCCTGCAATGCCTCCCGCTGCGCCTTCTTCAGGGCCTCGGTATCGCGGAACGAAATCACCGCCGACCGCCGCTCGCCGTCTTCTCCGAGCGGCGAGCAGGCATAGGCCACCGACACCGTCTTGCCCGAAGCGGTGACGAACGCCGCGTTGTCGTCGCGAATCGTCCCACCGCCCTCAAGCGCCCGCGGGAATGGCGAGCCGGCGAATCCCACATCCCCGCTCCTGGTCCGGACCGTCATCACGGCGTCGAGGGGGCATCCGTCCGGATCGCCGAGATCGTGACCGGATTCCAGCAGCCGCTCCACCGCCGGATTGGCGAAGACGATCCGGCCTTGGGCATTCACCACCATCACCCCTTCGCACAGGCTGTCGGTGATGCCCCTCAGGCGTTGATTGGCCTCCACCAGTTCGGCGGTCCGCTCGACGACACGGTGTTCCAGGGTCGCGTTGAGAGCCGAGAGTTCGCCTTGGGTCCGGAGCAACTCCTCGTTGCGCGCCACCAATCCCCCATAGAGCCGGCGCAAGGCCCCCAGCAGAATGTCGGTGCGGGGGTCGTCGGAGGCGCGGTCCCGGTCGCACGCGACTTGAGGCGGGGTCCCGGCGCCAATCGCCACGATCTGCCGCCCCAGCGATTGGTCATCGCCAAGAATGTGAAAGATCAGCCAGTTGGCCAGGAAGTCGAGCAACTGCCGCAGGCTGATGGCTTCCCCGGCCTTGCGCCGTGCCAGCCATTCACCGACCTGGAGAATAAAGCGCCGGTGGGTCTCGCGATGACGATCCGCATGCGCCGCGGCCACGCCGGCCGCGGTCATGATCGCCTCTTCGCATGTGAAGTGGTACCCGGTGTATTCGGCAAGTGTCTGCAGCGTATGGTCGATGTGTTCCGAACTGGCGCTGTCGAGATCCTCGCCCAGTTGATTGACCAATTCGACCAGGCGCCGATGCTGGGCATCCACCTGCCCCAAACCCGTTTCGAACAAAGCGGTCCATTCGAAGGTCTTCATCCGGACACCCCTGGAACACAAGCGGGGGGAAAGAGTCCTATTACCGCCCCGATGGCGGACCGGGACAATGGGAAAATGAATGTGGCGACGACAATGTACCACTTTCCCGGCAGGACCGCGTCAGGGACGGCGCTTCCAGATGGTGAGCTCGGACAACGTGTGCTGATGCTTGCGCCGGGTCTCGCGGATGACGAAGGGCACCGGCTGTGGCCCCTGCACCAGTTCGAACCGGGCACCGAGCCGGTCCTTCAATCCGTCCAAGGTGGTGTAGGATTCGCCATCCTTCTTGAACCCGCCGATCCACTCGTCGCGCCGGGTGTGTTCCTCCAGCCAGGTATAGGGCGAGGCCAGCACCAGCAATCCGCCTGGATTGAGGCGCCCCGCCACATCGTCGAGGAACAGGCGTGGATTGTAGAGACGATCGATCAGATTGGCGGCGAGGATGAGGTCGAACCCGGTGACGGCATCCTTCAGATTGCAGGCGTCGCCTTGGCGGAACTCGACCCGCCCGGCGGTCTCGGCGAGGCCGAGGCCATCGAGCCGGCGCTCGTGATAGCTGACCAGTTCCCCTTCGTCGGGCATGGCATAGCGCAGGCGGCCGGTCTCGGCGAGGCCGGTTCCCACCTGGATGAAGCGGGCCGAGTAATCGATGCCGGTCACCCGGGTGAAGACGCGGGCCAGTTCGAAGCTGGCCCGGCCGGTGGCGCAGCCGATGTCGAGGGCGCGGTCGAAACGCCCGTTGCCATGACGGAGATGGGCCGCCACCGCCAAGTCGGCCAAGGCCTTGGGGAAATTGGCCACACCGAAGACCTCGTCGCCATAATGGAACTCGGCGTATTGCGACAGCAGGGCGTCGGTCTCGTAGGCCGAGGCCGGATTGGTGACCGGCGTATGGGTGACCACATAGCGGAATCCGGCATGCTGGAAGAAGTGGCGGCGGAAGGCGTAGCGGGAGGCGTGGCGGGATTGATTGCCGGCGGAAATCCAGCTGCCGCCCTTGATGATGGCATGGCGGTCATCGAAGGTGGGGATGGTGAAATCATCGTAGATCGGGTGGACCCGGAAGCCGTCGAACGGATAGGTCGGGGTTTCGCACCACTGCCAGACATTTCCGACCACATCGAACAGATCGCCGTGGGCAAATGCGGAGACCGGACAACTGGAAGCCCAGTGGTCGAGATGGAGATTGGCGGATGCCGGCGCATGGCCGGGCACATCGGCGAGTCCGGCATGGTCATGGAGCCGGTTCCACTCGTCCTCGGTCGGCAGGCGCACCGGCAGGCCGGTGGCACCGGCCTTCCAGCGACAGAAGGCGCGGGCCTCCAGACAATTGGTCTCGACCGGCCAATCCCAGGGCATGGCGACCTCTTCCGCCAGCAGGCGCAGTTTCCAGCCGCCGGCGCCGGGCACCCAGAAGGTGGGATGTTCGGCTCCGGCGAAGCGCTTCCAGCCCAGCCCTTCTTGATCCCAGAACCGGTCGTCGCCATAGCCGCCGGCCTCGACGAAAGCGCGGAACTCGCCATTGCTGACCAGATACTTGCCCACCTGGAAGGCCGGCACCTCGGCATGGTGGCTGCCATATTCGTTATCCCAGCCGTAGATCGGCTCGTCGAACCGGCGGCCGAGGGCAACCCGGCCGGCCGGAATACGGACCAGGACGTTGTCCGGTGCGTCGCCGCTCTGCCGGCAGGGAGCCCAGGCGGGATGCGGCCTGACCTGCGTCACCGCCAGTTGCCGCATCAGCACCGACGAGGTCTCCAGATGGATCCGTTCATGCTCGATTCCCATCAGCACCGCCCAGAACGGATCGTTCCAGCCGATGGGCAGGGTGAACGGGGTTTCGCCGATGACCCGATCGACCACCGCGCGCACCGTGTTCCGATAGGCGGCGACCTCGGCCACGCTCGGCCAGTCGTAACGGCTGTCGTCCAGGTCGTCCCAGCTCATTTCATCGACGCCGACCGCGAACATGGATTCAAGACGGGCGTCGATGCGCCGGTCGATCAGCCCGGCCAGGATGAACTTGTTGATGAAGAAGGTGGCGGTATGGCCGAAGTAGAAAATCAGCGGATGCCGCAGGCTGATCGGCTTGCGGTAATACGCCGCGTCGCCGTCGAGAATTTGGAACAGCGACTCGTAGGCGTCGAAGGTGGCATGGAAATAGGCCCGTACTTCGGCGCGCTTGGCTTCGACATCCGGACCGGCAAGCAGTGGGGTGCGGGGAAGGCGTGGTTTCATCGTCCTGACCGCCGAAAAAAGAGTGCCCCTTGAGTGATAGTGGCGGCCCGCCCGATCGACAAGCGCCAACCCATTAAAAATCGCGGGGAGGTAATAAGGGTCTCAATGAGTCGTGCTCATTGAGACCCTTATTACCTCGGGTCGGCGTGCTGGGCGGCGATCCGCTCGGCGAGGCCGACGATGCGGCGGGCATTCTCCACATGCAGATTTTCGATCAGCTTGCCATCGACCACCACCACGCCCTTGCCGGCGGCGGCGGCTTCGGCATGGGCGGCGATGATCTTGCGCGACCAGGAGACCTCGGCCTCGGACGGCGCGAAGACGCAGTTGGCGGCGTCGATGGTCTTGGGATGGATCAGGGTCTTGCCGTCGAAGCCCAATTCCAGGCCCTGGCGGCAGGCATGCGCGAACCCCTCGTCATCGTCGAGATCGAGATGGACCCCGTCGATGGCCGCCAGGCCGGAGGCCCGCGCCGCCAGCAGGCAGAGGGACAGCGAGGTGAGCATGGGCAGGCGGTCGCGGGTATGGGCGCAGTGCAGGTCCTTGGCCAGGTCGGAGGTGCCCATCACCAGGCCGCCCATGCGCGGACTGGCGCCAGCGATCTCCTCGGCGTGCAGAATGCCGCGCGGCGTCTCCATCATGCACCAGATGGCCATATGGGCGGGGGCGCCGTTGGCCACCATGATGGCCTCCACCTGACGCACCATATCGGCGCTTTCCACCTTGGGGATCAGCACGCCGTCGGCGCCCGAACCGGCGGCGGCGGCCACATCGGCGATGGCCCAGGGCGTGGCGAGGCCATTGACCCGGATCAGCAATTCGCGGAAGCCATAGCCGCCGGCCGCGATGGCGTCCACCACCATCGTCCGTGCCATATCCTTGGCATCGGGCGCCACCGCGTCCTCCAGATCGAGGATCAGGCCGTCGGCGGCCAGGGTCCGGGCCTTGTCGAGGGCGCGCGGATTGGAGCCGGGCATGTAGAGAACGGAGCGGCGCGGCCGCACGGTGGTCGCCATGGAAAAGCCTCCAGAGGTAAAAGCGGCCGGCAGCCTAGCCCGAATTTCTCACCCTGTCACGACCCCGACAGGGGAGAAAATGGCGAGAAAACCGGGATTCCGAATATCAGGCCCCCGTCATCATCGCCTGGGCGATGGCGAGGAATTCGGCCACCACCCGATCATAAAGCGGGCGCTTGAACGGCACGATCAGGCCCGGCACGGCGGCCAGATCCATCCACTGCCAGCGGCAGAATTCGGGATGGCGGGTAGCGAGGTCGATATCCGCATCGACCCCGGTGAAGCGGGCGCAGAACCACTTCTGCCGCTGGCCGCGAAACCGGCCCTTCCAGCTTTTGGCGGCGATCTCGGGCGGCAGGTCGTAGGACAGCCAGTCCCGGGACTCGGCGATGATCTCGGCCTTGTTGGTGCCGATTTCCTCTTCCATCTCGCGCAGCACGGTCTGGCGGGGATCCTCGCCCGCGTCGATGCCGCCCTGGGGAAATTGCCAGGCATCGCCGGGGGTGTCGATGCGCTGGGCGACGAAGGCCAGGCCGTGGCAGTTCAGCAGAACCAGACCGATGCCGGGACGGTAGGGACGGTCTTCGTAGGCCAGGACCGGCGATTTGGGCTTGCTCATGATTTTCCGGGGGCGGGAGGGGGTTGCACCAGGGTGGAGGCCGGAGTCAGAACCAGATTCTGGCCGCCGAGATCGTTCAGCCAAGCCATCAGGCGGAGGAAGGACAGTGGCCGGGGATTGATCACGGCGAGGGCGCGACCCTTGGTGCGGGCGGCGATGCTGACCTGATTGAGCCGCATATCGATGGCCTCGCGGAACGGCTCGCCGTCGACCACCGCGGTTATGGCGGCGATGGGAGGGGCGTGGTCGGCTGGAGCGGCGCCATCGCCCACATAGAGCAGTCCATGATCCTTGATGGCGGCAAGGGTCGCCGCCATCTGCGGTGAAGCGGCATAGGCCCCCCCCAGGGAGACCAGCCCGGCATACCCCCCCGCCTTGGACAGCACCGTCTCCAGCCGGTCCAGATTGGCCTCCGGCGACAACCCGCTCAGCAGCCCGAACGGGCCGGGATCGCGGGTCATGGCGCCGGCGCTTTCCGCCGGCAGGCTCAGCAGCACCTCATGGCCGGCATCGCGGGCGGTCTTGATCCATTTGTCCAGATTGGCGGCATAGGGACTGAAGGCCAGGGTCACCTCGGGCGGCAGCTTGGCGATGGCGGCTTCGGTGGCGGCCTTGTCCAGGCCCAGTTCCACCACCACCACCGCCACCTTGCCCTTATCGGCCGGCCCGGACCACGGTCGGGCATAGACCTGCCAGGGCTGGCGGCCATCGGGACCGGGATAGGGCAGGTCGCCCGCCTGGGTCCGGCGCAGCAGATCCTTGAGGGGAGCCGCCAGCAGCGGCTTGACCTCGCCCTTGGGCGGCGCCACCAGGGCGTCGTAGCTGGGCGGCTGTTTGTCGGCGGTCCGGGGTGACGGCTGGATCGGCATGCCCGACGCGTCCACCGCCGCGACCTTGGCGGCGGGCGGCGGCGGGGCCGATCCCGCTTCCAGCCTGGCCAGGGCCTCGGCGGCCGGATCGACCGGCGGCACCCCGGCGGCGGGCGGCGGGACGGCCGGGGTTTCCGGCCCGGTTGCCGCCACGACGGGCGGCCGGGTGTCGTCGGGCGTGGCCTTCAGCATCTCGCCGGCGGCATGGCTGCCGGTGATGGCCCCCGGGGGGGAGGGGGGGGGCGTCAGCAGTTCACCGCCGCGAGGGGCGGCAGCGTCCGGGTGATCGTCCCCCCGTCCCGGCAGTTCCAGCGACAAGCGCGGCGCGGATTCGCCGATATCGAGCAGCCCGATCAGGTCGCGGGTGTCGTAGGCGGTGAGGAGATAGGCCCCCACCCCTAGGGCGCCCCCCAGCACCAGTACAAGCAGGCCGATCAGCAGCGGCCTGAGGTTGATCGGAGGGCGCCGGATCTTCTCGGGTTTCGGCTCGTCGACGACGATCTCGAACGATGGCTCCTCATCCAACTCGTCGAGGTCATCGAGGTCGTCGTGACGATCCGCGGGCATCGGTGCCCGGCCCTACCGCTCGGCCGGATGGTAGATCGCCAGGCCGTGCAGCAGGTCCAACGCCCGGGCCAACTGGTAATCCTGGGTCGGGTCTCCCAGCTTGATCACCGCCGGGCCGTCGTCCTTGGCGCCGGGAGCCTTCGCGTCCGGCTTGGCCTCCTGCGGCTTGTTCTTGTCCTTGTCGACGGTGGTCCCGTTGGGATTGGGCAGGGATTTGCGCAGGCTGGCCTCGCTGCGGCGCTCGTGCTCGACGCCGCCGATGGGCTCGACCTTGGACTGCTGGACCTTGATGTCGGGTTCGATGCCGACCGCCTGGATCGAGCGGCCCGACGGCGTGTAATAGCGCGCCGTGGTCAGGCGCATGGAACCGTGGCCGGGCAGCGGGATCAGGGTCTGCACCGAGCCCTTGCCGAACGAGCGGGTGCCCAGGATGATGGCGCGCTTGTGATCCTGCAACGCGCCGGCCACGATCTCGGAGGCCGAGGCGGAGCCGTCGTTGATCAGCACCACCAGCGGCAGGCCATCGGTGATGTCGCCGGGCCGGGCATTGTAGCGCAGGGTATCTTCCGGACGGCGCGAGCGGGTGGAGACGATTTCACCCTTTTCCAGGAAGGCGTCCGATACCGCCACCGCCTGATCCAGCAAGCCGCCGGGATTGTTGCGCAGATCGATGACGAAGCCGACCGGCGCCTTGCCCATGTCCTTCTTCAACTGGCCGACGATCTTGGTCAGGTCGTCATTGGTGGTGGCGCTGAACTGCGAGATGCGGATATAGCCGATATCGCCCTCGGTCTGGCCCTTGACGGTCTGGACCTTGATGACGGCGCGGGTCAGCTTGACGTCGAACGGATTTTCCACCCCGGCGCGGCGCACGGTCAGCTTGATGTCGGTATTGGCCAGGCCGCGCATGCGGTCGACCGCCTCGGACAGGGACAGGCCCTGCACCGGCTCGCCGTCCAGATGGGTGATGAAGTCGCCCGGCTGGAGACCGGCGCGGAAGGCGGGGGTGTCGTCGATGGGCGAAACCACCTTGACCCAGCCGCTCTCCATGGTGACTTCGAGACCAAGGCCGCCGAACTCGCCCCGGGTCTGGATGTCCATGTCCTTGGAGTTCTTGGGATTGAGGTAGCTGGAATGGGGATCGAGCGAGGACAGCATGCCGTTCAGGGCCGCCTCGATCAGTTCCTCGTCATTGACCGGCTCCACATAATCCGACCGCACCTTGTCGAAGACATCGGCGAACAGGTCGAGCAGCTTATAGGTTTCCTTGCTTTCCGCCGCCGTCGCGGCAACGGGGGTCAGGGCCGTCGTCGACAGCAGGGCCAAGGTTCCAGCCGCGATCAAGATCTTGCGAATCATCCACTAGCCTTATTTTTTTGTGCCGTGAGCCAAGGCAACGGGTTGACCGGCTGGCCGCCATGGCGCAGCTCGACATAGAGGGTAGGTTTGGGGTCGCCCTGCCCCATCACGCCAACGGGTTCCCCCGCGGTGAGTCTTTGGCCGACGGTGCAGTCGACCCGAGCCATCCCCGCGAGCAGGGTATGATAGCCCTCGCTGTGTTCGATGATCAAGAGCAGCCCGTAACCGCGAAACGGACCGGCGAACACCACCTGTCCGTCATAGGGGGCGGTGACCTGGGCCGCGTTGCGGGTCTGGATGGTGATGCCCTTGGTGACATGGCCGGTCTCGGAGGTTTGGCCGAACGCCTCGATCACCGGACCACGGGCCGGATAGGGCAGCTTGCCATAGGCCTGGCTGAACGGCTTGTCGGCGCGGAGCGGGCGGGTGGCGGCGGCCTCGCGCGAGGCTTGCTCGGCGTCATGGGTCGCCTGCTGCGCCGCCAATTGCGCCTCCTTGGCCTGGGCCTGGGCCTGCAATTCGGCCTCGTGGGCGGCGCGGGCCTCGGCCAATTGCCGTTCGCGGGCGGCGGCGGCGGCCTGCTGCCGGGCCTTCTGCGCCGCCAGTTCGGCCTCGCGGGCGGCACGCTCGGCGGCCTGTTCGGCCTCGCGCGCCACCCGCCGGGCGGTGATTTCAGCCTCGCGCGCCACCCGTTCGGCGGCGGCCTTGGCGGCGGCCTCCACCAGCCGGCGCTCGCGCTCCTGCTCCAGCCGCGCCAGCAGATCGCGCAGATCCTCTGCCTGACCGGCCAGTTCGGCCACCCGCAATTCGGCGGCGCGGCGTTCCTGCTCGGTGGCTTGCTGCACCACGCTCTTGCGTTCGAACATGTCCTTGAGGCGGAGATGCTCCTCCTCCAGATGGCCGGAGGCGGCGGCAATCTTCTTGCGCTGCTCGCTCATATCGTTGCGCAAGGTGGTGACCTGGTCGATCTCGACCTTGAGGTCGCGGGCCGACTGTTCGATCTGGGGCACGGCGGCCCGCAGCAGGATGGCGGAGCGCACGGTGTCGGCGGGGCTTTGCGGCTGGGCGAGCAGCGCCTCGGTCGGCCGCCAGGCCAGGCGCTGCAGGGCGGTCAGCACCCCGACCATCTGCTGCGAGCGCCGCTTCAGCGCCGCCGAGCGGTCGATCTCGCGGGTCCGCAGATCCTCCAACTGGGTCTCCAGTTCGGACAGCAGGTCCTCGTTCTCCTGGGCGGCCCGGGCGGCCTTGACCATATCGACGCGCAGCCGGGCGGTCTCCTCGGCCAGGGCGGCGGCCTTCTGCTTGATTTCGTCATGCTCGGCCCGCGAGCGCTCCAACTGCCCTTCCAGCTCCTTGAGGCGCTGGGTGGCGTCGACCGGATGGTCCCAGGTGGCCAGGGCCGGCGGGCCCCCGCCCAGGGAGAGGATCAGAAAAACCAGGGCGACGGCGAGCGGCCGCAGCGCGCCATGGGGCTTGCGGGGAACCGGTCCCGCGCGGGCCGGGGTCGTCACGGCTCCAGATCCTTGGCGGTGTCGAGCAGGACGGTGCGAAACATCGACAGCAGGGTCTGGTCGATCTGGCGGCCCAATTGGGTCATCACATGCAGCGCCTGTTCCGGTTCCATGGGAGCCTTATAGGCCCGACGGTCGGTCAACGCCCCAAAAATATCGATGATCGTCGCCATGCGGGCCAGTTCGTTGACGTCCCTGCCCTTGAGCCCGAACGGATAGCCGCTGCCGTCGAGCTTCTCGTGATGCTGCTCGGCGATCATCAGCGCCCCCTTCGGCATGCCGGGGCTGTTGCGCAAAAAGGTGCCGGTGCTGGCGACATGGCCGCGCATCATCGTCATTTCCCGATCGGTCAGGCGGTCGGGCTTATCCAGGACATCCCGCGGTACCGCCATCTTGCCCACATCGTGGACCAGCCCGCCGATGGCCAGGATGGTCAGTTCGTCGCCCCGGACCCCGATGGCATGGCCGAACAGGGTCAGGAACATGGCGACCCGCAGCGAATGCACATAGGAGTAATTGTGATGCTGGCGCACGCTGTTCAGCACCGCCTTGTAGGTGCCGCGGCTGACCGCCTCCACCAGGGGAACGCAGGCATGGCGCAGGGCCTCGTAGGGTACCGGCCGGCCATCGGCCAGCAGATCGGACAGGGTGGTGAACACCGCGGCGGTCCGCTTCAGCGCCGCCCGCTGGACCGGTTCGATGCGGGTCCACGACCGTTCGACCTTGCCGTTGATTTCCATGGTGATGGCCGAGAGCAGGGCGCTGCGGCGGAACGGCTTGATCAGGGTGCTGCGAACCCCGAAGGCGGTGGCGTCGGCCAGGAAATGGCTGCGGTCGTTGGTGGCGGTGCAGATGATGGGAATACGGTCGAGATCGGGAACGCAGCAGATCTCGCGCAACAGGGCCAGCCCGCCGCGCGGCGCCACGTTCTCGTCCAGAACCACCACCATGGGCGGCTGGGAGGCAATCGCCTCCAGCGCCGCATTCTGATCCGCGAATGTGGACACCCGATAGTAAGGGCTGAGGGACCGCGCGACATCGGACTGAAACCGGGGATTGGCATCCACGACGCAGACCAGATTGTTGGCGACGGCATGCTGCGCTGCGTTCATCCGCCTCCCGGACAAAAAGTCCCCGGCCTCGATGAGGTCCGGGGACGCCGCCGACCCTTATGCCACCGCGCCCCATGGCGATCAATCGTCAATGGCGCCAACAACCGTTTTGCCTAGGGCCTCTACCCGATCCGGATAGGTCCTCGCCGCGCCCTGCCCCTTTCGGACCGAGGAATGGTCCGAAAGGATCGCGAGCCGCCCTATCCCGGGAGCCCGCCCTTTCCCGCCAGATGATAGAACGCGGCGATGACGCCCCACGCCTCCTCGGCATTCTCGACGAAGGTGAAGAGATTCTTGTCGGCCGGGCTGGCCATGCCCTCGCTGATCAAGACGTCCAGATTAAGTACCCGCTCCCAGTATTCCCGGCCGAACAGCAGGATGGGAATCGGCTCGATCTTGCCGGTCTGGATCAGGGTTGCCGCCTCGAACAGTTCGTCCAGGGTGCCGAAGCCGCCGGGAAACACCACCAGCGCCTTGGAGCGGGTGAGGAAGTGCATCTTGCGGATGGCGAAGTAATGAAACCGGAAGCACAATTCGGGGGTGATATAGGCGTTGGGCCCCTGTTCCTGCGGCAAGACGATGTTGAGGCCGATGGACTTGCCGCCGATCTCGGAGGCCCCGCGATTGGCGGCCTCCATGATCCCCGGCCCGCCGCCGGTCTTGACCACGAAGTCACAGACATGGTCGCCGGCACAGGTGCCGGTGACGATCCCGGCGAAGCGGCGCGCCTCCTCGTAATAGCGGCTATTGGCGAGCATGCGCCGCGCCACGGCCAGGCGCCGCGCCGCTTCGGGAGCGGCGGGGGCGGCCAGGACGGCGGCCTCGGCCTGGTCCACCACCTCCCGTGCCCGCTCGGGCGATGGGATGCGGGCCGAACCGAACACCGCGATGGTGGATTTGATGCCGTGCTGCTGCTGCAGCAATTCCGGCTTGAGCAATTCCAACTGCAACCGCACCGGCCGCAGATCCTGGCGCAGCAGGAAATCCACATCCTCGAACGCCAGCCGATAGGACGGCGAGACGGTCTGGGCGGTCTCCCCCTCCCGCACCTTCAGCTTGGTCACCTCACGCCGGGCGGTGGGCAGGGGGCCACGCTTTCGGGCCTTGGTCATGAATGGCGAACTCCTGGGGGGCTAGAGCGGGGGGGGTAAGGCGGAGGGACGAACGGGCGTGACTTCCCAGTGTCGGCCATGCCTCCTTACCACGGGGTAAACCGCGTGGAAAGCGGCGCCGCCTTCGTTATAGGGGGGGAGCCTTTTTCCAGAGGGACCTTCGGTCATGACCCATCAGCATCTCGGCGATTTCGGCGACTTCTCCGTTTCGGTGATCGTCACCAGCCCGCCCTGGTATGAGAACTGCTTCCTCGTCCTCCACAAACCGACCATGGCGCTGGCGGTGGTCGATCCCGGCGGCGACGCCGAGCGCATCATGGAGTCCGTGACGGCGATCGGAGGCAAGCCCCAGGTCATCCTGCTGACCCATGGCCACCCCGATCATCTGGGCGCCGCCCATCAGCTTGAGGCCGCCTACGCCATCCCGACCCGCGCCCATGCCGACGAGGCCGCGGTGATCGCCAATTCCAGCGACCTCAACCACTCGTTCACCGGCCAGCCGCAAAAGGGACCGGGCAGCATCGAGACCTTCACCGGCGAGCCGACCGAGACCCTGGGCGATGCCCCCATCCGCGTCATCCACACCCCCGGCCATACCCCGGGCGGGGTCTGCTTCGACTTCGGCCCGTTCGTGCTGACCGGCGACACCCTGTTCCGCAACGGCGTCGGCCGCACCGACCTGTTCGGCGGCAGCGAGCAGCAGTTATGGGCCTCCATCAACCGGCTGCTGGGACTGCTGGGCGAGGAGGTGATGCTGTTCAGCGGCCATGGCCCGGAATGGAGCGTCCGCGACGCCCGGCGCTGGTGGCGGATGGTCGGTTAGGGGCTGTCGCCCTGGGGCCTTCCCCACGGCAGCAGCGGCACCAGACCGAAACCGGCCGGAACCACCGCCCGCGCCAGATCGAGGTCGTTGAGGCCGACCGGCACCCGCACCACTCCGGCGGCCAGGGGCAGTTCGAGAACCCGCCCCCCCAGGGCATCGTCGGTGAACGACACCAGCCGGGAGGCCGACAGGGTGGCACGCAGGGAATTGCCCCGCATGGGATCGTCGGCCACCAGCGCCACCCGGCGCAGAACCCGCCCTGGCGCGGCATAGGTGAGGACCGCCACCGCACCATGGCCGGCGAATTCCTCGTCGGCGATGGACAGCGCCGCCAGGCGTCTGGCCTCGGGGTCGAAGGTGAATTGCACCAGGGGCAGGTCGGCGTCGAACAGCCGCTGGCCATCGACCAGGGAATAGGCCGTCCGCCGGCCGCCGCGTCCGATCCAGAACATCAGGTCATCGCCCAGGACGGCGGTCGAGGCCGGCGCCCGAACCGTATAGAGCGGCGCCCGGCGCAACTCGGCCGGCGACCCCATGGCCCAGGCGTCGAGCCGGGCCTGGCCATCGCCGTCCTCGCCCACCACGATGTGTTGGCGCACCAGCAGGCGGCGCGGCCTCGGCTCGCCGACCATCGGCACGCTGACCAGCGTATAGGTGGTGTTGACCAGGCGGCTGGTATAGCTGCCGTGATCGTCGCGCAGGGCGAAGCTGGAACCGCCCTGCAGCACGGAATCATCATGGCCGATGGAGCCGATGGCGATCATGGCAAGGCCGGTCACAACCAGGATCGGCAGGGTAAACAGGGTCACCAGACCGGCGACGATCATTCCCGCAATAAACGGCCACGTGCTGCGCATGCCTCTTCCCCAAGCGCGGCTGCCTAACCCCCGACGCCCGGCCACCTTACGCCGGCCGGTGATCCGCCGCAACCCGGCGCACAGCCGCGCCGCAGAGGAATATGAGTTCTCCGGTGGTTCTGGGGAAAGGAAGCGTTGACGCACCCAAGACCTTTCCGTTAGAAACATCGCTCCAGCCACGGCGGCAAGCAACCGCCTCTGCGGAGGGGTGGGTGAGTGGCTGAAACCAACGGTTTGCTAAACCGTCCAGGGGTGTCAAACCTCTGCGCGGGTTCGAATCCCGCCCCCTCCGCCACTATATCCAAAGAATAGATTCTCTGATGCCAAGCGCCTGGGGTGAAATCCCCAGGTTCCGCGCCATTTGTGGTCTAAAGCGGTTGACCTTTGTGACTTGCGGCAAGCCAAAATCCCCCGACTTTCTCTTCTCTCTTGCTCAGTTTCTCTGAAAGCTGTTGACTGCCTGGAACCGGTACGGGATTTGAAGATCGTGGAATTTCAATAGGATGCGCGACGAAAAGCTGGTTACCTTTCCGCTGTTTTTATAGGCGCGGGCGGGAGTCTGGGGCCGAATCGGGCGGTCAACAGCTTGGTTTGACGGCCTCGGAATGACGGGTCAGATGCCCGCCATGACGCTTGATAAGGGCGTCCATGTGCCATCATTGACCGCCCTGCTCGAAGAGGGCTTCTTCGGCCAGGCAATCCAGAACGCTCTCGGCGGCCAACCGCAACTCGACATGAGCGCTATAGGTTTTCGGCGACCAGGCCAGCAGGAACGTCGTCTCCTGGAGCGATTTGAACAGCCAGTGCCGTCCATCGTCGCTGCTTTCTCGGCACCGGGACCCTCCGGCGTTCTTCTCATGTTGCACATCGATGCCTATGTTGGAACTGATTTGAACAAGTTAATTGTACGGTTTGATGTGGCGTGAGGATGCCCGTTCGTCGGGCGGAACCCTCATCTGTCTCCGATGTCGGTGAAGAGCGGCTGATATTCGTCAGCTCCGGGTTCCCCGCAGACATAGCCGCGCTGGCTGGCGAGCAGCATGGTGGAGTCCTGGCGCTCGGTCATCGAGTGGTGGGTATGGCCCCAAATCCAGGCCAGGGGCCGCCAATCGCCAATCTCAGCCCGCAGATCGCTGGCAAAGGCCGGGCTGAGGGGGCCGCCGCGGAATTGAGGCGGATTGGCGTCGGGGATCGGGGCGTGATGGGTGACGATCACGATGTTGGCGTCGTCACCGTCCTGCTCGCGGATGCGGGTGACCTGCTGCCCCAGCCAATGCCTGCTGGTGTCGTGGATCTGCTTGGCATGTTCCGGTGTGAACCGGCTGCCGCGGAGGAAAATGCGAGCATGGTCGTTCAGGCCGCTGGCGGCATCCCGCATGGCATGAGCGATATCGACATCGGAGTTGCCGTTGAGCCGATAGTTCGTCCACAGGGTGCAGCCCAGGACATGCAGGCGGCCACCAGGGAGATCGAAGACCGCCGCCTCGTTCTCCAGGAAACGCACCCGGCCATCGGTCTTGGCCGCAGCGGCGCGCAGCTCTGGCAACAGCAGGTCCAGGTCGCGGCTAGAGTAAGCTTCGTGGTTGCCCATGACGTAGACGACCGGCGCTCCCACGAACCGGGCCGCTTGGTCGGCATAGTCGACGCCATGGCACTCAAGGTCGATATCTCCGGCCATGATGACCAATTCAACGCCCAGGCCCTGCAGCGGCGTCAGCAGGGGGCCGACATCCGGGTGCCCCAGGATTGCGCGACGCTGGCGGCGCAGTTCGAACCAAGCACTGCTCGGACGGGCTGGGCCATGGCCTCGCTCGAATTCCAGGTGCAGGTCGCTCATGACGGCGAGACGCATGCTCAGCCATCCACAGTCGAAGCGGAACACGGAAGTGCTGCTGCAATCCTGGCGGCGGTTTCATCTGCAGTCATTTCTGTGGTGTCGATTTCAAGGTCAGCGACATCACCACAATCGGGCCGCAGCAAATCGAAGACGTCTAGAATTGCCTCCATCCGGCGCCAACGGGTCAGCTTGTTGGGCGTGCGCCGCCGGGTCAACCTGCGGCGATGGGCCTCCCGACTGCAGGTCAGGGTCACGGCAAGCAACGGACATCCCCGTCTTTGAGCAACCCGTGCGATCTGCTCGAAGATGTCCCTGTCGTCGCGGCCATCATAGAGAACGTTAGTGAACACCAGCGTCGCTCCTGGCTCGGTCTGCTCGGCGGCATCGTAGACCTTTTCCCGCAACGTCGCTGTCAGCGTTCGCCATTCCGGAGAGCCGACTGGGAATAAGGCGAAGGCCGCATCCATATAGGTATGGTTGTCAATCAGCCGGGCATTAACCAGAGAACGCACCAGTGCCCTGGCGACCGTCATCTTGCCAACGCCGGAAAAGCCGTTGAGCGAGATGACCCAGGGGGGCGAATTCTCCGCCATCACTCCGTGTCATCCTTCAGACTGGCGGCAGTCGGCGTCTGGCACTTCCGGCAATCCCTCGGGCGCGCGAATCAGATCGGGGTTCTCGTCCATTAAGGCTCGGGCGATTTCCAAGGTCTTGATGTCCTTCTCCTCGAAAGGATTCGCCCTATGCTCGGCCGCTTCACGGGCCTCCTCCGCAGCCAATTCGGCTTCGATCTCGGCCTCGGCCTGAGCCAGGGCGGCAGGGTCGACCTCGCCATCTTCCCCCAGAAGGCTGTCGCGCAGAGCCCGATCGTCGTCGCATTCGTGCACCCGGTCGCCGATGTCGGCGGAGACCTCGGCGGTTTCGTCGGGCGAACCGTGGAACCCGATTTCCCATATCAGGCCCCTGAGGATGAGCGAATGCAGAGTCGGCTCGGGCGCCGTCACCTTGACCCGCCGACCATAAAGCTCTCCGCTGTCGGAGACGACGTCCTCCACCATGGGATTGGCTTGATCCAGCACGCCGTCCCGGTGGGTCAGGTGGTCGCTGCCGATGGTCCGGTCGTGAAGCCAATAATGCTCGATGACCTTGAGCTTGAGGTGGTGCCACTTCGTCAGAGGCGACAGGGATAGGCCGAAGCCGTTGTCGTTATTGTCGAAGAAGTCCTCTGTGCCCTTCTTGTAGCCGCCGCAGTGCCAGCCGCCGCTAATGTCAATCCGGTCTGTGATGAGCGGTCGGGAATCCCGCATTTCATACATGCGGGAGCCGGGGATGCGCTTGAACATCTTGTCGGTATCGCGCTCGAACTGCGGCTCGGCGGCGATCTCCTGGTGGTAGACGAAGCCAATGGTGTCCAGATCGTCGAAATGGTCAGAGGCCAGCGGTTTGCGCACTTCGTCCAGGAACAGGTCGAAGCGGCAGTTGGCGATGGCCGACACTTCCGCAGACCAGGGTGCCAGATTAAGCAGGGCCTCGCGCATATCCAGGCCATCTTCCAACTCCAGCGCTGCGTCAAGCAGGGAGATGAACGTGCCGGGCCAGCGCTCCTCCATCTCGGTCAGAGGTAATAAGATGGGGTAGTGCCTGCCCTCGGCGCGGTCATACACCCCTCGGCGGATGCGCAGGATACCATCGCGGCAGAACATCAAGGAAGACATGGTCGTCTCATAGGTGCTCGAAGTTTGCGAAACAAGAAATTATTATAATGTCACGAAAGTAAGGCCTTGCTCTTCTTCTTCAGCTCACGATACGCCCTGGCCCGTTCGACATCGGTCATTGCCGCCGCTCCCTTGGGCGGACGACCGCGCTTGCCGTTGGTTTCCGGCGGTTCTGCCGGACTTTGCTGGCTCGGCAGGCACGGGAACCACTCCGTCGACGTCATCGGTGCCGACGTACCGTTGGACCGTTCAGGGGGGCGTCGATCCAAGCTCGGCAGCAAAGGGTACCAGTCCAAGCACCGTCGGCGTCCAAACGCTACCCAGTCCGCCCGCGCTTGTAAATCGCCAGCTCAGCCGCACATGAACATCTCGCGCTGCCTGTCCCATTCCACCGGTACGTCGTCCATTAGATCGGCCAATTGCAGAGTGCGCGGCTGGCGGCCGTCGAGGATGGTCTCGACGATATCGGGGGCCAGCAGGGTCAGGCGATAGATACGGCTGAGATAGGACGGATTGATCTTTTCGGTTTCCGATAATTCGTTGAGTGACGCCACCTGCCCGGATTCGAGCATGCGTTTCCAGCGATGGGCGCGGGCCAGCGCCTTCAACAAGGTATCATCGGGATTGGCCTTGGCGCGGATTGGCACGCCGTCGCCCTCGGGGACGATCACCAGCTTGCGGCCACCATGGCGGCGGAGTGTCAGCGGCACGCGGATGGTCAGGGTGTCGATCTGGATGTCGGCGGTCATGCCGCGCTCCTTTCCGTGGACTGGGCGGTGATGTCGGCGATGATGCTGGCCAGTCCCTCGGCGCGCAGGCGGATCTCGGCGCCGTCGGGGGCGATGCGGACCTGCTCGACCAGAAGCTGGAGAATGCGGGCCTGCTCGGCGGGGAACAATTCGTCCCACACCGCCTCGAAGCGATCGAGGGCTGCGTGGAGGTTGGCCGGCGATATGGTTGGCGCG
>Ga0316222_1002386_pt1 | contig 20168 bp, 25 predicted proteins | sample TBH18011metaG_FD_206008 | JGI IMG/M metagenome (GOLD analysis project Ga0316222, IMG submission 206008) | Freshwater microbial communities from Trout Bog Lake, Wisconsin, USA - TBH18011 | ecosystem: Environmental > Aquatic > Freshwater > Lake > Hypolimnion/Profundal zone | place: USA: Wisconsin...
TTCGATTGAAATCAAAACGGTTTCGATTGAAATCAAAACGGTTTCGATTGAAATCAAAACGGTTTCGATTGAAATCAAAACGGTTTCGATTGAAATCAAAATGGTTTCGATTGAAATCAAAATGGTTTCGATTGAAATCAAAATGGTTTCGATTGAAGTAAAAGTCACTTTGATTGAGATCAAAGCCGCTATGATTGAAGTAAAAACCGCTCCGATTGAGGTAAAAGCCCAATTATTAGAGGCCGAAGGGCGGTTGACCGGCGGGAAGCGACCGGATGACCATAGGTAGGGACATTGCGCGGCGATGTCCCCGCCGGCGCTTTCCCGCTTTTGGCCGGCGGAATTTTGAACCGCCTGCCCGCCGGGGACAGGAAAGCGTGGGCCGGCGGACGGCGCAGCGCGCCATCCCTACCACGGCGCGACGCCGGAAACGGCAACCGGGACGGGCGCGCTCCCCAGCAATGTCCCAGCCGGGCGGCCAATGGCAGTTTGGTGTGGACGAACGGGGCAATGGGCGTTTGAATTCTCTTTTACGCCCATCTCAATGTTTGCTACCCTTTTGCAGAATTAATATGGATAAAAAAGTCGAGCTAAAACGCAAAGTTCGGCGGCGTGCTGCGACAACTGCTGAAATTCTTGGCGCGCATGATCCGAGTGCTCCAGTATGTTTAGTGATGTCTGACGGAACAACGGAGGTGATGCGTGAGCATGAAGTATCGCGTTCTGAACATATAGCAGCAGCTCCATTGGGTGCAACTTCTTATGTTTTTGCGGAACCTCCTCCGCCTAAATTGAAAAACTTGGTTAGCACTCTTCGGGCATTTCGTAAAAATCACAAGCTCAAGGTTAGTGTGCGTTGTCCCATTTGTGGCTGTAAGGTTAATCCTTTGAATTTGTCTCGCCACAAGTCGAAAGTTCACGGCCTGTAGAACAGGCAATTATGAAAACAATTCCTTTGGTTTTTCTTTTTATTTTGGCGGTTTCTTCCAGCTTTGCGCAGGATGTTTATCGTAAAATCGGGGATCGGTTTTATGACATTCGCCAGCCCGGATGGTTTAATTCGGATACCTTCGATAATCCCATTTTGGTTTCACATGTGGTTGACCAGGTTTTGCCGGACGGCATTTTGGTTCATGAAGTAAGGTTCAACGGCGCAATCGGTGGCAGTGTCGAGGATAAACAATGCTTCATTACCAACTACCCTGCAATTCAGACGGTCTCTGATAACCAGAAAATTCACTTCCTAGCCATGCGCACGGGCAACTACCACTACAAGGACACCAGCGGAGCCATGCGGACTGTTCCGATGTATGATTGCGGAATTCCTTATAGTGCTCAGGCAGTGAATGCGATCCTTCATCCGCCGTTGACACCAGAGCAAAAGGAAGCTCAGGCTCAGGCAAGAGCAGCGAAGAAGCTGGCTGCGCAACAGGCTATAATACACAACTACACGCCAAAGGCAGATGGTGGAGACGGGTTTGCACAATATCGTATTGGGGAAATTTACTTTCGTGGGGAAGGTGTCGAAACGAATTTAGTTTACGCTCGACACTACCTTTCAATGGCCGTTACGAATGGCTATCCAGAGGCGACCAATTATCTTAATCAGATCAAGTAAAAATCGCTCCAGACTGTCGCTCCGTGGAGCGTTCAAACCTTTGCCCATCGCCGCGAGTCGGACGGTGAAACTGGGCGGGACGGTGGCGACGGTGGGTTTCCCGGACATCGGGTTGCAGGGGTTTGCGCCGAAACTGGCCAAGGGGGAAATCGCGTCGCTGGCGGGCGCGGCGGATGACCCGCGCTATTTCCAGATCAGCCTGCCGGTGCAGCCGGGCCGTTGGAGTTCAAGCTTTAGCTTGTTCGGCGGCGGGGGACACGCTAAAGCGTGAACTCCAACTGTGGATGCGTCGGCGGCGCTGGCGGCCACCGGGTCGCTGCCGGAGTCCTTGCGGACGGCCACCAAGTGAATTATGCGGTGAAGAGCAGCCTGCTCTTGAGCTTCCTGGAATCCGTGCCGGAGGTGGACGCCAAACTGAAAGACCCGAACACCAGAGATGAGGCGTTTGAGGAGGTGGTGAAGTCGGCGCAGGACGCGGCGGTGCTGGTGCTGGTTTATTGATTTGGTAGGGCGGGCGCTGCCGCGCCGCCCATTATTTGGGCTGACCCGCAGGTCAGCCCTACCGTTATTTTGAACGAACCGGCCGGGCAGGGCGGCACAACCAAACTTTCTGCAAAAAAGATATTGCACCCGGAAGCGCAGTTGCTATTATCCGCGTCCGCTTTTCGTTGGACGACGGGCGGCAATAGTTAAACCAAAACCAGACAATCGCTCTTTATATGGCACAACGTATTCGCATCCGCCTCAAGGCCTATGACTATCGCGTCATAGACCAGTCGGCCAAGGAAATCGCCGACACCGTCAAGCGCACCGGCGCCCGCGTGGCCGGCCCTATCCCGCTCCCGACCCGCATCGAACGCTACACCGTTCAGCGCTCACCGCACTCCGACAAGAAGTCGCAGGAAACTTTCGAACAACGCACCCACAAGCGGCTCATCGATATTCTCGAACCGACCGCCAAGACCGTGGACGAATTGAAGAAGCTCAATTTGCCCGCCGGCGTGGACATCACCATCAAAATCTGAAGAGGACACCACCATGCCACTAGGACTTTTAGGAAAAAAACTCGGCCACACCCGCGTCTATACGGCGGCGGGAAACCTGATCCCCGTCACCGTTGTGCTCGCCGGACCGAACCGCGTGCTGCAAGTCAAAACGCAGGCCGGCAAGGACGGTTACAACGCCGTCCAACTCGGTTTTGACGACCAGAAGGAACAGCGTCTGACGAAGGCGTTGCTCGGCCACATCAAGAAACAGAACGGCGTGGCGGTGAAACGCATCCGCGAGTTCCGTGATTTCTCCAAGGACGTGAAGCCCGGCGATATCGTCGGACCGACGTTGTTTGCCCCGGGCGATTTCATTGATGCCATCGGCACGACCAAAGGTCGCGGCTTCGAAGGTGTCATGAAGCGCCATAACTTCGCGGGCGGTTGCGCAACGCACGGTGCGAAGGGCTGGAAACGCCGTTCCGGCGCCATCGGTCAGCGCTTGTTCCCCGGCACGGTTATGCGTGGTATGCGCATGCCGGGTCACATGGGTCAGGACACGCGCACGACGCAGAACTTGGAAGTTATCCAGGTGCTCGAAGCGGATAATTTGATTCTAATCAAAGGTTCCATTCCCGGCGCGGAAGGCGATTACGTTGTCATCCGTGAATCCAAGAAACGTCCGAAGGGCTGGAAAGCCCCCGTGGCGACCGTCGGCAAGAAAAAAGCCGGCGCTGACAAAGCTGCTGCCGCCAAGAAATAATTTGCCATGAAAATTTCCATCAAAAACCTTTCCGGCAAGGCCGCCGGCGAACTCGAAGTGAAGTTCGCGATGATCGAAAACGGTCGCGGCACCCAGGCCGTCCACGATACGGTCACCGCGTATCGCGCGGCGCAGCGCAGCGGCACGGCGAAAGCCAAGAACGCCGGCGAAGTCTCCGGCACGAACAAGAAGCCGTGGAAGCAAAAAGGCACGGGTCGCGCCCGCGCCGGTTCCTTCCAGTCGCCCGTGTGGGTCGGCGGTGGTGTGACCTTTGGTCCGCGCCCGCGCGATTTCACGAAGAAAATTTCCAAGAACACCAAGGCGCTCGCGCTGCGCAAGGCCTTGACCGAACGCCTCAAGATGGGCGACGTGGTCATTGTTGATGATTTGAAGCTGGCCTCGGCCAAGACGAAGGATTTCGTCAAGGTCATTGACACGCTGGAACTGACGGGCACCACCCTCATCGTTTCCGGCGAAGCCAACGCCAACCTGACGCGTGCCGCCCGCAACATCTGCGGCGTGACGCTCACCACCGGCGATTCGCTCAACACCTACGACGTGTTGCGCCCCGACAAACTGCTCTTCACCAAGAGCGCGTTTGAAACCGTCGAAGCCCGGCTCAACAAGGAATAAATCATGAACGCTTTCGAAATCATCAAGACCGTCCGCCTGACGGAAAAAGGCACGCGCCAGGGCGAGAAGTATAATCAATACACCGTCGTGGCCGATCCGCGCGCGAACAAGACCCAGATCCGGCAGGCCGTGCAGGAGCTGTTCAAGGTCAAGGTCACCCGCGTGAACACCATGAACGTCCGTGGCAAAGCCCGCCGCAAGCGCACCGCGCAGGCCGGCGTCACGAACGCGTGGAAGAAGGCCATCGTCACGTTGAAAGACGGCGACAAGATCAGCCTGACCTGAACGCAACTTTGAAACGCAAAACGCGAGGTGATTTTCACCTCGCGTTTTTTTGTTTAACGGGATTTGCAGGCTGGCCTGGGGGTAGGCCAAAAGCTCAATGTCACAATAAACTCTTTGCAAAGCCGGCAACGACGGCCAAAACAGCTGCGAATCCAGCCAAGATGATAATAGCTGTCTGAAAATGACCAAACATCAATGACACGCCAAAACAACCGATGACGACCTGAAAAAGTAGTAGCATGAAAATATCGTAACGCCCCCAATCTTCGAGGTGCGCGATTTTATAAATTAAAGCCACGATGATAACTGGAACAATCAAAGCGCGAGTGGCAGTTGGAACGAACGATATGACCGCCCAAACACTCGCGGCTTCAACAAGTGAAGCAGCACCAGCAATCACAACCTCTGCGCCAACGGTGCGTAGTTCAAGGTCGTTACCAATAAGCCCAAAAAATATATTTAGGAGGACAAGCGCCAGACCAAGAGTTAGAAAAGCGACAGACCAGTAAGCTACAAGCTGTATCGCGGCGTGCATATTTAGTCTGACAATAATTAGAGGTTGCGTTTCCACTTCATTTCACTCCCGTTCCCGATTTTAGTCAAGCCATGGACAGCGCTGGTGCTACTTCCCGCCGATTGTGAAACCGGCGACGATGGGGCGGTGGTCGGAGCCGACGCCCCAATTGGAAATGGCCGGGATATAAGTTTCGGCGGCCAGCCAGTCTGGCTTCAGCGCGGGACTAACCAGGATGTAATCCACGCGGGAATAGGTGTCGGTCTTGCCGTAAAAGTAAGTCCAAGCGACATTGCGCGGCTCGAAATACGGCGGTTCGCCGGGCGCGTTGTCGCCGTTGCGCTCGGCCGGGCGCGTGTCGGTCAGTTTGGTTTTGCCATGCCCGATAATTTCCTTCAGCGCGGCGGAATCTTTCTCGTCATTGAAATCGCCGAGGACGACGAGCTTGGCGTCGGGATTCATGGCGAGGCGCGCGTCAATGATGCCGCGCACAACCTTCGCCTCGGCCAGACGCTCCTCGGCCTCGTCGGCTTCCGGCGTGGTGAGGTGCGATTTCAAATGCGCGGCGATGAGCGTGAAGGTGAAGTTGGTCGCGGCCTGGATGTCCACTTCCGCAAAGCCGCGCTTCACTTGAAAGCGTTTGCCGTCGAGCAGGAACAGTTCGTTCGTGTGCGGCCGGCGCGCGACGATGGGAAATTTGCTTAACACGGCGACATGGATGTTGGTGTCGTAACTTTGGATGTGCTCCCAAAATGGAAAATCCTGACCGTCGGCCTTGAGCGCGGCTCGCAGTTCGAGCAGCGCGTTGGTGGAACCCATTTCTTCGAGCGCTAGCACGTCGGGATTCATGGTGCCGATGCTTTCGCGGATTTTGGCCTTGGCCTCGGCGGATTTGACGACGTGGCGCGTTTCGGTCGGCTGGTCGAGGTAGCTTTCCACGTTGTAAGTCGCGATGCGGAGAATGCCGGCAAAAGCATTCCCGCCAGCCAGCAATAAAGCAAGAATGGCAAGGCGACGAGGCATTGCGCAGGTTAAATCCGATGGGCAAATGGTGAAAGAAAAACCGTCGCGATTTTCGTTGAAAATAATCTGAACAGATCTGCGGCCACTCGGTCTATTATTACGATTGGTTTGGTTCTGGGTTAAAGCGCCTGACTTTTATTGGGTTTTAGTCAGGCGCTTTTTTTTGCCCAAATCGGTCAAAGCTGCTACTTTTCCGCCATGTCTCGCAAAATCAAAAGCAAAGTTTCCTCGCTGAAATTGGACGACAAGCAGAGCGAGCGCGACACGCGCGAACTGCGGATTGACAAGGTCGGCGTGCGCGGGCTGAAATTTCCCATTCAGGTGCGCGATCGTGTCCACCGCGTGCAGAACACCGTGGCGACGCTGGGAATGTTCGTGGACTTGCCGAAGGAATTTAAGGGCACGCACATGAGCCGGTTCGTGGAGGTGCTGACGTCGCACGGCAATGTCATCCACGTCGCGAACATCATGGAGATTTTGCAGGAGCTGCAACGCAAATTGAATTCCGCGACGTCGCATCTGGAAATCGAGTTCCCGTATTTCATGAGCAAGAAGTCGCCGGTGTCGCGGCGCGAGAGCCTGATGGATTACATCGCGCGGTTCGACGCGGCGGCGTGTGGGAAGGAAACCGATTTTGTGCTGACGGTGAAAGTGAACGTGACGACGCTCTGCCCGTGCTCGAAGGCGATTGCCAAATACGGCGCGCACAACCAGCGCGGTGAGGTGACGGTGGCGCTGCGATTTAAGAAAATTGTCTGGATCGAGGAGGTCATCGAGATGATCGAGGCGTCGGCAAGCTCGGAACTTTACGCGCTGCTCAAGCGTCAGGACGAAAAGGCCGTGACGGAGCGCGCTTATGAAAACCCCGTGTTTGTTGAGGATTTGGTGCGCAACGTCGCGCTGCGGCTCAACGCGCATCCGCTGGTGACTTGGTATAAAGTGGAGGCGGAAAACTACGAAAGCATCCACAATCACAACGCCTACGCGTGCATCGAGCGGCGCCCGGAAATCCGCATCCGCATGGCCAGACTGCCGCGCGGGGCGGCGTGAGGCCTGCCCGCCCAAAAAACGCGAAAATTTGTGTGGCGTATTTGGTTCCTTTTGATACATTCCCGCGCTCTTGATGAACCGGCATTGCCGCCGGAAACCAGTTTAATTTTGTGACTGCAAAGAAAAAAATCTCGAAGAAGCCCGCCCCGCGCGGTAAGGCCAAGAACGCTGCCACGTCGGCGGCCATTCTGGGTCGTCCGGTGGCCAAGGCGAGCGCTGGCGTGGACTTGAAAAAAGTGAAACGCGAATGGCAGAAGTTCTGCCTGCACCTGCTGGAACTGCGCGAGCAGTTGACCAAGCAGATGAACGGCCTCGCCGCCGAATCCGCGCAGGAAATGGCCGGCTACAGCCTGCACATGGCGGATTCCGGCACGGATAATTTTGACCGCGATTTCGCGTTGAGCCTGCTGTCGTCCGACCAGGACGCGGTTTTCGAAATCGAGGAGGCGCTCAAGCGCATTGACCGGAAGACCTATGGCGTGTGCGAACTGACCGGCAAGTCCATTCCCAAGGCGCGGCTCGAGGCGATTCCGTGGACGCGGTTCACGGTGGACGCGCAGGCGCAGCTCGAACGCGAAGGCGCCCTGAAATCCCGCCGCCTCGGCGCGCTGGGAACCATTGATGCCATCGGCACCACCACGGATGTGGACGGCGAAGAGGAAGAACATTCTGACGAACAGGCGAAAGTGAACAAAGAAAAGGAATAATTTTATGGCCCGCGAAACCATCACCATCGAATGCACGGAAGCACGCAAGGAGGGCAAGTCGCCTTCACGCTACACCACCAGCCGCAATAAAAAATTGCAGACGGAAAAGCTGGAAGTGAAAAAATATAACCCCGCGCTCCGCCGCCACACCTTGCACAAGGAGATCAAATAATTTATGCCTCGCAAGACCAATACCGACAAGAAGACTGACAAGCGCGGCAAAAGTGTCCGCGAACAGCGCACGCCGCGACCGAAGCCGAAGTGCGACTTCACCATTGACGCGCTCGATTACAAAAACGTGACTTTGCTCCGCACCTTCGTGACGGATCAGGGTCGCATTCTGCCGCGCAAATACACCGGCCTGCCCGCGCCGTATCAACGCCGCATGACCGCCGCCATCAAGCGCGCGCGGCAGATGCTGTTGATGAAGTAATTCTCCGCCGCGCGATTGCCCTTGCCGTCGCGCGGCATTTTTGTAAATTTAAGTTGCAAATGATTTGCAATTAAAATGTTCGCGAAATCCATTCTGTTCCAGATTTTTCTGGCGTTCGGCATCGCCGTGGCCGGCGGTGCTTTGAGCGGCCTGCTGGCGCGGACGCACAAGCAGCTTTGCGCGTTCATCAGCCTCGGCGCGGGCACGCTGCTTGGCGTGGCGCTGTGCGGCATCGCGCCGGAATGCCTCGAGTCATTGCCGATGTGGGAATTTCTGCTGGCAGGCGCGTCAGGCTATTTCCTTTTCGCGCTGGTCACCAGATACGTTTATCACATCTGTCCGGCGTGCGCGGCCAGCCATTTTGACGAGGCTACGACGCATCGGCTGGCGGAATTTGCCACAGCCATGATGTTCGCGCTGGCGATTCATTGCACCGTGGACGGACTGGCACTCGCGGCGGGAAACGAGGAAGCCTCGCCGGTGGGAATGTCCATCACCCTCGCCATCTGCGTTCATAAATTTCCCGAAGGTCTGGCGTTGGGCGCACTGCTGATCGGCGGCGGGGTGGCGCGGAAGAAAATGCTCTGGCTCGTCGCCGCCGTCGAATCCACCACCATTTTGGGCGGATTGATTGGCTGGCTGTTTCTCCACAGTGCCTCAAATTTTTGGCTGGCGCTGGCACTCGCAAATGCCGCCGGCGGATTTTTCTACCTCGCACTCCATGCCGTCATCGGTGAAATTCTGAAACATCACAAAACTTTGGTGCTGGCGAATTTTGCCGCCGGGTTTGCCGCCATTGCCGGTTTGATTCTCTACTTTCATCTGAAAGCCTGAACACGATGAAAACCTGCGCGCATCAGCACACGGAAAAAAAGCAGGAGCTCGCCTCACTGACCGGCCGGCTGCGCCGCGAGGCGCGCAAGATCACCGGCCCGCGCGCCGCGATCCTGGAAATTTTGCGCCACCACCCGCATCCGCTGACGAACAAGGAGATTTTTGCCGAACTGCCGAAAGGCGGCTGCGACCTCGCCACAATTTACCGCGCCATGCAGATGCTGGAGAAGCTGGGAATTGTGAAGCGCTTCGATTTTGGCGACGGCGCGGCGCGCTTTGAACTGGTTGCCGAGGGCGACGACGGCCACCACCATCATCTCATCTGCACCCGGTGCGCCGGCGTGGTGGAGATTGACGAGTGTTTTCCCGAGGAAATCGAGCGCCGGATTGCGAGAGCGAACGGATTTACCGGTGTGACCCACCGGCTCGAATTTTTTGGCGTCTGCCCCGGCTGCCAGAAATGAAAACGGCGGCGATTGCTCGCCGCCGACATTTCAAGCTGTTTCCTCGGCCATCCAGTCGCCGAGTTGTAAGTATTCTCTTATTTTTCGCCGCTCGTGGCGGTTTTTTAATGATTTTTTGGTATGATGTTCGGTTTTGCGGAACGGATGTTTGGGATTGCGAATCACTTCGCCGATCACTTCTATGGTTTTCATCATAACTGTTTTGCCTTTCGTTTCCTATCGTCGGACTGACAGCGTAAACAATGCCAACCACCATCAGCCCGAAAACTGCCAATTATCTACAAATCTTCTGACGCCGCACCCCCGGCATCTGTTCAAAAATTTTCAAACAAAACAAAAAGAGCCAGAACACCACTCATTTTCCATGCGTTTAGCCACCAATTTCAGTTTCAAACCGGCGAATGCCCGCTCCACCTCGGCAAATTCCACCGCCAGAATCCCGGCCAGAACCAAAGTGCCATCCGGCTTCAGACGATTTACAATTCGCCGTTTTTCGGCGATTAGCAAGTTGGAAATCAAATTGGCGCAGACCAGGTCATATTGCCGCGCCGGCTTCAACGGCAGCTTCGTCACATCGCCGCGCGTCAGCCGGAGTTTGGCGTCAACGCGGTTTTTGCGGGCATTTTCGCGGGCGACGCGGATGGATTCCGGGTCGAAATCAAAGGCGTGAACCGACTGATAGCCGAGCTTGGCGGCGGCGATGGCCAGAATTCCCGAACCGGTGCCGATGTCCAAAAAGGATTGTCGTGTCCCAATTTTGCGTCCGCGCACCAGTTCGTTCAGGCAAAACGACGTGGTCGGATGCTGCCCGGTGCCGAAACTCAAGCCGGGATCGAGGATAACGACGGCCTGATTTTTACGCGGCTGTTTTTTGCTCCAGCTCGGTTTGACCAGAAGTGATTTGCCAATTTCCAGCGGATGAAAATGCCGTTTCCACGATTCCGCCCAGTCCTCGCGCTTCACTTTGACGATTTCAATTTTGCCCGCGCCAATCTTTAATCCGCAATGGGAAATTCTTTTGAGACCGGCGGCGATTTCGGCCTTGAATTTTTTGGCGTCCGGCTTCTGGTCGCGGAAAACGCTGACCGTGCTGACGCCGGATTCCAGGTTGAAGTATGCAGCGGCGGCTGTGCCGAAAATTCCGCCGAGCATTTCGGACACGACATCCTCGGCTTCCAGTGAAGTCGTCACGGAAACCCGCCAGAGTGGTTTGTTTGATTTCATTTCAAGCGACAAGATCACGCCACGGCGTGAAATTCAGCAGTTCAACTTCCGCCATGTGCGGATGCAGCGCGACCTGCGTAATGCTGGCGTATTCCACCTCGAACGAATTGGTTTTCGGCAGCGGCAGATCCAGCAGGATGGCCAACAGCATCCGAATGACGCCGCCGTGGCAGAACACGGCGATGTTCTGGCCGGGATGCTTTGCGAGGATTTCGCGCAGGCACGGCTCGACGCGGGCGCGGAAGATTTTTCCGCTCTCGCCGTTCGGCGAGCCGGGATGCTCAATCTGTTCAAGCCATTCATGGACGGCAAAATTAAACTTGTCGCGCACCGCGTGCCAGTCCAAGCCCGTCCAGTCGCCGAAATCAATCTCCCGCAGGTCGCGGTAAATCGTCTGTGCGTGCCGGCCGCGCTTGAGCGTCGGCGCGAGCGTCTGCTGGACGCGCTTCATCGGGCTGGCGTAAATCGCGTCAATCGTTTTGACGCACAAATAATCGGCCAGGATTTTCGCCTGCCGCTTGCCGCGCGGCGAAAGGTTCATGTCGATGCGCCCGCCGAAAATGCCCTGGTAGCGCGCCTCCACTTCGCCATGACGGATGAGCAGCAGCCGCGTGGCGGGCGGCTGCGGGATTTTTTTACGCGGAGATTTCTTCGCCATGGTTTTTCAGCCTTGGGAAATGGCCAGTTGTTGCGCGGCGAGCAGTTCCTTGATGCCAATTTTTCCAAGCGCGAGCAATTCGGCCAGTTGCGTGTCGGTGAAGGTCGCTTCCTCGCCGGAGCCTTGCAACTCGATGAATTCGCCGTTGGAATTCATGACCAAATTCATGTCCACGCTGGCGGCCACGTCCTCGGTGTAGCACAAATCGAGCAGCGCCTCGCCTTTGACGATGCCCACGCTCACAGCCGCGATGCCGGCAAGAATAGGGCTTCCGGAAATTTTTTTCTCGGCAATCAGTTTATTTACCGCCAGCGACAGGGCCACGAATGTGCCCGTGATGGCCGCCGTGCGTGTGCCGCCGTCCGCCTGCAACACGTCGCAGTCCACGCAGATGGTGCGCGCGCCGATTTTTTCCAGGTCAATCGCCGCGCGGATGGAGCGGCCGATGAGCCGCTGGATTTCCGACGAGCGGCCGTCGAGCTTGCCCTTGGAAATGTCGCGCGGTTTGCGCGTCAAGGTGGAGTAGGGGAGCATCGAGTATTCGGCGGTGATCCAGCCGCCCTCGACCTTTTGTTCCTTCATCCAGCGCGGGACGGATTCCTCGATGGTGACGCCGCAGATGACGCGGGTGTTGCCCCATTCGATGAGCGTGGAGCCGGCGGCGTGCGGCGCGATGTGGTTTTGAAAACGGAGCGGGCGGATTTGGTTGGCGGCGCGCCCGTCGGCGCGTATGGTTTCAGACATGGCCGAAAGGGTAGGAAAAATCTGGTCGCATCGCAAATTGTGAATCATTTCTTACCGACTTCCAGCCCGGCGAACAAGCTCTCCAAATTATTCAGGCTGGCGGCCTCGGTTTTCGCGTTGAGCATCTGCCGGAGAAACAGCACGCCGTCGTCCACCGTGCGGACGGATTTGGGCAGCAGCGCGCCCGCCGCGTTCGCGTGGCCGCCGCCCTGAAATTTTTCCGCAATCGCGCGCGCCTGTCCGTTGCGGCTGCGGAAGCTCGCAAAAATCGCGTTGCTCCGTCGGAACAAAGTCACCAGCACCGTGTATTTTGTCGCGCCGCGTTCGAGCAGTTGGTGCACGATGGAATTGGTGTTGCCCACAATGTTGTCCACGAAGCCGACGGTCGGCGAGATTTCCGATATGTTCTTTTTGCTCCACTCAAAACCAATCGGATCTTCCACGCGGCGTTTCACCGCCATCACTTCAAGCAACGGATGGTCGAGCAGTTTTTCCAACTCGCCGCCGATGAGCGTGTGCAAATTCCAGAACTGGTAAATCTTCACCAGCCCCGCGTAATCGCCGGCCACGTCAAAGTCCGGGTCATTTTCGAGAAACAAATCCGCCACGTTGTTCAGGTGCACCAGCCGGTCGAGCGCGGGCGAGGCGAGGCCGTTTTGCTGGCACAATTCGTAGCAGAGCAGGCCGGCGGACTTGTTGAGGTTGTGATGCAGGTGCGCATTTTTCGGTGGGACTTCGGTGACGTGATGATCCACGACGAGCCAATCTTGCTTGTCCATGCGCGTCTCGAAGGAGAAATCTGTAACCCATGCCGAGCGCTCGCGCAAGTCGCGCTGCTTCCAGAAATTGTAGTGATACGCCTGCAACGGCACCTTCTCGCCGTAGAGCTGCATGGCGAGCCGCTGGAGCAGCAGGCCGGCGACAAAACCGTCGAGGTCGCTCTCGTGGGTGATAATGACTTCCGGCTTGGGCAGCGTCAGCATGGCGGGAATTTAATTCACGGCGGCGCGCGTGGCGAGCGGTGAATTTGGCGGAAATATATTTTGAAATCCGGCGCGGTTGCGGCAAGCTCTCGGCATGGCACAATTTGGAAACTATTGTGGCCGCAAAAATTTCATGCCCAACACTGCCCAAACCGTTTCATCCGATCCGCTGGCGCGGCTGCTCCAGAAAAACCAGTTCGTCGGCTGGCTTGGCGCGGCGGATTTCGCGCGCGCGCTGGTGCTGACGAGCGATGTCTGGAAGGCGCAGGCGCGCGGCGTGCCGCAAAACTGTTTCCTGCTCGCGGCGGCGGTCACGGCGCCAGAGGAAATTTTATTGCTGCGCGTGACCGGTTCCGCCGAAACGCCGGCGGATGCGGAATTGCAATCTAAACTGGAAAAACTCAAAAGCCGCGCGCCCGTGTCCGGCGGGGAATTGACGGTGGAGGAATTTCAGTTTGGCCTGCTGCAATGCCGCGTGCTGGGGACGTTTTATCTGGCGGACGGAAAATTGCGGCTGGGCAGCGACGTGGAAAATTTTGCGCAGGCGGCGGGCTTGGCGGTGTATCGTCCCGACGGTGCGGTGTTGGAGGCGATTGTGAACTACCTCAGCCCCACGCGCATCGCGGCGGCGGAAGAAGAGGCGCGGCGGCTGGGCTTGAAGGGCGAGCTGCCGCATTTTCCGATTGGCACGGTGCGTTACGCCTCGACCGAAAGATTGCATCGCGGCGGGCAGACGGCGCGGGCGGTGTTCAATTTGAATGCGGTGGATTTTCTGGCGCGGCGCACGGCGGTCTTCGGCATGACGCGCACGGGAAAATCGAACACGGTCAAGACCCTTGTCTCGGTGGTGAAGCATACGAGCGCCGATTTCAAGCTGAAGATCGGCCAGATCATCTACGACTTGAACGGCGAATACGCCAACGCCAACCAGCAGGACAAGGGTTCGCTGGCTGAGGTTTTTCCCGGCGACACGGTGCGTTACCGCATGATGCCGACGCCGGGCTTTGAGCTGATCCTGAATAATTTCTTTGTGCAGATTTCCGAGGGGCACAGCACCTTGCGCGGGTTGCTGGAGGCGAGCAAGGTGCCGCGCTCGGCGGACATGGAGGCGTTCTTGAGCATGGATTTCGTGCCGCCAGTCCGGGAAGATTGTGTCAACGACTACGAATTTCAGCGCCAGACGGCGATGTATCAGCTCAAGCTGGGCGCATATCAGGCAATGCTGGCGCGCGCGGGTTACGAACTGCCGCCGGGCTTCAAAATTACGTTCGAGGTAAATCCCGGCATCCGCAACAAGGTGAACCCGTCCGTGGATCCGGCGAACGGCCTGACCGCGATGCAGGCTTACGAATGGTTCAATCTGGTGCGCCAGATTCAGGACGAGCTCATCACCGGCAAAGGGCAGTCGTGGGTGGAGCCCGACACGAACGTGCTCATAAATCTGCTGCTCCAGAAAAATGACCAGGGCGGCTACATTCCTGGCTACCGCCTGCTACAGCCGTTCAAGGACTATCACGCGCCGAACCGCCAGACGGATGTCTGTGACGAAATTTACCAGCATCTGCTGAACGGAAAAATTGTCATTCTCGATTTGTCCGTGGGCGATCCGGTGCAGCGCGACCGTTTGAGCAAGCGGATTGCGCGGCATATTCTTCGCAGCTCGATGGCGACGTTCAATGCCGGCCAGCATCCGCCGCACCTCGTGGTTTATGTCGAAGAGGCGCACAACCTCATCGGCCGGCACGAGGCGCTCACGGAAATCTGGCCGACCATCGCCAAGGAGGGCGCGAAGGCGCGCATCGCCATCGTCTACGCCACGCAGGAAGTTTCGAGCATCCATCCAAACATTCTCGCGAACACGGAAAACATCCTCGTCTCGCATCTGAACAACCAGAACGAGATTAGCGAGCTGGCGAAGTATTACGACTTCGGGGATTTTGCGGACTCGCTCATCCGCGCACAGGACGTGGGCTTTGCGCGCGTGAAGACGCTGTCGAACCCGTTCGTCATCCCGGTGCAGATTGACAAGTTTGATCCTGAAAAAGAACGGCAGCGCGGGACTGGTGGGAAAGCGCACTGACCGCTTCCGACAAAATTTCTCTTTGAAATCCCGCCGTTTCGCAGCCACAATCTCCGTTCGCCTTGGCGAATAATTTCATGAAACGCACGCATCATTGCAACGAACTGCGCCCGGCACACATCGGGCAGACCGTCACGCTCTCCGGCTGGGTTCATTCCCGGCGCGACCTCGGCGGCCTTATCTTCATTGACATCCGCGACCGCGAAGGCCGCACGCAAACGGTTTTTGATCCGTCCGATTTGACGCCAGAACTGTTCACGCAGGCCGCCGCGCTCCGCAGCGAATGCGTCGTGAGCCTCACCGGCAAAGTCCGCCACCGTCCCGCCGGCACGAACAATGCGAAAATTCCCACCGGCGAAATCGAAGTTGGCGTGACCGCGCTCGAAGTGCTGAACATGGCCGAGGTGCTGCCTTTCCCCGTGGACGATCCCGAAATCGCCAACAAGGTGAACGAGGAATTGCGCCTGCAATATCGCTATCTCGATTTGCGCCGGCCGGAAATGGCGCGCAATCTGAAAGTGCGCAGCAAAGTCGCCATCGCCACTCGCAGCTACATGGACGAACAAGGCTTCCTCGAAGTCGAGACGCCCACGCTCTTCAAGTCCACGCCCGAAGGCGCGCGGGAATTTCTTGTGCCGAACCGTCGTGAGCCGGGGACTTTTTACGCGCTGCCGCAGTCGCCGCAGCAGTTCAAACAGATTTTGATGGTCGCCGGCGTGGAAAAATATTTCCAGCTCGCCCGCTGCTATCGCGACGAGGATTTGCGCGCCGACCGCCAGCCGGAGTTCACGCAGGTGGACATCGAGATGAGCTTCATTGACCGCGAAGATATTTACGCGCTCATCGAAGGTTTGCTCAAGCGCGTCTGGAAGATTGCGCTGAACATTGACGTGCCGACGCCGTTCAAGCGCATCAGCTTCGAGGAGGCGCTCAACCGCTACGGCATTGACAAGCCCGACACGCGCTTTGCCATGGAACTCGTGGACATGACGGAAGATTTCCGCACCAGCACATTCAAGGTTTTCAGCGGCACCATTGCCAACGGCGGCGTCGTGAAAGCGCTCAACGCCAAAGGCATGGCCGGCGCGACGCAAGGCCAGATCGAAACGATGACCGAATACGCCAAGAGCTTTGGTGCGAAAGGTCTGGCGTTCATCAAGGTGGAAAAAGGTGAGTGGAAATCGCCCATCGTGAAATTCTTCAGCGAAGCCGAGAAAGCCGCGCTTACTTCAAAACTGAAAATCGAGGAAGGCGATTTGATTTTGTTCGCCGCCGACCAATGGCTCAACGCCTGCGAAATCCTTGGCAAGATTCGTTTGTATTGCGCCGACGTTTTGAAGTCGCAAGGCAAGCTGACCATTGATCCGAAGCAGTTTAATTTTCTCTGGGTCATCGAATTTCCGCTGCTCGGATTTGATCGCGAGCAGAATCGCTGGTATTCCAGCCATCATCCGTTCACCGCGCCGGTCACGGAAGACATCCCGTTGCTCAAGACCGACCCGAAAAAAGTCCGCGGCCAGCACTACGACGTGGTCGTGAACGGCGTGGAACTCGGCGGCGGCTCGATTCGTATTCACCAGCCGGACGTGCAGAAAACCATCTTCGAGGAACTGCTCGCCATTCCGCCAGACATGGTGAAAGCGCGTTTCGGGTATATGCTCGAAGCGTTTCGTTACGGCGCGCCACCGCACGGTGGCATCGCGTTGGGATTTGACCGGCTCATCGCCATTCTCTGCGGCGTGACCAGCATTCGCGACGTAATTGCCTTCCCCAAAACGGCGAAAGGCACGGACTTGATGACTGATTCGCCCAGCACCGTCGAACCGAAACAACTGCGTGATCTTTATCTCGAAGTGAAGGTGAAGCCGCCCACGCCCGCGCCGGTCAAAACGTAACCTGCTGTCATGGCCGATTGGGAAAAATCAAGCCGACGCATTTTGATCACCGTCGCTGTCGCCTATTTTTTCCTCTGCGCCTGCGGCTGCGCGTTGCAGCGGAAGCTGCTTTATTTCCCGACGAAGATTCCGGCCGACGCTGTGGTTCCAGCCGGGGTGGCACATGGTTTTGTCCCGTGGAGAAATCCCGCCGGCCAGATCATCGGCTGGAAAATTCCCGCCAGCGGCACCGCGCTCGGCAGTGTGCTTATTGTCCATGGCAATGCCGGTTGCGCCATCGGGCGTGATTATCTGGCGCAGCCGATCCGCGAGGCGGCGGACATGGATGTTTTTGTCTTGGAGTATCCCGGCTACGGCGCGCGCGACGGCTCGCCCAGCAAAAAAAGTCTTATCGCCGCCGCCGAAGAGGCTTTTCAACTCCTGCCAGCGAACTCGCCGCGCTACATCGTGAGCGAGTCCATCGGCGCGGGCGTGGCTTGTGAACTCGCCAAAAATCACCCGACGGAAGTCGCCGGGATGGCGTTGCTCGTGCCTTACCACAATCTCGCGGCGGTGGCGCAGCGGCAGATGTGGTTTTTGCCCGCGTATTTTTTGCTGCTCGACCGTTTCAATCCGGAAGAATGTCTGCGCAGCTACCACGGTCCGGTGAAATTTGTCGTGGCCGGCGCGGACGAGGTCATCGGGCCGAAATCCGGCCTCCGTCTGTATGAAAGCTACGGCGGGCCGAAAGAATTGCAGGTCTTCCCCGGCGCGCATCACAACGATGTCTCCGGCCAGCCGGCGATTTGGTGGCAGGAAGTTTTCGTCTTCTGGCGGCAGCACCCGCCGCTCCGGTGAAATAAAAAAGGGACGGCTTTTGGCCGTCCCTCGCGAGAATTTTTTACCGCTTATTGCTGCGGCGGAGCCGCCGCCGGGCGTTGGCGCTGGCCAACTTTTTGCCACTTGGCGAATTGATCCGCCGTCAGGATGTCCTTCAGCTTCGCGGTCGTGGCCTCACGGATTTCCTTGGCCTTGGCGCGTTTGTCAGCCTGCGCCACGCTGGTATCCTGACGCAGGTCGCGCATTTTCTGCTGCTGGTCATCCAAGATCGTCTTGACCTTGGGTTTCTGGTCATCGGTCAAATCGAGCTGCTTCGCAAGCATATCGAAGCTTGGACGGGCGCGCATGCCGCCGGGCGGTGCGCCGGCGGGAGGAGTGTTGGTGTTGTCCTGCGCCTGCGACGGGATGCCGCTGGCGAACAGGCTGCCGGCGGCGAGCGCGGCAATCAGCAATGCTTTGTTTAATTTCATAATGTTTGTTTTCAGGTGCGAACCGCCGGTTTTGGTTGTGGCGGATTGGGGAATCAGACGCAAGGCCGGGTTGAAGGTTACAGCGTCCGCAATACCTTCGCCGCCGCGCCGACCGTCTGCTCAATGTCCGCCGGCGTGTGCGCGGTGGAAATGAATCCCGATTCAAACTGCGACGGCGCAAGATAAATGCCCGCGTCCAGCATCCCGTGGAAGAACTTTTTGAACCGCTCGCGGTCGCTTTTCAGCGCGTCCGCCACGTTGTGCACCGGCGCGCCGGTGAAGTAGCCGCAGAACATTGAGCCGCATTGGTTGAACTGCATCGGGATGTTTGCGGACTTCGCCGCGTCTTTCATGCCGGCGGCGAGCTGTTCGCCGAGCGCCTCCAATTTGCGATACGCGCCGCCGTCATTCAGATCCTCCAAGTTGGCGAGGCCCGCCGCCATCGCGATCGGATTGCCGCTTAAGGTTCCCGCCTGATAAACCGGTCCCAGCGGCGCGAGGCAATCCATGATCTCCGCGCGCCCGCCGAACGCGCCCACCGGCAGCCCGCCGCCGATGACCTTGCCGAAGCAGCTCAAGTCCGGCGTGATGTGAAACCGCTCCTGCGCGCCGCCGCGTGCGAGCCGAAAGCCCGTCATCACCTCGTCGAAAATCAGCAGCGCGCCGTGCGCCTTGGTGATCTCGCTCAAAAAATCCAGGTAGCCCGGCTGCGGCAGATACAGCCCGGCGTTGCCCGGCACCGGTTCCACGATGATGCCCGCGATTTCATTTTTGTTCACCGCGAAAATCGCCTTCACCGCCTCCACGTCGTTGTAAGGCGCGACGATGGTGTGCGACGTGAACGCCGCCGGGACGCCCGCGCTGTCGGGTTGGCCGAACGTCAGCGCGCCGCTGCCCGCCTTGACCAGCAGCGAATCCACATGGCCGTGATAGCAGCCGTCGAATTTGATGATCTTGTCGCGCCGCGTAAAACCGCGCGCCAGCCGGATGGCACTCATGCACGCCTCCGTGCCGCTGCTGGTCATGCGGATTTTTTTGACGCTCGGCACCAGTTCGCAGATGAGCTTCGCCATCGTGACCTCCAGCGGATTGGGAATGCCGAAGCTCGTGCCGAAGTCAGCGGCGGTTTTTACGGCGGCAATGATTTTCGGATGTGCGTGGCCGAGAATCGCCGGCCCCCAGGTGCAGACGTAATCAATCAATTCATTGCCATCCACGTCCCAGACCTTGGCGCCGCTGGCGCGGTTGACGAAAAATGGATTGCCGCCGACGGCGCGGAACGCGCGCACCGGCGAATTGACGCCGCCGGGAATATATTTCAACGCCTCGGCAAAAAGCTGGTCGGATTTGACGCGATTCATGCGGATAAATTAACAGCGAAGGAACCCAGAAACAAAGCAGAATGAAAACAGCGTTCAGCGGCGGTGACGTTTGCAGCCTATCTCCGTATTAGGCCGCAAATGATAAATGCAAAATGACAGCATAATCTCTCGCTCAAGTAAAAATGAAATCCTGCTCACAAACTAACGCCAGCAAAAGCAAAAGGACAAAAACAAATATCAACCAAGCGGCTCGACTCTTTTTGCAATGTAATACCTTCAGAACCACTGATAAAGCCCATGTCAAACAAATCGAAATAGCAACCACGGCTGCCAGTTTGCCCTTATAAATGCACCAAATAGTAAAAACTTGATAGAGGTCTGCACGGAAAACAATCCAATGTAAATCCAAATAACGGATACCGGCTCCTGACGAGCCTGTGAGCAATGTGCAGGACAGGCTGACAACGACAAACATCAGAACTGCCATCACAGCGAATGAAACAGAATCTCGAAATTGCTTGGACATACGCTTGCGGCGTAGAAAGCTGAGAAGTTCTCTGTGTTGTAAACTTCATATTTCAGCTTTCTGTTAACAAGTTTAGTTAAGTGGTTTTGGGATTGAGTTGCAACACCCAAGAGCCGTGACGCTGCTGGTTGCGGGCG
>Ga0316222_1002387_pt1 | contig 20167 bp, 13 predicted proteins | sample TBH18011metaG_FD_206008 | JGI IMG/M metagenome (GOLD analysis project Ga0316222, IMG submission 206008) | Freshwater microbial communities from Trout Bog Lake, Wisconsin, USA - TBH18011 | ecosystem: Environmental > Aquatic > Freshwater > Lake > Hypolimnion/Profundal zone | place: USA: Wisconsin...
TGCTGGCGCGCAAGCAACTGCGCTGCCAGGCGTTGCGCAGCGTCAGCATGGAAACTGCGTCCAGCATCTACCGCTTTGATGCCCGCTTGTAGAAACGCATTGATGACGGCGGGCGTTACCTCTTTGCCGGCGGCCAGTGCACGCGCCTGTTGACTCAGGGCATTGGCTGCGTCGATCATTTCATGGGCGCCCTTGGGGACTTCATCCGCACCTTCACGCCCGATCGCCTCCAGGCGCGCGGCCAGCATCTCGGACCCACGGTCCATGGCGTTCGCCAACAAAACCAGCTCGGCCATATGGGCCTCCCGGTCGGTCGGTGTTGCCAGCCACAAGCCACCCGACACCTGAACCGATTGGACCGACTCCTGCCACGGGATGTAATGCACCGTGAGCACGTCCTGCAGGTAATACGTTACCGCGAACGGGTCGAGCGCCAGGGTCGATTTTTCGCCAACCAGCGAAGCGAGCTTGCGCAGTCCAATGAAACTCTCGCTATAAGGCGCTCCCAGATTGGCGCTGTCGGATGCAGCAGCCGCGTTCTGCAGCGCATTGATCTTGGGCACCAGCGCATTCCATTCCGGATCAACGCCCAGCTCGGAATGCTCTTTAACGGCCAACTCCAACGCGATCAGATCGGATTTGATGTCCTTGTCAACGGCAGCCCGCGCACCCTCCCCATCCGACTTGAGCGGCAATACAACCAACCGGCGTTGCAACTGAAAATCGGTCACGAGCGCCGTGACTTTGTCCAATACGTCGACACCAGAGCGCTCCAGCAGCGCCATGGAATAGTCGCCAAAAAGGGACGTCAACTGGAAATAAGTCACCACCAGTAAAGGGATCACCAGCAGGATTGAAAGAGTCGTCAGCTTGACGCGCATCTGAAGGCGCCGCATCAAGGCCACTCCCGGCACCAGCCATCTGCTGACATTCACTTGCGTAGTTTCTGCACTCATGGTTGTCGCAATCGCTTTAATAATAGTTGGTCAGCTACCCTGATTGAAATAATATACCTTTTCACTTCCCAGATCAGCCCAAAACACGGGCCATTTCCACCCTTAACTTATCGAGTTCAATCGGCTTGGCCAGATAACCATCAGCGCCAGCCCGCCGAAAACGCACCGCATCTTCCGGCTCGACATGGGCGGTTGCCATGATGACCGGCATATGCCCGCCCCGGTCCTGCTCCAGCTGCCGCAACGCGGTCAAGGCCTCCACGCCGTCCATGACCGGCATCATGACGTCCATCAGGACCAAATCAAATTTGAGTTGCGCCAGACAACGCAACGCTTTTTCACCATCTGCCACCACGACACCGGTATGACCCAGTTGCGTCAACATGCCAACCGCGATGCGCTGATTAATGATGTTGTCCTCGGCGACGAGCACTTTGAGACCTTTTCGCGGTGACATTTCTTTAGGCAGCATAGTGACGATGAGGGTTATCAGACCATGGACGCATCGAGTCCAGTCAACAGTTTCTCACATTCTTTGGCCGCCAACGCGAAATCAAGCGACGCCATGGCTTCATCGAGTGGTTGCAGCAAAACGGCGTCGGACCCAACACGGGCCTGGCGCAACGTCGCAAACAGGTCAAGGGCGCGCATATTGGAGGCCCGCAACGCCTCCAGCAAGACTTCCAACTGCGCGCGCGGCAGCGCACCGCCCTCGGACGTCTGCGGTTGCTGTACCGCCGCTTGCAGCTGATCCGCCACCATCGACAAGGTCGGCAATAAACGCGCGGTCTGTTGCACCAATGCGTCCACCGATGATTGCACCATTTCCCAGGCACCCTGAATGACCCATTGCTCCGCTTCGGCGGCCAACGCCGACAGCACGCCAACGCCCATGGTGGCAGACAAGCCCTTGAAGGAGTGCAGCTCACGCTTTAGTTCCGGTGTGACGCCGCTCGATAACTGCTGCGGCAGACGCTCCAGGATCCCACGCGCTTCGGCGACATACGCTTGAAACGCGCGCGCCAGCAAACCCTGGTTGTCGCCCATGCGCGCCATCGCACTGACAATGTCAATGCCCTCAGGCCATTGACCGGGCTCCACCACCGCGCCGCTGTGGGCTACAACGGGGAAATCGTCGGTGTTGCTGGGTGTTTTCCAACCCGTCTGGGCTACCAGTGTGCGAATCAGATTACCCAAATCGAAGGGCTTTCCCACATGGTCATTCATACCGGCTTGCAGGCATTCTTCCCGATCTCCGGCCATGGCGTTGGCGGTCATGGCGATGACCGGCAAATTGGCATACCGCGGGTTCTCGCGCAAGCGACGGGTCGCTGTAAGGCCGTCCATCACCGGCATCTGCAAGTCCATCAGCACGGCATCGAACACGGGGTTCGCTGCATCCAGCGCTGCCAGGCCCAGCAAACCATTCTCAGCCAGCGTCACCTGCGCCCCCGCACTACCGAGCAATTCCTGTGCTACTTGCTGATTGATGGGGTTATCTTCCACCAGCAGCAAGCGCATGCCACGCAAGGGCATCGCAGGCGCTGCAGCGGCAAATAGCGCAGGTGCCGGCAACGCATCATGCGCCCCGTCCGCCGGGTGCCGCATCTGTGCGTGGGCGCGCGCCTGGACCAGAGTCTGTGCAAACATGCCCGCCGTCAACGGCTTGACCATGAAGCCATTAAGCAACTCCAGTTCGCTTTCGCTGCGCCGCGCCAGAGACTCCCGGTTATGCCGACTCAACACAATGCACAGGGGCGGCGACTGGTGGTCACCGATCTGGCGTGCCGCAGCCAGCGTCTGCCATCCATCCATGTCTGGCATTTGCCAGTCAACAAACAGTGCATCCATCGGCGGCTCATGCTGCGCCGCGCGCGCGCGCAACAGTTCCAGCGCGGCAGCACCCGAGGCGGCTTCGTACACCTCCCAGCCCAAACTCCGCATCATGACAAGGGCGCTGGCGCGGGCAACGGCGTTGTCATCCACCAACAACGTGCGCGGTGCAGGACCTGCCAGGCTCGGCGTTACGGACTCCTGCAACATGCTGGGATTGACACGCGCCAATTCAAACGAAAAGCTGAACGTACTGCCCTTGCCAACGGCACTCACCAATTCGAGCTCACCACCCATCAAACGAATCAGTCGGGTAGAAATGACCAGGCCCAGGCCGGTGCCGCCAAAACGGCGCGTCGTATTGGCCTCGGCCTGGGTAAACGCTTCAAAAATGCGCGCCTGGTTCTCTGCCGCGATGCCAATTCCGCTGTCTTGCACAGCCACACCGATCCGAACCCGCTCGAGACCACTGCCCAGCAGCGTCCAGCGAATCAGCACCTGGCCTTCCTGCGTGAACTTGACGGCATTGCCCCCCAGGTTGATCAGAATCTGCTTGAGACGCAATGCATCGCCCACCAATTCATGCGGAATGTCCGGATCCACAGAAAACAGCAGATCGACATCCTTGTTGCCCAGGTTGCTCGACAAAATGACGGACAGGTCGCTCAACAGGTTTTCCAGCAGGAACGGTTGCGGATCGAGCTGCATCTTGCCCGCCTCCACTTTGGAAAAGTCCAAAATATCATTTAACAAACCCAGCAGCGAGCGCGCCGCACCCTCCGCCTTCTCGGTGTAGTCGCGCTGGCGCGTATTCAGGGATGTCTTGTGCAGCAACTGCAGCATGCCCAAAATGGCATTCATCGGCGTGCGGATTTCGTGGCTCATATTGGCCAGGAACTGGCTTTTGGCAACGCTGGACTGCTCCGCCAGCACCATCGCCTGACGCAACGAAGTTTCGTATTCTTTTTGTTTGGAGACGTCGTAAATAATGATCAGGTGGCCGTCGACTTCACCCTGCGCATTGCGCATCGGTGAAAAGATCAGGCTGGCAATGAAATGGCTTCCATCCTTGCGGATGAACGTCCATTCCTGCTGCTCACGATCGCCAACCACGTGCTCAAACACTTCTTGCGTGGTCGGCATGCGCCCGAAAATCAGCTCCAGCGACTCCCGCAATGTGGCGAGTTCCTTCAGATCAAAAAACGGACTGCAGGTCTTGAACCCGATCAGGTCGGCGGCCTGGTAGCCCAGCAGATTTTCCGCACCCTTGTTGAACACCTGGATGATGCGATCGACGCCAGTGCAAATAATCCCCACATCGGTGGCTGAGTCCAGCACGTTTTGCAACGTTGCCGAAGTTTCAGCCAGCTCTTGTTCGGCCAGCTTGCGCTCCGTGATGTCCATGTGCGTGCCGTACACCCACAACGCACGCCCATCGTCGCTGTAGCGCGCCAGCTTGCCGCGCCCAAGCAACCAGACCCAGTGACCGTCGCGGTGGCGCATGCGCGTTTCAATTTCGAACAGGGGAGTGTCCCCGCGCAGATGCGCCAGCATGGCACTTTCGGCCAGTTGTGCATCCTGCGGATGAGACAGCGCATTCCAGTGCGCGGCGCCGCCCTGCGCCAGCGCTTGCGGCGAATAGCCCAGCATGCCCAGATACTGGTCGTTGTAGATCGTTTCACCGGTCTGCACGTTCCATTCCCAGGTACCCACGTTGGTACCTTGCAAAATGTTCTGCAACCGTCGCCGCTCCTCAGCCAGCGCGGAGCTCACCGACTCAGCCGCTGCCGTGGCCATCTTGAGCTCCGTAATATCCACCCGGAATCCGACCAGATGCCCGTCCGGCATCTTGCGTTCGATCACCTTCAACCAGCGCCCGTTCTCAGTCTGCTGCTCCTCGGACAGGTCACCCTGGCGGTGTGCCTGCAGGCGCTGTCGCACCCATTCGTCCACACGCCCAGCGGCTTCCGGGTACTGGCCGCGTTCGGCAGCACCGCGCAATATGGTCTCAAAAGAGGCGCCCACCTTCAGCAAGTCGTCCGATTTGTCAAACAGCGCACGGTATTTGTCGTTGCAGAACACCAATTTATCCTGCGGGTCGTACAGCACGAAGGCTTCGTTGATGGCATCAATCGCACCGCGCAACAACTCGCCGCTGCGCTGCACCAGCAAGCGCGCCTTCTTGTCCTCGGTCACGTTCTGGAACGCACCCACCAGGCGCACCGCGCCGGCGTCATCAAACTCAACTTCGCCAAACTGGCGCACCCACAGGTGCTCGCCACGGGCACTGAGAAACTCCAGTTCCAGATCCCACGCCCGGCCATCCTGCACGGCACGGTCCATGGCCGATTCCAGACGCAGCCGATCGGCCGGCGGATAAAAACTCAGTGCCTGCTCCCGCGTCGGGCGGAATCCCGGTTCGACACCGTGAATAATGCAGGTCTGGTCACTGAAAATAATGCGGTTGGTGCGCAATTCGACCTGCCAGGCACCGACCCCGGCGATGCGCCCGGCACGATCCAGAAACGACTCCATGTCGCGCAGGCTGTCTTCGACATGCTTGAATTCGCTGATGTCGGTGTGGATGCCCCCGATCCATTCAGCGCGGCCAGTGGGCTGGCGTGACATAACCTTGGCGCGACTCAGAATCCACATCCACGAGCCGTCCTTGCGACGCACCCGCACGTCACACGAATAGCCATCGCTGGCACCACGCACACAATCCCCCATCGCCCGCGCCATGCGCAACGCGTCATCCGGGTGCATCCGCGCCTGCCAAAACACATCGGCATTGGGTTGCACCTCGTCACGCGTGAATCCCATCATGCCCGCCCAGCGGTCATTCCACTGCGATTCACCAGTCAGCAGATTGGTTTCCCAGGTGCCGACATTGGCACCCGCCAAAATGTCTTCGGTGCGCTGTTTCTCTACCACCAAAGCCGCTTTCGCCTTCACTTCCTCCGTGACGTCGTTCTGCACCATCATGTAGGCCACGATGCTGTTCCCACGATCACGAATGGCCTGCATCTCCAGCTCGGCCCAGTAATCCTGCCCATTCTTACGGCGGCACATCACCACTTCATGCACATGCAAGCCGGTATCTGCCAGTTTGCGCAAACGGACCAGCACGTGTGGATCGGTCGTCGGATTCAGGAGCACATCGTCGCGCACGCGGCCCGTCACCTCTTCCGCGCTATAGGCTGTAATGCGCGAGAACCCTTCATTCACCCAGGTGATCAGCCCATCTGGATCCGAAAAAATAACGGCGTTCGAAGTGCGCCGCGCCACCAGCGCCAGGCGGACCAGATCCGCTGTCATGCCGGACGCAATATCGATCGCCCGCGCCCGCCCCACCAGCAGCAGCCACAGCACCATGGCCACCAGCACGCTCAGGCTCGATCCAATCGTTGCCAGGCGCAAATGGTCACGCGCGGCGTAACCGGCCTCAAATACCGCGGTGGAATTGGAACGCAAATAAAACACCTGGTCCGCCACCATCAGTGGCCGCATGACACTGAATTGGCTGTACACGCGCCGCTTCAGACTCACCACACCCAGTGCATCACCCGAGGGCAGTTCGCTGTCATACAGCAAGCTGGTGACTGATTCATACGCTTGGTCAAAAAGCTGGAAATTGGCCATTTGCCGCTCGACGGCGGTGCTGGCCGTCATCAGCTCCGACAACACGATCGGAACAGCCGCCCAGCCGCGCAACAGGCGCTCCCGGTCGGGCTCTGTTGCCGGGATGTCAACCTGGCTGTAAATCGGCATGAAGTAAACAAAGCCTGGCCGCTTCAGGTTGTCCTGCACCAGCGTCACGCGACGTGACATGACGGGAGTGCCACTGCGCATAGCGTCGCTCGCCGCCTCGAGCAGGTCCGGATTACGACCCAGATCCATGCCCAGCGCCGCTTCGTTGCGCGCCGCTGGCTCGATGTATTTGACGATCATGCCGTCGACGGTGCCAGGGCGTCGCACGCGCTCAACGTAACCGATGCCACGCACCCCCGGATAACGCCCGTCTTGCAGGCTCATCCGTACAAATTGCGCAAACTGTGCGCGCGTGATGTCCGGGTTCGCCGCCACGACGCTGCGCACCAGATCGAGCGGATACACCAAGTCAGTGACCAGATTCTGAAACGACTCCTCGATGGCCTCCGCTTCTTTCAAAAAGCGCAGGTTGGCGTCCTCGAAGGCGCGCTGGCGCGCGGCGTTCGACACATGCACCGACAACGCCAGTCCGGCCACCAGCACGGCCATCGACAGCACAAACGGCCCCCGGTACTGCACCATGAAGAGATGGCTTCCGATACGCGCGCGTCGGCGCGTGTACTGAAACATCCAGACCAGCACCAGAAACACCAGTGCCGCTGCAAGCGGGATACCAACATAGAACAGTATTTCAATGAATGCTGCGCTCAAGTCGGCCTCCTGCTTGCTACCGCTTCAACTACTTGAGCGCCTTGTAGCGCATGCGCTTGGGCTTGGCGCCTTCTTCACCCAGGCGCCGCTTCTTGTCGGCCTCGTATTCCTGGTAGTTACCGTCAAAGAAGGTCCACTGGCTGTTGCCTTCGCAGGCAAGAATGTGGGTTGCGATGCGGTCCAGAAACCAGCGATCATGGCTGATAACCATGACGGTTCCGGCAAACTCCAGCAAAGCGTCTTCCAGTGCGCGCAAGGTTTCCACATCCAGATCGTTCGACGGCTCATCCAGCATCAGCACATTGCCGCCGGCAATCAGGGTCTTGGCCAGGTGCAAGCGGCCGCGCTCACCGCCCGACAGCATGCCCACTTTTTTCTGCTGGTCGCCACCATTGAAATTGAAGCGGCCACAATAGGCACGACTGGCCATCTGGAACTTGCCGACGTTAAGAATGTCGAGACCGCCCGAGACATCTTCCCACACCGTTTTTTCGTTCGACAAGTCATCCCGGTGCTGGTCAACAAACGCCATTTTGACCGTCGTTCCGATCTTGACGTTGCCACTGTCAGCCTGTTCCCGCCCTGCAATCAGTTTGAACAGGGTTGACTTACCGGCCCCGTTGGGGCCAATGATGCCGACAATGGCACCCGCAGGCACTTTGAAACTCAAGTTGTCGATCAGAACCCGGTCACCAAACGACTTGGTGACATCGGTGAATTCAATCACTTCGTGGCCTAACCGATCCGCCACCGGAATGAAAATTTCGTTGGTTTCGTTGCGCTTCTGGTATTCGAAATCGCTCAATTCCTCGAAGCGAGCCAAACGCGCCTTGCTCTTGGCCTGGCGGGCCTTAGGGTTCTGGCGCGACCATTCCAGCTCCTTCTTCAGTGCCTTGGCGCGTGCTTCCTCACCTTTGTGCTCGGATTCCAGACGGGCCTGCTTTTGTGTCAGCCAATCGCTGTAATTACCCTTGTAGGGAATACCGGAGCCACGGTCCAGCTCCAGAATCCACTCGGCCGCATTGTCGAGAAAATAGCGATCGTGGGTAATAGCCACCACCGTACCTGAATAACGCTGCAGAAACTGCTCCAGCCAATCCACCGACTCGGCGTCCAAGTGGTTGGTCGGTTCGTCCAGCAGCAGCATGTCGGGCCGCGACAGCAGCAACTGGCACAGCGCCACGCGCCGCTTCTCACCGCCCGACAAGACACCAATCACGGCATCCCAGGGTGGCAGACGCAGGGCATCGGCGGCAATTTCCAACTGGTGCTCGGAGTCGGTACCGGCCGTGGCAATGATGGCTTCGAGCTCGGCCTGTTCGGCCGCCAGCGCGTCAAAATCGGCATCTTCTGCGCCATACGCGGTATAGACCTCTTCCAGGCGCGCACGTGCCGCCATGACTTTACCCATGGCACCTTCAACTGCTTCACGCACGGTCTGTGTCGGGTCGAGCACCGGCTCCTGCGGCAAATAGCCAATATTCAGGCCCGCCATGGGAAGCGCTTCGCCCTCAATTTCCTTGTCCACGCCCGCCATGATCTTGAGCAGGGTTGACTTGCCCGAGCCGTTGGTGCCGAGCACACCGATTTTGGCGCCAGGGAAGAACGACAGAGAGATATCCTTGAGGATGTGGCGTTTGGGCGGCACGATCTTGCCGACCCGGTTCATGGAAAAGACGTATTGAGCCATTACAGATTGTTTGAATTGGTTACAGCGTGAAAACGCCATTATCGACTGCCCTGATGACCAAACGCTACGCAAGCGGGGGGAACCTGCGTTTTATCGTGTCACACCGCAGCCCCCTGCTGCCCCCCAACTGCGGCAAAATAACCACTATTTTCAATGACTTGCACCGCTTAACGCAACATGCATGCGACAATGCCCCCTATTGCGGTGCTTCAGTAACCCGCAATACCAGCCTCTTGCTGGGGGCCAAACGACCATTTTCACACCCAGGTCCGTGCAAGCCCAAGCTTATAAATCCATCTGCCATTGACTGACTGCGCACCTTGCGTGTGCGGAACGGCCGGTACCCCAGCGCCCCGGAAGGGCGCCAACATAATGAACTTTGAAGAATTGAATCTGGCCGCAGCCATCACCAAGGCCGTGCGCGAAGAAGGCTACGAAACGCCAACCGCCATTCAGGCACAGGCCATCCCGCTGATCATGGAAGGTCACGACCTGCTCGGCGGCGCCCAGACCGGCACCGGAAAAACCGCTGCCTTTACCCTGCCCATGCTGCACCGCCTGAGCATGTCGCGCAGTGCCCAAAACAAATTCGGCGGCACCGGCATCCGTGCCTTGGTGCTCACACCAACGCGTGAACTCGCAGCGCAGGTGGAAGAATCGATCCGCACTTACGGCAAATACCTGCAACTCACCAGCACCGTCATTTTTGGCGGCGTTGGCATGAATCCACAAATTTCCAAGCTCAAAAAGGGCGTTGACATCCTGGTTGCCACGCCCGGACGCCTGCTGGACCTGCAGCAGCAAGGCATGTTGGACTTGGGCCAGGTGCAGATGCTGATCCTGGACGAAGCCGACCGCATGCTGGACATGGGCTTCATTCACGACGTCAAAAAGGTGCTTTCACTGGTGCCCAAGGACAAACAAAGCCTGCTGTTTTCGGCCACCTTCAGCGATGAAATCCGCGATCTGGCCAACGGCTTGCTGAAGAACCCGCAAAGTGTACAGGTCACACCGCGCAACACCACCGTGCAACGCATCACGCAAGTGATCCACCCGGTCGGTCGTGGCAAGAAAAAAGCGCTGCTGGCGCACATCATCAACGCGCAGAATTGGAGTCAGGTGCTGGTGTTCACACGCACCAAGTTTGGCGCCAATAATGTCGCCGAATACCTGGAAAAAAATGGCATTACCGCCATGGCACTGCACGGCAACAAGAGCCAGGCGGCCCGAACCCAGGCCCTTAGCGGCTTCAAAACCGGTGCCGTGCGCGCACTGGTGGCCACTGATATCGCGGCGCGCGGCATCGACATTGACGACCTGCCGCACGTGGTGAACTATGAAATCCCGAATGTGAGCGAAGACTATGTGCACCGCATTGGCCGTACCGGCCGCGCTGGCGCCGACGGTGCAGCCGTCAACCTGGTCTGCCTGGATGAAGAAGGCTTCATGCAGGACATCGAACGCTTTACCAAACAGAACATTGAAGTCCGGGTGGTGGAAGGCTTTGGTCCGGAAGAAGGCGAAATCGCCGAACCCATCGCCATGGGCCGCCAAACCATCTGGGGTGGTGCTGGCAAGCCGCCCAGCCGGGATGTCATGCAAGCCGCCGGTCGTGCTGCGCGCACCGAAATGCTGCAACGCGTACGCGACAACAAAGCCAGCCAGGGTGGCGGCAACGGTGGTGGTGGCAATGGCCCGGGCCGGGGCAACAGCCAAGGCGGACGTGGTGGCCGCGGTAACAACAGTAACAACAACAGCGACAGCCAACCGCCACGGACACCGGCCAACCGCCCGGCGCACAGCGCCGGACGCGGCCCACGCGCACCAGGCTCGGCCATGCCTCAGGGCAACGGCTTTGCCAACGAGCCGCGCGCACCACGCGCACCGGGTGGACAGCCCGACCCGATGCGCACCAGCGTTGACATGATGGCCGAGCGCGGTGCGCGCCGCAACCATTTTGGTGGTGGCAACCGCAATGGCGGCGGTGGCGGCTTTGGTGGTGGCGCCGGTGGTGGTGGCTTTGGCGGCGGTCGCCCCGGTGGCTTCGGCGGTGGCGGCAATGGTCCGCGCCGTTCCGGCGGCTCGGGTGGCGGTTCGCGCGGCGGCCCGTCCGGACGATAAGTCTGTCCAACCACACTGCCGCACACTGCGGCGGTGTATAGCTGCGCTGTAAAGCAACGGGGAAGACGATGCGAAGCGTGCGGTGTGGATTAGACTTTGCGCAATGACACCGCCTACCCCGAATATCCCGTCTGCTGTGGTGCGCCTGAAAGCAGCCATTGACTTGCATCTGGCCCAGCGCATCGACGACGCCATGCTGATTTACCAGGAAGTTCTGGCGGAAGATCCAAACAACGCCAACGCGTTGTGCCTGTTTGGCATGGCAGCACAAGACAAAGGCCAGCTAGAGCAGGCCATTGGCTTTTTGCGTCGGGCCTTGGAAATCCAGCCGGACAACCCTGATTTCCTGCGCAGTCTGGCCAACGCACTGCGCCTGGCGCGCGAGGACAACGAAGCCATGGCGCTGTATCGGCGCACGCTGGCGGCACTGCCCGACGATCTGGAGTCCTGGTTCAACCAGGGCAAAATTTTGCAAGCCAATCGGCGTCACGCCGAAGCGATTGATTGCTACGCCCAATATATCCAACGCAACGCAGGTCATGTGCGCGCCCACAACGACATGGGGGTTGCCTACCTGGCGCTGCAAAAATACGAAGATGCCAGCGCCTGCTTTGCACGCGCCATCGCCATCGACCCCAACTTCAGCGAAGCGTACAACAACCTGGGCGTGGTGCATGCCAACTTGCAGCAGCCCGACCGTGCGGCGGAATTCTATGGCTCCGCCCTGCGTTGCAAACCCGACTACGCCATGGCCCTGTTCAACATGGGCACCATTCACTTCAAGCGCAAGGAATTTGACCAAGCCCTGCAGTGGTACCAGGACGCTCTGCGTGTCGACCCGGCACTGGTGGAGGCGCACCAGAATGTGGCGTCCATCCTGCTGGACCGGGGCGAGCTCGATACCGCGCGCTGGCACCGAGATCAGGCATACCAGCGTCAGCCCATTTTCATTGACAACACCGAGCAGTCCTTCAAAAGCGTCGTCATATTGTGGGCATCGGGCAAAGGCAATGTGCCGGTGGATTATCTGTTTCCCAAGGCCTGCTATACGCGTGTGCACTGCATGGTGGAATACCTGCGCGCCGATCAACTCAACACGCTGCCCGCCTACGATCTGGTGTTCAATGCCATTGGCGACAGCGACGTGACGGGCGCCACCGATGCCACCGTGAAAGCGTTCCGCGACCGCTGCGACAAACCGTTTCTTAATCATCCGGACCGTATCAACCGCACCGGCCGTGACGATATGCCGACGCTGTTTGCCGATGTGCCTGACACCGTCTGCGCCAACACCTTGCGCTGCGCCACCAGCGAATTCAAGTCCCGCGTTCTGGCAACGCCAGCCCTGCAATTTCCGCTCATCGTACGGCCCAGTGGGTCACACGGCGGCGACCACCTGATGAAGGTGGACACGGCGCAGCAATTGACCGATCTGGCGCTATTTAATGCACCGGTCTATTACGCTAGCAACTACGTGGACTATTTGTCGGCGGACGGTTTCTTCCGCAAATACCGCGTCGTGTTCATTAACCGCCAGGCCTTCCCCTACCATTTGGCCATTGGCACGCACTGGATCGTGCACTATGAAACGGCAGACATGCTGTCCTTCCAGTGGAAGCTTGACGAAGAGCTGGCCTTCCTGCGCGACCCCGTAGGCGTGCTGGGTGCGCGCGTGATGCGTGCGGTTGAAAGCATGGGACGGGTGATGGACCTGGATTACTGCGGTGTCGATTTTTCCGTGTTGCCTGATGGCCGGGTACTGGTGTTTGAAGCCAACGCCACCATGCTGATCCATGGCGAAAACGTTGGCGGCGTACTCGAACACAAAAACCCGTACGTGCAAACCATTTTTGACGCGTTCAACCGCTACGTCGCCAGGCTCACCAACACCACCGTCTGAACAGCAGTCTGCGTCAGGCCGCGCGCACAAACAACGTCACCAGCGGATCAGTGCCCACTTGACGGCTCCAGTGGCCGTGCACGTCAGCATCAAAGGTGGCTCCGGGCGGCAACAGGTCGGCGGAGTAGAAATGCTCGCCCGGACTGAAAATGCGCGACACGCCGCCTTGCAACCCGATTTCCATCTGGCCCGCCAGAATAAAACACCACTGCGGCGCCCCGGTGCAGTGAAAACTGCTGCGGAAACCGACCGGGCTGTGCCGCAACTGGTACCCGCCCGACGCAAACACCTCGGACAACAGGGATTGCGGAGTCCCGTGTGCCAGTGGGACCTGTGCTTCGTGGAACTGGGCGCGCCCGTCAGCGCCGGTTGAGAGGACAACTTGGTTGAAATAGTGCATAGCCAACTATTGTGCCCTAGCCCTAGCCCTAGCCCTAGCCCTAGCCCTAGCCCAGTCGCCGGTGCCGAAGCCGCATGACGCTAAGCCGCCCGCAAGGACTGGGTCGCGCGCGCCAACTGCGTGACGCGCTCCCAAGCCCCCAAAGCCAGGGCATCTGCGGGCACCAACCAGGAGCCCCCCACGCACACCACATTCGGCAAAGCCAGCAGCGCGGGGGCGTTCTGCTCCGTGACACCTCCCGTGGGACAGAAACGCACGTCAAAGAACGGACCGCTCCAGGCTTTCAGCATGGCAACCCCGCCAGCCTGCATGGCCGGGAAAAACTTTAGTTCATTCCAGCCATCGTCCTGCGCCCGCATGATTTCGCTGGCACTGGCCACGCCAGGCAACAGCGCCAGACCAACATCACTACAGGCCTGCCCGACCGCACTGGTATAGCCGGGGCTGACGGCAAAACGTGCGCCCGCATTGGCAGCCGCCAGTGCGTCCGCGCGGCTGCGCACAGTGCCCGCACCCAGTACCGCTTCCGGTACCGCGCGCGCGATGGCTTCCATACTGGCCAACGCCTGCGGCGTGCGCAACGTCACTTCCAGCATGCGAATGCCACCCGCCACCAAGGCGCGCGCCATCGGCACCGCGTGCGCCACATCGTGCAACACGATCACCGGGATGACTGCCGCATCCTGCATCACCTCCAGTGCGGTAAGCGCCCGCCCCTGGGGTTGACTCTTGCTTTGACTTTCACTGCGCGCCATTTCCATTCCTCGCATCGGTTCGCTGTTTGTTTACTACCTAGTCGTGTTGCGCATTGGCGCACGAACGATGGCGTCTCGCTAAAGCCAACTGCAGGCGCCCTGCTCCGCGCTCAGCGCATTGCGGCGCATGCCGGCAAACAGTTCGCGCCCCATGCCAACGCTGTTCTCGGCACGCAGGGCGTCTGGCATCGGTTCCGCCTGGCGCTGCGCCCATTCGGCCGCTTCAACCAGCACGTTCAGCGACTGTTCCACTGTATCCAGCCGAATCCGGTCGCCATCACGCACCCGTGCCAACGGCCCCCCAGTGGCGGCTTCGGGCGAGACATGGATGGCCGCCGGCACGTTACCAGACGCACCGCTCATGCGGCCATCGGTCACCAGCGCCACCCGAAAACCTTTGCCCTGCAACACCGCCAGCGGCGGCGTCAGCTTGTGCAGCTCCGGCATGCCGTTGGCCTGCGGCCCCTGCCAGCGCACCACGCACACGACATCGCGGTCCAGTTCACCGGCCTGGAACGCGTGGTGCAGCTCGTCCTGCGAATTGAACACCCGGCACGCTGCTTCAATCACACGGTGCGTCTCCGGCACCGCCGACACCTTGATCACGCTGCGCCCCAAATTCCCCTGCAGCAGCTTGAGACCGCCACCGCTACTGAACGGTTGCGCCACCGGTCGCAGCACGGACAAATCCGGACTCGGTCCGGGCCGCTGCCAAATCAGCCCCCCCGACGCATCCAGCGCGGGCACCGTCGCGTATTCGCGCAGTCCACCCGGACGCACGGTGCGCACGTCGGCATGCATCAATCCGGCATCCAGCAACGCTCCAATCACATAGCCCGGCCCACCGGTTGCCTGGAATTGGTTGACGTCGGCACTACCGTTCGGATAGATGCGCGCCAGCAGCGGCACCACATCGGACAAGGCAGAAAAATCGTCCCAGTCAATCACGTGCCCGGCGGCACGCGCCACGGCCACCCAATGGATCAGGTGGTTGGTGGAGCCCCCGGTTGCCAGCAGCGCCACCATGGCATTGACGATGCAGCACTCGTCCACCAATTGCCCAATCGGCGTAAATCGCTTGCTACGGGTCAGGTCCAGCACCGTACGCACCGCTTCACGCGTCAATTCGGCGCGTGCACCGTGGCCCGGATTGATGAAAGCGGTGCCCGGCACATGCAAGCCCATGGCCTCCAACAACATCTGGTTGCTGTTGGCGGTACCGTAAAACGTACAGGTGCCCTCTGCGTGGTAGGCGGCAGACTCGGCCCGCAACAACGCATCGCGCCCTACCAATCCCTGCGCCGCCTGTTCGCGTACTTTCGACTTTTCACGGTTGGACAGCCCGGACACCATCGGCCCTGCCGGCACAAAGACGGTCGGCAAATGCCCGAAGTGCAAGGCCCCGATCAACAGTCCGGGCACGATCTTGTCGCACACGCCCAGCATCAGCGCCGCGTCAAACACGTCGTGGCTAAGCGCAATGGCAGTGGACATGGCGATAGCGTCACGGCTGAACAAGCTCAATTCCATGCCAGACGTGCCCTGCGTCACGCCGTCGCACATGGCGGGCACACCACCGGCCACCTGCGCCGTCGCCCCCAGGCGCTGGGCCTCGGTCTTGATCAGTTCAGGATAGTGTTGCAAGGGCGCATGCGCCGACAACACATCGTTGTAGGCATTGACGATGCCAATGTTGCTTGCCTTGTGCGCAACCACGCGCAAGCGGTCGTCGCCCGGCAAGGCAGCGAAAGCGTGCGCCACATTGGCGCAACCCATGCGCTGGGCACCCGGCGCACGTTCGGCATAGCGCGCCAACTGGGCCAGGTAAGCGGTGCGGGTCGGGGCACTGCGCACCCGGATGCGGTCGGTCACCGCCAACACGGCCGGATGAACGGGAGCGTCTCGGTCATCGCTGGAGCTGGAGCTGGAGCTGGAGCTGGATCTGCTGGTGCGGGAGTCAATCATGGTGCTGCTGTAACAAAATTACAGGTGGAATGGTAACTTGGAACGTTGCATCCGTGTACGCCATGCGGTTACCAATGCGGTACCAAATCAAGGGCCCACCCGGCGTCCGGTTGCGGGCACACCACAGACCGGCCACCCATTCAATGCACCCGTGGAACTGCCTATACTGCGCATTTATGTACCCCCAACCGCGCCCATGAAAACCATCGCCGACTTGCGCAAGAGTTACGAACGCGCCGAACTCGACGAACGCGCTTCCCATGCCGACCCGCTCGCCCAGTTCGACCAGTGGCTACAGGAAGCACTGGCCAGTGAAGTCGCAGAAGCCAACGCCATGACGCTGGCCACGGTTGCCAGCAACCTGCGCCCGTCGACCCGCATCGTACTAATCAAAGACTACGGCGCTGATGGCCTTGTCTGGTTCAGCAACTACGACAGCCGCAAGGGACAGGAACTGGCCGGCAATCCGTATGCCGCGCTGCAATTCCATTGGGTGGAACTCGAACGCGTGGTGCGTATCGAAGGCGTTGTGGAAAGAATCAGCGCGGCCGACAGCGACACCTATTTTCAGAGTCGCCCGCTCGATTCACGCATTGGTGCCTGGGCTTCGCCGCAGAGCCAGGTTATTAGCGGGCGCGGCGTGCTGGTGGCCAACGCGGCCCAATACGCCGCCCGGTTTTTGCTGCAACCACCACGCCCACCCCACTGGGGCGGCTACCGACTGCGCCCCGATACCTGGGAGTTCTGGCAGGGCCGCAAGAGCCGCCTGCATGACCGACTGCGCTACAGCCAGCAAAGCGGTGGCGTGTGGCTACGCGAGCGCCTGGCACCCTAAAAATAGAAAATCGTGGTCGCTATTTGACGGCGACCGCATCGCTCATGCGGTAGTACAGGCCATAGGGGTCGTCGTGCAACACGGCAAACCGGCCTTCCACCACCACCACGTCCATGACGAATTTCACCGGCGTCCTGGTTTTGACTTCAACCATGCTCTCAGGACCACCCGGCACACAGAACGGGCAGGTCAGCGGCACGGAGCTGAGTAGAAAATGTTTTTGCTTCTCGCCCGGGTCGAGCGGCATCATGAATCCCTGGATGCGCTGGCTTTTCTGGTCGAGCTGCTGAATGCTGGCCGGAAAAACAGGCATCACCCGGTTTTTCTCGACCCGTGTCTTGACCGCCGTTAGTACCGACCATGGCAGCACGTCCGCACGCTCCTGCAACTGGGGAAACGGACTGTTGGCGCCGTGGACACCCGCGCCAACCCCCATGGGAATGCCCGGCAGACCGGCGGCGGCATCAGCCGGGGCCGCCGGATTGCCCATGGGAGAACTCAGCTGCGCCAACGCGGCCACGCTGCACATCGCCAGAACGACGCCCAGCAACTGTCTCTTGAAAAATGGATGCATAACGGTTACTCCCAATGCGATTTTACCGCCCACACCCGCCGCTTGTTCCCCCGCCTGCGCAGTTCACGCCCGGAAGCTCAAATCCCTCATGCCTTCTGCAGGCGCGCAAAGGTTTTGCGGAATTTGGCCACTTTGGGTGCCGCAACTGCCCGGCAGTACGCCTGTTCGGGGTTGCGTGCAAAAAAATCCTGGTGGTAGTCCTCGGCGCGCGTGTAGTTGTGCAGCGGCAGCAACTCAGTCACCACGGGGCTGCCATACACGCCACTGGCGTCGAGTTCCGCCAACAAGGCCTGTGCCACCGTGCGCTGTTCGCTGTTCGTGACATAAATGCCACTGCGGTATTGCGTTCCCACGTCGTGGCCCTGCCGGTTCGGGGTGCACGGGTCATGGATCAGAAAAAAGATCTCCAGCAATTCACGCGTGGACACCTGCTGCGGGTCGTAGCGCAGGCGCACCACCTCGTTGTAGCCGGTGTCGCCACGGCAGACTTGGGCGTAGTCTGGGGCGTCGGTGACGCCATTGCTGTAACCACACTCCAGTTCGACCACGCCCCGCACCTGTACATACACGGCTTGCGTGCACCAAAAACAGCCGCCGCCAAGCACCAGCACCTGCAAGGTTTCATCCATGAACCACACTCCCATCGCGACGCAACCGTTCGCCCTCCCACGATGCTACGCTGCTCCGTAAAACCGCGCTCTGCGCGCTAGAATTAGCCACTACCACCCAAGATCTCCGACGGAGTATGAAATGACTGCACTGAACATCACACAAGCCCGCTTCAATATGGTCGAACAGCAAATTCGGCCCTGGAACGTGCTCGATGCCGACATCCTCGACCTGCTGTTCAGCATGCGCCGCGACGCTTTTGTTGCCGATGCCTACAAAAACCTGGCCTATGCCGATCTGGAAATTCCGCTCGGCAACGGCCAATGCATGCTGGCACCGCGTCTGGAAGCCCGTTTGCTGCACGACTTGCACGTCCAGAAGCATGAAACGGTGCTGGAAGTGGGAGCAGGATCCGGCTTTATGGCGGCCCTGCTGGCGCAACGCGCCAAGCAGGTCCTGACGCTCGAACTGTCGGCTGAGCTGAGCGCATTGGCCCGCGCCAATCTCCAGGCTGCGGGTATTGGCAACGTTGAAGTACGGCAGGCCGACGGCTCTGCCGGTGCCGCCGCAGACGGCCCGTTTGACGTGATTGTGCTGAGCGGGTCGGTGGCCGAAGTTCCCGCCGTGCTGCTCAATCAGCTGCGCGTGGGCGGACGGTTGGCGACCATCTCCGGTGAGGAACCCATCATGCACGCCAGCATTACCACCCGCACCGCCGAAAACACGTTCCAGACGGTGACGCCCTGGGATGCCAACGCACCGCGTTTGCACAACTTCCCCACGCACAGCGAATTCACGTTCTGACCCGTCCGAACGTTCCGCCGCATCCACACCATGATTATTCAACTGCGACCGCGTGAGCTGAAGGCCTGGCTGGCTAACCTGCCAGCCAAGGCAAAACCCATATTGCTCGACGTGCGCGAAGCCCACGAAGTGGCATTTGCTGCCGTACGCGATGCCACCGGTTTCACACAAAGCGCCATGCCCATGGCCAGCGTGCCGCTGCGTCTGGCTGAGCTCGACCCGGCACAACCCGTCGTCTGCCTGTGCCACCATGGAGGCCGCAGCATGCAGGTCGCCCATTTCCTGCTGGGCCAGGGCTACACCCAAGTGGTGAACGTTACGGGCGGCATTCACGCCTGGTCGGCAGAACTCGACAGCACCATTCCCACGTACTAAGTGCTTAGTGCTTAGGGGGCAATCTGCGCCATACCTGGCTGTGGTACGGCGTTTGGGTTTGCATCGGTAGCCACCAGGCAAGGTGCCAGAAATGGCGCCAGTTCCTGCAACGTGCGCTGCGCGGCACCCCGATGTGCCTGACTCCAGGCCAGGGCCTGCTGGCGCGTCTGCGCCAGTGTTTGCGGCTGCTGCAACAACGCCATGCTGCACGCGACGGCGGCGGCCAGATCGGCAACCCGCAACGCCGCACCGGATTGCTCCGCCTGGCGCGCTGCTTCTGCAAAATTGAAGGTGTGCGGACCCATCACCACCGGACAACTACAGGCGGCCGCTTCAATCAAATTTTGCCCACCCAGGGGCGCAAAGCTGCCGCCCAGCAACGCCACGTCTGCCAAACCGAAGTACAGCGCCATTTCACCAAGCGAATCACCGACCCACACCGTGGCTGGTAGCGGCCGCTCAGCCCAGCTGCTGCGCAACGACACGGACAATGCACGTGCACGCACGCACGCAGCCACTGTGGCGAATCGCTGTGGATGGCGCGGCACGATCAGCCACTGCACGCGCTCACGCAGCGCCGCGTCCATGCCCTGCAGCAGGTCCAGCAACAGGTCTTCCTCACCCTCGCGCGAACTGGCGAAAAGCACCACCGGTCGTGTGAGTGTCTGGCGCCAACACAGGGCTTGCTGCAGTTGTGACGGATCCGGGCGTGCGTCAAACTTGAGGTTGCCGGTGACCGCACGCACCGGCGCGCCGATCTGGCGCAAACGCCGCCCGTCCGCATCGCTCTGCGCCCACACCGCCGCCAGCGCGGCGTAGGCCGGTTGCGCCAGCCAGCGCAGGCGCTGTGCCTGCTGCAGCGATTGGTCGCTCAATCGCGCATTGACCAGACACACCGGAACACCGCGCTGAACACAACCGGCCATCA
>Ga0316222_1002388_pt1 | contig 20160 bp, 15 predicted proteins | sample TBH18011metaG_FD_206008 | JGI IMG/M metagenome (GOLD analysis project Ga0316222, IMG submission 206008) | Freshwater microbial communities from Trout Bog Lake, Wisconsin, USA - TBH18011 | ecosystem: Environmental > Aquatic > Freshwater > Lake > Hypolimnion/Profundal zone | place: USA: Wisconsin...
ATTTTAACGTTAAACAAACAAATGTTTATTTAACCTTCTCATATTTAACCCATACCACCAAGTTTTCAATCTAAAACACGTTAATTAACTAAGTTAAAAAAGTCATGCTATAATAAGTTAATAAAAGGTACGTTAAATAACTGCCTTATGCTTTATATATAGAGCACATTAATTTTTGAAGGTGAAATGATATGAAAGTTGGCTATGCAAGGGTATCAACAAACGAACAAGATACCCACTTACAAATTGATGCCCTTAAAGCCATTGGTTGTGAGCTTATCTATCAAGAGAAACAATCGGGCGCTAAAAAAGACCGACCTGAATTACAGCAATGCTTAAAGTCATTGCGTGAAGATGATGTTTTAATCGTTTGGAAACTCGATCGTTTAGGAAGAAGCCTGCAACATTTAATTGATGTGGTGAATGACCTGGAAGAACGCAAGATAGGCTTCCAATCGATTACTGAAAATATTGATACCACCTCACCTACTGGTAAATTGATATTCCATATTTTCGGCTCACTGGCAGAATTCGAACGTGGTTTAATCCGTGAACGTGTTAAAGCAGGTTTAGAGGCGGCAAAAAAACGCGGAAAGAAATTTGGACGCCCTGATGCCTTAGATGACAAAGCTAAAGAAATGGCCTTTGCAATGTTTAATGGTGGCGCACCTAAAATTGATATTGCCAGGCACTTTAATGTTACCAGACAAACTATCTATACTTTATTGAAGGATGTAGAACTTTAAGTTAAATATCATTAAGCTAAAACAAAATGTTACCTACGTCTTCTGCGTCTAGGTCTAGATTTGGCTCTTAGTGATGCACTAAATTCCAATAATAATGCTTTTACAACTGCAGCTAAAATAAAAGGTCCAACAAATATCGCAAATAAACCAAACATAACGCCGATATTTTCAAACATATAAACACCTAAATAGTAAAAGAGAAAATTGCTTACTGCACACCCAACGCCTTATAAACCGCATCTACTGGATCTGCAAAGAAACTAATCTGAAATTTTGAGAACAGTTCAGCCGGTACTGTAGGAATATCAGAGGCAGAGGACATCGGTAGCAACACACGTTTCCCACCGCTCTCTAATGCCAGTTGTAAACAGCCCGCTAAATCTTCAACAGGATTAATCACACCACCCAACGTCATATCACCTAAAACCACCATTTGTTCTTGTACAGGTTTATTCAATAAGATAGAACAAAAAGCGATTAAGGCGGCGAGACTGATTTTATTACTCGGCCCAGTATTATGTAATTCAACGGCGTGAATATGATATTCATGCTCACCAAACTTTGCGCTAACACTGATGCGGTTCAAATTACCTTTAAAGTAATCAAAGCCCACTCGCACCGACTCCTTTGCTGCCGTGTTATTACCTAAACCTGAAACAGTGTGCCTACCGTTCCCAGCCGTCATTTGAGTTTCAAATCGATACAAGCCGGGTTGATCGGTTGAACCCTTCGTCACCAAATGCACTACGCCTGGTTTACCCAAACCTTCAGGGATTAATTGACTCCCCCCCTGCTCCGGTACATTTACAAAAAACTCTTCTAAAGATTCATTATCTATATAACTAAAGTGCACATCAAAGAACTCCATCCCACCCAGTTTCTTTAATTGTTCTTTAATACGGCGTCTCACTTCCAGCGCATAGGTCAAACAAATGCGCACACTGTCTTTATCGTACAAACCATTAGGATAAAGTAACTTAAGCAGCCCTGATACCGTTCTACGCACGGCTATCACATCACGCTGATTAAGATTATTACCCAACTTAAAATAACGATCGATTGCATCTGCAAAACTGCGCTTACGCATTTCACGCATATATTCAGCGAGATAATCAGTAATTAAACCAAAGCGATTGGTGAAGAATTCAGGGCGCATTTTAGGAATTTCCCAGCCGGGTATATAAGCATGGAAGCGATCAAAAAATGCGGTATCAATCATCGCCTCAGGGAATGGTGATAATAAATGACTGGTCTTAACCAAGGTTTCAACACTGTGATTAATGTTACCGACAAACACCATCGACGCTTTACCTTCAATAGCATCACGGCCACGAGAGAACGACCCTGACGCCATATAATCCTTCATAATCTGGATGCCGTCTTTGTCCTTAAAATTAATACCGGCCACTTCGTCAAATGCCACCACATCCCACATACCCACTAAACCGATTTGCCGACTGCTCATGTTATAAAACAAGTTAGCGACAGTGGTTTGCCCCCCTGAGACCAATAAACTATTAGGCGAACACTCTTTATAAACATGACTTTTACCCGTACCACGTGGCCCGAGCTCACAGACATTGTAATTATTCTCTACAAAGGGAATCATTCTGGCGAGTAAATGCCACTTCACTCGATTCTCTAAATTAGTAGGTTCCATACCCACAGAGCGTAATAAAACATCCAACCATTGATCGACCGTAAAGTGCTTTCTGGCTTCGAATATCTCTTCCATATCCATAGAAGGCATTTGGATAGGCTTAAGCGATTGAATGGAAAAAGGCGAGGTTTTTTGACCTTCTTCATAAAAGTATTGCGCATTGATAATGCACCAAATACCCCCAGTTAATAACTTCTCATTTTGCTTAACGATAGGCGTCGGCACTAAAGCATCTTTAATACCTAAATTGGATAAAGCCGCTTCATAAACATCTTTCTTCTCGTTGAGTTTGACACTGACCTTATCAATAATCTGATAACTGCCACGCTCCCGAATCACCGACTTCACTTTTTCAGCTTCATCAGGGCGTACATAATTTTCGGTGAGGATGCGTTTAACGTTCTCCATACCAAGGTTTACCACCTCGACATCATCAGAGGCGCAATACATACCTAACAAGTATTCCAGCACATAAACCGGCACATTAGCACCTTCTTTTAATTGCTTAGTCAGATCCTTTCTAACCACCCGCCCCGAGAAATACTTATTAAGTAGACTATCCAAATCTTCATTGTGCAGTTCATTTACTTCGGTGTTTTGTAACTCAATCGGGTCAACAAAATCATTCATACCAGAATCCCTTTAGAAAAAATCATCTTTAAATGCCAAGTCAATCGTCACGGCGTATTGTTGATAACGGGTTTGGGTGTCGCTCTCTTCCAAAACCAATGTATAAGCAGCATGTCGATCAAATACAGAGCCGACCAATTTTATATAAGCTTCACGAGTGCGCTCATCCATCACTTTAGAGGTACTATCAAAGTTCAGTGATTCTCGACTAGAAACCAGCTTATTATCACTATCCACAATATAAACCGTTAATTGCCGTGCTATAAAACTGTCACCCACCGCATCAGTTTGAATAAACCCAATCTTATCGATATTGTTGACCAACTTAATAGGCTGTCTGACTACCACAACGCCCACTCGTTGTTGCTCATGCTTAGCAATCTGTTCTTTTTGTAAAGACTTGATATACAGCACCGGCACACACACTTCTTGTAACATAGCACCGCCATGTACAAACTTAGCGCCACCCACAAAATGAAAACGTTGCACACCTTTAGGTACCACAAACTCCGTATCGCCCAAAGCACCTGCGGTATCAGCCACCTTACCTTTCCAGTACACATCATTTGCAGGTAAATTTGCACCAAGAATATAGCGCTTCTTAGCTTCAATAGCGCCATTAGCGACTACTGACACTTCCGTTTTATCCTGTTTATCGAGAGCTTTTTGCTGAAATAGAAAACCATGATCTGCCGTGATTAAAACTTGGCTACCATTAAAACGATTAATAATGCGTGAGAGTAAATCGGTAATTTCTTCGATGGCCGTACGACATACCTGAGGCATTCTGTCTTCACCGCCTTGTTTGTCACAAATAAAATCGATGGTGTCGTGATAGATATAAATCACTTCACTGTCACGGATATTATCTCGACCTTCTTGGTTACTCCAGGTCATAAGTTCTTTAGCACTCACCGCCACCCCCTTAAACCCTTGTAACACCGTATTCCGATTATCTAAACCTGCCGTTGATTGCCCATCTATTAAGACAGTGCCAGTCCCCGTTTGATATTCTAAAGTTTGATGGGGTAATAAAGCCGCCATACCCAGTTGGGTGTAACTAGGTAATACGCCAAGTTGAGAAGATAAATCAGCTTTAAAGCGCTTTTCTGCATTGATAATATTTGCCAATTCTTCGGCTATTTCATAACGCAAGGCATCCGAGATAATCACAAAAATACGTTTAGTTTGCTTCGCGGCAATGCGTGGCTTTACGTACTTGTCATAAAATTGATACTGCGATGGAATACCCAATAAGTGCCAGTTTCCAAGCAATTGCTCCTGTTCTATTAGCCTATCCCACGCTAAACCTAACTCATACAAATACCACTGGGTATATAAATTCTCTATCGCATCATCTAATTGTCTAAGAATCTCAGCACCTTTACTGACCAAGGTTTGCACATGCTCATTAAATAACCGATAGGCTTGATCAAACTGATACACATCACTGGTATAAGCTTTATAAAGAGCCACACTGGATTCATAATGAAAGCCATCCACAAAGCGCTGGCGTAAATGCAGCAATAACTCGGCATTTCTTAAGGCTTCGTATATCGCGGTATATTCTTTTCTGGATAAACACCAATGTCCCAGCAAACGCCTCGACAAAATACTCTCAAATAAAGACCGATCCAAAAACTGTGCTGGCTCCAATAATGTCCGCACCAAACCTCGAATAAGTACCTGTTCAACGGCTTCAAAACTAGCACATTCAAGCAACTGATACGGTTGATAAGGCGCACATTTATCAGCGATTTCTAAACGCTGACCTAATAATTGCGAAATCGTATCGTGATACTGCGCATAACTACGACTATCTCGCCAACTAGCCATAAATGCCAAAGCAGTAGCTCGACCTGAGGCGGTTTTTAGGACATTATTCAGTAGCCAATCTTTATCTGCACCATTAATTTGGCTCCAACATTCGGTACAAAATAACTTAAGAGCAAGATCGGGTACGCTAGGTTGATGAGCTTCATAACCAAACTCTTCAGCTAAACTTAACCACAAAGAGTCTGCTAAATTAAACTTGCTTACGGCCTCCATTAAAGGCAGTTCATCTGTATCTAAACCAAGACTATAATCCTTAAGCAGACTTAACACGCAATCTGTAATAGATGCAGAATCAGCCTTAACAACCACCGCTAACATTTTGCGATCTAAGGAACGCTCATCTTCATTTTCAGTAATAAAACGCTTGAGTGCAGCCGTGCGTTGTTTATTAGCAAAGAAATCCTGACGACTACGGATATAAGCTCGCAAAGACATCTTGGTTAAGCCTAGCTCATTCAGCAACATCGAGCTGGCATCGGCATAAAACTGTTCGCTATATAAACGGATATCCAAAAACCAATCATTATCTGGATTAGGTTCAGCATAAGGAAAGTACAACAAAAATCGCGTCGTTGGCTCATCCAGCTCAATGAGCTTTTTGGTTTCAAAAATTGATAAACCCGTCATATCCAACACAGTTACTTCCGGTATCACCAGACTAGACAGCACCTCCCGAAAACTCTGCTCGGCATCATACCAAAAGAGTAAACGTGTTTCCTTACTGGTTCCTAAAGCAAATTTGGCGACAATGCCTTGCTGTAATTGGTTAATATCCATTAATACTTATCTCTTTATGAGTCGATATTTTTGTTTTGAACTGGTGGGTTTATCAGGAATAGTAGCTTCTATTAAGCCTGCTTCTAGCAAAGGCTTAATGATCTGGATTCTAAACTTGGTGCGGTCAACTCGCTTTAATAGTTGCATTAACTCAAGTAAAGTCATCTCACCCTGGATGTTGTCATAGATCAACTGCTGTTCGGCACTTAAATGTGACTTAGTGCCTACTTGGTTCCCACTTGGTGCCGCTACTACTTCTTGCATCGCTGATAACAAGGCATTAAGCATATATGCTACAAAGCCCGTCGCATCACTGGCTTTATCCGCCGCACTTAAAGCAGCGTAATACTCGTTTTGTTGATGCCGAATAACGGTTTCAACGGGTAAATACGCTAACGCTTGCTTCCACTGTGACAATATTAAAGTTTGCCATAAACGCCCCATACGACCATTGCCATCAGTAAACGGATGAATAAACTCAAATTCATAGTGAAACACACAACTAGCTACTAAAGGATGTAAATCTGTGGATTTTAACCACGCTAAAAGATCATTTATTAAACGCAGTAACTGACTACTGGGCGGTGCCATGTGAATTAGTTGCTCATCACGATAAATGCCCACCCCCGATTGACGTAACCGCCCCGCATCATCCACTAAACCTAACATCAGTTGTTCATGTGCGGCTAAAAGATGCTTTAGGCTATGGGGCTGCCAATGCGGAAGTTGCTCATAAGCTGCAAACGCATTTCGCACTTCTTGAATTTCTCGCGGTAAACCTAATACCCGTTTACCTTCTAAAACAGCAGTCACTTGCTCTAAGGTCAAACTGTTATGTTCAATAGCTAAAGACGCCTGAATCGTTTTAATTCGATTACCACGACGTAATTGCGGTGACAATGGTTCATTAACACTACCCAATAAACCACTCCAAAGCCCTAGTTGCTCACTAATATCAGCAACTAGTCTCAGAATCTCAGGAGTGATTTTAAACGGTGGTTGGTAGGCTGGCATCTATAATACTTTGTCATCAGAAAAAACTTTAAGTAACCAAAATTTTAATTCCTTAAATAAGGGATGCTCATCGTCTAATAGATTATCTGTAATAACAGCATAAAGTCCATGCCCAGGCTGTTTTTGCCAAGCCAACCAAGTCGCTACTTCCGCTTTTGATGTTAAATGACTAGAAAATTTAGGATTAGTAATATCCTTAACAACGTCTTTTGCTTGCTTAAAGAGTGTTTGTTCATTTTGACTAACACAAGTCTTTATCCAATCCTCCAACATACCTTCATTTTGATTATCAGGCATTATCCATAAGCCAAAATCAGCTAAGCCATCTGAATGTTTATAAAGTATTCCGCTTGCCACATTTTGATCAAACTCAAAACCAAATGGCCTGACTATATCTGATACCCTCTCAATCGTTTTTTGATAACCCAAGCCATTGAGAGCTAAATAATCAGCATCAACAATTATTGCAATATGCGTTAAACCTTCTTCAATAAGCAAGAGGGGTAACAAAGTGGGCAATAAATTAAATACACCTTGCTTAGAATTGCGTACACCCTCTAAATTCTTCGGTGAGGCGACCCTTACCTCAGTATCTAATTCTAATGACTTACAAATTTGTTCGAAAAAGCCTTTATCCGCCTCACCCTCAACCAATAATATTTTTCTACGATTAGCCATTAACGCACCTCAACATCAGACTGCGTAATACTGTAAAGCTGGTCTTGATCGAATACAGTTGAAATAACTCGCCCTTTATCACTGGTACGAACACTTTTACCAACTCTAAACAACACGCTATCAATGTCTTTTTTAGCCATTGCCACTTTTGCGAAACTCTCAATACAATCCCAACTATGAGTAGTCGCAAATATCTGAATATCTAGCTTTTCCGATAACTCAAACAATAAGCTCCATACTTTTTCCTGAACGCTATAGTGCAAGCCGTTCTCAAATTCATCAATTAAAAGGAAGCCTCCTTTAGCAGAAAATAGTTTTAATACTAACTGCAAAATTCGCAACATACCGTCCCCTAAACTATTTAAAGGTACTGGACGTGATATTCCCGTAATTTTGACTTTAGCAACACGTCTAACTGCTTTACTTTCACTATAAGAAAAGTCATTAACGAAGGTAAGATTTTCAAATTCAGGCAAGATGATTTTCATGGCTTCTTTAACTATCTCTTCGGCTTCAGTGAGAGCAATACTATCCCAATCATTGGCTAACTCATTCATTGCGACTAATTGCGTGGGTATAAAACTACATGGCATTGGATTACCCACCGTGACATATCGTCTAAAATCAGCGCTAACAACATTAAAATCGATAGTCGTCGTGTCGGCATTCTTTTTAATCAATAGTCCTTCACTAAGCACCTTGTTAAAGGTTGTTAATTCAATCTTTGTAATGGTCATCGGTCGCTTAATTGTTTCTTTATTACCTTCTTCATCAGTAACGACGGAATCTTTTTCAACCGTGTAGGCATGATAAATTTTTAATGCGCTAGCACTCTCAAACTCTCCGATAACAATAGGATTTTCACCCTCTGGAAACGCTCTGTGCGAAAATAAATCTTCATAAGGCAATGAAGCATCAAGACCTTCATATAAATTTTTATTTAGAAAACACCTCTCATCATGACCTTGAGAAATTTTCTCTAATAAGGCTTGATTAGCATTGCCAGCATAAATTCTTAATGCTTCCAGTACCGAGCTTTTACCTGAATTATTTTTGCCGACTATTAAATTAACTCGACCCAGTTTAGTGACCTGAAAATCTTCAAGTGACCTAAAATTTTTAATGTTCAGTGACTTAAGCATATTGATTCCTAGGCATCCCATTAATAGTATTCTTTATCATTCCTTACCACCCGTAATAGCCTTAACCTCGGCCAATAAATCACCAAACTTACCATAATTTACTTTTACACCGTCATCCAAATCCAGTTTGATGCGTCTATCGGCATAGTGTTTGAGGTTGTCGTCAAAAGCACGCAGTTCGGTTTGTTTTTTCTCCAACGCCAGCAGATCTTTTTTTAACAGCGTGGCCTCACTGGTGCTGGCATCTTCCAGTTGTTTTTTTAACTGGTTGGCAAAGGCGTCATATTTACCCAACAACGGCGTGACGTATTCGGTACGCATTCTGGGCAGGGTGCTGTCATTATAGCGATGCAAGTACACCAAACCTTCAAAAGCCTTTTGTTTACCGGAACTAAACAACCAATAGATAGGGCGTTTTTTGTAGGTTTTAAGATGGTCTTTATAGAATTGATTGGATAAGTAGCGACGAATCGTTTCCAGACTCTGTTCACCTCGTTTGGCAGTCAAAGAGCCAAGACACAGGCTTTCGGCAACAAAAGCAAGGTTGGCTTGCAGATTGTCTTCACCCCAGACTGTGCGTACAAAGTCACGAAAACGGTTGGTGGCATCGTCTTTAAACCAATCTTGATCAGTTAAAGGGATAATGCCATCGTCATCAGCGGCAAAGGTTTGATAACGAGTTGGGTCAAAGTCTGTATTACTCGCATGAGCATAGATTAAGCCCGGTTCGTCTAAGCTGTAACGCCCCATCATGCAGCCGATGGCATAAGAGATTAATTCGGCTAAGGTGTCGGATTGAAAGCGTTGGGCGAGTTGTTCATCGGTTAGATTGCCGCCGTAGCGGTATTTGGGGTTAACGGTCAGGGTGATTTGTTCCAACGGCACATCGGCGTCGATTTCATCTTGCAGACCGTAAGCATCAATGAATAGACGGTTGTTTTCTTGTTCTAGGCGCTGCATTTTAGCGATGGTTTGGCGATTTTGAGTTTGCCAATTAGCATAAATAGTGGATAGATTGTAGGTTGGGTTAGCGGTCTTCTCGCGTAACCCAACATCGGAGGCGTTGGTTTGTTGGGTTACGCTATCGCTAACCCAACCTACGATTAATGGATTGCTTTGGAAATCCCATGAGGTTTCGTAAGAGTCCCAATCGGTTTTAGATAGATATAATCCAGCATTCCATATCCTATAAGTAATATCTTCAGGAACATTGTTACAAAATGGTATTTTTGATACGTCACCAGGATTTGCATGAAGTGTTGGATTAATAACTCTCAACCATGCAGTGACAGGTGATGAAATGAGGTTACAACCTAATACATGAAGAGGTATTTTTTCTTCAAAAATTGAATTCCCAACTGTACTAAATACCGACCCGATAGGATAGTACCTTAAACTAAATGAACCACTAGTGACATCAGACCATGTTAAACACTCTCTAAAATAAAATATTTCAGATGGACATCTATTTCCTGAACTCTTAAGAACTTGGTATGAGCTTTCATCATAATTTATTACATAATCTAGATTACCAATCCATTTTCTAAATTCTCCTCCTTTATTAAAAGGCACCCACTTTCTAGTGCTAGAATTCCAAAGTTTTTTAGCTGATTCTGAATTTGCAGAAAATTTAGAATATTGAATTTCATACCATAATCTTATATGTCTTTCATTGTCTCCAGTTGCCATTCCTGCTCTAATTGATGAAACATTACCTATAGGACTATGATCGCTAAATATTTTATAATTTATACTATTCACCCAATATGCAACAGGGCTACCAGGAATTTTCTTGAAATCATCTTGCACTGTTCGGTTGTAAACATTTTCTTTATTTAATAACGCAAGGCGCTTTACTTCTTCATTACCCTCAATCAAACGAAAGAAAGTCGGTCGATAAGTTGAAACAGGCTTTTTAGCCAAAACAAATGCTGTCGTTTGCACTACCTCGCCCGATATTTGCCCGAAAGCTCGCGCCCCTAAATGCGCCATGGTGATAAAGGTGTGCATATCAAGCAGTTTTTCACGCATGGCCTGATAACTGGATAAAAACATCCAGCTTTGCATATTCACTTGAGCGTTGTAGCCGTTGTCTTTTAATAGATCAAAAGCCCTTTCCATAAACATCGCAAACAAATCCGATTTACTATCAGGAAAGTGTTTTTGCGCAAACACCTTTAATTCCGGATTCATGCCCTTGCCCCCCATATACGGCGGATTGGCAACAACAGCATCAAATTTCATCGCTAAGATTTGGGCTTGCTGTACAAACGGCAATAACGTTTTTGCGGCTGGTTTTTGAAAACTATTACCCGTCTCAATCAGCGTTTGTAATTGTTTGTTTAAGTCCTTTAAAAAATCAGCCTGATCAGCGGGAACCTGAATTAGCGAGCCAAAGTTTTTTGCGTGTTCAAATAGATCTATAACACTCTGCAAGGTTTTAAAATCAACATCATTCAGCACATCAACCAAGTCACTTTGGTCATCGTCAAAAAGTGACTCGTTAGTGCCTAACGATAAAACATTATTTACATCCAACCTGCGCCATAAATACGGCACATCCAAATCCTTTGAGGATTGCAGCGCCAAAACATTTAATTGGATATCACGGGTAAAAATACGCCGGTCATCTTCACGGGCTTTCATCAATAAGGCAAAGCCGGCCAACTGTGCGGCTCTATCATCAATATCCAAGCCATACAGGTTGTTTTCCAGTATCAGCTTGGGAATGTCCCGACTGCGATAGCCCCGTTCTTCATAAATGGCTTTGAGAATATCATAGGCTTCGACCAAGATATGACCGGAACCACAGGCGGGATCAATGACTTTGATGGCTTCGGGTTCTAAGCTGGTGGGGGTGAGTGCGGCTAAAGCGACGGTAACCGAGGCTTCTTGTTCGGCGGGGGTTATGTAATAGTCCATCTGGGCTTTTAAGGCCGAATCAGGATAGGTCATTAACCATTGTCTGCCGACTGAGTTTTGGACTAAATACTTGACGATCCAGTTAGGGGTAAACAATTGCGTCGCAGCGGGTATGTCTTCGCTTTTAACGACTTTGCCGATAACTTCATCATGTCGTTCGGTAATATAAAACTGATACAGCCAGCCAATCACTTCAACCTGTTGCCAATCTTCTTCTGGTATATCATCGACCAGCCCGCGCAAGATGGAATCAGTGCGGGTTAAGTTATCGGGTAATAATAATTCGGTTTCATCATCAAGGGCTTCAAACAAAAACGGCATCGCTTGATGCAGTTGATGACATTGGCCTAAGACTAATTGCCGATAGAGAGCTTCATCTTGATTGCCGGCTAATTTGAGTTCTACAATCTGAGCGCGATCTAAGCCTAAGCTGTCGGCAACATCTTGCGCATGGTCGAGTATTTCAAAGCTATTGGCTTGGGTAGGATGGGATAAGACGCGGAAACCGTGTTCAAGATAATCGGGCTTTAACTCCATAAAGCGCAGGGCGCAAAAGCGGTTAAACCACGTGTAAGCCACCTGCTCTACTAATCGCTCAAATCCCAGTTGTTCGGCACGTTGAACTAAACGCTTACGAGCGGGGGCTAAGGCTACATCAAAACTATTAACGCCAATCTGCATCATTGAACCCGAAATAACGGGTTCGGTGATGCTTAGGGTTTTGTTTTTATAGTCAATACCGAACTGATTAAGGCGCTTACCGACTGCGCTTATAAAATCTTGACGTGCTTGTGGAGCGTATCTTTTAATGTGGTTGGTGTTCATGCAGTCAGTTAGCGTCTATGGGATTGATTAATTATTGTTAGTTATCACTATTTAATTCTTACTCTGTCACCGGCGTTAATGGCTTTTAACAACTCTTCGCGGATTAGGGTAAGGTATTGTTCCACTTGAGCTGGCGTTTCTATAAAAGAGGAAACATTCAGTGTCGCTAGATTTGCGGGGCTAATGGTGACTATCTTTTTTGCAGCGGGCGTTACTACTTTAGGCTCTGCAATATTACCGGCTGTCGTTTCTCCAGGTACAACGGGCGGATCCATTGGTTTTTTACGTTGAGATTCAATATACCCATTTATCTGTTCATAGGCATCTTCCTCATGTGCTTCTACTTCTTGTTGCTCAGAGTTTATTTGCGGGATTGAATCTGTATTATCAATGCGTTTTTTGCTTTGCTGTAAGGGATATAAGGCTAAATTAACGACATCAACGGGTGCATGGGCTTCTGTTAAAGCTGACTGTACCTTCACAAGAATTTGATCAATTAGGGCGTGTGCTACGCTTCGTTTTTCTGATATTAGCTGAACATTGATTTTTTGAACTTGTTCAATGAGTGGCCTAATTTGTTTAAGCTGGCTATAGGGTTCTGGTAATTTATTAATACGCTCTAATTCTGTCAGGGCTTTTAGTGCCGATTCATCTTTCTCTAAGACCAGTCGATTCGCTTTAAATTGATCATTTAAAGCAGCAGCCAACGCTTGCCAGGTTTGAAACTGTGCATTATAGAAATCATCTAAGTCTTCAAAATCTTCGGCAAAGTCTTCTAAGGTGTTGGTGTGCTCAATTAACTCAGCAATCAAACTAAAGCTATTCGTTTGATTCAGTAAACTGACCACTAAAACCAAACCTGCTTCTATTTTAGCTTTACCTGGATAATGACCAGTTTGCGCTTTACTGCTAAACGAATTTAACTGCTCTTGCCATTGCGTTAAGGCAGATCTGATGTCCTCTGATAATTCTTTTTCACCTGAGCCCACAAAGGATTTATTAAAGACCGTCTTTAATAAACCAACAGCTTTCTTAAGTTGCAATTCATCATGTTGTCGAATTTTCTGAATACGTAGTTCACCCTGCTTACGCACACTGGTAAACGGTTCATAGGCTTTCTTTAAAGGCAGTTCTGTACCACTAATAGTAAAGCTAATTTTTCCGGCCAAGCCTAAGCGTGCAACTAACAGCAGTATCTCATTATCGGGCCAACCGTAAGGACGATGACTGAATCGATTGAGTATATCGCGGATATAGATAGCCTCATTACGCTCGACTTTTAAATTGATATACCACTCAACTTCTTGTGTCGCATCGGGATTACATTCAGAAGCTGACAAATCCATGTTGAGTTGCCCCATATCATCCGCAAATAATATGGCCTGTATTTCTTTTAGGACATCACCGGGCGTTAAACGCAATAAAGTTAATTTTGAGAAGGTATTCTCAAGCACATATTTGTAAGCTTCATCTAACATGCCGGACAGTGTTGATGATTTTGCGGGTAATTTGGCACCTATCGCATAGATTTCGGCTTCGGCAATCAGTAACTCTAGTTCATTGCGTAAATGTTTTTCGCGTTCTAAATTCTCTAGTTGTTTCTCACGTAACAACAATTCTTGTTCGGGACGCTGTCCTGAGTTTTGTTTTAAGAATCGATCCGTTTTAATAAAACGGGCTAAATCACCATCTAAGCCTTTATAACCAAATATTCTAGGATGATCGGGTAATTTAACTAACACACAGCCATCACCATCCAGACTGCTATTTAAACAAAACTGCTCGTTTATAAAACTGTCATATAAAGAATCCAGCGGTGAGATAACTTTAACTACCAAATCTTCCAAGCTTGTGCCATCTTTGGGATGACCATTACAGAAGCGACTGACCCTAAAATCTTGTTTATTGACCGGATAACGATAGGTATTTTGCCGACTTAATACATCATCAAAAATAATACTCGATAGCTTATGCGTGAGTTCTGAAGGTTCAACATCGGTATGTTGAATTTCATTTTCAATCTCTTTTTCTTCGTTGGTCAAAAAGATAAACTCATCACCATTACGTGCAATTAGTAATTGCCGCTCTAAGCGATTAAGACTTTCTTCTATTTGTTTCTTTAAAGAAATTTTATCGGCATCTATCTGTTCAATACTCAGCGTAACCAAGTTATCCAAGGTGCTTTTAAGAACATCGACATAACGAATTAAGAATAAGGTCTTGAGTATTTTGCTATCAAATTCCGTTAGGCTATTAAGCTCACAGGCTTGATCAATCGTACGTTTAACAGCCGGCTCTAAGAAACTCTCAATGGGCGCATAGAAACAATAAAACGGAATCAATACCCCAATATCTTGGTCCTTGACTTGTTTAGCAGCCGATTGAAACGCATCTAATAAAGAGCGTTCACCCATCGCTAAATGTTTTCCGGTGGCGCCTTTAGTACGAATAGACTCGAACACCTTTTGCACTAAGGGATAGTGGTAAGGTACAAACGGATAGTTATCTATAAAAGTCGAAGCATCGCTATAACCATTGAGTGCGGCGGTGGTGGTTTTATCAAAACTTAACTGATTACGCAAAATATCGCCTTGACCTGCAAAGACAGTGCTTAACTCTAAACCGGCCGGTTCAGTTTTTAATAATAAACGCTTTTGAATAACTTCTGAGGTGTTAGAGCTGGATAACTGTAACCGGGTGTAAAACCGTCCCTGAATTTTAGAGAAATCTTCACCATCGCGTTTATCAAACTGACCTATCGCCACATCAATATCAGATTGTGAAGTTACAATCACCCAGGCACGGCCTTCACATATAGCACCTAAGTCTTCAGTGATGGTTTGAAGTTTCAACATCATCTGGGTATTTTTGCCGATAAACTGCCCGACTTCATCGACCATAAATAAAATATTTCTCTCACCCTGACGATCAAGATAATCTTTGACCCATTTACAAAAGTTACTAATATCTAAAGGTAAGTTGTTTTCTAATTGCATCACCCATTGACGAGTGGATTCAATCGATTGCTGACTGGCAAAGGCTAAACTTTCTGCGAGTTCATCCCGATAAAAGTCATAGGCATCCCGTTGTTCTAACCAATCAGAACCCGTAAGTTCAGCAAACTTATCTTTAAACGTGTTGTATTGATTACGTTTATCAAGTTCGCGTTCTAAATGTGCGATATGCGGAAAATCAGCGCAGTATCCGACTCGCTCATTGAACACTTTAAGAAAGACTTTAAGGATGGCATTTTCACCATCATCACTATTGGCTCTGGAATCAATATTAAACAAGATGACATCAGCCGGCCTTGATACCGCACTGTGAATATCAGCAAACAGCATCGCATCATTAATTTTATCTTTAAAGAAATCGACTGCTTGACGAGTTTGCCCTAAATGAGTGACGGTTCTATTTTCTAATAAATAAGCTAGTATTTTTATAAAATGCGACTTACCAGACCCAAAGAAACCGGAGATCCACACTCCAATTTTATTGGCTACTGCGGGATTACGTTGCTTAACTGCGGGAATATAGGTTTCAAAGAAGCGTCTAAAATGGCGGTCTAATTCTTGAGTAACAATGTATTCATCTAACTCGACATAAACACTATCATTATCGACTTGTTCAGCTTTAACAACGCCATTAATGTCTCGCGTTAGTTGTTTGGAAAAGATATCTTCAATGTTCATTCGATTGACTGCCTTTATTTCTTATCGTCTTCAGGAACCAATTTAAAGGCTCTGTAATAGTTTTTAGAATCGATCATGCCGAAAGGATGTAAATCTCGGCCACTGTATTCACCCGGATAAAATAAAATTAATGGGGTTTTACCCATCACATCTTGCAAAGCACTTAAGAGTTCATGTCCCCTGACTAAGGGCCACGCATTACCTAAACCGGTTAATAACACAAAATCCAAAGCTTCAGGTTTAATCTGTTCTGCGATGTATTCCGCAATCTTTTTTTGGCTTAACGGCCCTGATAAAGTTTTACGCACTGCCTCAACGCCCACTTCTTTCTCGCGATTAAAGGTACGCTCCAATAAGCCTCTACTCGTCAGCATATCAATAATAGTTTGGTAAATATTTACAGTGACGAACTGATGATCATGCTTAGTTAGTTTTTCTGTGAGGTGTGTTAGATAATCCCTAACCACTAATTCATATTTGGCGGGATAATCAAAGATCCAGAAGCCTATTTCATTACCTAAACCATCGTTATTTAAGAAACGCGGATTTTCGATTCGTTCTAAGATTAAATCAAGCCTGCTTTGCAATAATCTCATAAAGTACATTCCATAACGCTTACAAGATCTTTTCTATTTAATTTATCTAGCCAAACTTGTGTTGTAGGTAAAATATAAACAGGCTGTAAAAGTCGCTGTCTATTGTTATTAAGATACCCTGCTTCGACTAAAGACCGAATTATATTACTGCCGCTTTTCTGCAAAGTTGAGGCCGATAGTTCATTTAGCCCAGTCAGTATTCGAGCTCGTTCATCGATAAAACTATCCCAAGCATCAGCTGCCACATTAGGCTTGTAGACTCGTTTAGTTTCTGCAACGACTGATTGCATAAAATCAGCCATAACAGGCGTATGGATTATGAAGGCCAGCATGAGTAATTGTTTGTAATCAGAATCTGATGCTTTAACAACAGCTTGATTAAACTCAACACCCAAGGGTTCTAAACGCCGCTTTATTGCTCTGGCATAACGAATAGCGGTATGGGGGGAGTTTTTTTTGAGGATATTCTCATCGGTAAATAACCGATTCCAATCTGCCTCAGGCATTGCTTGCAATAGTGTTTCAGCAACAGTGCGACTTTCGGCCAGTAACAGACCACCACCCGTTAAATCTCGCAAATATTGTTTTGCTTTAGCCAATTCTTCAACACTATTCAAAACCTGATTGTCCTTTAAGTCATCGTTTATCTTTTAGTATAACTATTTTAAGTTAGTCTTAGTATTATTGCTTAAAATAGTATTCAAAATAACGATAAGAAAAAGTCTTTTAATTATCAAGAATTCAATTTCTTACCATTCACATAGCCCATCGCAAAGAGCACCATAATATATTCATCTTCAGTCATATACTGAATACCATTGATCCAATATTCTAATCTTCCATCGATACGCTTGGCAGGGCCCTGCAAATTGTGCAGCCTGCCCTGCTGAAAATATTCGTAATCACCATCGGCATATTCAACCGCAGGACCATCTATCCGGTGCCTCATGCCTTTGCACCAATACTCTTTGTGTTTACCATCATAAGCAATAACAGCTGGTCCTTCTGGATTATGGTGTAAATCACCCAAATAGAATCGAATAGTGCCATCATCCTCGATAACTTGTTTAATATTAGTGGCGACCATTAGGTTTTTTCTTCATTTCAATCTCAATGTCTTTATCGCTTAGCTCAGGCATGACATATCGATCCTTAAGTTTAAAGTCTGGGCCGTTTTGAATATCAATCTTAGGATTAATACCACTGGTTTGACTGGGTGGAATTTTTGTTTTATTCACTGACGCTTTCTCTGACCTTATTGGAAAAGGTTTTACAGGCATTTTGAGCGCTGGCTTTCTCTTAAGCGTTCGTGCTGATCCACTTCTAGTGGGCATCGGATTTCTTCTTCGAGCAAATGGTCTTCGGTAGACATATCCTTCGTCAATATCATTGGCAACGTATTTCTCAACCAGTGCTTCCCATATTGCATCACTCAGTAACCACCAAATCTCATAGAGTTGGTCATCATTCAATAATTCGCTTATTCGCATTTCTTTATCTCCTTTACTTTATTTAGCTCGTAAGACAAAAAACAGTAAAAAAACGGCCTTTTTGGGCCCTTTTTGTATAACTTTGCTAAATAAAAGTAATAAAGAAAGAATTAGGCGAAGGTTGATTGGTTCCTTTCAAAACCAGTAAGCACACCAGGGAAAAACTTAGGCAAACACTTTTGAAATACTAGCACCGGTAGATTAATGGGTGCCCCAGGAAATGGAATGTTCTTCGCATGGAGGGAAACAGCTGAGCAAAAGCAGCGACTTTACTGACTACCCACACCTCGTGTTGTGGATGATGATTGGATACGCCTTTCGTACAACCAATTTCGGTAATTTGAACAAAGAAAAAAAGGCTAAATGACTGGGTAATTCCCAGACGTATTAGGAATGCGACTAGCGTGTTTTCCTAATGCCACCGTTGGAACATAGAAACAAAAGACGCACTTCGAGGTATTGGCCAACCGCCTCTGTAATTAGTGTAACGCTAGGTAATGAAGTCAACTCAGATGAAATTATTTTTTTGCTCCCGAAAGGGGGCAAAAATCCGTAAATCGTAATCTAGATGAAGATAGTCCCACGGGCAATATCTTCTTGAATATAAGATCTATATGGCAGTGGCAATCTACAGCATAATCACAGTAAAAATTTAACCTGAATGAGCCTGAAAGAAGAAAAAAGTGCTGACCGAAAGGGAAGCACGAGTGAGCGACAGCTCACTTCCCATTATTAAAAGCTATGTTGGCAATCTCACCATTAAAATCCTAATGTCCTAATGAATAGCTACGTCTAAAATTCGAGTTATTAGCTACAAATGATAAATACATCAGTTATACAAGGAGATTTATGATGAAACACAAAAACAGCAAGAAATTAACCGCAATGAGAGCATACAGATTCAGCCCTGCCCTTGCACATTCTGTTTATGCCACGGCAAGAAGTTTGAATTTAAGTGAAAGTGAGTTTGTTAGGGTTGTACTGTTAGATGCTGTTGACCGGTTGAATTAAATTAATACCTCGACAGCAGTTATAATTTGCATAGTTCGTTTAATTTGTTATTATATTAACACAACTCATCCTATGCGGCTGCCATTAAATTGACTTCAGTGTGGGACGAAAGAACCGCCTTCGGGCGGTTTTTTCATTTCTAGGATACGGTATGAAAACTATAGTTTATGTCGATGGATACAACTTTTATTTTGGCGTATTAAGAGGTACTCAATACAAATGGTTAGACATCGTCGACATTTTGAAACACATTTGTCATGTTCAGGATCCTCATATTGAAGTTACACAAGTTAAATTCTTTACAGTTCCCGTTATTACTCGTCTAGCCACGCAAGGTGAAAAAGCACAACAATCACAAGACATCTACCACAAAGCATTAAAAAACAAACACGGCGAAACCATTGAAATTATCAACGGTTATTACCACATGGAAAAAGGCACACCTCCAAAATATAAAAACCCAGTGGATAAAAAAGATCGTGTAGATATCTGGAGACTTGAAGAAAAACAAACTGATGTAAATATTGCATTACATTTATATCGTGATGCTGTTCATGGAAACTGTGAACAGGCAGTATTGGTATCTAGTGATTCCGATCTTGAATCTGCATTGAAATTTATTAGTTCTGACTTCCCACAGCATAAAATTGGACTAATTCTGCCAAGAAGACAATCAATGACAGATAAACAACGCCCGGCTAATAAAAGTTTATCAAGTTATTCAGATTGGACTCGCCAATATGTCCTTGACGAAGAACTATTAAAATTCCAATTACCACTCAAAGTTCCTACAAAGAAAAAACCAGCTATTAAACCGGATTACTGGTAATTTAAAATCATATTTATATTCAAATTCAGAATAACTTCTTCACATCAATTATAATAGTTCCTGTCGACTCCAAATCTGTTGGTTATATTTACAAAAACAGAGTGCAGTAACTTTTACAGTAACTTTAGTTTTAAAAATAACAAGAACCCATATTTAATAGGACTTACAGAGTGTATTTAGGCAGTGCCCGCAGCCTCCATTATAAAGCCTCCAAGTAACAATCAAGCGCCCAATTTCTATTCTGTAGAACAAACAACCACGCAATAAAAAGCCCTGCTCTTTCGGGCAAGGCTTTAATAAAACCAGTTGATC
>Ga0316222_1002394_pt1 | contig 20140 bp, 15 predicted proteins | sample TBH18011metaG_FD_206008 | JGI IMG/M metagenome (GOLD analysis project Ga0316222, IMG submission 206008) | Freshwater microbial communities from Trout Bog Lake, Wisconsin, USA - TBH18011 | ecosystem: Environmental > Aquatic > Freshwater > Lake > Hypolimnion/Profundal zone | place: USA: Wisconsin...
GACTGTCGCACTCCACGACGCTGTCGCGTTGACGAACGCCCCACGGCAAACGCCGGATGTCGCCCTCCTGCAACCGGCAGGTTCATTGGCAGCTTGCGAAGAGCCTGTCCTGAGTCTGTCGAAGGAATCTCACCGCAGGTCAGCCGGCGTCGTGTCACCAATCACCGTTCTCGACGCTGACAGCGCCGCCCGATGAGCCGTCCGTTCCGATTACGTGCCGACTGAAACGAACGTCGCGATCGCCTCGTGAGATCCGTCGCACGCTCAGGACGACAACGTTCGGGGCTCCGGTCTGAATGGCGCTAACATAAGGAAGCTTTCGGTAGGCACGGGAGAGACGGAAGAAGCTGAGGAGCGTGGGATGCAAGTTCCGGGGAGCGCACCCGTCCCGGGTGGCTGGCTGAGGCGTCCCGCCCCAGCGGACTTCATGCGTCGCTTTCGCGGGGAGGCTCGAATTCACGACAGGACCCCAAGTTCGCTTCGGCGGGACGCCCCGCGCACCCCGAAACTGGTGGCTTCGAAGCCCTTTCAACCACCTTTCACGAAAATGCGAAACGTTGTTGCGTCCGGGCGGCGGTTTTGCAAGGATGCCAGACTTTCCGTTCCCTTCATCATGAATACCAATATCCATCTCGGGCCCATCGACCTGTCGATTCTGGCTCTTTACTGTCTGTTTGTCGTCGGAATCGGCTTCGCGCTGAAACGTTACATGAAGACGTCCGCGGACTTCTTCATGTCGGGCCGCAGCATTCCCGCGTGGGTGACCGGTCTGGCGTTCCTCTCGGCGAATCTGGGCGCCCTGGAACTGGTCGGCATGACGGCAAGCGGCGCCAAATACGGCATCGCCACCTCCCACTTCTACTGGGTGGGCGCGATTCCGGCAATGGTCTTCCTGGCCGTGTTCATGATGCCGTTTTACTACGGGTCGAAGGCGCGTTCGGTGCCGGAATACCTGAAGCTGCGGTTTGACGAACGCACCCGCTGCCTGAATTCGATCTCGTTCGCCGTGATGACGGTGTTCGCCTCGGGCATCTCGATGAACGCGCTCGCCAAGCTGCTCCACCAGTTGCTCGGGTGGAACTACGACGCCAGCCTCTGGATCTGTTCGGCGATCGTGCTGGTTTACGTGCTCAAGGGCGGCCTTACCTCGGCCATCTACACCGAAGTGCTCCAGTTCTTCATGATCGTCCTGGGCTTCGCTCCGGTGGTTTACCTGGGCCTGAAGGATGTCGGCGGATGGGGCGCGCTCAAGCACACGCTGGCCAGCGTGGCGCAGCACCCGGGCGTTCTCGAACTCAACACCAAGACCTTCGAACCGAACGCTTGGACCAGCGCCTGGCGCCCGCTTTTGGCCGGTCCCGCAGCCAACCCGATGGGGGTTGACTGGTTCGCGATGGTCTTCGGCCTCGGCTTTGTGCTCTCGTTTGGCTACTGGTGTACCAACTTCCTCGTGGTGCAGCGCGCCATGGCCGCCAAGAACATGGGCGCCGCCCGCCGCACGCCGCTGATCGCCGCGGTGCCGAAAATGATCTTCCCGGTGCTGGTGATCCTGCCCGGCATGATCGCCGCCGGCCTGGCGATGAACGGGAAGGACAACTACCGCCTGCCGCCCAAGCTTGTCGATGAGAAGGCTCTCGTGGCGAGCGCTTCGATCCTCCGCAGCGCCGGGAGCAAGCCCGACGAAAAAGTCGTTTTCGAGAACGTGCATACGGCGATCGGGATGAAGCTCAATCCGGCCAAGATCGCCGTGCTTTCCCGGCGCGCCGCGTCGTTCGGCGACACAGAACTGAAGGCGCGGATTCAAGACGCCGTGATGGAAAACGATTACGACGGCGTGATTCTCTCGCTGGTGAAGAAATACTGCCCCACCGGGCTGCTCGGTCTGGCGCTGACGGGACTGCTCGCTTCGTTCATGTCCGGCATGGCCGGCAACGTCACCGCGTTCAACACCGTGTGGACTTACGACCTCTACCAGGCCTACATCGCGAAGAACAAGTCCGACGAACACTACATGTGGATGGGGCGCGTCATCACCGTGGTCGGCATCGGCTTGAGCATCGCCTGCGCTTATTTCGTGAGCCGCTGGTCCAACGCCATGGATATCATCCAGTTGGTGTTCGGCTTCGTGAACGCGCCGCTTTTTGCGACGTTCCTGCTGGGCATGTTCTGGAAACGGACGACCGGCACGGGGGCGTTCTTCGGCCTTTTGTGCGGAACGCTGACTTCGGCGATCTTCCACGGGTTTACGTCGGCGGTCGGCAATCTGCCGGGCGCCAAAGGCGGCTGGATTGCAATGACCCACGTTTTCCCGAGCGACATGGCGCAAAACTTCTGGCTGGCCAGCTTCGCGTTCACCGTGTGCCTGGTCCTAACCATCGTCATTTCCCTGGCCACCAGGCAGACCAAGTCCGACGAGGAACTTACCGGGCTGGTTTATTCGCTGACTCCGAAGCTCAAGGACGAAGAAACGGAGTGGTATCTGCGCCCCGCGTTCCTGGGCGTGTTGCTTCTGGTCTGCTGCGTCTTCATGAACATCCTCTTCTTTTAACCTCCTGGAAAACTACTAAATTATGGGTCTCGATATTCGACTTCCGATCGGCTTGATGTTCACTCTCATCGGCCTGCTGTTAACCGTCACCGGGCTTTGCACCGCTGGCGACAAGGGATTTTACCGCCAATCGCTGGGCATCAACATCAACCTCGACTGGGGCTTGGTGCTGCTCGTTTTCGGCGGCCTGATGCTGTTCTTTGCGTTCCGGGCAAAGAAAGTGGAAGCTCAGACCCCCAAGGACGAGAAGGTGCTTGCGGGCAAGTAACCGATTTCGCGCCGTAGCGCGCGCAGTTTAACAAACCAACTCCATAAACTCAGGTTCCCGCTTGGGAGCCGTCTGTTTACAAATCATTATGTCCAGACCAGTTACACTATTCACCGGCCAGTGGGCCGATCTTTCCCTCGCGGACCTCGCTCCGAAAGTCAAAGCCATGGGCTATGACGGCGTCGAACTCGCCTGCTGGGGCGACCACTTCGAAGTCGACCGCGCTCTCGCCGAACCCGACTACGTGGCCAAAAAGTGGGCGCTGCTCGAAAAGCATGGCCTCACCTGCTTCGCCATTTCCACCCACCTGGTCGGCCAGGCCGTGTGCGACCTCATCGACGAACGCCATCAGGCCATCCTCCCGCCGGACGTGTGGGGCGACGGCAATCCCGAGGGCGTCCGCCAACGCGCCGCCGCCAAGGTGCAAGACACCGCCCGCGCCGCCCGGAAGTTCTTTAACGCCAAGCCGGGACGCGGCGCCGACGACGATTTCCCCGCGGTGGTCAACGGCTTCACCGGTTCGTCCATCTGGCACGCAATTTACGCCTTCCCGCCGACCAATCAGGCCTATCTGGAACGCGGCTTTGTCGATTTCGCCACGCGCTGGCTGCCGATCCTCGATGTGTTCGAGGCGGAGAACGTGAATTTCGCTCTGGAAGTGCATCCGACGGAAATCGCGTTCGACCTCGCCTCGGCGCAGCGGGCGGTCGAAGCCGTCAAAGGACACAAGCGTTTCGGATTCAACTACGACCCGTCTCACCTCGGCTATCAGGGGGTCGATTACGTGAAGTTCATCCGCCAGTTCGCCTCGCGCATTTTCCATGTCCACATGAAGGACGTGTGGTGGGGGCACGGCGACGGCACCGTGGGCGTGTTCGGCGGTCACACCGATTTCACCGATTCGCGCCGGTACTGGGATTTCCGCTCGCTCGGCCACGGGGACATCAACTTCGAGGAGATCGTCGTCGCGCTGAACGACGTTGCCTACCGCGGCCCGCTCTCGGTCGAGTGGGAAGACGGACGCATGGACCGCATTCACGGCGCCACGGAAGCCGCCGCCTTCGTGCGGGACGTCGATTTTACACCCAACGCCGCGGCGTTCGATGCGGCTTTTTCCAAGAAGAAATAACACCAACCTTCAAATCGCTTATGTCAAATAAACCTCTTAATGTCGGACTCGTCGGCGGCGGCAAAGGCGCCTTCATTGTCAATCCGCATCAAAAAGCCATTCACTTTGACGGCACCCGTCGCGTGGTCGCCGGGGCGCTCTTCCCCGATCCCAAGATCGCGATGGAAGAGGCCGCCAACTGGCCGTACCCGATCAAGGGCTACGGTTCCTACGACGAGATGATCGAGGCCAACAAGCATCTGCCCGAAGACGAAAAGCTGGACTACATCCTTATCGTCACGCCGAACTTCGTTCATTACGATCCGGCAATGAAGGCGATGAAGGCGGGCATCGCGGTGTTCTGCGAAAAACCGCTCTGCCTGAATCTTCAGGAAGCGAACGATCTCGTGGAGACCTCGCACAAGCTGAATATTCCGTTCGGTGTGGCGCATACTTACCTGGGACACTGGACCAGCCGTTTCAGCCGGTACATCGTGCAGAGCGGCCTCCTCGGCGACGTGCGCTGGGTGGACAGCTATTACATCCAGGGTTGGCTCGCGACCAAGCTGGAAGCCACCGGCCAGCAACAGGCGGCGTGGCGGGTGGATCCCAAGCGCGCCGGCGGTTCCGGCTGCGGAGGCGATATCGGAACGCACGCCCTCATGCAACTGCGCTACGTCACCGGCCTGGATGTCACGGAGGTTTCGGCGCAGATGGAAACCTTCGTCGAAGGCCGCCAGCTCGATGACCATTTCACGATCTATTGCAAGTTGAGCAATGGGGGGAAGGCGCTCGTCCGCGCGTCCCAGATTTGCATCGGTTCCAAGAACGACCTCGGCATTCTGGTCGCCGGCAGCAAGGGCACGCTACGCTGGAGCCAGGAAGCACCCGAGAGCGTCACCATCTGCCTGCCAAATCAACCCGATCGCGTCTACTGGCGCGGGGCGGTTTCGGCCGGCGACGGTTTCCTGCCGGACGATCTCCCTGCCGACCTCATGGCGGAGCCGACGATTCCAGCGGGGCATCCCGAAGCCTTCCATGACGCCTTCGCACGCTTGCACCGCTGTTTCGAGGCTGACGTGCGGAAATGGAAAGCCGGCGAGAAGTTCGCCTGTGACGGCGGCAAATACGCCAACGTCGAAGACGGCCGGGCTGGCATCGCGTTCATCGAGACCAGCCTCAATTCCGCCGCCGCCGAGGGCAAGTGGACGAAGTTCCCGCAGTTTTAGCCGTTCGGGCGGAGCCGACAACCGCCGTTGCATGGAAAATCTCTCACGGAGACACAAAGACACAGAGAAGAGGATAAAGAAGAGACTCGGACCTCCTGACCTCTGCCTGGAATGGACGTGAGACCATTCGGAGCGGCGAAGCCGTGGCGCGTTGTGGACGCGCCAGCGTCTTTATAAAACTGCGGCGAGGCCTGGTTGCCTCCACAGCGACGAACCGATGGGCGCAGGAGTGAGAACAGAGCCCCGAACGTTGTCATCCTGAGCTTGCGAAGGATCTCACGAGGCGATCCAGACGTTCGTTTCAGTCGGCACGTAGTCGGAACTGACGGCTCGCCGGGCGGCGTTGTCAGCTTCGAGAAGGGTGAATGGTGACCTGACGCCGGCTGGCCTGCCGTGAGATCCTTCGCAAGCTCAGGATGACAAATTAATATGGGCCGCTCCGGTTTCCGTGCTCGGTTTCGGTTTTTGTGGTTAATGGAAAGGGCACTTCACCGCAGTCCACGAGCCTCCTCTGCCGTTGGCATTGAGGCGCGGATGCGGTTTACGGTTCTTCCGGCTTGACGCGGGATACGCGTTTCGCGTAAACCCGGTGTCATGACCCGTGATCAATTTGCCGCTATGCTCAAAGAATTCCGCAAGACCCGGGGACTGACGCAGGAAACGGCCGCCGCTGAGCTCGGCATCTCCGTGCGGACCCTTCAGAACTGGGAGATCGCCCGAAACATGCCGGGCGGGTTCGGGCTGAAGGCGCTGCTGGCTGTGCTGGGGGCGGAGGCGCCCGTTCGCCCGGCAGAACGGCAAAGCGCTCCGGCCGCATCGGCCACAGAAGTGGGCTTTGAGCATGGGGACGACGATCAAGCGTTGGAAACACATTTGCTCTGACGCCGGTTTTGCCGCTCCTGACGCGCACCTTGTTGCCGGTTCCGAAACACTCTTTGGGAGGATGCTTATGGAAACCCTGATCGTCACGGCCAACTTGGGGCATTTGAAAGCATATCGGGCGGTCCACACGCCGAACCGCGGGCTGAAGCTGGAGTTGGCCGACGAACATATGTTTCCCGACGCGCACACCCGCAACTCCGACAAGGTCACCGACATGGCCGGGCGGTTTCCCGTCGCGCGATCCGCCGGTCCCTCGGTGCAGTTGGCCACGGGCGAGGGCCTCACCGCCGAACTGGAGGTCCACCGGCGGTTGGTCAAGGGCGTGGCGGAGCGCGTGGAAGAGAATCTGCGCCGGGAGGCTCCGTTGCGCTGGCAACTTGCGGCGCCATCGGAGATCTGTAACGCGCTCGTCGAAGCCCTCGCGCCCGAGTTTCGCGAGACGCTGGTGCGTGCGCTGCATGCGGACCTCACGAAGGTGCATGCCGATGAGGTGTTGCGGCACTTTGAACTGTGATTTGGCAGTTGAAACCGCGAATTACGCGGATTTTCGCAGATGATGAAGGCGGCTTGCTTGCTTAAGATGAGCGCGACATCCGGTACGTCGGATGTGAAAGGTCCGATGCGCGTTCGAGGGCAGGGCGCGAAGCGCTTTGGAGTGCGTGCGGCCCTCCGCCGCTTTGGAAGTGCGCTTTGCTCGCACTACAGCGCTTCTTTCTACGGAGAATGCTTTCAAAAACGGTTCTGCTGGATCAGAGAGTGGACAGTGTTCCCCATGCGCAACCCCAAAGCGGCGGAGGGCCGCCGCACTCCAAAGCGCTTCGCGCAGGCGCTCCCAACCCTTCCCAAGAATGCCTTGCATGATTTGAGCCGGAACGGACAGGTTGGCCCATGATCAAGACCATGAGGCCGGCGATCTACTCCGCCTGTCCAGCAGTCCTTGCCCTCCTTGCCATGGTGCTCGGGCAAGCAATCGCAGCGAGCGTGTATTGTATGATCGAATTATGGCCGCCCGAGGGACCCTTTGAAACCCGTGAGATCCTTTGGTGGCTCCAAGACGAATTTCAGTATAACATTTTTCTCGGATTTTACCTGCTACTGGTTATTCCATGGGGACTGAAAATGAACCGGAGCGGTCGTTGGTGGACAAAAGGCTTTGGTTTGCTCCTGCTGACAATGGTTTATTGGGTCGCAGTCGGGGTCTTAATCTTTTTGCGGGGAGGGAGGCTTTGATGCCTCAAAACGCAAACCCGAAGCTCAACTGCAAAGCGCCGAAGGGCTGGTTGGCCCTGCGGAAGGGGTTGAAGCCGTAGTCGAGCCGGATGGGGCCGACGGGCAATTGGTACCGCAGGCCGGGGCCAACGGCATAGCCGGTCTCACCAAAGCCATTGCTGAGGCGGCGACCCACGGAGCCGAAATCGAAGAACACCGCGCCCTTGAGTTGCCCGAAGAGCGGAAACACGTCCTCGATGTTGGCGTTCGTGAAACTCTCCCCGCCGACGGCATGTCCGAGGTTGTCGTGCGGGCCGAGGCTGCGTTCGATGTAGCTGCGCACGCTTCGGCTGCCCCCGTTGAAGAAGCGTTCGTCGATGGGAATGTCGCTTTCGTTGCTGATTGCGTAGATCACCCCGCCGCGCGCGCCAAATGACAGAAGCGTCTTCCCGACTGGAAGGTAATACGACATCCGGAACGTGCCGCGGAGAAAGTTGAGGTCGCTGCCAAAAACTCTCCAGGCGACATCGGTGGTCGCGTTGATGATGAGGCCCTTGGTTGGGTTGAGCACGCTGTCGCGGTAGTCGAGCGTCAGGGACGCTCCAAGGCTGTCGGCGTAATAGTGTTTGAGGCCGAGATCGGCCGCCTCGATCCCCGCCGTGTTGTCGATGTCCACTTTCCGCGTTAGGAGAAAGGCGGCGAGCTCCAGGTGTTGGGTGATTTTTCGGGAAAGTTCCAGGCGCAACCCGGTTTCGACCTTGGTGTAGTCGAACAAGTCCTGGCTGAGTTCGTAGACACGCAGGCGCAACGTAAAGTCGCTCTCCAGAAACCACGGGTCGGTGTAGACGAATTCACCGCGCAGCAGGCGTTCGGCAACTTCGGCGTCGGCCGACAGTGAGCGCCCGTATCCAAACAGGTCGCGATCCGTGTAGCGCGTGCCGAAGATGGCTCCCTCCAGCGAGCCGTAGCCGATGGAGAATCCGAGTTCGCGCGATTTGGCTTCTTCCACGTCGAAATGCAGGGCGACCTCGTGGTTGGGCTGCGGAGTCTGCGTCAGCTTGAGGTTTGCAAAGAGACCGGTCCCCATCAGGGAACGGTAGCGTTCTTCGAGCTTGGCGGGATTGTAGACCTGCCCGCGAAGACTGCGAAACCGGTTTTTCAGGACGCTGGGGCGCAGCTTGCGCAGGCCGGATTGGGTGACGCCGTCGAAGCGGTAGATATCGCCGGCTTCAACGATGAGCTTCACGGGAACCCGTCCGTTTTGCGCTTTGGCCGGGTCGCTCTCGGAGTGGACCTTCGCGTTGTAGTAGCCTCGGGAGCGATAGAAGTAGACCACTTTGCGCTCCAGATTGGTGACAGCCTCGGGGGTGTAGGGCGCGCTGGTGTAAACCTTCAATTCCTTGAGCAGTTGGCGCTGCGGAAAGAAGACAATGTCGCCCTCGAAGGTGAGCGAGCCGAAACGGTATTGCGTGCCCTCCTTGATTTGCAAGCTGACGTCAGCCCGAGTCTTGTCGGGGGAGATGTCGACGACCGGGTCTTCGACAACGGCATCCAGAAAGCCTTCGGAACGGTAGAACCCGCGAATCCGGTCGACGCCGGCATTGATCTCGCTTTGGACGTAGGGGATGACTTTGTGTTCCCCGGATGGCTTCGCTTCGGTGGCGCCGGTAAGGTACCCGCGCAGAACGGCGTCGGAAATGCGGCGGTTGCCGTGGAAGGTGAGAGCGCCAAGTTCGGTGAGCGGCCCTTCGTGGATTCTCAAGCGCACGGTGGCGGAGGAGACGATCGCCGTCTGCACTGTCGCCTGGGAATAACCGTGCTTATGATAGAAGATGCCGAGAAAGAAAGCGATGTCGTCCGCCAACGCCCGAGTGAGGCCGGACTGTTTCGCGGTCTCGATTTGCTCGGAAATGGCTGTCCGGACTTGGTCCGCGGTGAAATGCGTGTTTCCGATAAGAACGAGCCGAAGTTGGCTGACTCCCTTGGAAGGGCGAGGCAGTTTGGGCAGCGGCGCTTGCGGCGGCGGCTGTTCGCGGCGCGGCGGGACGGGTTCGGGGCGGTTAGCGGGCGTTTCCGGCGCGCCTGGCGTGGCGGTCGGTCCCCGTTCGCGGGATTCTTTCCCCGGTTGCTGTTCGGGCGCCAATGGCAGCGGCGGAGGCAGTTGCGGCAATTCAACTGAGCCGGAATGCAGAGGGGGGAGCGGCGTAGCGGAAGGCTGTTGGGCAAAGGCGGGCGGGTTGGCGAGGGCAAGGCAGAGCGGCAGAACGAAGAAAATGAGACGGCGGAGACATTGTCCCTCGTCTTCGCTCCTGGCCGGCATTCGGACGGCACGGAGTGCCATCCCTACCGTCCGAACGCTGTGCAGCGCCGAGCTTGCGGTTTTTTCCAGGGGGCGGGTGTTCATGGGTTATCGAAACCGCAGGAGATAGCGTAATTGCACCTGAACGTCTCCCTGAACATCGACTCCGGCGCCGATTTCATACTGGTCGGAAAGCTTGAAGCGCCCGTTGATTTCCTGCCGGCCCGTGCGCGGATCGACCGTTCCGACGTCCAGGGAGAACCGGTCGAGGGGCTGGTCGGGTTTTGCCTCAGTCTGCGGGCCGCGCTTCTTGAAGATCTTGTGGTAGAGATCCTGCAACAGTAGCACGCCGGCCCGCCCGGCCAGCACTTGGGAGTTTTCGGTGACCTCGCGCGAGGTTGCCCCGGTTGCCAGCAGCGCAATGACTTCTTCCTGCGCCAACGGCGGCTCGCTGGTAAAGACGGTCTGCGGTTCGGATACCGTCCCGTAAATATAAGCGCCGATGTAGTAGTCGCGAATGCGTGAGGTCCCGTGAATGTCGAGCGTGGGATTGAATGGGTCGTCGGGCGAAAAATAAAGATGCCCGTAATCGATATTGAGCCGGCTGAACGGCAGGGAGGCGACAAAGTTCTCCATTCGCACCGAGCCTTCCAGCGTCGGCGCAAGGCCGTTGCCACCCAGGTGGAGATCGGCGAACGCCTGACCGGTGGCCAGATTGCTCCGAATCGTAAACGGCTCGGCGGTTTTGATGTCCACGCTAAGGCCCCAGTTTCGGAAGGGCGGGATATCGATGGACGGCTTGATCCGGGGTTGAGCGAGCCGGGGAGCCGGTTTTCCGGGCAGGCCGAGCGGCAGGATCTCGATGTCCCGGTAAAAACGGCTCTTGACGATGCCGATCTTCCCGGTCACCTGCGCCGCGCTCAAGGGACCGGTGACTCTCAGATCGGAATCCGCCCGCAGGGTCAGCGACTCATTGCGAATGAGCAACGTTCCCTCAGAGCGAAGCCGGAGATCGAGTTGCGGATCGGTCAGGCGGTCGAGATTCGCGCGACCGGCCACCGCAAAGGGGCCGCCGGCAACGTCCCCCTGCAATTCTTGCACGACCAACTCATCGCCGGACAGGCGAAGGTTGCCCCGCACGTTGGCGATGGTCGGCGCATCGGGATTCTGAAGCCGGAGCGCGGGCAAATCCAGCGTAACGCCGCCGTCGAAAATCGGGTGGGCCAGCGTGCCGACGCAAGTTGCCTGAATGCCGATGCGCCCCTCGGCATAGCGTATCGCCGGCGTGATCTGGGTCAACAGCGAGGCGGACGAGGGCGGCAGCTTCACCGCCGCGGAAATCGGCGTATCGAGCGCAATCCCGCGTTCGGCGGCAATCCGTGACAGCGACAGCGGAGCCTCGGCGGTGATCTGAAGCGGGCTGATGCCCGGTTCGAACAGCGCGCCGTTGGCCCGCAGTCGGTCATCCTTGTAAGTCAGCGACAGGGCCGCCGACCCGGCTGGCAGCTTCGCCAGATTTGGCGCGCGAAGACCGATCACCTTGAAGCCTGCCGCGATCTCCGGCGCGCCGAGCGTGCCACGAGCCGTAAGCGACCCGCTGAGCCTGCCCTGCACGCCGCTTCCCTGGGGAATCGCCGAGATCCGCGAACTAAGCCTGGCGAGGTCGATCGATTCCAGCGTGAGAGAGCCTTCCACGGCGCCGGCGGGCGGGAAGACGCTCGCCGGTCGATCGGGCGTCCGCAAGTCTGTCGCCAGGCTGAAACTGCCGGAGACCGCGCCCATGCCCGCAACGCCGACGCGGAGTTGTTCGACCTGGAGGCGCCGATCCTGAAGCCGCACCGTTGCCTGGAGCGATCCCTGATCCGAGCGCAGATTGACAGACGCCGTGTGCGGAAGATTGGACGCGGAATTGCGCATCGAGTAGCTGCCTGCGATCCCGCCGTTGACCCCCGTGAAATCGGCGACGCGTCCATTGGCGATGGAAACCTGCCCTTTCCCGGAGTGACGCACATTCTTCAGTTCGCCAGAGCCGTGCCAATCCACGTCGAGCGATCCGGAAAGCGGTGTGCCGAGCAGTGGCTGAAAAATGCCGATGTTCTGGACGCGCCCGAGAACCTGGGCCTCGTATCCGAAAGGCGAATACAGATCGAGCGCGCCCTCGCCGGTAAGCCGGTCTTTGCCGTTGACGTCCAGGAGGAAACTGACGGACCGGGCGCGGCTTTTCTCGACAGGAACATCGAGTTCCAGGCGCCGGGCGGTGAACTGCTGAAAGACCAGGTCGCAGCCTTCCGCTTTCGCGCGCCCGTCGAATCCTTCGGCTGTGTGGCGAAACGCCCCCGAGGCAGTCAGCGAGCCGCTCATGGCCAGTCCCGAAGACGGCGTGGCAAACGCGGCGAGATTGGGAGCGGTGACCGTGAACTGAGCAGCGTAGTTGGCGTTTCGAAACAGATGGGAACGCCCGCTCGACGGCATCGCCAGGGAGCCACTCAAAACAACGGCGTTCGCACCGCGGCGGAGTTGCACGGAGGAAAGAGTTGCTTTGCCGTCGCGCACTTCCCCGGCGGCGGATGCGCTCTCAAAACTGGCAAGCCCGAGGCAAAGCCCCTGGATGTTTGCGTCCGCCGCAACATCGGTCCCGTGGAACCACGGGGTATGCGGGCGGTCCTGAAACCGGTGGGTGTAACAAACCGACGCGGTCCCGGTCCGCATGGAAAACGGAACGGCCGGCGTGGCGCTTCCGGCAACCGAGGAAACGGACGAATTGAGCGCCAGCACAAACTTGTCGTGGTCGATTTGGAACCGGCCCGTGGCATGCAAGGTCCCCGACGCGACCGCCTTCAGAGCCGTGTGAACCTTGGAAATCTCCGGGGCTTCCAGCGCCAGCCGGGCTTCAAAACCGGAAGCAATCATCTCGGCGGGGGTGTGGGGCAACCGGCGGTCGAGTTGAATGTGAAAGCGATTCTGCCCCGTAATCACCTCGCCCCGTTCCAGATGCGCAATTCCATTGGCGATCCGCAAATCCGTCACCGCCTTGTCCATGTGAAAACCGCTCACCATCACATCGTTGCCTTCGACGACACAGGAGCCGCTCCACCCGGAAGGGCTGTTTGGATTGCCTGCAAGCTGGAGCGACGCGCTCACAACCCTGCCGCTGACCGGCGGCTTCCATCGGCTGAAATCGTGAAGCCGCTTGAGCGAAAGGTTGCCGACGAATGCAGTGAGCTGGGCCTCCGACGTGCGCCGGTTGATTTGATGGTTCCAGAGAAACAACCCCACGTCGCCGCCCAAGACCGTGCCTTCAAACGAGAGGTACTGGATGCCCTTGGACCGCTGCGACGCGTCCAGTTCGAATCGCGTGGCTGCTACCTCGTTGCCCAGGCGAAAGTCGCGGGCGATCAGGTGCCGGTCGATGAACGAAGCGGGGGCGTCGATGTCCCGCCAGGCCGCCACTTTCGGGATCGATATCCGGCCAAAATGGAGGAACCCGGGAGTAACAGGGTCAAGCAGCACGTTCGCCCCGGCGACGATCAACGGGCCGTTGCGGGTGATGAGGCTGAGATTGAAGTTTTCCACCCGCACCCGGTCGCTGAAAAGCGCGGGCTGCTGGATGATGTCGCGCAACACCCGGGCAAGCTCTTCCTGCTGTGACTTGGTGCCGCGCATCTGGGAGATAATGAGCGAGGCGTTGCGCAGGTGGTAAGCGGTAATGAAATCGCTAATGCCGTGCCGGAACAAGCGCAGCAGATCGTAGCGAACGCGCAGGGACTCAATTTCGATCAGATCGACCGGGGAAGGCCCCATCGGGGTCGCCCGGATATTGTTAAGGGTGATACCGGTAAGCACACTGCCCCCAATGTCGAAATTCAGCCTTATATTTTGCCGCGCCGCCAAGCGAACCCCGGCGGTATGCAGGGCGGAAATCAGCAGCGGCCGATGGAAAATCGCAACCAGCCCAAACAACGCCAGAAGAACCCAAGCGGTGCGTTTGCGCCGCTTGTGCGGTCGTTTTCCGACAGGATTGCTGGCATTCTCGGGTTCGGTCATTTCAGCGTGTATTCCAGCAGGCGCAATCTGTCGCTGTTTTCCCACTAAAATGCAAGGGACGAGTTAGCGAGGCCGAAGGCGGATGCCGGGATGTTCGCAATCGTGCGCGAAGCGCCTGGCGGATGGGTGGGCGCGAATCCGAATCGCACGGGAGGGCGATACTCAGACCTCCTGACCTCTTGCGGAAAGAACGGCCGGATTGGAGAATGAAAATGAGCCCAACGCCGGCGCGGTCCGAAATGGATGACCCCAAAACGGCAGAGGAGGCTCGTGGATCGCGGTGAAGTGCCCTTTCCATTAACCACAAAACCGAAACCGAGCACGGAAACCGGAGCGGCCCATATTATTTTGTCATCCTGAGCTTGCGAAGAGCCTGTCCTGAGTCTGTCGAAGGAATCTCACGGCAGGCCAGCTGGCGTTATGTTACTATTCACCGTTCTCGAAGCTGACAGCGCCGCCCGGCGACCGGAAGAAATTTGTCCCGCGCCCGTATTGCAGATAGCGTTCGGGACGGGTGCGCTCCCGGGTTCTCTTACTTCTCAAAACGCTCGTATTTCTTCTTGAATGCGTCGAAGTCTTTGACCTGCTTCCCGTAGACCGCCACCACGGCGCTCTCGAAGGTGCTGTCGCCCAGCATTGCTTCGGCAAACTTGGGAAAATCCTGTTTTGGGAACTCGGTCATGAGAAAGCGGACCACCTTTTCGCTGCTCTGATAAAACCGGCGCACCTCCTCCCTGCTTTGCGGATATTCGGTTGTGGCAATGAGCTGATCGAACGACAGCCCGGCCAGGGTCAGATTTCGTTCTAATCCCTTGATGTATTGCCCTTTGCGCGCCGCCACACAGGCACTCCCCATGTATTCGGCAAATCCTTCGTTGAGCCAAACCGGCCAGTGTTTACGGGGATAAAGCCGGGCGACCACGGCGTGGGTGGTTTCGTGGGCCACGAGATGGGAATCGAACCCCTCGCCCATGCCGCCGACGTGCAGGAAAAGCTCGTCGCCGCGTGCAAAGCTCGCCGACCACTGTGGAATGACGGTTTGCACCAAAAACTGTTTCCACTCCTTCTCGTCCTGGAAAATAAAGACGTGGCTTTTCCGGGCGTATTGTTCCTTTGTCGCACCGAAAGTTTTCGCCACGTACCAGAGCGCATATTCGATTTCGCGCACCGCCCGTTGCGCCTCGGTGACCCGCCGGTAGTGGACGATGAAGTTGTCGGTCTCGGCGTGCTTCCATTTCGCGGGAACGATGGCCAGCGCCTTGGTTCCCATGGCGCCGAGGTCGCGATTGGCGAGTTGCTCGTATTTCTTTTCCACCAGACGCACGTCGCGCGGGGGAGCGTCCCCGGCCAGGCCCGCCTGCTGTTGCGCCGGCAGTGCCGCCACGGCCAGTCCGGCAGAGATCGTCAACGGCAAGAGTGAAAACAGAATTCGCATCGCTTCGTTAAGCCGCAACCGCGGGGAAAACTCAATGCGAAACTGCCTCAAAGGTTCTGCGCACTATCGCCAATAGTTGCGAGGATTCTTCTGTGTCAACGCGGTTCGCTTCCAAAAAATAGGAGCGCTCTATTAGCTGTCATCCTGAGCTTGCGAAGGATCTCACGATACACCAGCCAGCGCCATGCTACTGTCACCCTGCTAGAAGCTGACGGCCCTGCTCGGGATGCCATTAGTTCCGAAAACACCAAAAGAAAAGAATACGCTCGTCCGGCCTCGCGAGATCCTTCGCAAGCTGCCAATGAACCTGCCGGTTGGGGACAGGCGTTCAGCGCCAACGGCGCGACCCCATACCAGCCTAGGGCAACGCTCTAGGTCTTTGAGCCACAACGGAATAGCGCCGAAAGCGCGTTCCATACCGCCGGAGATATGGAACGCGCTTTCAGCGCTAAACGCGCTGTTTTTCGAAATCCTAGGGCGTTGCCGTAGGCTGGTATGGGGCTGGGCCGTTGGCCCGGAAAGGCGCCAGGCGATGCCAGGTTCCCGTCCAACAATCAACGCCGCGCTTTGGCCGCCTGCAAGTCTCAGGATGACAAATAATATGAGCCGCTCCGGTTTCCGTGCCCGGCTTCCGATTTGTGGGTAATGGAAAAAACACTTCACCGCAGCCGACGACGCTGGCGCGAGCCTCCACCTCCGCCTTGGGTTCATCCATCTCGGACCGTCCCGAAGGTGGGCTCATTTTCATTCTCCAATCCGGCCGTTCTTTCCAGAAGAGGTCAGGAGGTCTGAATCTGCGAAAATCTGCGTAATCTGCGGACCAATCTTCTTCTGCGGACAACACGGAGCACCATCCCTTCCGCGGCAAACCGAAGTTGTCCCGGGGTCGCGGCCTTACCGCGCCTTTTCAAACTCTTCCCGCAACCGCGGCGCTATCGCGGCAAACGAAAGCTGCTCCCGGGCAAGCCGCTGGGAGCGATCGATCGCTTGCGCGTAAACGTCGTCATCCCGCAGCAGGCGCTGGGCCTGTTCGACCAGGTACCTCGTTTCGTGGCCATACCCGCAAAGATCGGGGAATGCGAGGCGTTCGACCGCCCCGTCCCCGCCCACGCAGGGGACCCGGCAGAGCAGGGCGTCGCCCGCCACCTGGCCGGGAACGGCGCTGCGGTCGAGTTGAAACACGATCCGGTGGCCCGCGATGATTTGCAGGTAACGCCGGTAATCCATCCGGCCCTCGATGTATCGCAATTCCGGCCCGGTCGCACCCGAAGCGGGGCTGGTTGCGGTCACCGGCTGGAAGCCCAGTTCGGAGAGGATTCCCCTCCCCCGGCGACCGTCGGTGTTGACGACGGTGACGGGTTCGCCCAGCAACCCCGCGGCCAGCAGCGCGGCGAGGTGATTGCGTGACGGCGTGTCGAACTCGCGCGTGCCGATGAACACGCCCCGGCGATCGCCCATGGTGGCGGCCGGTTCGATCGACCGGGAGAAATCCCAGCGCGGCTCCTCCACCGGATACGGCGTCGGGATAAACTCCGCCCGGCGCGCTCCGGCTCCCACATAAAGCGAAACCAACTCCGGGGTGGTCGCGAGACAAAAGTCCGCCCGCGCGCAGAGTTCGCGGAAAAGCGCAAGCCGTTTGCGATTGGCGAGATTGACGGCTGCCTGATGCGCCCCCGCCTCCTTGAGCGCCACAGCGACCACCACCCCTTTGCGTTGCAGTTCGCCCAGCGCCCGCACACCGCCGTACAAATCCCGCCGCAGCAGGAGCAACACACCGCCGCAGCCGGCCGGGATGGCGGAAACCTTCCGGTGAAAGGTGCCGGCGGTGCATGCCGCGTAAGCGTGGTGATTGATCGGCGGATGCTCGCCGTCGTTGGGCTGTCCCGCAAAATGCGGGAACGCCTGCTCCGGGTCCCGCCCGCCGGGATTCACCACGGCGAGCCGGAACGGCGGCAAACTGGTAGTGGAATGTGGCATCGGCGAAATCACTCGGTGAGAAAGCGCCGGGTCACCCGGCTGCTGATGGCCGTGAAAATCTCGTATGGAATCGTGCCCGCTTTGGCCGCCAGTTCCGTCACCGGTATTCCCTGGTCGCCCTGCCGCCCGATGAGGACGACTTCGCTGCCAATCTGGGCCTGGTCCAGGCCGGTGATGTCCACCATGATCTGGTCCATCGTCACCCGGCCCAGCACGGCGCACCGGCGTCCCGCGACCAGCACTTCGGCGCCCGTGTTGGAAAGATGCCGCTGGTAACCGTCCCCGTAACCGACCGCAACGGTGGCGATGCGCATCGGCCCCGGCGTCACATAGGTGCGCCCGTAGCTGACGCTCCGCCCGGCGGGCACGTCGCGGATCAGCACGATCCTCGATTTCCACGTCAGCACCGGACGCAAGCGCGGCTGGAACTCGGGAATCGGGGAACAGCCATAGAGCATGAGACCCGCGCGAACCATGTCGCCGGTGCGGCTGCCCGGCTCGTTCGGCTGGCCCTGTCGTCCAGCATAGCGAATCGCTCCCGCGCTGTTGAGGGCGTGAACCACCGGCAATTCGAGACCGGCGATGCGAATTTCCGCGACCAGCCGTTCCCAGCACGTTAGCTGCTCGGTGGTAAAATCCGCGTCTTCTTCGGCCGAGGGCAAATGCGTCGCCACGCCCCACAGGCGGATTCCCGGAATATCATCGATGGTATTGGCCGCCTCGACCGCATCCTCCCACCAGACCCCGATGCGTCCCATGCCGGTGTCCACCTTGAGATGAACCTGGAGAAACGCCGCGGGCGAACCATCCTCGTTCTTGTCCAGCAGCGCGGCATACTCCTTCGCCTCCGCAACGGAAGAGACCACCGGGATGAACTCGTTTTGAACGATCGCTTCGCGCTCCTCCGGCAGCGCCGGCCCGAGAATAAGGATCGGCGAATCCGGCGCAACCCGGCGCAGGTGCAGCGCTTCGGTAACGTTGGCAACGCCGAACATCTCCACCAGATAACGGAGTTCCTTCGCCAAATCTTCCATCCCGTGCCCGTAGGCGTTGGTCTTTACGACCGCCATGACGCCAAAGCCCGGCCCGACGTGTTCACGGATCGCCGCGACATTATGGCGAACCGCGGCGAAATCGACCTCAACCCAGCACCGGTTGCAGGGCTCCACGGACGCTGCATGGGCGGGAGACCCGCCTTTCTTTGCCTGTGTCACAGCGACGCGGCCTCCGTCTCGATCGCTCCTTCGACAACCTGCTTGAGATTGCTCAACCCGGCGTCGAAATCGCGCGTGAGCACGCATTTTAACCCGAGATCGACATAGCGCAGATACGGATTTTCACCGCCCAGCCACGAGCACGACCATACGATGCGTGTCCCGGTCCCGGAGGGTTCCAGAGTAATCGCCCCTTCGAAGGTCCGCCGTCCGTCGCACATCTCCACCGAATAAGTCACGCACCGGTCGGGAACGCTGCCGGTAATCCGAGTGGCCCCGCGCGCAAATTTCGTCGCCCAGCGTTGCGTCGATCCCTGGCCCGCATCCGGCCCCTCGCAGTACGTTTCCACGGCTTCGCGCCGGCTCCACGCCGTCCACAAGTCCCAGTTCCTGAGGCCGTTGACGAACGGGAACACCCCGGCAGGCGGGACGGCAATCCACACGCTGCGGGTCACCCGCGAACGACGCGACAGAAAAAACGGAAACACGGCCAAAAAACCGAAAAGCGCCAGAATGCGTTTCATATGCGCCATGAATATCCTGCATTCCCGCCGGGTGGCAACCGTTTAAGGGCCCGTCACAAAATAAGTGTTACAAGATGGCGCAGGAGTTTTTGGCGATGCCAAGGCGCGAGGAAGGAGCATATCCGCTGCGATCTGTGACTGACGAGCAACGCCGGCAGCGCTCCGAAATGGATGACCCCAAAACGGCAAAGGAGGCTCGTGGACTGCCGTGAAGTGCCCCTTTCCATTACCCACAAATCGGAAGCCGAGCACGGATACCGGAGCGGCCCATATTATTTGTCATCCTGAGCTTGCGAAGAGCCTGTCCTGAGTCTGTCGAAGGAATCTCACGGCAGGCCAGTCGGCGTTATCTCACCATTCACCGTTCTCGAAGCTGACAGCGCCGCCCGGCGAGCCGTCAGTTCCGATTACGTGCCGACTGAAACGAACGTCGGGATCGCCTCGTGAGATTCCTTCGACAGACTCAGGACAGGCTCTTCGCAAGCTCAGGATGACAGCGTTCGGGGGCTCCGTTCTCACTCCTGCGCCCGATTTGCAAACTTGTGAGTAATGGAAAGGAATCTCCGCCGCTTTCGAAGCGATCGGTCTCAGGAATTACCCAAAGCGTTTCCTGCGCCCCATCGGCTCGTCGCTGTGGAGGCAAACAGGCCTCGCCGCAGTCCTACAAGACGCTGGCGCGACCACAACGCACCACGGCTTCGCCGCTCCGAATGGTCTCACGTCCATTCCAGGTAGAGGTCAGGAGGTCTGAGGCTCGTGGACTGCGGTGAAGAGCCCTTTCCGTTACCCACAAATCGGAAGCCGAGCACGGAAACCGGAGCGGCCCATATTATTTGTCATCCTGAGCTTGCGAAGGATCTCACGGCAGGCCAGCCGGCGTTATCTCACCATTCACCGTTCTCGAAGCTGTCAGCGCCGCCCGATGAGCCGTCAGTTCCGACTACGTGCCGACTGAAACGGATGTCGGAATCGCCTCGTGAGATCCTTCGGAAGCTCAGGATGACAGCGTTCAGGGGCTCCGTTCTCACTCCTGCGCCCGATTTGCAAACTTGTGGGTAATGGAAAGGAATCTCCACCGCTTTCGAAGCGATTGGTCTCAGGAATTACCCAAAGTGTTTCCTGCGCCCCATCGACTCGTCGCTGTGGAGGCAAACAGGCCTCGCCGCAGTCCTATAAGGCGCTGGCGCAACCACAACGCGCCACGGCTTCGCCGCTCCGAATGGTCTCACGTCCATTCCAGGTAAAGGTCAGGAGGTCTGAGGCTCGTGGACTGCGGTGGGTATGAACCGAGGACATCGGTAACAGACTGACCGAGGACATCGGTTACACTAAGCTCGGGGCTTATGCCCTGGAAAAATGAGTTACCGATGGAACAAAAACAGCGATTTGTAAGTTTGGCGCAG
>Ga0316222_1002397_pt1 | contig 20133 bp, 21 predicted proteins | sample TBH18011metaG_FD_206008 | JGI IMG/M metagenome (GOLD analysis project Ga0316222, IMG submission 206008) | Freshwater microbial communities from Trout Bog Lake, Wisconsin, USA - TBH18011 | ecosystem: Environmental > Aquatic > Freshwater > Lake > Hypolimnion/Profundal zone | place: USA: Wisconsin...
CTCCGCGAACGACGCCACCATGAAAATGATGAACGACAGCGGCGCATACATCACCAGCCAGCCGTGCGCGCCCTGCCAGTTGATGATCTGCGTCAGGTTCAGGTTGCCCGCGATCAGCAGCACCGGAATGACCGACATGCCCATCGCCAGCTCATACGAGATCATCTGCGCGCTCGAACGGATGCCGCCGAAGAACGGATACTTCGAGTTCGCCGCGTAACCCGCCAGCACGATGCCGTACACGCCCATCGAGACGATGCCGAACGTGTACAGGATGCCGACATTCAAATCCGCGATCACCATTTGCTGATGGCCGATCATCGAGCCGAACGGGATCACCGCCACCGTCAGCATCGCCGGGATGACCGCCACGGCCGGGGCCAGGAAAAAATAGATCTTCCGCACGCCCGCCGGGGTGAAATCTTCCTTGAACATGAACTTCAACCCGTCCGCCAGCGGCTGAAAAATGCCCAGGCGCGTCAGGAACGGCCCCAGCACCGGCACATACTTCATGAACGGCGGCGCCGCCCGGTTCGGACCCACGCGGTCCTGGATCCACGCCGAGATCTTGCGCTCGGCCAGCACGGAGTAGGCCACCATGCCCTGGACCACGCCGACCACGACGGCGATCTTGACCACGCTAAAGATGATGAAATCCCAGTTCATGTTAAATCTGCACCGTCACGCCGGTGTCTCCCAGGTTGGCCCACGTCAAACCTTTGAACGCGGGAATCTCCCGGGCCATTTCGTTGAACAACCCTTCAATCGTCACAAAACCGTTCTGGCCGGTGACATTGTAAACCAGCTCATGCAGGAACTCCCATTCCGCGCGGGCCTCGCCCGGGGATTCCACCGCCTTCATGAACTTCTGGACGCGGCCCTTGGTGTTGGTGAAGGACCCGCGCTTTTCCACGTGCGGCACGCCCGGCAGCACATAGTGCGCCAGCTTCGCCGTCTCGTTCGGCAGGATGTCACTGACGATCAGCGTCTCCAGCTTGCCGAGCAAATCCGCGCCGATGCCGTGCTTCGTCACATCTTCGCCGAAAACGATCAACGTGCGGATCTTGCCGCTCTGGATGCCCGCCGCGATCTGCGGCAGCACCGTCCCCATCTCCGTGTAGCAGATGCCCGCCAGCCGTGCGCCGTTCGTGTTCGGATTCTTGTCCGCGCTCACCAGCAGCCTGTCCGCCTCGCCTTCGCGGGCGATGGAATCGCTCAGCGCGCCGAGCTTGGCTTTCAGCTTGGAAAGCAGCCAGAGCTCCTCGTTCGTCTGGCGGGCCGAGGCGATGATCGCCACGGAACCGCTCGTCGCCCGCTTGAGGCGGTCGGTGATCTGGTACAGCGCCGCCGCCCAGGTCGACTTCTTGCCGGCGACCAGCACTTCCTTCAGGCGGTCCGGGCGCTGCATCCACTTGTAATTCAACCGGCCGGCGTCGCACATCCACGGGCCGTTCACGGCCTCGTTCTCGCGCGGCGTCTGGCGGAAAATCTTCTCTTCACGGGAACCGACCAGCGTGTTGCAACCCGTGCCGCAGCTCGTGCACAGGCTCTTCGTCTCCTTCAGGAACCACACCCGCATCTGGAACCGGAAATCCTTCGAGGTCAGCGCGCCCACGGGGCAGATGTCCACCGTGTTCAGCGTGTAATTGTTGTCGAACGGCGTGCCGGGGAACGTCGCGATGGTGTTGTAACCGCCGCGGTTGATGATGCCCAGCTTGTCGTCGCCCGCCACGTCGCGCGTGAACCGGATGCACCGCGTGCACAGCACGCAGCGTTCCGCATCCAGCATGATGCGCGGTCCCAGATCAACGGCCTTCGGCTTGTGGACCTTCGCCTCCACAAAGCGGCTCGCGCTCTGGCCGTAGTCCACGGAATATTCCTGCAGCTTGCACTCGCCGGCCTGGTCGCAGATCGGGCAGTCCAGCGGATGGTTGATCAGCAGCGATTCCAGCACGCCCTCGCGCATCTGCTTCACGGCCGGCGTGGTCGTGTAAATCTCCATCCCGGGCGAAACCGGCGTCGCACAGGCGATGGCCGGGCGCGGGGATTTCGCGATCTTCGGCGTGCCGTCCGGATTCAGCACCGGCTTGCGGTCGGGACCCATCGCCGGCGTGCCAAACTCCACCAAGCACATGCGGCAGTTGCCCGAAATGGGCAGCTTCGGATGCCAGCAATAATGCGGCACGTCGGTCTTGGCCTGTTCGCAGACCTGGATCATCGTCGTCGGCGTCAGCTTGCCGGACCAGTCGGCCGTCAGGCGCGGCACCTCGAGTTCGCGCCCGTCCACCTTCACCTTGATCTTCTCGATCGCGGTCGGCGCGGGCTTCGTTTCAGTTGTGGCAGCGGTGGACATGACGTTCAGTGGTGCGCAGGGGCCAATTGTTTGGGGGCGTCCGGCGCGGCGGCTTCCTTCGCGCGCCGTTCTTCATCGGCGGCGCCCTTGGCGACAAATTCATCCTTGAACTTGGCGACGAAACTCTGGACCGGCCAGGAACAGGCCTCGCCGAACGCGCAGATCGTGCGGCCGCCGGGGATGTTGTCCGCCGTCTTCACCAGATAATCGGCGTCCTGCTTGCGGCCCTGGCCGTGGGTCAGGCGGTGCAGCGTCTTGTTCATCCACAGCGCGCCTTCGCGGCAGGGCGTGCATTGGCCGCAACTTTCGTGCGCGTAAAATTCGGAGAGGTTCGCCAGCGCTTCCACGATGTCTACGCTGTCGTCCATCACGATGATCGCGCTGGAACCGCTCATGGTGCCGGCCTGCGCCAGCGAGTCGAAATCATACGGCAGATCCAGCATGTCGGTCTCGACCAGGATCTCCTTGCCCTCGGCGTCCTTTTTCTTGAGCTTGAACTTCTCGCCCGCCTTCAAAACCTTCGAGGACGAACCGCCGGGGATGATCGCCTTCAGCTTGCGCCCGTCCAGCAGGCCGCCGCCGAACTTCGGATCGTTGATCAGTTCGCCGAGCGTGGCCTTGCCGACTTCGATCTCGTAATAACCGGGCCGCTTCACCTGCCCGCTCAGGCTCACAATGCGCGTGCCCGTGTTGTTCGGCGTGCCGAGCTTCGCGAACGCCGCGCCGCCCATCTCCACAATGTGCTTCACGTTGCAGAGCGTCTCCACGTTGTTGACGATCGTCGGGCACATCCACAGACCGAGCACCGCCGGAAAATACGGCGGCTTGATGCGCGGATACGGACGCTTGCCTTCGAGCGACTCGATCAGGCCCGTCTCTTCGCCGCAGATGTAGGCACCGGCACCGCGATGCACATGCATCTCCAGGTCGTAGCCGCTGCCGAGAATGTTTTTGCCGAGCAGATTCTTCGCCCGCGCCTCCTTGAGCGCCTGATTCAGAATCTTCGCGCCTTCGGGCATTTCGCCGCGGATGTAGATGTACGCCAGCTTCACGTCGTTCGCGAAGCAGGAAATGATCATCCCCTCGATCAGCTGATGGGGATCCTTGTGCATGATCTGCCGGTCCTTGAACGTGCCGGGCTCGGATTCGTCCGCGTTGCAGATCAGGTAAATCGGCTTGCCGCTCTTGCGATCCACGAAACTCCACTTCAATCCGCAGGAGAAACCGGCGCCGCCACGGCCGCGCAGGCCGGAGACCTTGACGTCTTCGCGGATCTGCTCCGGACCGGAAAGCTTCTTGCCGTCCGGCAAGTCCTTGGGCGCGATGGCCAAAGCCTTCTTGAGGGCGTTGTAGCCGCCATGACGCAAATAGCATTCGATGTCCGGGGTGTACCCCGGTTCATCGGCATATTTCAAAATTAATTTGTATTCTTGCGCCATAGCAACTTGACTCTTCGATAAAATTCTCTAGTTTGTTCAGCCCGTCACTGCCCGATGGTGTAACGGTAGCACAAGTGACTCTGAATCACTTTGTCATGGTTCAAATCCATGTCGGGCAGCCATTTCCCGGTTCCAATTGCAAATTTTTGACCGGCCGTCTTCATTTTTTCATCCGCTTGATTACGGCCAGCCGTTGCCGGATCAGCTCGATATGCAACAAATCCTTCGGACGGCGGATGGCTTCTTTGCTTTTCTGGATCAACTCCAGCGGCAGCACCGCCACTTCAATTCCGTCCCACTTCATTTTATTTGCCCGGCCGATTACTTTGCCAAAAACCGGCAGACCCGTCACTTCATAAATGAAATTAACCAAGGTGCCGTCGGCCAGTTCCACCACCGTATTCCGCACGGCCTGCGCCCCGAGGCGCACCGCCAAATTCACAGCCTTCATGTACTCGCGGGCCGGCAAATCCAGCCACAAATCCACGTCAATCGTGGAACCCGGAACACCTTGGATGTTGGCTGCGGACATGCCAATCACCTGGAACCGAATTTTTTCAGCGCCGAGCGCCCCCAGCAATTCAGCGAGCGGAGATAATTCACGTTCATCTGCCACCGCTCGTCCGGCGTGGCTGCCGCGAACCGCGCGAACAGCACCTTTTCGTGCTCGTCCAGGCTGCGCATGGCGGCGAGCCTTTGATGCGCCTTTCGCCAGTCTTTCAGGCTTGTTGCTTTCATGTTTTCCGCCGGCCTTCACTTGCATTTGCCCAAAATCTCGTCCGCCTGCCGGTGCGTGACTTTCTCGTACAGCTTCTCGCCCACCATCATCACCGGCGCGGAACCGCACGCGGCCAGGCATTCGACAAATTCCACCGTGAACTGCCCGTCTTTCGTGGTCTGCGGACCGTGCGCATGCAGGCTCAGGCCGAGGCGCTCGCAAAAGCGGTGATGCAGTTCGTACGCGCCGCCCAGGGCGCAGCTCAGCGTGCGGCAGATCTTGATCGAGTACTTCCCCTGCGGCTCCTGCCGGAGCATCGGGTAGAACGTCACGATCTCGTACAGGTTGATCGGCTGCAACTCCAGCTTCGCCGCCGCCCACTCGACCGACGCCTGCGAAATCCAGCCGTACTGCTCCTGGATGGCGTGCAGCACCATCAGCGACGCCGCGCGCTTCACCGGATAGTGCGAAACCAGTTCGTTCACTTCCGCTTCCAATTTTTCTGTGGCTTTGAAACTCATGTCGTCAAAATGTCAGCGGTCGCTCTCGCCCATCACGAAATCCAGCGAGCCCAGCACCACCGGCACGTCGCTGATCATGCAGCCCGGCAGCAGTTCGCCGAGGATGCTCAGGTTGATGAAGCTGGGGGCGCGGATCTTCAGGCGATACGGCACGCCGCCGCCGCGGCTGTTGATGTAAAAGCCGAGTTCGCCCTTGGGATTTTCGTGGCCGAAATAGATTTCGCCGGGCGGGCAGTTCACGCCTTCCGTCACCAGCATGAACTGGTGGATCAGCTCTTCCATGCTCGACAGCACCTTCTGCTTCGAGGGCAGCGTGATCTTGCCGTCCGGAATGTTCACCGGCTCGTGCGTGGTGTTCGCCCCGCCGCCGGGGATCTTGTCCACGCACTGGTACAGGATGCGGATGCTCTGCGCCATCTCTTCCATGCGGACCAGATAGCGGTCGTAGCAATCCCCCACGGAGCCGACCGGAATGTCGAAATCCAGATCCTTGTAGCACAGGTACGGCTGGTTCTTGCGGAGATCGTAATTCACGCCGCTGCCGCGCAGGTTCGGGCCGCTGAACCCGTAATCGATCGCCATCTCCTTCGAGACCACGCCCATATCCCGCAGGCGGTCCACCCAGATGCGGTTGCGGGTGAGCAAGGTGTTCGCCTCGGCCAGCGCCACTTCGAATTCCTTCAGAAACTGGCGGACCTGGTCGCACCAATTCGGCGGCACATCGCGGAACAGGCCGCCGATGCGCGTGTAACTCGTGGTCAGGCGCGCGCCGCTCGCCGCCTCGGCCAGATTGTAAATCTTTTCGCGTTCGGTGAACGTGAGCAGGAACACGGTCACGGCGCCCGTGTCCATCGCGAAGGCGCCCAGACCGAGCAAATGGGCCGAAATACGGGCCAATTCCGCACACATCACGCGGATGTACTGGCAGCGCGGCGGCAGCTTGTCATGGATGCCCAGCAGCTTTTCCACCGCGAGGGCATAGGCGACATTGTTCGCCAGGGGCGCGAGATAATCCAGCCGGTCCGTGTAAGGGATGAACTGGGTGTAGGTCATGTTCTCGGCGATCTTCTCATCGCCGCGATGCAAGTACCCCACATCCGGATCCGCCTTCGTGATGACTTCGCCGTCCAGTTCCAGGACGATGCGGAGCACGCCGTGCGTGGCCGGGTGCGACGGCCCCATGTTCAGGACCATCTTCTCGCCCTGGGCATCCTGCAGCTCCTCGGCCGCCTGCGCGGCCCGCGCGGCGGAATCACGAATCTCAATGTCTTGAACCGAGCTCATTTAATAAGGGGGTTATTCTTCCGGATTCCGCACGCGGGGCTCGCGACCGATCGCGTCGCCGCTGCCGGGCACCGTGACAAAGGGTCCGCCTTCGAGCGGAGCCGGTTTGGTGAACGCCACATTGGGCAGGTCCGTCGGCTTGCCGGCCAGCGGAAAATCCTTGCGGAGAGGATAATACGGATAACCCTCCCACATCAGGATGCGGCGCAGATCCGGATGCCCGGAAAAGCGGATGCCCATCATGTCGTAAATCTCGCGTTCGTGCCAGTTGGCGCTGCGCCAGACCCCCAGCACGCTCGGCACCTCGGACTTTTCCTCGCCGACATGGGTCTTGATGCGCAACTCGGTGTTGGCCGTCATGCTGCGCAGATGATAGATCAGCGTCCAGCGCGGGTCTTCGCCGTAATTGTCCACGCTCGTGATGTCCACGAGAAAGTCATACCCGAGGGTCTGCTTGGCGAACAGGGCCGCTTCAAAAATCTTCCCGGCATCGGCCAGTTGGACGGAGATTTCCCCGCGGAACTCCGCAGGTTCGGAGATGAGGTCCCCGAATTTGGCTTTGAGTTGATTGGCGGATTCGAGTGCGCTCACGGTATCAGGATTGGTTTTTACCCGAGAGGGTTTTGACGATGTTGATATCCTGAACCAGCGGCATCTTGGAGATCTTTTCCTGTAACTTCATCAGCGCGTCCAGCACGGCTTCCGGCCGGGGCGGGCAACCGCTGATATAGAGGTCCACGGGCACGATGTTATCCACGCCCTGCAGCACCGCATAGCTGCGGTACATGCCGCCGGTGGAGGCGCAGGCCCCCATCGCGATGACCCACTTGGGCTCGGGCATCTGGTCGTACACCCGCTTGAGCACCGCCGCCATCTTGTAGGTGACCGTGCCGGCCACGATCATGCAATCAGCCTGGCGGGGGGAAAAACGCATCACTTCGGAACCGAAGCGGGAGATGTCAAAGCGGCTGGCACCGACGGCCATCAACTCGATGGCGCAGCACGCGAGCCCCATGGGCATCGGCCAGACGGAATTGGCGCGAAACCAGTTCAGGGCGGCGTCCACCCGGGTGACAATGATGTCCCCCTCAATCTTGGAATCGTAGGCGTAATCGCTTTGCGTCTGCATCGTGTTTTGTGTTAAAAGCGCCGGAAAAAAGGCGCACTCCTAGGCTAGCCTTCAGGGGATTGCCGGGCAAGTTCAAATTTGTGATTTTTTTCACAAGCGGGCCGTTTTCACCGGAACTTGCCAGCCGCCGGACAAGATAAGCAAAGCAGGGAAACCCCCGGCCAAAATACGGTCAGACCAGGCAAATCCTCCAGTCGGCCAAGACTTTGGCGTTAATGAACGATTCCGGCAGGCCCTCAGCGCAACGAACTCAGAATCGTTTCCGCCGCGACCCGCGGGTCCTCCGCCGCATAGATGGGCCGGCCGATGACCAGCCAGTTCGCCCCGGCCGCCATGGCTTCGCGCGGCGTCAGCGTGCGCTTCTGGTCATCCGCCTTCTCCGCGCCCGTCCGGATGCCCGGGGTGACGAGCTGGACGTGCGGCGGCAAAATCTTCCTCAGGGCCGTGATTTCCAGCGGGGAGCAGACCAATCCGCGCAAACCGGCCTGGGCCGCCAGCAGCGCCAGCCGGGAAACCTGCTTTTCCACTTCCGCGCCACAGCCGATCTCGGCCAAGGTCGCCTGATTGGAACTGGTCAGCACCGTCACCCCCAACACCAGCGGAACCGGGATGCCCAGCGAAGCCGCGACGGTCTGCGCGGAGTGCTCCGCGGCGCGCATCATCTCCGCGCCCCCGCTGGTGTGGATGGTGAGCATTTGCACACCCAGCCGCGTGGCGGCCGCCACGGACTTCGCCACGGTGTTGGGAATATCGTGAAATTTCAGATCCAAAAACACCGGCGCCCCCGTGGCGCAAATCTGCCGGACAATGTCCGGGCCGGCCGCCGTGAAGAGCTCGCCGCCGATCTTGAACGCGCCCACGGCCGGCGCGACCTGTTCCGCCAGCTTGACGGCGGCGGCGGCGTTAGGGACATCCAAAGCAACGATGATGGGGTTGTGCATAGCCAGTGTGGAGCCTAGCAAACCGCCCCCCGCAGCAGCAAGCCAGACCGGTGGAGCGGTCGGCGACAGGAATGCACTTATACCACAAACAGGGGATTACCCTGCCCCCTGCCAAAAGGTATCATCCCGCGTTCTAAGGAAAACGTTTCAATCGGAAGGTCGGCCCAACCATATGAAAACCACCCAGCTTGGAAAAATCACCGGCCAACCGCGGCCGGCCAGCGCCGCGTTCACCCTCATCGAACTGCTGGTGGTCATCGCCATCATCGCGATTCTGGCCGCCATGCTCCTGCCCGCGCTGGCCGCGGCGAAACGGAAGGCCATCGCGACCAAATGCATCAGCAATGAAAAACAGATCGCCATCGGCTATCTGCTCTATGCCGGTGATTACTCCGAAAACCTCCCCGTGGCCGCGGTGACCGCCTTCGGTAACGAGGTCCCCTACGCCTGGTTCCTGGAGATCTCCCCCTACATCAGCCAGGCCAATACCAATGTCAGCACCATCAACGCTTCCAATCTCGTCGTCTCCTGCCCCGCCGTCCATTTCGGCAATGCCATCAGCCAGGGCAACCCCAGCTCCGTGGGCGGCCTCGGCGGTTACGCGCACAATTACTACTACCTCGGCTATTACGACGCCCAAGGCCATGTGAAAACCACCAGCATCACCAAACCCGTCGAAACCTGCATGAATGGCGACAGCCTGGATCAGGCGGCGGGATTGCAGTGGTATAACTACGGCTATCTCTATCCGCCCAGCCTCAAGCCCGCCAACAGCACCGGCGGTCCCTACACCTACACCCGGCACAGTCTCGCCGGCAACTACTCCTGGGTGGACGGGCACGTGAGCCCCATGAAATGGTCCGTCATGCTGCTCGGCGCATACGGGCAGGTGGATTGGTATTACGAGAAAACCGGCAACGACTCCATCGTCTTTTGACCGGGGCAACGCCGGCCGGCCGCAGCCTCAAACCAGACAATCGGCCAGCAGCACCCGCGCGCGCGCATTGTCATTCGTCGAAAGAATCACCGTCGCCCAGCCGCCGTCCCGGCGCATAAAGCGCATGGAGTGGATGTTGATCTGCGGCTCGCGAAAACGCGCCGCCACTTTCGCCAGCGCCCCCGGCTCGTCCTTGATCTGGATCACCAGCACGTCTTCGCTGATCGCGTCGTAGCCCGCCTCCGCCAGCACGCGCAAGGCTTCGTCGTACGGCTCCGCATCCAGAAACACCACGCCGTGCGCAAGGTCGTCGCTGACGTTGATCTGCTGGATGTTGATGCCGGCGGCGCCCAGGCGCTCGGCGATATCGGCCACAATGCCCGGACGGCCCGCGGCGGTGATGATCGTGATCTGTTTCATCGGCTTGGTTCCTTGGTTCGGTCCAGTGAGGCGGCCACCTCGGCCACCACCGCGTCAATCATGGCGCGGGTGACGTGCGGCAGGGTGATGATGTGGGCGATGTCGCGGCTCGGCGCGATCTGCCAGCGGGCGAGCACCTCCGGGCCGGGCCGCGGAAAGACCACCGTCACGGAATTCCGGTGCCGCCAGGCGTTCAGCCCCGCCGCCTGGAATTGTGAGATCGCATAATCCGCCAGCGCAAAACAATCCGCCGCCCGCTGCCGCAAACCCGCCTCCCCGCGCCGCTGCAGGGCGCTCCAGAGGATCAGCGGACTGAACCCGTTCCGGCTGCCGGCGATGGTTGTGTCCATGCAGCCGACATATTCCACGCTGCGCGCCACCCGGTCCACATGGCTGCGCCGTGCCAGCACCACGCCGCACGGCATGGGCGACCCGATGAACTTGTGGCCGGACACGGAAATGGAATCCACCCCGGAATCAAACCCGAACGGTTGCGGGTCCGCCACCCACGGCAGGATCATCCCCGAAAGCGCCGCATCCGCATGGATGTAATGCCGCGCGATGGCCAGGTCCTTCAGCATGGCGCGGATTTTGCCGAGGTCATCCACCGCCCCGTGCATCGTGGTGCCGATGTTCGCCAGGATGATCGGCGGGACATCGCGATGGATCTTCAGCGTCTCCCGCAAGTCATCGTAGTCGATCTCGCCATTCTCCTGGCCGCGGATCATGATGCTGCGCGCCCCCAGCACGCGGACGATCTTCGCCGCCGAATAATGCGTGTGCTCCGAGTAATAGACCACGCCGTTGGGATAAAGTTCCCGGGCCAGATAGAGCCCGTACAGATTCCCCTCCGTGCCGCCGGTGGTGGTGTAACCCCACGTTTCCCCGGCCGGGGCGCGCAGATGCTTCTGGAAAAAGGCGATGACTTCGCGCTCGAAAGGAAACGTGTTCTCGCGGTAGATGGATTCCCCGAACGGGTCGCCGATGTTGTTCAGCGAATAGCGCAACAACGGGATGATCTCCGAACAGTCGAAGTCCTGGCTGCACGGATAGCCGACGAAGCTCGCGGCCGACCGCTCCATCTCCGCGGTGAACGCCTCGATCCGGGCCGCCGCCGCCGCCGGCAACGGCGGCATCGCAGGAATGCCCGCCAGCAACTCGCAGGAAGCAAGTGTACTCATAAAAAAATCCGCCGCCTCGGCCAACCGCCCGGCACCGGCCCGGGCGGACGGACGAAAAAGAAAAAACCGGCCGCAGTCGGGGATATCTTCCCAACTCCAGCCGGATTCAAAATGGTGGTAGGTGATGGATTCGAACCATCGAAGGCATAGCCAGCAGATTTACAGTCTGCCCCCGTTGGCCACTTGGGTAACCTACCATAGCCAAAAACTTGACTTGCCGGTTTTAGTGGAAAAAAAAGCGCCAGTCACCTTCACGGTGGCACATGGCGGTTCCGACCACAGACCGGTCGCTGCGCAAACTTCCGCACAGCGAGGGTCGGATAATATACCGCGCCGGCCGGCGGGGCAAGTTTTTAGTTGCCGGTCCGCCGCCGGCAAAGAAAACAACTTCAGCGTGGCCAGCGGGATGGCTTTGTGCTTAAATCATCCCCAGCAATATGGATTCCAAAAAACTGGCGCTCCGGTGCCGCGATCTGGCCGATAACAAAAAAGCCGAGAACATCGTCGTCTTGGACGTGCGCAAGCTGTCCTCCGTGACCGACTTCTTCGTGATCGCCTCGGGCACCAGCCAGCCCCACCTCCGCGCCATCGTCGAAGAGATCACCGGCCGCCTCCGGGATGAGGATGACCTGCGCCCCAACCGGGCCGAAGGCGCCAACACCGGCAGCTGGGTGGTGCTCGACTATTTCGATGTCATCGTCCACGTCATGCATTCCGAAACCCGGACCCGCTACGATCTCGAAGGTCTCTGGGGTGATGCCAAGCCGGTGAAGCCGGCCAAGGTGGCCAAACCGCGCGCTTTAAAGACTTCGAAAACGACGAAGACAGCCAAGCCTAAATCGGCCAAGACCAAAAAGTAACCGGGAACCGGTGGCCGGGAACTGACGGAAGCATTTGACGGAAGCGTTTCCCCCGCATCTTTCCCCGCATCCTTTCCCCCCTCATCCGCCGGCGGAAACTCGCCGGACGGATTCAACCGCTTGGAATCAAAGCAGGCTATTGCTGCGGGTTTCTCTCGGGAATATCGTCCGACGCCTGCACCATTTCATCCAGGATCCGTTTGAAATCCAGCAACCCCGTGGAAGGGATGATGATGGTGTCCCGGCGGCCACCCACATCTTCGGTCACCCGCAAAAACCGGCCGCGCGGATTTTCCTTGAGCGTGAAGACAAATAGTTTGCGCTCAATCTGAATCTCTGCGCTGTGCAGTGTGTCTTCATTGACCGGCGGCTTCGGCGGGGCCGCCGGCCGACGCGAATAAGGCGAGGTGCGTTCGTTTGAAATCATAATGTGCTCATTCCAAATGACATTCAGGGACACATCGACAAGACATGCCGCCCTTAAACCTCGCTCATTTTACAGATTTGTCAACCTGCAATCTGCAACTTGCTACAAAATTATTACAAAATATTTGCCGCCAGCTCAGCGAGTTCCGAACGTTCGCCCTTCTGTAACTCAATGTGCGCCGCGATCGCCTGGTCGCGGAAACGGCTGATAATGTAGTTGAATCCGTTGGATGAGGAATCCACATACGGATTGTCGATCTGGTACGGATCCCCCGTGAACACGATTTTCGTGCCATGGCCAACCCGGGTCACAATCGTCTTCGCCTCCAGCGGCGTCAGGTTCTGCGACTCGTCGATGATCATGAACTGGTTGGCGATGCTCCGGCCGCGGATATAACTGAGCGCTTCCACCACGATGCTCCCGCTGCGCATCAGATCCGCCGCCCGGCGGTGGTCATGCCCCATGTTCAGATCGCTCAGCATTTCCAAGGCGTCATGGATGGGCTGCATCCACGGCGCCAGCTTCTCCTCCAGCGAACCCGGCAGGAAGCCCAGCTCCTTGCCCATCGAGATCGTCGGCCGGGCCACCACCAAACGGCGGAATTCCCGGTCGTTCACCACCCGCTTCAGGCCCGCCGCCATCGCCACCAAGGTCTTGCCCGTGCCCGCCTTGCCCATCAGCGTCACCAGCTTCACCCGGTCATCCAGCAGCGCATCCAGCGCAAAGTGTTGCTCCCGGTTCCGCGGCTTGATGCCCCAGACACCCTCGCGACAGTCCATGATGGGAATCAGTTTGGTCCCCGTGGCGTCCACCTTCGTCAAGGCCGTCTTTTTGGGGTTCGCCTCGTCGATCAGCGTGCAATATTCGTTCGGAAAATACTTTTTGCCGCCTTCCAGCAACACCTCGCCCTTCGAACGCAGCGCCGTCAGCTTCTCCGAAGGCACCGTCAGATCCACCATGCCGGTGTAGAGGTCGGTCACAAACACCCGGTCCGTCTCATAATCCTCCGCCGCCAACCCCAGCGCGTCCGCCTTGATGCGCAGGTTGATGTCCTTGGACACCAGAATCGTCGGGTTCTTCGGCTGCGTCTTCTGGATGCCCGAGGCCAGCATCAGGATGCGGTTGTCCACCGAATCCTTCGCCAGCGTCATCTCGCCGCCGCCGTTCTTGTGAAAGCCGATCTTCAGCTTGCCGCCGTTCGGCAGGTCCACCCCCTCACTCAGGCTGCCCTCGCCGCGAAAGCCGTCCAGCATCCGCGAAACCGTGCGCGCGTTGCGCCCCAGTTCCGTGGATTCACGCTTGAAGCGGTCGATCTCTTCGATCACCTCGATGGGCACCAGCACGTTGTTCTCCTTGAAATTGACCAGGGAGTTCGGATCGTGCAACAGCACATTGGTGTCGAGAATGTAGTTTTTAAGAGGCGGGCGGTTCGTCATAAGGAGGCGGGGGGATGGCCGCGCGAAGCGCGGCGGCGGACGTTATTGAAAGACCAAAACATTCGGTGTTTTTTCCGCTGACGAAGAACAGTTTTTCAGGCGGAAAAATAGAGTCAACGATAATCGGAATTATTCGGTGAAATTCGGCGGCGTCACCGGCCCGAGCCCGTGCCGCGCCAGCCGCCCGCAGAATTCCGCCACCCCCCGCCGCTCTTCCGCGCCGATCGTGTAGTAGACATGCCGCTCGAAATATTGCCGCCGGAACGCCTCGTCAAATTCCGGCCGGTCCCGGATGATCGCCGCCAATTCCGCCTGCCCCGCCGCACGCGCATCCCGCAGGATCCGGCGGATGGCCGCGCCTTCCGCCACGCCCCGCCGCAACGACCACCCCGCGAACACGAACGGCAGCCCCGTCAGCGCGAACCACGCCGCGCCCAGATCAAATATCTCATGCGTGTGCGGCGCCCGCTGGAACGCGATCGCCGGGTCCCCGATCAGCAGCACAAAGTCGTGCCGCCCCGCCTCCGCGTAGCTCGCCAGCGGACGGAATTTCGGCCGCAACCCGCGCTCCGCCAGCAGCACCTTCAGCAGGTTCACGCTCGTCAGCGAGGCCGGGTCGCAAAAGATCTCCGCCGCCTCTTCAAGCGGCCGCCGGTGCGCCAGAAACACGCTGTAAACCTCCCCGCGCGCCACGATCCCCACCCCGTCCAGCAGATCGTACCGCCCGGTCAGCAAAGGCTCCGTGATGCTCACCAGCGCCGCGTCCAGCTCATCCCGCCGCAGCCGCTCCGCCAGCCGCGCCGGCGTCATGAACCGGATGCGATCCTCAATGCCGCGCGTCAGCGGCGCCGCGTTCAAGTACGCCACCGAACCGATGCGCGAATGGAGCGGGTCCGCGTTCAAGGTCAGATGCAGAAGTAAACGTAGGCCGCGAACGACACCGCCGCCGCCCCCGCCGCCGCCGCGATGCTCCACAGCAGGCTCTTCTTCCGCGCCGCCATCGAGAACGTCGAGACGATCACCCCCATCTGCGCCGCCAGCATCCCGTAGAAAAATTTCGCGCTCCGCAGGTGATGCCGTTCCGCGCCGAGGTTCAGCACCCGCACCTGCAACTCGTAGATGTTCGCCACCGTCTGGTTCAGCCGCGCCTCCGTGTCATAGCGCAACGCCGCGTAACGCATCCGCACCGCCGTGAACGCCCGGAACGCCAGCCCGTCGCCCGTCATCAGTTGCGCATCCAGCTTGTCCGTCGTGGCATTGATCGTCTTCGTCGCGTTGTCGAACGCCAGCGCCGTCTCGCGGGCCGTTTCCAGCGCCGTCGCCAGCTGCGCCGAGGTCACCCCCTTCAAGGCCGCCGTCACTTCCGCCTCCGGCTTCGACTTCTCCACCGCCGCCAGCGCCGGCAAGACGCTGTCGTCAAATTTCGCCTCCGCCACCGCCGGCACCTTCGCCTCCGTCAAGGCCGCCACCGTCGCCGCGTCCGCCGTCCCCAGCACCGCCGGGTCCAGCGGCGGGATCGTCGTGGTCGCCGCCAGCATATCCAGCGAATTGCGCGTCACCGCGCTGCGCAGCTTCTTCGCCTGGTAATAATTCCACTGGTCGCCCGCCTTTGATTGCAATTGCGCCGCCAGCCCCCGGTCATACTGCGCCTTCGTCATCTCGCTCGAGGCCAGGCCCGCCAGCATCGTCGCCACCACCGTCATCACGATCGGCGTCGCCAGCATCACCTTGCCCCAAGGCGTCAGCGGCACATCCTTCTTCAGTTCTTCCGGAATCTGTATTTTGGGAGCCATAATTTATTAAAGCGTTCCCGGCAGTTTACAGCAAACCCCCGCCACCGCCAGCCTGCAATCATCCCCCCGCGCCGCCAATCTGCCCCCGGAGCGCCCGTCCTCGGGCGCAGCCACGGCTTATACCCGGTTGCTCCCGCCACCTTCCACCGCCCGGCCTGGCATCGCCATTCGCCTCATCCTGTCCATCCTGTCAAAACCCGGTGCCCTCCCAAAACAAGGATTGCCCCGCCCGCCGATTTCCGCAACCTTTCCCCCGTAACCAGACTCTGAAGACAAATGCGACTCAAGGACCTGTTTCTCGCCCTGTTCCTGTCCGCCCTGGCCACCCCGGGCCGCGCAGCCGAACTCCACATTTCCCCCGCCGGTAACGATAACGCCCCCGGCACCGCCGCCCAACCTCTCGCCACCCTCGCCGCCGCCCGTGAGGCCGCCCGCCCCTTCGCCGGCCGCGAACCCGTCACCATCATCCTCCATGGCGGCACCTATTATCTGCCGGAAACTTTCCAGCTCACTTCCGCCGATTCCGGCACCGCCCAATTTCCCGTCACCTATACCGCCGCCCCCGGCGAAACTCCCGTCCTCAGCGGCGGTCTCCCACTCAATCTCACCTGGACCCCGCTCAGCAACGGTATCTTCCAAGCCCGCACCCCCGCCGGCCTCACCCTCGACCAACTCTTCATCAACGGCCGCCTCCAGCCCATGGCCCGCTACCCCAATTACGACCCCGCCGCCGCCCACTACAACGGCACCGCCGCCGACGCCATCTCCCCCGAACGCGTCGCCCGCTGGAGCGACCCCGCCGGCGGCTACGTCCATGCCATGCACTCCGCCCTCTGGGGCGACATGCACTGGCGCATCCTCGGCAAAAACCCCGATGGCACCCTGTCCCTCGAAGGCGGCTGGCAGAACAACCGCCCCAGCGCCATGCACAAAAAATTCCGCTACGTCGAAAACATCCGCGAGGAACTCGACGCCCCCGGCGAATGGTTCCACGATGCCAAGGCCGGCCTGCTCTATTACATGCCCGCCCCCGGCGTGAACCCCGCCACCGCCCGCGTGGAAGGCGTCCGCCTCCGCCACCTCATCGAATTCAACGGCACCCCCGCCCAGCCCGTGAAATTCATCACCCTCCGCGGCCTCACCTTCCGCCACGCCGCCCGCACCTTCATGGATAACCGCGAACCGCTCCTCCGCACCGACTGGACCGTCTACCGCGGCGGTGCCCTCGTCTTCCACGGGGCCGAGGACGATACCGTGACCGGGTGCGATTTCGACCAGCTCGGCGGCAACACCATTTTCGTGAACGATTACAACCGCCGCCTCACCTTCTCCGACTGCCTCATCCAGGACAGCGGCGGCAACGGCATCGCCTTCGTCGGCAACCCCGCCGCCGCCCGCAACGGCATCACCTGGCACGGGGCCAACGACTACGCCACCCTCGACCGCACCCCCGGCCCGCTCACCGATGATTACCCCGCCGATTGCCTCGTGGAGAACTGCCTCATCACCCGCATCGGCCGCTGCGAAAAACAGACCGCCGGCGTGGAGATCGACCTCGCCCGCCGCATCACCGTCCGCCACTGCTCCATCTACGATGTCCCCCGCGCCGGCGTGAACATCGGCGATGGCTGCTGGGGCGGCCAGGTCATCGAGGACTGCGATATCTTCGACACCGTCCTCGAGACCGGCGACCACGGCAGCTTCAATGCCTGGGGCCGCGACCGTTACTGGGAACTCCGCGGCGTCCCGCCCGGCGAACTTCCCGCCCTCGCCCTCCTCGATGTCGTCGAGCCGAACACCCTCCGCCATAACCGCTGGCGCTGCGACCACGGCTGGGACATCGACCTCGACGACGGCTCCAGCAATTACCGCATTTACGACAACCTTCTTCTCCACGGCGGCCTGAAACTGCGCGAAGGCTTCCAGCGCATCGCCACCAACAATGTCATCGTGAACAACACCTTTCACCTCCACGTCTGGTTCCCGCACAGCGGCGATGTCATCGCCCATAACATCGTCATGGACGCCTACCGGCCCATCGGCATGAAAGCCGGCCAATGGGGCGCCGAAATCGGCCGCAATTTGTTCACCACCGACGACGCCGACCGCCGCAAATATCTCGCCCACGGCTGCGATGGCAATTCCCTCGCCGGCGACGCCCAATTTATCAACCCCGCCACCGCCGATTTCCGCGTCCAGCCCGGTTCCCCCGCGTTGCAAGTCGGTTTCGTGAACTTCCCCATGGATAACTTCGGCGTGCAATCCCCGCGCCTGAAACCCCTCGCCCGCACCCCGGTGATTCCCGCGCTGGAAATTCATGCCGCCGGGGCCGACACCGGTTCCGCCGCCACCATCAGCTGGCGCGGTGCCTCCCTCCGCGAAATGGTCGGCGAAGAATTTTCCGTGATCGGCGTTCCCGCCGATTCCCGCGGCATCCTCTTCTCCGACGTCCCCGAAAAATCCGCCGCCTACCAGGCCGGCCTCCGTCCCGGCGATTTCATCACCCGCGTCGGCTCCCGGACCATCTTCGGCGTGAAAGATTTCCTTGCCCAAGCCGCCGGTCCCGACGCCGTCTCCCCCCTCCGCCTCACCCTCCTCCGCAACCAAAAAACCCTCACTGTTACCCTGACGCAATGACCGCGTAGCGGCAGGCATCCTGCCTGCCGTAGAGCCGGGCTTCCAGCCCGGCGGCCCCGCCCCGCCAAGCCAACGCCCTCCGCATCCACCCCGCGCTCCGCTTTCCCCCGACTCAAAACTTAAAATTCAGAACTCAAAACTGCGTTATGGTGTGTTTTCAAAACGCCGGGTTGGCCGTTTACGGGGGGGGACTTGCTGGCGCCAGCTTTTGGACTGCGGGGGCAAGCGAAGCGCGACCCCGCTTTGGCAAGTGGCACCGCCGGATTCGCGTGTGAAAAAGCGCCGTCGCCGCTCCGCTCTGCCGGCGCAGTCCATGACGCCGCGAACCAGCCATACTCATTTTTAAAACACGCCATAGGCCTCCCCCCTCTGCGTCTCCGCGTCTCTGCGTGCTGCTTTCCCCCTTTCCCCCGCTGCCCGTCACGCCATGACTTTCTAAGCGTGCATTGCCGCCGATTTTCCGTTAGCTTTCTCCGCTCATGAACGAGTGGAACATCCAGTCCCGGGCCCATGCGTGCGCCGCCTGCGCCCAGCCGTTTGCCGACCAGCAGCCGTATCACACCCTGCTGCTCGACGAAACCCCCGCTTTGCGCCGTTCCGATATTTGCGAACCCTGCTGGCAGAAACAGACCGCCGGCGAAGGCCGCAACACCGCCGGCTTCATCTCCCACTGGCAGGGTGTCTACCAGGTGCCGCCCCCCGTCACCGAAGTCATCCAGAAAGCGACCGCCGAAACCTTGCTCCGCCAAGTCATCGAGCTGAACGACCCCGCCCACGCCCCCGCCGCCTACATCCTCGCCGTGATGCTGGAGCGCAAACGCCTCCTTCGCGTGAAGGAACAGATCAAGCGCGCCGGCCGCCGCATCTTCGTCTACGAACAGCCCAAGACCGGCGACCTCTTCACCATCGAAGACCCCGATCTCCAGCTCGACCAGCTCGAAGCCGTCCAGCGCGACGTCGCCCATCTCCTCGAACACGGCCTCAACCCGCCAGCCGCCGCCACCCCCGCGCCGGCGGAAGCTCCGGCCGAAGCCCCTGCGGAAACACCCGTGGAAACACCCGTCGAAGCCGTCGCTCCCGCCGCGGAAACCGAACCCGCGCCGCCGCCGGCCGCATAAATAAAACAGGCGTGTCATGTCCGATCTCGCCGCTTTTCAAACCCGCCTCGGATATCGCTTCCGGGAAGAGTCCCTGCTGCGCCTCGCCCTCACCCATCCTTCCGTCGCCAACGACCAGCAGCATCCGCTCCCCCACAACCAGCGGCTCGAATTTCTCGGCGATGCCGTCCTCGGCGTCATGCTCTCCCGCCAGCTGTACGAAGCCTTTCCCGACGCCGATGAAGGCACCCTTTCCAAGTCCCGCGCCCGCCTCGTGAATGCCGAGTCCCTCGCCCTCCGCGCCCGCGCCCTCGACCTCGGCCCCCGGCTCGTCCTCAGCAACGGCGCCGACCACACCGGCGGTCGCGAACGCATCTCCACCCTCGCCGACGCCTTCGAAGCCCTCCTCGGCGCCATCTTCCTGGACGGCGGACACGAAGCCGCCCGCGAATTTGTGCAGCGTGAATTTGCCGGCGATTTTATCACCCTCCCGCAAGTCCCCGCCGGCATTGAAAATCCCAAGGGCGAATTGCAGGAACGGCTTCAGGCCAAATCCCCCACCGCCCCCCACTACGAACTCCTCGCCGCCACCGGTCCCGACCACGACCGCGAATTCGAATGCGCCGTTTACCACGACGGCGTGGAACTTGGCCGAGGCCGCGGCAAAAGCAAGAAAGCCGCCGAGAGCGAAGCCGCCCTCGCCGCCCTGAAAAATCTCCCCGCCGAACCGCCCCTTCCGCCGGCTGCTTGAAAATTGAAAGCGAGTCGGAAAATCCGGCCAACCGCGTCCATTCCCGTCGCCGGCGTCCAATATCCCGCAGGTGACGACGTAAGGAGTCTCTAGGGCCTGTTAACACTAATTGACTAAAGGCGGTCTGGTGGTATGCTTGGCCGTGTGGAACTTACCGAGAACCAATACCAGCGCATCGCTGACTGTTTGCCGCGTCAGCGCGGCAATGT
>Ga0316222_1002398_pt1 | contig 20132 bp, 14 predicted proteins | sample TBH18011metaG_FD_206008 | JGI IMG/M metagenome (GOLD analysis project Ga0316222, IMG submission 206008) | Freshwater microbial communities from Trout Bog Lake, Wisconsin, USA - TBH18011 | ecosystem: Environmental > Aquatic > Freshwater > Lake > Hypolimnion/Profundal zone | place: USA: Wisconsin...
CCTGCTGGGCAGGCACCCTCCGACCGGCCGAAATCATATCGGTACAGGTGGCCGGAAACGGATCGGAATGGGTGGCCGGATTGGAATCGGAATCCCCGGCCGGATAAATCGGAATCCGCAGCGCAGCCCGTCCAGGGCGGTGGCGAACCAATCCTCGCGGGTTTCGTCCTCGGCATGGACCAGATAGGCCGGACGGCGGAATTCCGGGGCGCCGTTCACCTCGAACAGCCGTCCCGCCGTCAGCAGGCCGCGCACCACCCGCATGGGGAAATAGCCGGTGCCGCCATGGGCGAGGATGTGCTGTAGTCCCAGCGAACCCAATCCCACCGACACCGCCGGAGTCTTGAGATCGGGAAAGGCTTGGCTGTGGGCGGCGCGGAATTCCGGCCCCCAGTCCACCAGGACGTAATCGTCGTCCCACTCGTCCACCGTGCGCCGCCGGGTCGAGACCAGCACCAGATGTTCCTCCAGCAGCTTCTCGATATGCAGGCCGGGGCGGCTGGTGGGCGAATACATCACCCCCACATCCAGCAGCCCCTCGATCAACTGGCGCATGATGCCGTCCGACAGCCCCACCTCGGCGCGCAGCGCCACATCGGGCATGGCGGTGCGCATCCAGGGAATCCACTGCACCAGCAGACGATCCCACAGCGAGAACTGGCCGCCGATATTCAGCACCGTGCGAAAGCCCGGCGGCAGGGCCAGTTCCTGGCGTGCCTGTTCCCAGACCCGCACCATGGTGGTGGCATAGCGGCGGAACTGCAGGCCGGCGGCGGTCAGTTTGGTGCCCGATTTGGAGCGCACGAACAAGGGTCGCCCCAATTCATCCTCAAGCGCCTTGATGCGCATGCTGACGGTGGACTGGGTAACGGAAAGCCGCTCGGCGGCCTTGTTGAAATTGCCGGTATCGACAATTTCGAGAAAGGTTCTGGCGAGATCGATGTTCATGGCGCGTCCGGGGACGCAACGAGAATGCTGCGCCGCAATATGCAGATTGCTTTGTAACGCAACCCCGCGCGAACATCAATATGCGACGGAAGGAATATCAATAATATTGATGCATGGGTGGGAAAACCCCACCCATGCCGGGTGGGCCCGGGTCAGCCGCAGGTCAGGCGCGGACGCGAGCCTTGACGTCGCCGCGCAAGCGCTCGACGTATTCCTTCAACTGCCGCTCCATGCTGGTGAAGGTTTCGCGCAGGGCCACGTAGATGTCTTCATTGACGTGGCTGTCCTTGGGGTCGCGCTTGACCACCAGTTCGGAGCCGGGGACGGTAAGGTCCAGGCGGATATGGAAGGGTTCCCCCTTGTGGTGGAGGTTGGACGTATTGCGGTGGTGCGCCTCGATCACCACGCGGCAACTGGTGATCCGATCAAAGAGTAGCTCCAGTTTAGCCACCTTCTCGCGGATGCGGGTTTCGACGGCATCAGAGTGATCGATCCCGTGAAAGGTGATCTGGAGGGGAATCTGCATCAACGTCTCCATCATGTCGGTCGCCGTACCGCCCCTCGTTTTCCCGGGGCGTCGTGCAACGCGGTTCTTTATCGCGCCCGCAAAGGGTCTCCCGGCGAATCGTCGCCGGGTGAATCCGGGGCGCCATACATACCCATTCGCGGACGTTAAGGCAACGCCCGGAACGAACATCCATTGTTTCGGAGAATCGTCGCACTTGCAACCTTCCCCCGCTCGCCTCATATCAGGGCGCACTCAAATTCCTGCCATCTGTCGGAGATTAACTGGTCATGGCCGAAGAGAAGCGTCAATTCCAGGCGGAAGTCGGCAAGCTGCTCGACATCGTCGTCCACTCGCTCTACTCCAACAAGGAGATCTTCCTGCGCGAGCTGATCTCCAATGCCTCGGATTCCTGCGACCGGCTGCGCTATGCCGCCATTACCGAGCCGGACCTGCTGGCCGGCGAGGGGGACTTCCAGATCCGCCTGCTGCCCGACCCCCAGGCCGGCACCCTGACCATCGCCGATAACGGCCTCGGCATGGATCACGACGAGCTGATCGCCAATCTGGGCACCATCGCCAAGTCGGGAACCGCCGAGTTCCTCAGCCGCCTGACCGGCGACAGCAAGAAGGATGTCAGCCTGATCGGCCAGTTCGGCGTCGGCTTCTATTCCGCCTTCATGGTGGCCGGGGAGGTCACCGTGGTGACCCGCAAGGCCGGCGCGGCCACGGGCTGGCGCTGGACCTCGGACGGCAAGGGCGAGTTCACCGTCACCGAGGCGCCCGAGGCGGCGCGCGGCGCCGCCATCACCTTGACCCTGCGCGATGGCGAGACCGAGTTCACCGAGGCCTACCGCCTCAAATCCATCGTCAAGCGCTATTCCGACCACATCGCCATTCCGGTCACCCTGAAAGAGGGCGACAAGGAGGCCGAGACCATCAACTCGGCCAGCGCCCTGTGGACCCGCTCCAAGTCCGACATCACCCCGGAGCAGTACAAGGAATTCTACCACCACGTCGCCCATGCCTTCGACGAGCCTTGGACGACGCTGCACTTCAAGGCCGAAGGCGCCATCGAATATACCGGCCTGCTGTTCGTGCCCGGCTCCAAGCCCATGGACATCTTCCACCCCGACCGCAAGCAGCATGTGAAGCTGTATGTGCGCCGGGTGTTCATCACCGATGATTGCGAGGAATTGCTGCCGCCCTATCTGCGCTTCGTGCGCGGCGTGGTCGACAGCCAGGATCTGCCGCTCAATGTCAGTCGCGAGATGCTCCAGCACAATCCGGTACTGGCCAAGATCCGCAGCGGTCTAGTCAAGCGGGTGCTGGGCGAGTTGAAGAAGAAGGCCGAGGACGCCGAGGGCAACTACGCCGCCTTCTGGGAGACCTTCGGCGCCGTCCTCAAGGAAGGCATCTACGAGGATTTCGAGCGCCGCGACGATATCCTGGAGCTCTGCCGCTTCCGCTCCACCCATGGCGACGGGCTGGTGACCCTGGCCGAGTATGTGGGCCGCATGAAGGAAGGCCAGGAGGCCATCTACACCATCACCGGCGACGATCTGGCCCAGCTCAAGAAAAGCCCGCAACTGGAAGGCTTTGTCGCCAAGGGCGTCGAGGTTTTGCTGCTGACCGATCCCATCGACGAGTTCTGGGTTTCGGCCATTCCCAACTACATGGACAAGGACTTGCGTTCGGTGGCCGCCGCCGGCGCCGATCTCGGCAAGATCAAGGCCGCCGAGGGCGCCGACGACAAGAAAGCGGACGAGGCCCCCGCCGGCGAGCTGGCCACCCTGGTCGCCGCCCTCAAGCTGGCCCTGGGCGACAAGGTCAAGGATGTGCGCGGGTCCGAGCGGCTGACCGAATCCGCCGTCTGCCTGGTGGCCGATTCGGGCGATATGAGCATGCATCTGGAAAAGATGCTGCGCGCCCATGGCCAGGCCGGCGGCGAGCGGGTCCGGATCCTGGAGATCAACCCCCGCCACGCCCTGATCAAGGGGCTGGCGTCACGGGTCACCGCCGACGGCACCGCCCCCCTGATCGAGGACATGGCCGCCCTGCTGCTGGATCAGGCCCGCATCGTCGAGGGCGAACCCCCGGCCGACCCGGTCGCCTTCGCCCGGCGCATGGTGGCGGTGATGGAAAAGGGGCTGGTGTAAATCGGTCCCAGACCCGGCCGCAGCCCAAGCGCGGCCGGGTCTGAAGCTCGCCGGATTAACCGTTCATCTTGTCCAGTTCGCGGACCACGGCCTCGCCCATGACGGTGGTCGAGACCTTGGCCTTGCCCACCTGCATGATGTCGGCGGTGCGCAGGCCGCCCTTCAGCACGGTCTTGACCGCGGTTTCGATCATGTCGGCCTCGGCCGCCATGTCGAAGGAATAGCGCAGGCACATGGCGAACGACAGGATGGTGGCCAGCGGATTGGCCATGTCCTTGCCGGCGATGTCGGGGGCCGAGCCGTGCACCGGCTCGTACAGGGCCTTGCGCTTGCCGTTGGCGTCGGCGGCTCCCAGCGAGGCCGAGGGCAGCATGCCGAGCGAGCCGGTCAGCATGGCGGCGCAATCGGACAGGATGTCGCCGAACATGTTCTCGGTGACCATGACATCGAACTGCTTGGGATTGCGCACCAGCTGCATGGCGGCGTTGTCCACGTACATATGGGTCAGTTCCACGTCGGGGAACTCGTCCTTCTGCAGCTTGATCATCTCTTCGCGCCACAGCACGGTGCATTCCAGCACATTGGCCTTGTCCACCGAGCACAGCCGCTTGTTGCGCTTCCTGGCCAGCTCGAAGGCGACGCGGCCGATGCGCACGATCTCCGGGGTGGTGTAGACCAGGGTGTTGTAGCCCTTGCGGCTGCCGTCGGGCAGGGTGTCGATGCCGCGCGGCTCGCCGAAATAAAGGCCGCCGGTCAGTTCGCGCAGGATCATGATGTCGAGGCCGGCGACCACGTCGTGCTTGAGGGTCGAGGCATCGGCCAGGGCGTCGAGCACGGTGGCGGGGCGCAGATTGGCGAACAGGCCCATTTCCTTGCGAATGCCGAGCAGGCCGCGCTCCGGCTTCTTGTCGAAGGGAAGGTCGTCCCATTTGGGGCCGCCGACCGCGCCCAGCAGCACGGCATCGGCCGCCATGGCCGCCGTCAGGGTCTCGGCCGGGAACGGCGTGCCATGGACGTCGTAGGCGGCGCCGCCGAGCAGTCCCTCGGACACGTCGAACTCGATCTTCCGCTTCTTCGACATCCAGTCGATGATGCGGCGCACCTGCGCCATCACTTCGACGCCGATGCCGTCCCCCGGAAGGATCAAGAGCTTCTTGGCGGCCATGCTACTCTCCCACATCTATAACGAAAGGCTTGCTGAGTTTTCGGGGGTTACATCCAGGGACTGCTCGTCCGGCGCTGTTCCTCGAACGTCGCGATCTTCTCTTCGCGCTGCAATGTCAAACCGATGTCGTCAAGACCGTTCAGCAGGCAATGCTTGCGGAAGGGGTCGACCTCGAAATGAATGCAGCCGCCATCGGGACCGGTGATGGTCTGGTTGACCAGATCCACCGTGACCACGGCATTGGCGCCGCGGCTGGCGTCGTCCAGCAGCTTGTCCACCTGATGCTGCGGCAGCACGATGGGCAGGATGCCGTTCTTGAAGCAGTTGTTGAAGAAGATGTCGGCGAAGCTGGTGGCGATGACGCAGCGGATGCCGAAATCATTGATGGCCCAGGGGGCGTGCTCGCGCGACGAGCCACAGCCGAAATTGGCGCCCGACACCAGGATCTTGGCATTGCGGTAGGCCGGCTTGTTCAGCACGAAGTCGGGGACCTCCCGGCCATCGCTGGTATAGCGCATCTCGTCGAACAGATTCTTGCCCAGACCGGTGCGTTTGATGGTCTTGAGGAATTGCTTGGGGATGATCATGTCGGTATCGACGTTGATCATGGGCAGCGGCGCCGCGACGCCGGTGAGGGTGGTGAATTTGTCCATGGTGATTCTGGCCCAGGGTGACGAAAGCGAAGAAGGCTTGCTAGCCTATTTTGCGGTGTCCCGCAATGATTCCACGCCCTCGCCTCGCTTTTATACCGCCGAGCCATCGAACTGATCTTTTTCAGTTCGATGGCGAGACGGCAAGGGCAAGGCCCGCCGCGCCACATGGCGCGAAAGCCAAGCGCGAGCGCCCGGCGTCTGAGGGACAACAAGACGAGACACGCCAGGGGCTCGGCGGTCTTATACCCTGTCTCGCTGATCGCAACCGATCAGCGACGCCCTCAAGCGGCGGGCGGGCGCGAGCGCCCTTGCCTTCCGCGGCATGGGCCGCGCGGCGCGTTGCGCCTACCCAGATCTCGATGAGTCGGGATCATCGAGATCTGGTCTTAGAGACTCAGAACCCGATCACCAGGGTGGCCCAGCCGTCGATGACGAAGCGGCGCTTGAGGGTGAGGCCCTGGCTTTCGTGATTGGCCATCACCATGCGCTCCTGCCGCTCCAGCAGACCCGACAGCACCGCCAGTCCGCCGGGGGCGAGATGGGCGGCGAGGGCGGGGGCAAAGCGGCACAGCGGCCGGGCCAGGATGTTGGAGAACACCAGATCATAGGGCCGCCCCCGGCCCACCGCCGGGTGGCGGTAGCCGTCGCTGACCACGGCGGTGACCAAGGCGGCCTCGCCGTTATTGGCGGCGTTGCCGGCGCAGACCTTGACGGCGGCCGGGTCGATATCGGTACAGACCACCCTGGCCGCCCAGACCTTGGCGGCGGCGATGCCGAGAATGCCCGAGCCGGAGCCGAGATCGAGCACCCGTGTCCGGCGGCCGCGCTTGGCGATGGCGTCCAGCGCCAGCAGGCAGCCCCGGGTGGTGGCGTGCTCGCCCGAGCCGAACGCGGTCCCGGCATCGATCTCGATGGCGTGGCGGCCCACCGGCGGCCGGCCCCGCCAGTGCGAGCCGTGCACGAAGAAGCGCCCGGCGGCAATGGGCGGGAAGTCGCGCAGATTCTCCAGCACCCAGTCCACATTGGGCAGACGCTCGATCTCCAGCGGCGGCGCCTCGATGCCATTGGCGGCCGCCATGGCCGCCAGCGCCGAGACGATGGCGACCCGCTCGGGCGGGGTGCGCGAGAAGCCCTCGAGGAACCAGTCGCACTCGCCGTCGGAAATGCCGGAGCGATCCTCCATGAACATGGTCACCGCTTCGGCGAAGCGTTCGAACACCTCCTCGAACACCGGCAGGGTATCCATGGTGACGGTCAGGCGCAGGCGCCAGATTTCCGGGAAGACGGGGGGCATGCAAGGTTCTCCGCTTATAAAGCCGTGATGTAGCTGTCCAGCACCTTCTTGGTGTCGGCCTTGTCGAAGGCGATCTCCAGCTTGTTGCCGTCCACCGCCAGCACGGTACCGGCCCCGAACTTGTCGTGGAATACCCGGGCGCCCGGTTCGACGCCGCTCGGCCTGGCGTCCGCCCCGCTGTCGCGTCGTGCTGCCGTCCAGGCGGGGGGCGCCGCCGTCCAGGCGGTGGGGGCGGCGGCCGGGCGGGCGGCTTTGCCCCAGCGGGCGTTGCTCCGGGCGGGATCATGCCTGGCGGGATCGTTCCACGCCGCCCGCGACTCCTCTGGTCCGCCGTGGTAAAGGCCGCGTTCGCCCGAGCGCTCCACATGGGCGTCGGGCAATTCCTCGACGAAGCGGGACGGCAGTTGCGATGTCCATTGATTATAGATGCGGCGGTTGGCGGCAAAGGTGATCAGCACCCGCTTCCTGGCCCGGGTCAGGCCGACATAGGCCAGCCGCCGCTCTTCTTCCAGTCCCTGGCCGCCGGTTTCCGCCAGGGCGCGGGAATGGGGGAACACCCCTTCTTCCCAGCCGGGCAGGAAGACGCTGTCGAATTCCAGGCCCTTGGCGCCGTGCAGGGTCATGATCACCACCCGGTCCAGTTCGGCCTTCTCGTCGTTTTCCATCACCAGGGCCACATGTTCGAGGAACGAGGCCAGCGATTCGTATTCCTCCAGCGCCGCCACCAGCTCCTTGAGATTTTCCACCCGGCCGGGGGCGTCGGGGGCCTTGTCGGCGCGCCACATGTCCACATAGCCCGATTCGGCCAGGATGGTCTCGGCCAGTTCGGCCTGGGGCATGGAGTCCAGTAGCGAGCGCCAGCGGGCGATATCCTGGACGAAGCCGGCCAGGGCCTGGCGTGGCCTGGGCTTGAGCTCGTCGGTTTCCGCCAGCCGCCGCGCCGCCTCCAGCAACGGCACGTTATCGCGCCGCGCCAGGATATGGACCGATTGCAGCGCCGCCTCGCCCAGGCCGCGCTTGGGGGTATTGATGATGCGCTCGAAGGCCAACCCGTCGCTGGGCGACAGCACCAGCCGCAGATAGGCCATGGCGTCGCGGATTTCCAGCCGTTCGTAGAAGCGCGGCCCGCCCACCACCCGATAGGGGATGCCGGTGGTGATCAGGCGTTCCTCGAATTCGCGGGTCTGGAAGCCGGCCCGCACCAGGATGGCCATGGAGGCCAGCCGGTCGCCGCGCCGCTGGGCGGTCTCGATCTCCTCGGCCACGGCGCGGGCCTCGGCCTCGCCGTCCCAGACCGCGCGGGTGCGCACCTTCTCGATGCTGTCGGACTCATGGGCCAGTCCGGGCCGCAGGGTCTTGCCCAACCGGCCGGCATTGTGGGCGATCAGGGCCGAGGCCGCCGCCAGGATATGGGGGGTCGAGCGGTAATTGCTTTCCAGCCGCACCACCTTGGCGCCGGGGAAGTCCTTGTCGAAGCGCAGGATGTTGCCGACTTCGGCGCCGCGCCAGGAATAGATCGACTGGTCGTCATCGCCGACGCAGCAGATGTTGCGGTGCTTCTGGGCCAGCAGCCGCAGCCACAGATACTGGGCGACATTGGTGTCCTGGTACTCGTCCACCAGCAGGTAGCGGAAATGGTTCTGCCAGTGTTCCAGCACCGCCGGATCGGCCAGGAAGATGGTCAGGGTGTGCAGCAGCAGATCGCCGAAATCGCAGGCGTTCAGGGCCCGCAGCCGCTCCTGGTAGAGGCGGTAGAGATCGCGCGCACGCCCGTTGGCCAGTTCGGTGCCGCCGGCTTCGGCTCCCGGAGTTCCCAATTTATCGGGAGTTCCCAGTTTGTCGGGGGTCTGGGCGCGGTCCTTCCAGCGTTGGATGATGGCCATCAGCGCCTGGGGCGGCGTCGCCTTGGTGTCGATGTGCTCGGCCGCCATCACCTGCTTCAGCAGCCGCAACTGGTCGTCAGCGTCGAGGATGGTGAAATCGCTGGTCAGCCCCACCGCCGTGGCGTGGCGGCGCAGAATCCGAAGGCAGAGCGAATGAAAGGTTCCCAGCCACAGATCCTGGGCCAGCGGCCCGACCAGATGGGCGATGCGCTCCTTCATCTCGCGGGCGGCGCGATTGGTGAAGGTCACCGCCAGACACTGCCACGGCTGGGCGCGGCGCGATGCCAGGATATGGGCGAGACGGGCGGTCAGCACCTTGGTCTTGCCGGTTCCCGCCCCCGACAGCACCAGGACCGGCCCGTCCACCGTGGTGACGGCTTCGTGCTGCTCGGGATTGAGACCCTTCAGCCACGGGGCCTCGGGCGGTACCGGCAGTGGCCCGGTGGGGGCCACCGCCGCCGACGGCCCGGCGGGAAAGGGGATGTCGTCATCGAGGGCGAACGGATCGGGGGAATCGTGATCGGGCATGATGGGGCGGATATTGGCCGAAGCCGGCCAAAGCCGGAAGACCTTTTCGGCCCGGATCAGCCAAAGCCGGGGAAAAGGACTTGGGATATCCCATTGACATATCCCTGCGGCGGGATATACAATTTGCATATCCCGCCGCAGGAGGCATTGATGACGCGCACGAACTTGTTTCAGAGCAACCGATCCCAGGCTGTCCGCCTTCCTAAGGATGTCGCCTTTCCGGAAGGAGTGAAGGAGGTCGCAATCCTGCGGGACGGCGCCCGCCGGGTGATTGTGCCTGCCAATGCTGTGTGGGATGATTTCTTTGCGGCAGCCGGCACGGACTTGCCCGAGCGGTGCCAGCCGCCGGCGCAAGAGCGGGAGACTCTGTAACGTGCTCCGTTACATGCTCGATACCAACCTTTGCATCCGCGTCCTGCGCGACCGCCCCCAGGGGCTGCGCGAGCGGTTCAATGCCGAAGCGGCGGCCCTGTGCATCTCGACGGTGACGCTGGCTGAACTGCTGCATGGTGCCGAGAAGTCCCAGCGTCCCATCGAGATCCGTCAGGACGTCGAACGCTTTGCCGCCCGGCTGGAGGTGCTGGCTTTCGACGATGTGGCGGCGTCACACTCCGCCGACATTCGGACAGTGCTGGAGCGCAAGGGTCAGGTGATCGGCGCCTACGACCTGATGATCGCCGGTCATGCCCGCAGCCGCGGGCTGGTGATCGTCACGGGAAATCTCGGGGAATTCGGTCGGGTTGACGGGCTGCGGGCCGAGGACTGGCTTGTCCCGCCCGTGGTACAGTGGGGATAACTGCGACGGCTCTTGCCGTTCTCGGCCCCCCCCCAAAGGCCGGGGGTAACTTGGAAAGTGGTGCCTTCGGCCCCATCTCCTGCTATGATTGCCACCATGAATGCGATGCCCATGCCCGAACCGCAGTGCCCTAGCCATGATGCCGAACGCGAGGCCAAGCGCCGCGTGATCGCGAAGGCGCGGGAGTCTGTGGACCGTGAGGGAGTAATCAGCCATGCCGAAATGTCGGCCTGGATGGACTCTTGGGACACGCCGAACGAACTTCCCCCGCCTGCGCCTCAGCCGTGGAAGTAGTCTGGTCCGCTGACGCGCGGGCTGATCTCAACCTTATCCGCGCCTACCTCCTGGCTCGCAATCCCCCTGCCAGCCGTGCCGTGATCTCGGCTATTCGAGCAGCCGGCGACAGCCTGGGTCATCACCCGCACAAGGGGCACGCCGGAGAGGACGACACCCGCGAGTGGGTGGTTCCCCGCTATCCGAATTATCTGCTGATCTATGAACTGCGGACATCGCCTCGCTCGGGTGAGTTGGCGGCAGTTATCCTCTCTGTCTGGCATCAGGCTCGTGATCGGTGAGCGGCCGGGGCGGCGTGAAAGGGGATGCCGTCATCGGGGGCGAACGGGTCGGGGGAATGGTGATCGGGCATGATGGGGCGGATATTGGCCAAAGCCGGAAGACCTTTTCGCCCCACGGCAACGGATCACCCGATACCGAACACCCGCGAGACCAGCAGCAGGCCGCCGGCAAACAGCATGGCGCCCAGGAAGATGCAGACCGGCAAGGTCAGCACCCAGGCCAGCACCAGGTTGCGCAGGGTCGCGGTCTGCAGGCCCGAATGGCTGGCGGTCATGGCGCCGGCCACGCCCGAGGACAACACATGGGTGGTGCTGACCGGCAGGCCGAAAATATCGGCGGCGCCGATGGTGGCCATGGCGACCAACTCGGCTGAAGCGCCCTGGGCATAGTTCAGATGAGCCTTGCCGATCTTTTCGCCGACGGTGACCACGATGCGCTTCCAGCCGATCATGGTGCCGAGGCCAAGGGCCATGGCCACCATCACCTTGACCCAATTGGGGATGAACGCGGTGATCCCCTTCAACTGGTCCCGCAGTCCGAGCAGAACCTTGATGTCGGCACCGGGGAGGCCATCGGTCTGCTTGGATAGCCGGGTGATGGATTCGGACACCAGATAGATGTCGGTGCGCAGTGACCGCCGCGCCTCGGCCGGAACCTCGGACAGCGTCTTGACGTGGCCGATCTTGTCGGCGATGGCGGCATCCTTGGCCGCCAGGGCGGCATAGGTGGTGGGGTCGGCCTTGCCGGAGCGCAGGAATTGCGACAGCACCGTCTCGGCCGTGGCCGCGTCGGGAATGGGAGCATCCTTGGCCATCCGGGCGAAGCCGGCCGAAGTTTCGCGCGCCGAGCCGGAAATCTGGGCCAGGACCTGGGCGTCGGTGTCCAGGTTGATGGCAAAGCTGGCGGGGATGATGCCGATCAGGATCAGCATCAACAGGCCCATGCCCTTCTGGCCGTCATTGGAGCCATGGGCGAAGCTGACGCCGGTACAGGTCAGCACCAGGATGCCGCGAATCCACAGCGGCGGCGCCTTGTCCTTGGGCGGCTCGGCGTAGAGCTCCGGAGTCTTGATCAGGGCGCGGGCCAGCAGCAGCAGCAGGGCGGCGCAGACAAAGCCGACGATGGGCGACACCAGCAACGCCATGCCCACCTCCTGGGCCTTGCCCCAGTTGACGCCCTCGCCGAAGGCGCGGTCCGCGGACAGCCAGGAATTCATCAGGCCGACCCCCATGATCGAGCCGATCAGGGTGTGGGAACTGGATGCGGGCAGGCCGAGATACCAGGTGCCCAAATTCCATATGATGGCCGAAAGCAGTAGGGCGAAGACCATGGCGAAGCCGGATCCCGATCCCACATTGACGATCAGTTCGACCGGCAACAGGGCGACGATGCCGAAGGCCACCGCGCCGGTGGAGGTCAGTACGCCGAGGAAGTTCCAGCAGCCCGACCAGATCACCGCCGTGGTCGGGCGCAGGGTATGGGTATAAATGACGGTGGCCACCGCATTGGCGGTGTCATGGAACCCGTTGACGAACTCGAAGCCCAGCGCCAGACCCAACGCGCCGATCAATAGAATAATCGTCGCGGGCGACAGGCTGCCGTCAAAAATCGCGTCCATGCAAAATCCCCTCGGGTCGATTGAAGGGCCTTGGTAGCAGTTCGGCGGCATTGAAATAAAATGAACAAACCGTGACGATACTTATGGATCGTAACTCGATGCCGGCATGATTCGCTTCGCTTCATGGCGCCGCCAGATGGCGGTGTAGAGCCGTTCGAGATGGCGGGTCCAGCGGGGCGAATGGCACAGGCTGGATCGGGCGAGCCGGTCGCGGATGTCCTGTCGCGAGGCCCGCCAGGACTCCACCTCCCGGGCGGCGGCCAGGGCAGCGGCCACATAGGCTTCGGCGGAATCCGCGATCAGGGCTTCGAGGCCCAGCGGGCGGAGCATGGCGGCGGTCCAGCGGCTGACCATGCGGTCCTGCCGCCAGGTGACCACCGGGACCCCCATGGCGAGAGCCTGGAAGGTGGTGGTGGAGCCGCTGAACGGGGCGGTGTCGAGGGCGATGTCGGCACCGTTGTAAAGGGGAAGGAAGGGGCGGGTGTCGTCGCGCTCCGCCACGAAGGTGACCTGGTCCGCCTGGGCGCCGGCGGCGGTGATGGCGCCCAGGAACCGGCGGCACAGTTCGGGGGAGGCATAGCGGCCCATATATTTCAGGATCAGGCCGGAATCGGGCGATTGCGCCAGGATGCGGCCCCACAGCCCCAGCATGGTCGGGGTGATCTTGGCGGGATTGTTGAAACAGCAGAACATCGGCGGCCCCTGGCGCGGCATCGCCGGCAGCGGCGGCAAATCCTGCGGCAGATCCGCCACATAGAATCGGGGCAGGCGCAGGGGACGCTCGCTGAAATATTCGGTGGTGTGGCGGGGCAGCAGCCGGCCATCGCCGATAATGTAGTCCATTTCGGCGAGGCCGCTGGTGGCGACATCGTGCAGGCTGATTTGGACCGGCGCCGCCCGCCAGCCGCAAACCCCCAGCCGGTTCTCGTCGAACCGCCCGGCCAGGCAGACCAGGATATGGATGCCATCGGCCTGGATCCGCCGGGCGATGGCCTCGTCGGAATAGCCGGCGACATCGTGCCAGCCATCGGCCTGGGCGCGCAGGGCCTGGGTGACGTGATCGTGCCGGTTTCCGGTGGAATAGAAATGGATGTCGAAGCGGGAATGATCGTGGCCGCGCCAGACCGGCGCCATGTTGCCGGTCATGGGATGCTGCCGCAGGTCCGACGACAGATAGCCGATGCGGAGCCGCCCGGGATGGGATTCAGCGCGGGCGAAGGCGGTGGCCAGCGGCCCCCGGCCGCCGAACCGCGCGGCGAAGGCTTGATGGATGGCCCGCAATTGGCCGGCGTCGAGGTCGTCGCCATAGAGCGCGGTCGACAACATGCTGCGGTGAACCGCGAAGGCGCCGCCGGCCGTGTCCGCCGCCAGGGCCGCCCTCTGCATGGCCATGGCCTCGGCCGCCAGGCCCTGATCGCTCAGGGTTCCGCCCAGATTGTGATAGGCGAGAACAAAATCGGGGGTCAGGGCGATGGCCTTGCGGTAATGGGCGGCGGCCTCCTCCTGCCGGTCCAGATCCCGCATGATATTTCCCAACCCGTTATGGGCATCGGCGAAATCCGGCCGGAGATGGATCGCCCTTTGATAGGCTGCGGCGGCCGGTTCCAATCGTCCCATATCGCGCAATGTATTGCCCAGGCCGCAGATGGCGGCCACGCGATCGGGATCGAGGGCGAGGGCATGCTGGTAATGGCTGGCCGCCTCGTCCAGCCGTCCCATGCTCCACAGCACATCGGCCAGATGGCATAGGGCCTCGGGGAAGCGCGGCCTCAGGGTCAGCGCCCGCCGGTAGGCCTGCAGCGCCTCGTCCGGCCGCTCCAGGCATTTCAGGGCGGTGCCCAGGTTGCAATGGGCTTCGGCATCGGCGGGGGCCAGGGCGATGGCTCGACGGAAACAGGCGGCAGCCTCGTCCCGCTGTTCCAGCTCCATCATGGCCATGCCGAGATTGTGGTGGGTGTCCGGATCGTCCGGGGTCAGGTCCAGGACCCGGTGATAGACGGTGACCGCCTCATCCCGCCGCCCCAGGTCCATCAGGACATTGGCCAGGTTGTTGAGGGCATCGGCAAAATCCGGGGCGAGGTCCAGCGCCTTGCGATAGGCCGCCACCGCCTGGGGCCATTGCTTGCGGCTTTTCAAGATATTTCCCAGGCTGTAGTGATAGGCCGCCACCTGGGGGGCGACGGTGATGGCCTTGCCGATCATGTCCAGGGCCAGGTCATGGCGTCCGGTCTGCTGGGCGATGGTTCCCAGCAGGAACAGGCTGTCGGCATGGCGGGGATGGGCTGCCAGGATTTGCCGGAAAAGGCGTTCGGCGTGATCCAGGCGGCCGGCCTGGTGGGTTCTCAGGGCTTCGGCGAATTGAGTTTGCATGGCCGGGGTGGCGGCTTGCCGCCCATCCCCTCCCTGCCGATGCCCCGCCCGGCGCGGCGTGCGCTTCATCTATTCTTGGCCCCCCCGGCGCAGTGGCGGCGCCACATGGCGCGATAGGCATCCTCCAACTCGGCGACATGGGTTGCCACATCCACCAGCGGGGATGATTTGATCCGGGGGCGGAGATCCCGGCGGTAGCGGTCCAGCCGCTCCGGGTCGGCCGCCAGGGCCGCCGCCAGATGGACGAAGCCGGCGGCGTCTTCGGCCGCCAGTTCTTCGGCGCCGATGCGGCACAGATGGTCATAGCTGAACCGCCGATAGGCGGCCTCGCCGACCAGCGTCACCACCGGCACGCCCATCCACAGGGCCTCCTCGGTGGTCCGCCCGCCGCTGAACGGGGTGGTGTCGAGCATGATGTCGACCCGATCATAGGCGGACAGGTAGCCGGGGCCGGCGATGAGGCCGAGGACGTCCACCCGGCCGGGAGCTATGCCGTGGCTTTTCATCCGGCCGGTGAGGCTCTGGGCGATCTCCGGCTTGTCCAGCCACCGCCCCTTGATCAGGAGCCGGGCGGTGGGCACCCGTTCCAGCACCCGCGCCCACAAGGCGAGGCTGGCGTCGGAAATCTTCTCGGGATTGTTGAAGCTGGCGAAGGTGACGTGCCCGGCGGCCTGCGACGGCGGGGCGGCGATCGGCGGCTCCTGCTCGAAAGCGGTGACCTGGAAGCCGCTCGGCAGTTCCACCACCCGTTCCGTGGAAAAACGCTGCATCGCTCCGTCCCGGTTCAGCCAGCGGTCGCCGATGGTATAGTCCATGGCGGCGCTGCCGGCCGTCGCCCCCTGGCACAGATAGGACACCTGGATGGGGGCCGGCTTGCGCGCGAAGACCGGCAGCCGGTTGTTGGCCCAGTGGCCCATGGGATTGACCAGGATGTCGATGCCGTCGGCGGCGATGCGGGCGGCCACCCGGTCGTCGGACCAGTCGTGGACGAAGACGAACGAATCCGCCGCCGCCATCATCCGGCGGGTGACCTCGTCGGGATTGGAAACATGGGCGTAGACATGGACCGACACCCGGTCGCGGCGATGGTGCCGCAACACCGGGCCGAGATTGCCGGCCAGCACGTGCCGGCCCAAAGCCGGGGTCAGGTAGCCCACCCGCAGGCGGCGGTCCGGATCGGAATCGGGGCCAGGCCCCGAGCGGAGCGGGGGAAAGGTGAACCGCCGGCCGAAACCGCGCGCCTCGGCCAGCACGGTTCCAGCATCGACGCCGGACATGAAGGGCATGGTCACCAGCAGGTTGCTGAACGCCCCGGCATAGTCCGGCCGGAGGGTGAGCGCCCGGCGGAAGCAGGCCACAGCCTCATCCAGCCGGCCCGATTCCTTCAGTAGGTTGCCGAGGTTGTTGTGGGTCTCGGCCGCGTCCGGCCGCAGGTCGAGCGCCCGGCGGAAGCTGGCCACCGCCTCGTCCAATCGTCCCTGCCCCCACAGGGCGATCCCCAGATTGGCATGGGCGTCGGGAAAATCCGGCTTGAGGCCGAGCGCCCGGAGATAACAGGCGATGGCTTCGTCCAGCCGGCCCAAGTCCCACAGGACGGTGCCCAGATTGGTATGGGCCTCCGGACGGTGCGGGTTGAGGGCGAGCGCCCGGCCATAGCAGGCGGCGGCCTCGTCCAGCCGCCGCAAGGCCTGAAGCGCCATGGCCAAGCTGTTGAGGACACCCGGGGCGTTGGGGGCGAGGTCGAGTGCCCGGCCATAGCAGGCGACCGCCTCGTCCAGCCGGCCCTGGTCCTTGAGGAGGTTGCCCAGATTGGCATGTGCGTCCGCATATGCGGGGCCGAGGGCGATGGCCCGGCGGAAACAGGCGGCGGCCTCGTCCAGCCGTCCCAGCTTTTTGAGGGCGAGGCCCAGATTGGAATGGTAGGACGGCGGCCCGGCATCCACCTGGATGGCCTTGGTCATCAGGTCGGCGGCGAAATCGAAATGACCGAGCTGATAGGCGATGCCGCCCAGCATGTGCAGGCTGTCGGCATGGCGGGGATCGGCCGCGAGAATCCGCCGGTAGAGCCGTTCGGCCTCGGACAGGCGCCCGGCTTGGTGATGGCGCCCGGCCTCGTCGAACATGGCGCGAATCGGCGAGGCCGGAGCCGGCGGCGCGGATCTGCCTTGCTTCTTATCGATTCGGCGTTGTTTGCGGTTCATCGGTCTCTTGCGTCATCGGGCCGGTGCGAGAAGCCCGCAGAAGCATAGCCGCCGCCATGGAGTTGTAAAGAATGGCGGCGGGCGCGGTGGAAATTTCCGGCGCCGCCGGCCGCTCCCGTTTCTATCGTTTCGATCGGTTCGCCGTGTGATAAGTCCGCCGAGCCGCTTGTCGTTGCCCCTCTTGTCGCTGGACGCCCGCGCCTGGCTTTGCCGTCTCGCCTTCGCACTGAATAAGGCCTATTCAATGGGCGGGGCAGGGGTGACCCACCAAGAAGACCTATTGGAGAAGAGGTTGCCCCACCATGACCAGGACCCACCCTGGCATTGGTTGCCACCCAGCTTTCCGTAGCCCGCCCACCTATTTGGCGGGTTCGGCCACTTCCACGAAGCGGATCGCCGGGAAGGTCCGGTTGAGGGTCTTGCTGGTGAAGTTCTGCATCATCATGCCGTCATTCCAATTGATCTTGGTGCCCGGCTTGAGATCGGCGGCCGGAGCGGCCAGCCATTCGTCGCCCTCGGGGCCTTTGACGTGGAGGTAGACATAGCCCGCCGCCGGAATGGCTTCCAGAACCTCGCCCGAATGGGACGGGGGCGTGGGGGCCTTGGTGGTTGTCTCGCCGATGGGAGGATGGCCGGCCGGAAGGTCGGCGGCCTGGGACAGGGGGGCGGCGAGGGTCAAGGCAAACAGCACGGCGACGAGAGAGATGCGCATGAAACGTCCCGAATCTGGGGGAAAGAAAAAAGGGAGGTGCGTTGCCGCACCTCCCCCATGGTCTAGATTACCACTTGAACGCAACCGAACTCATGACGGTATGGACGTGATAGGAGGGATTGCTCTCGCCCGTCAGGACCTGACCCGCCGATCCGCTGCCCCACAACGCCCAGTCACTGGTGGACAGGCTGTCGAAGCCATAGCCCAGCGAGAGGGTGATGCCGGGAACATATTCGTACTCGCCATGCACCTTGACCGTATTGAGCATGGAGGTGACGTTCGGGATATACCCGCCGCCCACCGTTGTCGATCCCCAGCCGCCATACCTCTGTTCGAAGACTTCGCTACCGTAGGAGTAGACATAATCGGCACCGATCTTGAGATCGTCGGTCAACTGCCACGAGCCGCTGATGCCGGTGGTATTGGTGGTGTCGGAAATCGAGTTGTTTTCGCCCGATTGGCCGTTCGTCTTACGATATTTGATCTGGTAGGTGTAGAACGCATGGGCCTCGGCACCGGGACCGAAACGGTAGGTCAAGTCCGGCCCGGTGATGATGCTGTAGTCGCGGATGACGCCATAGCGTTGGTCGTTGTAGTCGTTGGTGATGCCCTTGGCGATGAACCCGGCAGTGGCATCCTGGCCGAGCATGGTGTTGACGCGGCTGGAGATGGAGTCCTGGGTGCGGGCGGCCATAAAGGTCGGAATCGAGGTGCAGCCATTGGGAGGTAGGTTGCCCTGGGTGCAATCCGTGCCGTTACCCACCCGCTGCCAGACCGAGTAGTCGGGAGCCGAGGCGCTACGGATGGAATGGCTATAGCCCAGGCTTCCCGTCACTTCGGGAGTGAAGGTGGTCCGCAACTTGGCGGTGGCCTCATTCTCCACGGTGTTGTGGACCATGGCCTCGCTGCGGGTCACCGTGCGCAGATTGTAGCCCACGGTCAGCTTGGTATTGTCGAGGACACGATAGCCGGCCTCGGCGGCCACGGTGTTCTTGAGCCAGGATACGGCGATCGCATCGCGGTACTTGGCAGCCGAGGTGCGCGAATCGGTGGGATCGCCGACAACTTGCAGCTTGTTCGGGGTGTTGGACTGACGATCATCCACGGTATAGCTGAGCCGCGTATCCACATCCTTGAACGGCCGCGAGGTGATGGCGACATTGCCGAACATGGTCTGCACCATGCCGTCCAGCGATGTCGGGTTGCCGCTGTAGGTGGAGGTGGTGTTCGGAGTCAGCGATGCCGCGACCAACCCGTCGTTCTGCAACTGGACGCCATAGACCAGATTGGCGTTGATCCGGGTGGTGTCGGTCAGGTTATAGCCCAACTGGGTGCTGAGCTGATGGGCCATGTTGTTGGGCGCCTGACTGTAGACGCCGTTTACCGGCGTCGCGCCACTGGCGGCAGTGCTGAGGGTGAAGCCTTGGAAGGCGAAGCCGCCGGCATTGTTGTCCCGGAAGTTCGAGAAGCTGTAGGCGACGTTCGCCTGCAACTTCGGCGTGCCGAACTCCGCCTTGGCGGTGAAGCGATCGGTATCATAGTTGATGGGCATGGGGAAGTTGATGAGGCCGGTATTGCTGCCACCGACGGTCATGGTCTCCACCATGGTTCCTTCCTTGTGCTCATGCACAAGTCCGGACGTCATCGCCCAATCGCCCAGCATGTACTTCAACTCGACGGAACCCCGGTCGCGGCGGGTTCCGACCAGATCCGTGTTCTCGGCAAGGGATGCCCTGGCCAAGGAGGTGGCGGCGCCGGTCGACAGCGTATAGGCGTTCACCAGAGTGCCGTTCTTATCAAACGGGGTGGTGAAGCTGTTGGACGCCACATAGGTGATGGCGTCGTAATCGGCGGTCAGGCCCCAGGTACCCTGATTTCCCACCTTCAAATGCAGCGAGCTGTTGGGGGCGAGGTCGTAGGTGCCGCCAAAGCCCAGCTTCAGATCCTGGGCGTTCAGGTTGTAGTAATAGGTATCGGTGGACTTCCAGTCGGAGCGACCGCTCAACTTGAAGTCGCCGATGATGCTGGCACCCTGGCGGTAGTCGCCGTTGTAGCGGCCATATTCCGCCGAGGTGGAGCTTTGGCCGCGGAGTCCGACGGTGACCTCGTTATTGGTCTCCCCCGGCTGGTCGCTGATCCGCTTCAGCTCCTGGGTATTGGGCATCGCCTCGGGAAGGTCGAACCCGGTATCGTCCGCCGCCTGGGCGGCGGCGACCAGCGGAAGGAGGCATACACTAGCCAGTGCAGCGGCCTTAAACGTTTTACGAATAATCATGCCACACCCCCCCTTACCTGAAGAAGCTCGAGCCGCTGGGGCTGTTCGAACCATGGATTTGCGAATGGCAGTTGATGCAGCTGCGGTCGCCCGACGTGTAGTAGAACTTGCCGTGCTGGGGCGTCTGGCCCGGGTTCACACCGTAACCACCCATGTCGTTATCGGCGTCATGGCAGTCCATGCACAGGAAGGGCTGCTTTTCCTTCAGCAGGCGGGCGTTCTGCGAACCATGCGGGTTGTGGCAGATGGTGCAGTCTTCGTGAACCGGCTCGTGCTCCCACAGGAACGGACCGCGCTTCTCGGCGTGGCAGTTGTAGCAGGTCTCGGTGACGCGCACTTCCTTCAGCAGCTTGGGACCGGGCGAGCCATGCGGATTATGGCAATCCGAGCAGACCACCTTGCCTTCGCGGATCGGGTGATGGGAGTACTGGTAGCTGTCGGCGCGCTGC